>SDBT01008866.1_pt1 | contig 16375 bp, 16 predicted proteins | sample 2277101 | NCBI WGS metagenome assembly SDBT01 (sample SAMN10404973, study PRJNA504765) | marine sediment metagenome | isolation source: marine sediment core GS10_PC15, 103 cmbsf | place: Arctic Ocean: Southern Knipovich Ridge | collected 2010 | reverse complement strand
CCACTGAGGATAAGTCAACTGAAGTTCCGATCGTAACTACTTCCGAAGTTGAGACTACTGTTATCGTTCAAGATGGCGTAAGCATTATTCTTGGGGGGCTTCGCAAAATTAGCCGCGAGAAAAAAACAAAACAGGTACCGTTACTTTCAAAAATTCCTTTTGTAGGTTGGTTTTTCGGAAGCAAAGAAGATAACTGGAGTAAAAACGAATTAGTTATCTTGATCACTCCTCAGATTGTTTCCGGTGATGAATCCATAGAAAATGAATTGCGCGGTAAGATGCAGGGAGAGTTGGGCGAGAGCGATATTTTAATTGAATTTGAAAAAGAAACTTTAAATAAAAAAAGTAAGACTGAAAGAGAAAGAAGAGAAAGATGGATTAAGGAACAAATAGAAAAGCGTAAGAAGGAGCGACAAAAGAGAATAGATGCCAAAGAGGCGACTCGTCAGGAAGTTATCAGAAAAAAGGTAGAAGCCAGAAAAAAAAAGCAAGAAGAGAGAGATGAGAAAATCAGAAAAAAACAAGGAGCAGCCAATAAACGGCAAGAGGCAAAAGAAGCTAAGGTTAAACAAGCTCAGGAAGACAGTAAACTAGAGCTTGAAAAAGCTAAAAAAAGACAAGAAGTCAAAAATAAACAGACAACACTGCTAAATACTTTGGATTATTATTACCTAGAAGTCTCTGCCAAGATCAGCCAGGCAGCCAGGAAGTATTATCAGGAAGGAAATGGCAGCGTAAGGCTTAAATTTATGCTTAATAGAGCCGGAGAATTAATTGTTAACCCCAAGGTTGTTTCAAGTGATGTCAGTCCAAGGCTTAATGCTGCGGCTCGCAGGATTATCCAAGAGGCGGCTCCTTTCGGGTCATTTCCCAATGAGATGAAAGAAGCCGCTACTACCTTTGAAATAACCCTCACCTTTTAGCTAAAGCTAAAATAGGGGTCATTACCCCTTCTCTTTTTTGATCTCTTTTTGAGAGTGAAAGCGTTTTCAGTGATAAGGGTGCTTGTATTGAATCCCTGTAACTCGGATGTTACGCTTTAATGGATGGGGGAAAAGAAGTGAAAAATCGTAATAAAATGGGAGGCAATATGCAGAACAAATTATACCAAGCTATTTTTGTGGTCGTAGCGGCATTTTTTCTGATAGGAGGCTCTTGTGTTAGCTTTGCTCAAGCCAAAGAGCGAGACAATGACCCACAGGCAACAGGTTTGCGGGTCATGACCGAAGAAGAGGATAAGGCCTTTATTAAAAAGCACCCAAAAGTTAAAAAAGTAAAACCTAATGCTTTAGGGCTTAAGCGTATCAACAAAGCACGTCTAAAAAAAGGCTACTTCGAGTTGAATGAAGAGCTTGCTGTTCCCATGGGTGAGGAGCTGGAGACCTCTGTCGTTACCGATCCGAGTCAGGATCTTTTTGCTGCGGAAGACGTCAGTGCAGAAGTTTTGCCTGCATATGTTGATAACAGCAGCTTGCCGGCTTTTCCGCCAATACGTTCTCAAGGGTCTTTAAACTCTTGCGTTTCTTTCTCAGTTACTTACTATCAATTGACACATATGGTTGGTTTGCAACTGGGATGGGATAATAAAAATAGCGACAACTCAATAAAATTTTCGCCGAAATGGACTTATAATTTTGTGAATGGCGGAGAAAACGCAGGGACTTATTTTTCAAATAATTATGCTGCATTGCAGAAACACGGAGCAGTGCGGTGGTCAGAATTCCCTTATGATTCAAACTATCGTCAGTGGTGCCTTGATACTGCTGCTTGGCGGCGTGCGATTAAATTTCGTACCGATCCTGTTCAGTATGTTTATGGCGTCAGTTCAGAAACCGGATTGGAACAGGTTAAACAACTACTGATCAACGGTAATATTCTTATATTTGGCACCTATATTAATTCCTGGCAATGGACAACGATTAAGGACGACCCTTCTCTTACCGAAGATGACGCTTTTGTTGGTAAGCGTGTTGCTTATTGGTTAAATGGTACCAGCGGCGCTCATTCAATGACCATTGTCGGTTATAACGATGATCTTTGGATTGATGTCAATGGCAACGGGACGATTGAAGCTGGAGAAAAGGGGGCATTGCGTATTGCCAATTCATGGGGCACTGGCTGGGGAGAAGCAGGTTTTACCTGGTTAGCTTATGATGCTTTAAAATTTAGCTCAACTATTCCTGGGGCCCCTAGCACGGGGCGAAAGGCCGCGTTACAGAGCGATAGAGTGTATGTGATGAGTGTCAATGTAGCCTATTCACCGATGATAGTTGCTGAGTTCACCGTTAATCATGCAAAGCGTAATCAATTAAGAATGAATTTAGGAATTTCAGAGACTTCAGAAACATCTCCTGCCTCAACTTGGTACCCAGGTGCCATTAGCTTTCAGGGTGGACCTTATTCATTTAATGGCACAACTACACCGGTTGATGGGACTTTTGTTTTTGATTTTACTGACATTGTTCCTTCCGGCAGCACCCAAAAGCGTTACTATTTGGGGATGTATGATGGTGCAAATGGCGATAGCGCCTTAGTTCGTGATTTCAAAATTATCGATATAGGAACTGCTATTGAGAAGTATTCAACGACAGTCCCTATGACCGCTGATGCACAACAAGTTTATGCTTATGTTGATTATGTCTATAACGATGGTAATCAAGCGCCGTTTGCTCAGGCTCAAGCTTCGCCGGTTTCCGGAACAGCACCATTGACGGTTACTTTTGATGGTTCCGGCTCCTACGATAGTGATGGCGTGATCTTTGATTATTTCTGGGAATTTGGCGACGGGGCATCTAAATCCGGCGTGACCACTGAACACGTTTATGCTGGTGAGGGAGATTTTCAGGTAAAACTGACCGTTACTGATGATAGAGGGGCAAAGGGCTTTGACGTGCTGAGCATAAGTGTGGCGTCAGATCCAGATGTTGTCGCAGCACCCACAAACTTATTGGGAACGCTTTTAGGCAATACCGTTACCTTGACCTGGAGAGATAATTCTAACAATGAAGAAGGGTTTTATATTGAACGCGGCACAAAAGTGAAGCGAAATTTCATTTACGAACAAGTGGCTCAGGTTGGCAGCAATAACACCACATACTCTGAAACTGTGGACAATGGCAGTTATTATTATCGCCTTAAAGCCTACAATGCCTTTACACAACGAGAATCAGATTATTCTAATGCAATTAGAGTGAGTGTTGGCAAGGGTGGTGGTGGTAAGCCGTCTAAAAAGCCAAAGAAGTAAGTAATATCAAAAGTTTTAAGGGCTGTCTTAACAGATGTTGGGGCAGCCCTTATTTCTTCTCATACCATCAATTAAGAGTCGCTTTCGCGGCAAGCTATCAAGTGTCAATTCAAGACTTGACCCCTTTTTACCCCCTTTTATTTTCGCCATGCATGAAAAATATGATACAATGTTGTCATAAAAGTTATAGGTAATTGGGTGGTTATGGAGTGTGATAAAAAGCTATTACTTGTCGATGATGACCTTATAAAATTTGCTGATATTTTTCAGTCAAGCTTTAAGGGGCATGGCGTTGAAGTTACTATGGCCGAAGATTTTGATGGGGCCATTGAAGCCTTAAAAAATACCGATTTTGATTTAATTATAATAGATATCGGCTTAATTGGGCCCTTTAACGGTATAGACCTTTTAAAGGCAATGCGTGAGATTGATAAAAAAATCCCTATACATATTCTGACTGCTTACGGAGACGAATACCGTAAAGATGCTGAAAGTTTGGGGGCAAATAAGTATTTCAGTAAACCGCTAGACCTCAAAAAACATATCCTAGAACCGTTAGGTGTTTTCTTATGAGCGATAATAAAGTAAATATCCCACTGCGCAAAGCTCTGCACATTTTAGGAAATAGGCACCATTTAGCTATTTTAGTTCCTGGTCTTATCCGTCAGGCCCTTGAAAGACAGGTGAGCAATGAAAATATGTCTCAGGAGTTACGTAAGCAGATAAATAAAATCTTGAATGATTTGTCTAATCTTGAAACAGTAGGAAAAGAAGCTGACCAGCTACTTAAAGACATAAAACAGGTTTTATATGATAAATTAGATCCCGATAAAACTATGGTTAATGTTACCGACAACGATATTGTCTTGGGAGGCGAAAAATGATTAAAATTCTTGTTGTTGATGATGAGCCACGTACCTGCGGCTATCTTGCTGATTTTTTTAAGCAGCGCGGTCATGACGCTAAGGCAATCTCAAAACCAAAAGAAGTTTTGCCTTTTATTCAAAAGCAGCGGCCTGATATAGTATTGTTAGATGTGCTTATGCCTGAGGTAAGCGGCTTAGATATTTTGAAGAAGATAAAATCCTTATATAGAGATAGTGTTAAGGTTATTATGGTTACGGTTGCCGATGATGACCAAACATATCAAAAGGCAAAAGATCTCGGTGCCGATGGTTTTATCATAAAGCCTTTTGATACTACCTACCTTGAAAGCGTGGTAATTGCAAAGATTTCAGAACTGCTTTAAATTATTTAAGTCAATAGCTGTCTTGCCAGAAATAACTTCTTTTTTTCTTCTTTAAAATTGCATTTCCAAGTGTCTACTGTATAATCATTGTGTAGCGTATTTTATAAAATAAGGAGTTTCATGCTTAATAAACTACTACTGCTTAAGATGTACGAAGCGGCCAGTATGCAGCGCTGGAATGACCAGATACGTACGGTTGATTTTACTGAGCTTGACAAGCAGGCTCATAAAATGATCATTGCTTATGTTTTAGGCAAAATAGAACAAGATCTTGGCAATGATGAATTTGATTGGATAGAAGTGATAGAGGCAGGGATTTTCGAGTATCTACAGCGGATAGTGCTTACTGATTTAAAACCTCAGTTATTTCACCGCATAAAAGAAGATCGGGAAAAATATATTCAGCTCAATGTTTGGGTTTATAGTACCATCGAGCCCGTGATAACGTGCATGGGGAATGAATTTTGTCAGCGTTTTAAGGGGTATCTTATGGATACTAGGCGCAATGTTAATCGCCGCATCATAAGTGCTGCTCATTTTTTTGCTACTAAATGGGAGTTTGATATTATTGAACGGGCTGCTCCGGCTAATTATGGAATCGGTGAGATACGGGGAGATATTTTAAGAAAACAGGAGAAGTATCAGGATTTAAAAAGCATGAGGGAATTTCTTTTCTCTCAAAAATTAAAGCATTTTGTTAATGTTTGCGGCCAGTTAAGATTTCAGATACGTTGGAGTCATTTGCATCGGGCACCTAAAACATCTGTCTTAGGGCACATGCTTCTTGTTGCTATGTTCTCATACTTATTTTCTCTTCAAGTAAAATCTGACAGAGAGAAGTGTATTAATAACTATTTAACCGGACTGTTTCATGATTTACCGGAAGTTTTAACAAGAGACATTATCAACCCGGTTAAACGCTCAATAAAGGGCTTGAGCGATTTAATAAAGGATTATGAAATAGAAGAAATGCAGCGAAAAATTTACACTTTGCTTCCGGAGAGTTGGCATAGTGAAATGCGTACGTTTACTGAAAACGAATTTTCCAATACAGACAAACGTAGCGGCGAAATGGTGAAAGCGGTTGATGATATGGCAGCCTATATTGAGGCCCATTTGGCTCTTGTCAACGGCATAACCAATGAATCTTTTATCAGGGCCCAGGCCGAAGTAAGAGAAAAATATAAGTCAAAAGTGATTGACGGGATTAATTTTGACGAAATCTACAAAGAATTTGGCTAAGGTGGCCTCAAAAAATTAGGCCAGTCCTATCACCAGAAGGTAAAAATCATTAAACATTGACAGATTGTACCGTGCTAGATATAGTAGCATGGTGAAGAGAAAAATAAAGAAATTACAAGAAAATAGGAGAGCGATGATAAAGAAAGTCATTAGCTTTTTAGCAGTGGATATATGGAGAATACGTCTTAAAGACATCTCTAGTCGTAAGTCTTTTTTTATTAAGCAATTAAGAGTGATTTTAGTCGCGCTGCGCGGGTTTGCTGAAGATAAATGCCAGTTAAGAGCTTCAGCCCTGACCTATTATAGCTTGCTTTCGATAGTACCTGTGGTTGCCATGGCTTTTGGGGTAGCAAAAGGTTTCGGTTTTGAGAAGGTTCTTGAAAATCAACTATTGGAAAAATTTCCCGGACAAGAAGAGGTCTTGGTTCAGGTTGTAGGTTTTGCCAACGCTTTGCTTGACAATACTAAAGGCGGGGTTGTTGCCGGAATAGGTATAGCACTTTTATTTTGGACAGTAATAAAGGTTCTCGGTAATATTGAAAAATCATTTAATGATATCTGGGGCATAAAGCAAGCAAGGAGCATGGGGCGTAAGTTCAGCGATTACCTTTCGATGATGCTGATATGCCCTCTTTTAGCAATAGTTTCAAGTAGCGCTACGGTTTTTATAGCAACCCAGATAACGGCCATAACCCAAAGAATAGAACTGTTAGGGGCATTTAGCCCTGTTATATTTTTTGTAGTAAAACTTTTGCCTTATTGTGTTATTTGGGTACTATTTACTTTTATTTATATTTTTATGCCTAACGGAAAGGTTAATTTTAAAGCAGGTTTATTAGCCGGTGTTATTTCAGGTACGATATACCAGGCAGCTCAATGGTTTTATATTAATTTTCAGGTAGGTGTTGCAAAATATAACGCCATCTATGGAAGTTTTGCCGCTCTACCCTTGTTTTTAGTATGGATTCAGCTAAGTTGGCTTATTGTTTTGCTGGGGGCTGAGATTTCTTTTGCTTATCAAAATATAGATATGTATGAATTTGAGCCGGATTGTCTTAAAGCAAGTTTTTCTTTTAAAAAACTTCTTTCCCTGCGAATTGTCCATATTCTTGTTAAGCGCTTTTCTAAGGGGCAAGCACCTCTTAGTGAGATCAAAATAGCTCAAACTATTGAGGTGCCGATAAAACTTGTGCGTCAGGTGATGTATGAGCTAAGCGATGCCGCAATTGTGTCTTGTATAAAAACCGACCAGGATAAAGAGGTTGCTTATCAACCGGCAAAAGCAATTGAAACCTTAACTGTGCATCATGTGGTTCAAGCTTTGGAAAAGCGTGGAATAGATCAAATACCTTTATCAGGTGGCGAAGACCTCAATGCTCTTTCTAAGAGCTTGCAAGAGTTTGATGACATTCTAAGTAAGGCCCCGGCTAATAAGTCTTTATTGGACATTGCCTAGAAAAAGGAGACGGTATGAAAAAGTTTGCAGTGACTTTATTGGTGATTATCATTTTAGTTTCGGTTGTTTTTTCTTTTGTTAAAAATAGTATTGTTAAAACCGCCATTGAAAAAGGTGTTAAATCAGCTACCGGCCTCGATTTAAAACTACAAAGCATTAATGTTGGCCTTCTTCGTAGTTCGGTCGACATCAAGGGTGCGGAGCTTAATAACCCAAAAGGATTTGATGACAAAACTCTTGTCAAGATTTCCAGAATATACGTTGATTGCGATTTGGGCGCGTTAATAAAAAAAGAAATCCACCTTCAAGAAGTTCGTCTTGAAATTGACGAGCTGCTTATAGTTAAGAATAAAGAAGGTTCTTTGAACGTTGACGTTTTTAAATCAATAATGGGTCCTAAAGAAAAAGAGCCGGCCGAGCCCAAGAAAGAACCTGCTACCGATGCTCCGGTAGAAAAAGAAAAGAAGGCTAAAGAGATGCCTGAATTTTCTATTGATTTGTTAGCCCTTAAACTCGGTAAAATTATTTATAAGGATTATTCAGGGGATGGTCCTCCCTCGATAACTGAAATAAAGCTTAATATTGATGAGCAGTATAAGGATATTACTGATCTCCAAAGCCTTGTTCAGGCAGTTGTCCAGAAGTCATTTATATCTGGTATAATGGGTATGTTTGGCGGTTTTGGTGGAAGTTCTTTTAGCGACAAGGGAAGTCAAATGCAGGAAAAGCTTGAGGATTTATCAGAGGGCATGGAAAAAAACTTCAAGGAATCTTCTGAAGGGCTTGAGGAAGAATTCAAGAGTATTGAGGATCAGTTTAAAGGTGAAATCGATAAACTAGAAGATACATTTAAAGGAATGTTTTAAAGGAGGATTATGAAAACATACTCATTATATTTAATAGTTTTTTCAGTCGCGCTTTCGTTTCTTGCCTGTCAACAAAGTCAAACCACATCCGAAAGTGTTCTTGAGGCTGCATCCTATGAGGTAGTTAAGAGTGTAGCAACCCAAGAGGCAGTTAAAATGATAGATGTTGTGGCTACGCTTGAAGGCCAGCTAGATTCTGATGTTAAAGAATTTTCAAGCGGTTCTTGGTCAATAGCAGTAAAAAACCTAAATACAGGCTATACCTATTATTATGATTCCTCAAACAATTTTCTGGGAAGAAAAAAATAGCTTTTTTATCAGCTTGTTTTTAATTATCCAATGGTAATATATTTATTCCTTTTGTTTACTATTGTTCCTTTGGCAGAATTGGCTTTATTGATAAAATTAGGCCAATATCTTGGAGTTTCTAGCACTATATTCATAGTAGTTATCACTGGTGCTCTCGGTGCTGTATTAGCCAGGTTCCAAGGGGTTCGCGTGTTAAAAGAAATAGAGAAGAAGGTCAACGCCGGAGCTTTGCCTGCTGATAAGATGTTTGATGGTTTAATAATCTTTTGCAGCGGACTTTTACTGATAACTCCGGGTATTGTAACTGATTTGATCGGGTTTATGGGACTTATTCCCTTTACCAGGATTGTTTTTAAAAATTATTTAAAGCGTAAAGCTAGCGATATCATAAACAAGGGTCGTGTCATAACTATTACTTCTTTTAAACAAGACTAAAGCAGCGTTAAGCGGGGGTTAATGAAAGTGAAGCGGTCATTTGTTATTTTTTTAATTGTTTTGTGTTTTTTTTCAGCCAGTGCTTTTTCTGATACCACTGTCTTTTATAAGGGCGTAAGGGCGGCATATTCGGGTAGGCTTGATTTTGCTTTTATGTTTTTTCGTTCTTTTCTGCAAAGTTATCCGCGCTCAAAACTTGCACAAGATGCGATATTTGCTTTAGGTGAATATTACTATTTTACCAATAATCCTACGATGTCAGCCAGGCATTTCAATCGCGTCATTGTTCAGTATCCTACGTCAAAAGCTAAAATTTTTGCCTGCGCTTATTTACTAAACATGGCCCAAAGAAGTAAAAATGAGGACGCAGAAAGATCATTGAAAAGAGAAATAGTAACAGCCCACAACCTAAGTTTAGTGTTCAGTAAATACAAGCGGTACATCTATGAATCCCCGTTTAATAAAAAGTACAAAGCACTGTATTATATGGATAGAGTCCAAATATACATCAACGATGACCTATTTACAGAAATTTCCTATTAAGCCTGTTTTTTGTATTATTGTAACTTTAGTCGTAATGTATTTTGCTGTCAATATAACAGGTTCAGCTATGCTTTGGCGGGCAAAGCAAAAAATTGAAAAATATATAGGACATTATTTTGATCAGAATGTCAGCATAGGAAAAATTAATTATAATTTTCCCCGCACCGTTGTCCTAAGGGATATCGTAATCTTAGCCGATAAGTATAACGACGCGCCACAATTGCTTTCGGTCAGGAAAATTAAGCTTTCTTTTTCTGCCATAGAGTCTTTCAAGCAGGCTCATATTTTACCGCTCACCTTTAAGGTGTACTCGGCGCAGTTTAAACTTGGCACTTGTATACAATTTATAGAGGATAATAGAGAAAAAATCATTGAGTTCATTAAGGCTATGCCCATAGATCAGGATTTTAATTTCATATTTAAAAAGGGCATTGTTGTTTCGGATGATGAATATGTACTGGCTGAGTTCGATAATAATTTTACTGTCAAGGACAGAAAACTTATTTCAAAAGGGGCTGTTTATTTTAACAACAGCGATAAAACCGGTCTAGATTTTCGCGCTAAGGATAATGCATGGAAATATATGCTAAAAGGCATGCTTTCTGAGTCTGATTTTTTCATAGACAGCATTCAAATGGTAAATAAAGACTTCCAATTAAAGTTATGGGGTGAAGTTAGCGAAAGAGGGTTGAGTTTATCCGGTTTTTCTCAAGTACATAATTTTTTACATTATTCGGGTAATGATAAGGACCAGGTGCCAAAGAAAATAAATGTTGCCGAAAAGTTAATTGGTAAGGGTTTAGATTTTTCTACTATTCATATTCCCGATATAAGTTGTAAGTTTAGTTTTGACTGGCCTCGTGTGACTCTAGAGGGGGTAAATTTTTCTGTTGACAATATGCCGTTTTCCTTAAAAGGAGTTTTTCTTTTTGAGAAAGCAATCAGCATTGACTTAAAGCTAGCTTCTTTTCCCAAACTGAAAAATTCCCGACAGCAGTTTAACCAGCGTAAATTTGACATTAGGCTTACTGGATTGTCTGAGGGAAAATTATTTTCGGGGACTCTTGTGTCAAATTTTTATCGAAAAACTTTTTACCGCTACAAAACAGAGCGGGTGAAGGTGGTTTTTGACTCTTTAAGGTTTGAAACTGAAAAGATGCGTTATCTTAAGGCTAATATGGATTTTGGTGAAGTTTTCTATACTTCAGGTAAGAATGAATATGAATTTCAGCTAAACAATTTTCAGGCTTTTTTTGATGTTAGCGCAGACAGGATAAAAACTTTTGAGTTTGATTCCAATATTTATGATGGATTTTTGACCGGAAGAGGAACTCTCGATATTGCCTTTATGCCTTGGCGTTCAGGCATAGATTTCATAATAATGGATGCAAGTCCTAAATATTTTGATTCTCTTGTGCCGTTTTTCTCAAAAGTCTCGGGTAAGTTAAGATGTTTAGGCTATTATCGGAATGATCCCGGAACCGAGGTAACGGGCGAGGTTATCGTCGAGCATGGTAAGTTAAGTGATTTTCAATTCTTTAATTGGTTGTCTGAGTCTTTTAGGGTTTCTTCGCTTGCGGACATTGATTTTGATTCTATAGCCTCGGATTTTATTATTACCGAAGATGGAATTAAGTTAAATAATATATCCTTATCTTCACACGAAATTGCTATGGAAGGTAACTTTTATATGGCGCATAGCGATTTTGTTTCAGGTCTTCTTTCTTTAAAAATACCTCGTGATGTTCTAGTTGATTCGCCGCGTTTTAAAACTTTGCTAAAGATGTTAGGTGAAGATTTTTACCATCTTGGTTTTGAATTTCAGCTGTCAGGATTGTTCGATGAAATGAACTTTCGCTGGCTGGATTCAAAGTTTAAAAGCAATCTTCAGAAGGCTATACCTAATTTTATAGAGCGCGGGATAGAACGGAAAGTTGAGAAAATCGTCAATCAGCTTCATAAAACAAATCACTGATAAGATTATTTCTTTTTATTTCTCTTCATTCGTCTTTTTTGTGATGGTTTTGTGTAGTATTGCCTTTCTCGGCAGTTTTTTACTATGCCTTCTCTTTTGACCTGAGCGCTAAATTTTTTCAATGCTCTTTCAAAACTTTCACCATTTTCAATTCTTACTTCTGCCATCGAACACCCCTGTTTTGTTGTTCAGTGAGTCCCGCAAAGCGGGAAAGGTCACCTCTTAATTATTCACCCTACCATTTTAATTGAATATTTATTTGAAGCACTATTTATACCACAATTTAGTGATTTTTAAAAGGGTAATGTTTTAGCTATGAAATTCTTGATATTTTCTGTTATTTCTATATAATGCTTAACATGAAAAAGATAGGTATACTATTGTTTTTAACAGTTTTACTCTTGGGAGGTGTTATGAGTGGTCACGCAGAAACCAAACCGGTAGTCGTTTTGGAAACAACCAGTGGAATAATTGAAATTGAATTGATGCCGGGAATCGCCCCTAAGGCTTGTGAAAATTTTACGGAATTGGTTAAAAAGGGCTATTATGACGGGATAGTCTTTCATCGTGTCATAAAGAGCTTTATGATACAGGGCGGAGATCCGACTGGTACGGGCCGCGGGGGTCAATCTATCTGGGGGTCAGCGTTTGAAGATGAATTTGACTCTAATGTTGTTTTTGATAAGCCCGGTCTCTTGGCCATGGCTAATTCCGGACCCAACACTAATGGAAGTCAATTTTTCATAACTACCGTAGCGACTCCATGGTTAAATATGAAGCATACTATTTTTGGTGAAGTTGTCTCAGGCTATGATAACGTTAAGGCAATGGAGAATACACCTGTCGGTCCTGCTGATAGCCCCGTCACTAAACAGGAAATCATAAAAGCCTACATTAAATAGATCGTTTTGTTTTCTGTAGGGTTGGCTGCTTTTCAGTGATAAATGAAAATATTTATAAGTGATTTGCATTTAGGCGACGGTTCGCGTACCGATGATTTTCATCGGGACAAGGAGCTATTGTCGTTTTTTGAGTTTGTTGAGCACAACGCCGAAGAGTTGATAATATTGGGAGATTTTTTTGAGCTATGGCAAGCTGATTTAGACAGGGTATTATTCACACATAATGAAGTTATCAGCAAATTATTAAAGCTTCGCGAGAAGATAAAAGTTACTTATGTTGTGGGTAATCACGATTATGTTCCTTTTGCTAAATTCGTTGACTTAGGTTTAGGAATTTGTTTGCAGTATAGCGATTCCAAAAAAAATATAATTGCTGAGCATGGTTATCAGTACGATATATTTAACTGCTATCAAAATCCCCTGCGTAGCTTGAAACAGCCGATTGGACGGTATTTTGCCAGAATTATTGGTGTACTTGAGAAGTTAATTCATCCCAACGTAGATCAATGGGCAAAAAAGGCCTTACAAGGCATTGATGATTTTGGGAAAAGCGCTATATTTGTTAGGAATAAAGTTTCTCCCGTAACTAAAGAGTATTTTGATAGAGGCGGCCATTTCGGTGAGTTTCAAGAGGCAGTACAATCGCACATTAACGGGGGAGCGAAGATTGTTATTTTCGGACACATTCATCGACCTGAATTGATTCGTCAGGGCAAGGGTATATATGGAAATTGCGGTAGTTGGGTAGATGGTTCGACTCCAACCTATATTGTTTGCAGCAAAGAAAAAGTAGAATTAAAACATGCTTTAGACCATGAGGTCATAAAATATTTGAGTCTTTAGTTTTTTATTATTTTTTGTTATAATTAGTAAAATATTTATTTTCCATAAAATGGAGGTTCTAATGAATAGTTGCAAAATATGTGGTGTTCCCTTAAGAGGTTTTTTGGCTATTATTCCGAAATTGTTCCTCGGTGTTCGTACTTCAAAAGAATCAGGAGTTTTGTGTGAGAAATGCGTAAAAAAGAATAAAATGTACAGATGTAATATTTGCTCACGAATGATTCACGAATCAACTTCTCTTGAGCATGTAAAAGCAGAAGAATATTTCATTTCTCTTATACGTAAAGATCACTCCTATTGGGGCAGTAAAGTTCCCACAGAAGAGGAGAGTACTAATCATTACAGGGAAATGGTCAGGAAAATTGAAATTTAAGCCTGTTATATAGTCAGAGCCCTTCCGGGAGATTCTTTTATTAAAAAAATATGATTTCAGTCAATCGTTTAACTAAAAGCTATGGCGAGAGATATCTTTTTAAAGATGTCTCTATGTCTATCAATAGGGGCGAAAAGATAGGCCTTATAGGGCCTAACGGAGCCGGCAAGAGTACTTTTTTATCTATTCTCATTGGCTTAAGTGAGGCCACTTCGGGGCATATACAGATAAATAAAAACACTCGCATAGGGTATCTTCCTCAGGAGGTTAGCTTTAAGGCAACAACTACTGTTCTTTCAGAAGTTATTGAGGGCGACATCCAAATAGTAAAACTTTTAAAAGAAAAAAGAGATCTTGAAATAGCACACAAGGCAGGGACGCCTCGTTACGGAGAAGTCCTCCATGATTTAGAGTTTTTGGATTATTTTAATTTGGAGCATAAAGCTAAAAAAGTATTGATGGGGTTAGGTTTTAAAGAAACTGATTTTGTGCGTAATGCCAATGAGTTAAGCGGCGGCTGGCAGATGCGGGTTCTTTTGGCAAAACTTCTTACATCTTCTTATGATGTTTTATTTCTAGATGAACCCATGAACCATCTTGACCTTGGAGCTGCACTTTGGTTTAAGGATTATTTGTTGCAGTTTAAGGGAACTTTTGTAATGATTTCCCATGATAAAGATTTCTTGACTCAAGTTACTAACCAAACTCTTGTATTGGAGCATGGCGAGATAGTCAAGATAAAAGGCGGCTATGAAGATTACGAAAGGCTTAGTAGTGAGCGACGGGACCGTCTTCTAAAACAGTTCAACGAGCAAGAAAAAAAGCGGCAGCAATTATTGGAATTTACATACAGATTCCATGCCCAGCCTAATAAAGCTTCCCAGGTTAGGGCTAAGAAAAGAATGATTGAGAAGATGGAAAAAATAGTTGTGCCTCGTGACAGAAGAGAAAGTATTCGCAATTTTAAATTTCCTGAAGCTAAGCGCAGCGGGCAACGGGTTGTGAGCCTTTCTAATATGCATAAGTCATATGGTGACATAGAAGTTTATAGGGATTTTAGTTTTGAAATAGAACAAGGCGAAAAGGCTGTATTGATGGGTGAAAATGGCGCCGGTAAGTCAACTTTGCTTAAAATTTTAGCCGGTGTGATTGATATTGATAAAGGGCAAAAAAAACTTGGCCACAATGTTGATGTGGGTTATTTTTCACAGACACGCATGGATGTTTTAACTTTTGACAACACGGTTTTTGAGGAAGCCTATAGCGCTTCGGCAGGAAAAATGAGCGGTGAGGACATGAGGACAATACTGGCGGCATTCTTTTTTGTCGGTGACGATGTAGAAAAAAAGGTTAAAGTGCTTTCCGGAGGGGAGAAGAGCCGGCTCATTTTAGCAAAATTACTTATCGCGCCGCCTAACCTTTTACTTTTGGATGAGCCGACTACTCATCTTGATGTTGATGCGGTTGATGCTTTAATCACAGCTTTAAAGAAATATTCAGGAACAATTGTTTTTATCAGTCATGATATACATTTTGTACGGTCACTAGCCAATACTGTTTACAGGGTCCAAAGCGGTTCAGTCACTAAGTTCCCCGGTAATTTTGATTACTATTGGCAAAGAATAAAATCAAAGGATTCTTTTGTGCCGGATGCATCTGCCGGCAATTTTGTTAAAAAAATAAAGCAACAAGACAGTAAGCCTAGGGGGCAGGCTTTCCTTGACCATAAAGCCCAGAAGAAGAGAAAAAGCAATAATACTAAAGTTGCTAAGCAGATACGTGTTCTTCGTAAGGAGAAGGAAGGTTTGGAACTCGACCGCAATGTTAAGTCGCGGGTATTGTCTAATCCGCGCAGTTATCACGATAAGGATAGGACAACTGAATATGGCAAAGTTTTAAAGGAGATAAAGATAAGATTATCCGATATAGACAAAGAGATCGCGAAACTTAAAGATTCATTCCTTTAGGGGGAGTGAATGCGAAATGACTTTTAATTAATGGCTGTTTTGGTATAATTAACGAAAATCGGGTCTTAATTAATTCTAATATGAAGATAAGCCAAATATTAAAGCAAAAAGATCAGGGCGTTGCTTTTGAGTTTTTTCCTCCCCGCAATCAAAAGTCAGAGGATTCTCTGCGTAAAACTTTAAAAGTACTAAAAAAATATGACCCTCTTTACGTTTCTATGACTTGTGGAGCCGCAGGAAGCAGTCATGATGTAACGCGAAGTGCAGTCAGGATACTCAGTGAAGATAGTGACGCGTTTGTTATGCCTCATTTAACCTGTATTAGCACCAAAAGTTCAACCATAAGAGAAGTTCTTGATTTTTATAAGAGCATGGGCATAGAAAATATAATGGCTTTGCGTGGTGATATATTACCCGAAAATGCTAAAAGCAATTACGATAATGGCTTTTTGCATGCCAAAAACCTAATAGATGTCATTAAGGAGTACGGGCATTTTGATATAGGAGCAGCAGTATACCCGGAAGGGCACATTGAGACCGTATCAATAGATGAAGATTTAAAATACACAAAGGAAAAGATTGATTCAGGAGTTAATTTTGCGGTAACTCAGATGTTTTTTGATAATTCATATTATTATGATTTCCTGGAGCGCATGGGTAAGGCAGGCATAAATATTCCGATTTTACCCGGGATATTGCCTTTAACTAATATAGCAAAAGTAAAAGAGTTTGCTTCTATTTGTAGAGCAACTATTCCTTCTCATGTTGAGGATGCCATGAATCGTTTTTCTAATGATCCCAAGGATATGGAAAAAGCAGGAATAGAATTTACTATTAAACAATGCAGAGATCTTGTTGCTAATGGTTTTAAGCGTTTACATTTTTTTACGCTTGACCGGGCAAGTGTTATGCAAAAAATTATTGATGAGGTGTTCTGAATTGATTGCAGATATTCAAATCTTGGAAAAAGA
>SDBT01008865.1_pt1 | contig 16375 bp, 22 predicted proteins | sample 2277101 | NCBI WGS metagenome assembly SDBT01 (sample SAMN10404973, study PRJNA504765) | marine sediment metagenome | isolation source: marine sediment core GS10_PC15, 103 cmbsf | place: Arctic Ocean: Southern Knipovich Ridge | collected 2010 | reverse complement strand
CTGCTGAATACTTTGATATTGAGGCAGGACACAAGATTGCCGTTATTCAACGCTAACTAGTTAGTGTGGAGGAACATATAAAATGGTAGGATCTGTTGGAGTAGTTAGGAGTATGCCTCGGTCAAATTCATTAGTAATTCAGGATGCGCTCAACCTCCTTGCGGCTTTCGGTAGTGACAGTGAAGGTACTACTAAAAAGCTGCTGATGGAGATAAAAGATGCTCAAGACCACAATGAGGTCGTGTTAGCTAATGCTGTAGCAGAAGGGATAAAGTGTAACAAACGTGATGTTGAGGTTGCTGAGAAGGAAAACAAATTAGCACTAGATCTTAAAGAGGCAGAAGAATTATGTGCTGAACGTCTCTCAGGTATTATTAGTGGTGAGGAGGAACTTCAACGCAGGGTGGAGGAAGAAGATAATAGGATAAGTGTGGAAAATGAGAATATTAATACACGTAAAGAAGAATTTCATAATGAGGAGAAGAGGCATTTAGAATCTCTTCGTATTAGTGAAGGTTCTCTTGTAGAGAGAGAGAGGATACTTAAAGAGGACAGGAATACCTTAAAAGAACTTGAGTCTTCTATTGAGGGTCGTGAAGAGGATATCAAGAGTGATAAGATAACATTGGACGATCTTCGGGGCTTCCTGGACGATCTTCGGGGCTCACTAGATAAACGTAAGGTAGATCTCGATAATAGAGATGCGCGCGTGCTCGCTGCTATGGAAGGTGAGTCTGTTGTCGAAGGAGAGTAATCCTTTAGCTGAGATTTCTCGACCAACTTGGTTAGGTAAAGTCACAGGTAGGTCTGTTTCAGAAGCAGAGCTCAAGGATGCAAGAGAGCATATTGAGGAAGATCCTGACTACGCTCGTAATGGTTGGACACCAGAAACTCTCGCTATCTATTTTAAGGAGCGTAAAACAGCGCAGTCAAATACTGTACTACATCGACCGAAGGTGAAACCAACTCGTGCAAAAGGATGGCACAACCCTCACAGGTGGAGAAGATGACTGAAACTAATAATGAGTTAGAGGTAGCTATTTGGTATGATGCTAATGAGTACGCAGATCCAATAAACTCTTGTAGTGAATCAATTAAAGATATGATAGATACTTTGTGTATTGCTACTAGTGATGTCCATGGTGATATAGATTATAATATTTTGAAACCAGGAGATGATCGTGTACCATCTGTTCCTCGTTGGTTGGAGAATATTAATAGTGCTGTACCAAGACTACTCGTAGCCACTACTAAGACAACGAATGATGTTCATCAGGAAACGACGAGTATTATTGGAGATTTGGATAAGAAAGATGTAGTTAGGTTAAGATATATAACACGTAGGGCGCATCATATGCAATATCCTCGTGGTGATACTTTAACTGATTATGAGTGCGATCAAATCATTGACAAGTTGGGGATACAAATTGTAATGGATCAACTTAAATCCAGTGTTGTTCATTAACAGCAGTAGTCAGCAGAACTGAAAGGATAAAATATCATGCCAGGACCAGGAGTAGAAGGAGCCCGTGACCGCCGCGAGTCGAGATCATCTAGTGGTGATGGTAGAGGACGTGCTACCGGCCGCGCTGGTGGTGTTGGCACCCCGAACGTAGGTGGTGGTTTTAGTAGTACGAGTGCGGTCGAGGCCCGCGCCGCCAGGGCAAAGGGGCCATCGGAAGCGCTCGGCTTAGATGCTCTTTCATCGGCTGGTATCCCTGGTATTGGGGCAGCTGACCTTGCACATGGTCTTGCTAAGGCACTTGGACCAGCAATTCAAGGAGCTTTCGAAAGCGTCCTTGGGGGAAAAGGAATTGCTCCTGCTATTGATACAAGTGATACCCGTGTCACTGGTGCTGAGAAGGACCGAGGTAGAGACCGTGATCGCACGAGAAGTTCAATTCTCCTTGCGGATGCACTCGGACAGATTACACCTGCAACAGCCAATGCAGAGAATGTGGTAAATAGTGCTGTTGAAGCAGACAAAGCTGCCGAACAACTACGTTTAGTAGCGAAAAAGAGACTAGGTAGACGTGCATCAATCTTAGCTAATATTAGTGAAGAAGAGGCTCAGTTGGCTAATATTAGGCGTCCAGGAGCAGGTACACTGAACTTTGGTGGTTAGGATAAAGTAGGGTAATAGTCAGGAATAAATAATTATGGCTAGTAATTCGGTGAGAGCGAAACGTCGCATAGAACGTTGGAAGAGTTTTAAAACCAATAAAGGCCAGTGGTTATCTCACTGGGAGGACCTTGCACGTCTCATGTTGCCAAGACGTCTGGGTTTTATTACTCAGATGACAGAGGGTGAACGTCGTACTGAAGAAATTTATGATGGTACACCCATGCGTTCTGCCCGAGGTCTAGCTAATGCTGTAGGTCAATTACTGCGACCTGAGGGAGAAAAGTTTTTCTTTATCCGAGCTGAAGATGACAGACTGAATAGTTCTGATGAGGTTCAAGATTGGTTAAAAAGGTCTGAGGATAAACTTCTTAATTCTATTTACAACCCCAAAGCTCGATTTAGACAAGCTGCTGGTGAAGCCGATATGGACTTGGTAGTTTTCGGCACAGCTGTTAATTTTGTAGGTCTATCACGTAAGGCACGACGTCTAAAGTTTCTTACCATAGATCTTAAAGATGTTGACATAGCTCTTGATGAAGAAGGTAACCCAGACACGGTTTTTCAATTTCGACGTTTTACTTTGAGACAAGCAGAGCAGAGATTTACCAAAGCTAAATTGAGTGAGGATCTTAGAAGACGTATTGAAAATAAGAGTGATACCGATCTAGATACGAAATATGATTTCTTACGTGTTGTAGAGCCGCGTGCAAATGGTAAGGCTAATGCTGTCTTGGCGAAAAATATGTTGTTTACAAATGATTGGATAGAGATCGCTTCAGCACATGAAGTAAGTGAAGGGGGTTTTAGAGAATTTCCGTTTATAATTCCTCGTTGGGATACTTCTTCTGGAGAAGTTTATGGTCGCAGTCCTGGTATGATAGCTCTACCAGATAGTGAAACAGTTAACGCTATGTCTGAGACTATTTTGGTAGCAGGACAGAAGGCTGCTGATCCACCATTCTTTGCACCTAATGATAGTTCGTTTGATGCCATAAATTCATTTTCTGGTGGAATATCTTATTATGATGTGGATACTGCGGTACAACTCCGTGGGAATCCCTTCTTCTCTATGAGAAATGATTATAACTTACCAATTACGAGAGATATGCAACTTGATGTTCGTTTACAGATAGAAGCAGCATTTTTTAAGAACGTATTTAATCTACCTATACGTGGTCCAGAGATGACAGCTACTGAGGTGATTACCCGTAAAGAAGAGTTTATCCGGGAGATGGGTGCAACATTTGGTCGGCTTGAAAGTGATTATCTAGCTCCTCAAGTTGAGACAGCTTTTAGTCTATTACTTAGAGCTGGGGAATTTGATCCAATTCCAGAAATACTATTAGATCTCAACGTGCGTTTTGAGTACACATCACCAATTAAGAGGATCCGTGAGCAGGCTGAAGCGGCTGCTACCAGGTTATGGGTACAGGAGTTAATGGAGCTACAACCTATCAAGCCAGAAATCATGGATTTGGCGAACTTAGACGAAGTTGCTCGTCATGCAGCTCGTGCGCTAGACCTACCAGTAGGTGTTGTTACGTCACAAGATGATGTAGAAGAGATAAGAACCGAACGTGCAGAAGTAGAGAGTGCTGCCCTTGAGCAAGAAAGACTTGTTCAAGAGGCGGAGGTCTCGGCTACTAGTAGTAAGACGATTAAGGACCTAAGTACAGCTATGGGAGGAGCTCCTATTGAAGCTCCACAGTAAATAGATTAAGGAGAAGAGAACATGGCGGATTCAGGTGATTCGTTTTTGCTAAATCGTGCTGAGACAGCAGAAGCTAAACTAGGTACTCTCAAGGCAAATATTGACGCATTGAAAGAGAGGGTACAACAATTCAAGGCAAACTTTGGTGTTCGTGAAAAGTCTGATGGTTCTATTGATATTGACTTTGAGAAAATGGTTGATAGGTTAGGTTTAGAGGCTAGTTTGGAATTGAAGTCTGTTATCGACGATAAGTATTCAATTCGTCCTCGGCGTCATTTGAAGCCGCAGGCACACATGAATAATTCTTCTTAATATGGACGAATACCTAGAAATTCTTGCGGATCTTTCGATGCCGGAAGAGTATGAGCCAGTAGACCGATACAATGACTTCCGAAAAGTCTTTTTGGAAACCGATCAAGGGCGGAGGGTGCTTAGGCAAGTATTGGGATGGGGACATTTACTCAAGAGCCATCTTGTTGGAATGCCTCGTCCTATTGATCCTTATTCTATACTAGGTTTTGAAGGGGAGCGTAATTTGGCATTGCGTATCTTTTCCGTTATGTTGGTCGAGCCTCCTAAGAGGCCAGATAAGCAAACAACTACAGTATCTAAGGAGGACTAATAGTTATGGCAAAAAATAAAGGTACAGCAGCTGCATTCTCAGATAATGATTTCCAAGCTGAGAATGATATGCGTACACTTATCGATGCTGAGAAGATCAAAAAAGATTCAAAGCGCATGTCTGCTGCTCTGAAAAAAGGTAAGGAGCAGCGTGTTGCGCTCGAGAGTGTAATAGACAAAAGGAAGGAGACTTAATATCATGGCCGAGGCTGGAAGTGCTGCTGCTGTTGTTACATCAGAAGATCTTAGTCTTCTCGATGCTTTAGACATTGAGGGGGGTGAAGAAGAGGCCGGAGGAAAGGGTGAAGAAGAGGCCGGAGGAAAGGGTGAAGAAGAGACCAAAGGAGCGGGTGAAGAAGAGACCAAAGGAGCAGGTGAAGAAGAGGAAAATACTAAGTGGTTTGAAGAAACTATTACCGATGAGTCTCTTAGAAAGTTTGCCGGTGAGTTCGAGACCCAGGATGCCCTTATGGAGGCTATGAGTGGGTTGCAGAAGGCTCTTGGTATGGAGTCTGTTAAGGATTGGCGAAAAGGCATCGAAGACGAAAAGTTGCAAGAACACGCTAGTCGTTTTACCTCACCAGCCGATGTGGTCAAACATCACCTTGAGCTACGTCAAAAACTGAGTTCGGCATTGATCCCCCCTGGTAAGGGTGCTAGCAAAGAAGATAAGGAAGTCTTTGCGTCCAGGTTGTCCAAAATGCTTGGTGTTCCTGAGAAGCCAGAAGATTACGAATTTCCTGCACTAGAGAAGGGTGTAGAACTTACAGATGATGAGAAGCAGTCTCGTACAGAGTGGGCTGGTTTCTTTCATCAGATACATTTACCTAAACCTATGGCAAGTGCTATCCTTAGTCAGATTGCCAAGAAGAGTGTAGAAGATAAAGAAGCTGTTAAGGTGGCTGACGACCGTTTCGCTGAGAAGTCTACGGCACAACTCGAAGCTGAATGGGGTGAGGATTATGATGTTAACCGCACATCTTCGGTCAGAGCTGCTAGAGAACTCTTTGGAGACGAATTTGATAGTGTTATGCAGGCAGAAATGTCTAATGGTCGTCTTCTTATGGATAGTACATTTATGTTACGTGGGCTCGCGCGAATTGGTCGCGAGATGGATGCGGGAAGTATGGATGTCATGACCGATTCGGAAAAGGAAACTATTGACGATCAGGTCTTGGATGTGCGGCAACGCGCTGCTGATGCCAAGGACGAGGGTAATACACGATTGGCTAATAAGCTCTTTAAAGAGGAACAGGAACTTCTCTCAAAGGTTGTTGGTAAAAAGCCGATTGTTGGTGGTGGACGCACCGCTTAGTATGACCAATTATCTACCTCCAAGCCCCGCAGGTAAGAGAAACTAAATTAACGGGGGTTTTTACCCTTAAAGGGTCTAAACCCCGCCTGCAGGCCTTGGAGGAGGTCTAAAAATACTATTTAAGCTATTTTGTTAGGGGTGGGGGTTTAGGGTGTAAATACGCCGTATAATCTAATACACCAAGTAGATTCGTTAGATCATTTGAGCAGCTCCTCGTGTTAAGCGACTCCTCGTATTAAACGACCCTGCTAAAGATCGTCAAAGGCTCAGACAGCCCACTAATATACTAACCACGTTCCAGCGTTGCTGGCCCCCGTGGGATGCGTATTGAGTGCTCCCTGAGTAGAAGTCTTTGCTTCTAATAACAACTAGGAGTAAGGAAAATGTCAACTAGCATTGATCAGGCGTTCATTACGTCGTTCGAAGCTAAAGTACACGAAGTCTTTCAGCGGAAGGGAGCCTATCTCAAGGATGCCGTTCGTCTGAAAACCGATGTAGTTGGTGCCACTGCCGTCTTCCAAAAGGTCGGTAAGGGAACTGCTACGACGAAATCTCGGCACGGTACAATTGTGCCGATGAACCAAGAGCATACAGCACCGTCTGTCACTTTACAAGACTTCTATGCGGGTGATTGGGTGGACAAGCTCGACGAAGCGAAGATTAACATCAATGATCGTGATGTGATCGCTTCGGGCGGTGCTCAGGCGTTGGGTAGAAAGGTTGATGACCAGATTACTTCGGTTCTCGATACTACTACTCAGGCCGCAGTTACTCTAACCCTGAGCAACAAAGGTAATGTTCTTGCCTCACTGTTGCAATTGGTCGAGGCGGTGTGGGCGAATGACGTACCTAACGATGGGCAGAACTTCGCTATTATGACACCTCGTCTTTGGTCTCAGGCCATGACGCTTGACCAGTTCAATCGCGCAGAGTACGTAGGTGCTGATGGGATGTCCTTCAAGCAGGGTCCTAAAATCGGTGTTGCGGCGTGGAAGAACTGGATGAACATCAAGTGGAAGATGCAGACTGGGCTCCCTGGAGCTGCTACGGCTTCAGGTAAGTCTTGGGTCTGGAACCAGATGGCTATCGGCTATGCTATCGCACGATCAGCAGGTAACGTTGCCGGGCGCGAGTCTGTTTCGGCGGATATCACTTGGCATGGTGATCGTGCAGCTCATTTCGTCAACAACATGATGAGTGGTAACGCCGTCATGATCGACGATACGGGCGTCATCGAAGCAGCTTTCGATGATACAGCCGCAATCGTTACGTCGTAGAGGAGGGACAGAAACATGGCATACGTACCAGGAAATCTAGCCCTCATCTCTTCGGTCAATGGCTTCGGTCTTTATCGATATGATTCAACCGATGCCTCGATCGTTGTAGACGCGGGTGGTTACTTCAACAACAATGACGATGATCTCAACTTAGCTGTTGGCGATATTATCGAGGTCTTCTCTTGGACCACGGCAGTTCGTACAGGCACGATCAACGATGTGTCGAGGCTAGTTGTGCTTACCGTCGATAGCGAGGGGGCGGTTAACCTCTCCGATGATATCTATGTCACTGGTATTGTGTCCTCGACGGACTAATATCGTGGTAACTAGGGAGGTGGTGGTGCAAGCTACCCCTCCCTACTCTTTTGAACATAATGGACCCGCTATTGTCGCTGGAAATGCTTGGTGCCTTCATGAAGACTTGGCAAAGGCTCCGCAAGGACTACCAATCATTGCAGTGAACGGTGCTGCTGCTGAAATCAAGGTTGGATTTTTATACTCTAAGCATCCAGAGAGGATGGTTGGTAGAGGTGGTTACTGGATTCAGAAGCAGCAGCGGTTTCATACGAATTTCACCGTCCACGGTTCGGCATTTCATGAGAACATGCCTTGGGTTGATTATTTCTGGGAAGGAGCTAGAGGTGGGGGTGGATCAGGTTGGGGTGCACGTAAGTTGGCAACCCTACTTGGATTTGGTCCTGTTATCCTTTGTGGGATGCCACTCAATCCTGGGGGCTACGCTAGTGGTGGACTTTCGAAGTTGATGAACAAACCTGGTGTGATTGACAATTATCGTCGTGAGATCGAAGCTGATACGAAATGGCATGAAGGTGTAACTTCAATGAGTGGTTGGACCCGAGAATTATTAGGTACTCCATGTTGACTGTAGCCTGTGTACTTTCAGAAGGTCCGAAGCGAACCTATGACCGTAGTCATGTGGAACGCTTGTCTCAAATGGTTAACGCTCATATGACGCAACCCTATCGCTTTGTATGTTTAGATGATTCACCTTTTCCTGGTTGGTGGGCTAAAATCAGCCTATTCGAGCCAGGGCGTTTCAAAGGTCGTGTTCTTTATCTAGACCTCGATATTACAGTTGTAGATAAACTAAACGATTTGGCGCTTTATCCCGCGCCCTTTGTGGCTATTAAGGATTGGTTGCGGCCCACCATCAATTCCTCCGTTATGTCATGGGACGCGGGTGAGATGGATCATATCTATAAAAATTTCACGCCAGATGTCATGGAGCGTCTTCATGGTGATCAGGATTGGATAAGTGAGCAAATACCTCACGCAGAAGTCTTTCCGCGAGAGTGGTGTGTATCATATCGGAAGTCGGTTAAGAAATTCCGTGCGGTTCCACCGGGTGCTAAAATAGTTGTATTTCATGGATTTCCAAAACCTTGGGAGGCTCCCGCCTTTGTCTGACATAGTTCTAATCAATCCAGGTGCCACGCAAGCTATCTATCAGGGTCTCTCGGATGAATTTACTGCTATCGAGCCACCGACCTGGGTGCGAATGATTGCGGGTTGGCTCAGAGATCGCCAATACGAAGTTGCTATCATTGACCAAGAGGCGGAAGCACTCGGTACAGACGATATCTTGATAAGACTTGAGAAAATGGGTAATCCACTTGTTGCTGTTGTCGTATCTGGTCACCAACCTTCCGCGTCGACACAGCAGATGGTTGGAGCGCACGCTGTTGTTGATGCTATCGGGTCACAATGTCATACTATAATGGTAGGTAATCATCCGTCGGCTTTACCGCTTAGAACGCTAGAAGAGGAACCAATCAATTTTGTTGCTGATGGTGAGGGACCTAAGACCATTGCAGGTATTCTTGATAACTTACCACTAGACGATATTCCAGGGTTGGTATGGCACAAACAGAATGGCTACTGTCTTAATCTTCGTGCTAGTTTAATTCCAGTAGATGATCTTCATGGAAACGTATGGGATCTTCTTCCAATGGAGAACTACCGCGCCCATAATTGGCAGTGCTTTGATGGTAGCCCACGTCAGCCATATGCTTCAATTTATACCTCTCTTGGTTGTCCTTTCAAGTGTTCATTCTGCATGATTAATGTATTCCAGCATGTAAATCGTTATCGTATGCGTAAGCCAAAAAGTGTGGTTGCAGAAATTGAGATGCTTTATATTAATTATGGTGTACGGACTTTCAAGATCGCTGATGAGATGTTTGTTCTAAACGACCAACATGTAACAGAAATCTGTACGAGACTGGCAAAAAAATCATTCGTTGATGAACTTAACATCTGGGCCTACGCACGAATTGATACGGTAAAACCCAACCAGCCGAAATTACTGCGCCGTGCTGGTATCCGCTGGTTGGCGTTGGGTATTGAGAGTGCTAGTTCACATGTTCGAAACGGTATTTACAAATCATTTACTCAAGATGATATTTTTGCGACTGTTAAGATGATCCAGGCAGAAGGTATCAACGTGATTGGTAATTTTATTTTTGGATTGCCGGATGATACATTAGAGTCTATGCAATCTACCCTGGATATGGCGAAGGAACTTAACTGTGAGTTTGCGAACTTTTATGTGGCTCAAGGATATCCAGGTAGTAAATTATTTACAGAAACACCAGTTAAGGATTTGCCGGATAGTTGGGTAGGGTATTCGCAACATTCCTATGAAACGTGTCCTCTACCGACAGCTACATTATCAAGTGCAGAGGTACTGAGTTTTAGAGATAGGGCGTTTCAACATTATTTTAATAGTGAACGATACCTCGAAATGGTTGATAAAAAGTTTGGTACTAATGTTGTAGAAGAAATCAAGCGTATGACATCTATTAAGATGCCGCGAAAATTATTGGAGGTGTCATGATACCAGAAATAGTAATTGATTATCCACCGATCTATGATGAAATAAAGATTGTGTTTCCAAAGGTTGGTTTTGGTGGTATTATTTATGCTTGGGGTGACAAGATCTATAATCCGTCTAATGTAAGTATTCCACCACAGCTCATAGAGCATGAGCGGGCGCATGGGCGCCGTCAAGGTAACGATATAGATGGTTGGTGGCGTCGTTATCTAGATGAGAAGGAATTTAGGTTGACTGAGGAGATAGCAGCTCATATTGTTGAGATGGTATGTTTGGCAGGTCCAAATCCAAACAGGCAGATGAGACGACAAATTATTAGGTCTACTGCAAAGCGTCTTTCAAATCCACTTTATCGTTATGGTATTTCAAAAGAACAAGCACTTGTTTTGTTGAAAAAGGAAATCGCAGCATGAATGGAAGGACAATGTAATGGCAGTCACCTTTACGATGACCTGGGCCGGTGGCCTGGATTCCGAAGTCAACATAGGTTTTACTCTAACCGATGACCAAGGAAAAGCTACACCGTGGATAGTACCAACTGGGTCGATTAATAACTGTCCAGATCATGCAGCGCGAGCTGTGGCTGATGAAATCCATAATCAAGCTGGAGCAGCTACAGGAACGGTTTCGGTTGTCATCTCATGATCCCTGATGATTTGATTAACTTTGAGGCTGAGGTCGCTGCTGAATTCAATAATGGTGAAATCCCCTATCCAGTGCATCTTGAGAGTGGTAACGAGAAACAACTGATCGAGATTTTCAAGGATGTACAACCAAATGATTGGATTTTTGGTAGTTGGCGTCTTCATCTAAAGTGTCTTCTCAAAAGCGTTTCGCGTGAAACACTTAAGGAAGCTATTCGCCGTGGTGAGTCTATGGCGTTACGCTTTCCGAAAGAGCGGGTTTATGGTTCAGCCATTGTCGGTGGTACGGTTCCTATTGCGCTCGGTGTCGCATTGGCAATCAAGCGATATGAAGGTAATTCAAAGGTTTGGTGTTTCCTAGGTGACATGACGTTTCAAAGCGGTATTGCACACGAGTGTATGACGTATGCGGACAACTTCGAATTACCAATTACGTGGGTCGTGGAGGATAACGGTGTCTCAGTCTGCACGAATACGAACGAGGTTTGGGGTTTCAGTTATGAACTCAGTTCAGAGAGCTCAACGAAGATCTTCAGCTCGGGTAAAATTAGATGCTATGAATACCAATCCAAATACCCTCATGCCGGAGCTGGAAAACGTGTACAATTCTGACTATCGCTCCGCGCTTTCGCAGGTTATGGAGGAACTAGCCGTCGATACGCGCGTGATATTCCTGGGTCAAGGTGTACGTGATCCGGGCACGTTCATGTCTACGACCTTGCAGGGTGTATCACTAGACAAACGTCTAGAAATGCCGGTAGCTGAAGAAATGCAAATGGGTATGAGTATTGGTCTAGCACTAGCTGGTTTTATACCGATTAGTATCTACCCACGATGGAATTTCCTGCTACTAGCAGCAAATCAACTAGTCAACCATCTTGATAAGATGCAACCGAAGGTTATTATCCGGGTTGGAGTGGGTTCGAGTAAACCACTTGACCCCGGACCACAACATACTTCGGACTTTACAGAAGCTTTCCAACTAATGATGCCTAACACATATATTAGGAGATTAAACAATGCGAGCGATGCCGTTGCGGAGTATCGACAGGCGCTTGAGCGAGATGGCCCTAGTATCCTCGTCGAAATCGCAGACCTCTATGAAAGTTAGTCTACACGAATCCACTATCGGAGAGGATGAGATCCAAGCCGTCATTGACGTGATGCGCTCCGGTCAGGTGACTTCGGGATTAAAGGTCAAGGAATTCGAGGAAGCTTTCCCCGGTAAACATGCTGTGATGTGTAATTCGGGTTCATCGGCAAACCTTTTGGCTATCGCGGCACTGTGCGATCCAGCAACCCCCAATCATCTGAAACGTGGTGACGGTGTGATTGTTTCGGCATTGTCGTGGTCCACGACAGTATGGCCGTTGGTTCAATATGGACTAATTCCGATCATAGTTGATATTGATCCGGTAACGCTTAATATGGACCCGGCGGAAGTGAAGAAGGCTGTTAATGCTAATGCTAGTGTGCGTGCTATTATGCCGGTTCATGTTTACGGAAACCCATGCGATATGACGTCACTTTGGAGAATTGCTAAAGATTCCAGTCTCGCTGTTATTGAGGATTGCTGCGAGGCGTTGGGAGCAGAATATGATATGCATACGATTGGTTCGGATAGCCAGCTTGCGACCTACAGTTTCTATTTTTCACATCATATTACAACTGTTGAAGGTGGGATGGTCATTACTAATAGTGAGGATCTTGATCGGACGCTTCGCATCCTACGGTCCCACGGTTGGATTCGAGATGTTGACAATAAACAAAGTTATCAGGATGCTTATCCCGATATCGATCCACGATTTTTGTTTGTTGGCGCTGGATACAATCTTCGCTCAACCGAAATGGCTGCGGCGATGGGATTGGTTCAGCTACCTAAGCTGACTAGATTTGTTAATGCACGCCGCGCGGCTGCTAAAGCACTTCAGCAAACCTTCAGACTTTACGAAGACTATTTGATGTGTCAATATGAGGGATCAAACTCAGCTGTTGTCCGCTCATCTTGGTTTGGTTTTCCAATTGTAATTAAAGATGAAGCACCGTTTACGGCAAAAGAAATGCGGGAATTTTTTGATAAGGCAGGCATTGAAACGCGGCCCATTATCTTAGGTAATATTGCTCGCCAACCTGGTATGAAGCATTATCCACATAAGATCATTGGAGATCTAGCTAATGCGACCCGAGCAATGATGAACGGTCTTGTCATTAGCTGCCATCAAGGTGTGGATGTGAAAGCATGCGATTATATTCAGGGTGTACTAGATAAATTCATGTTGGAGCGTATCCAATGACAACCGCTCTGATTACTGGTATTTCTGGTTTTGTGGGAAGCTATCTTGCGGAGTATTTGATTGATAATACTGATTGGGAAATCTTCGGTCTGTTGCGTTGGCAGGACTCATTGGAGAATATGGAGAAGACTGTTCCTCTTGATGGTGACCGGGTGCAATTCGTCTATGCCGATCTTAGGGATACAGTAGCTGTTCGGAATGTAATACGTGATGTAGTCCCGGATTATGTGTTTCACCTCGCCGCGCAGAGTTATCCATTAACCAGCTTTACTTCACCTTTGGATACGTTGGACACCAATATCCAAGGGACCGTACGTCTGCTTGAAGCGATCAAAGAGTTCTGTCCAAAGGCGTGGGTTCATATTTGCTCTTCGTGTGAGGTCTATGGGCGTGTGTCGAAAGAGCATATCCCAATCACTGAGGATACTCCTTTTCATCCTGCATCACCCTATGCAATTTCTAAGATAGGTACTGATCTTGTAGGTCAATTCTATGCTGAAGCGTATGAAATGAATGTAATAATTACGCGGATGTTTACCCATACCGGCCCGCGCCGTGGGGACGTGTTTGCTGAATCGAGTTTTGCCAAGCAGATTGCTATGGTGGAAGCGAAGCTAATTCCTCCAGTAGTCAAAGTAGGTAATCTGGATTCGTTACGGACCTTGGCTGACGTGAGAGATGCCGTTCGGGCTTATTATATGCTATTGACTGTTAAGCCAATACGGGGGGAAGTATATAACATCGGTGGTACACATACCTGTACGGTGGGAGATATACTCAATACTCTAATTCACCTAACTGGATTGAATATCGAGATCAAGATAGACCCTGACCGACTACGTCCTTTGGATGCTGATTTACAGGTGCCAGATTGCACCAAGTTCATGAAACATACGGGTTGGAAGCCGGAGATACCATTTGAGCAAACTATGACCGACTTGCTAAATTATTGGCGGGAGCGGGTCAAAACCGGAGTTTACCTAACAAGATGATTGCAATGGTAAGTGGGGGTTTTGACCCTCTTCACATAGGTCATACTGATCTTATTAACCTTGCTATGGCGCATGGTGATGTGATCGTAGTATTGAATTCTGACGACTGGTTGATGAGAAAGAAGGGTTATATATTTATGTTATACGAGGAACGCAGCCGTATTTTAGAATCAATACGTGGCGTTGTTGCTGTTATTCCAGTTGATGATACCGACGGCACCGTTTGTAAGGCATTAGAGGGGCTCAAGCCAAATTTCTATATCAATGGGGGAGACCGTGAGAAACCACACCATATGGAGAAGAAGGTGTGTGATAGATTGAACATTATCCAAATCTTTGGTGGTGGAAAAATACAATCATCAAGTAAACTTGTTGAGGCAGTTAGATGATTATTACACGCACTCCTTATAGAATTAGCTTTTTTGGTGGTGGGACTGACTACCCCGCATGGTATCGTGAAAATGGTGGCGCTGTGTTGAGTACCACCATAGACAAATATTGTTATATTTCACTAAGGAATATGACCCCATTTCTTGGTAGTAAATATCGGGTCGTTTGGTCTCAATTGGAAATGGTCGACCGGCGAGAAGATATTCAGCATGCTGGTGTGCGGGGATGTCTTGAATTTCTAGGCATCGACGATGGTATAGAGATAAATCATGCTGGTGATCTACCGGCGCGAAGTGGTCTTGGATCGTCTTCGGCCTTTACTGTTGGTATGCTATCTGCCTTGCATGTTCTTCGTGGTGGACCGCGTCCTCCGCAGGGGAAACTCTCTAATGAGGCGATTACGGTTGAGCAAAAGGTTTTATGTGAGACGGTTGGTATTCAGGATCAGATTGCTTGTGCGTGGGGTGGGCTCAATATGATTAAGATTGAGCGTGATGGAGACTACTCTATCTCACCTTTGTTGTTACCTGTCGAGCGCATCACTAGGCTCGAGAGTTGTCTTATGTTGTTCTTTACTGGTATTCAACGTCATGCTTCTGAAATTGCCAAGGCGCAGATGGAACGATCAGATCAAAATGATGATTATCTTCAAGCTATCGCAGCACAGGTGCCGGAAGGTATAAAACTTCTGAGAGATGATAATCTTGATGGGTTCGGTGATCTCTTAGGTCGTGCCTGGCAATTCAAGCGTCAACTAAGCGATAAGATATCAAACCCTGAGATTGATGTGTTGTACGCTGCCGCCTGTGCTGCAGGTGCACTGGGTGGAAAAGTGATTGGAGCTGGTGGTGGTGGCTTCATGCTTTTCTACGTTCCTCTTGAACGCCAGGACGCTGTGCGTGAGGCACTAGGTGGATTAATCGATATACCAGTCCGGTTTGAGAGTAGTGGAAGTCAGGTTATACTAAATGCCCAGTAAAGAGGTTTATTTTAACGAATATAATATCCGTATGGGGTCATTATCATATCTACCTCTTGTGTCCGGTCTCTTGCGTGCTCATGCCGAAACGTCAGAGGTGGTTAAACAGAAATACACGTTTAAGCCATTTATCTATGTTAATGATGCACCTCAAACTATTCTCGATCGTTATGATAACCCAGCGGTCGCCGCGTTCTCGTCTTTCATGTGGAATGAGCAGCTTAATCACCTGATTGCACGAGAGGTTAAGGAACGTTGGCCTGAGTGCTTGATTGTATTTGGGGGGCCACAAGTACCACACTGGCCAATTAACTATATGCATGCCCATCCGTTTATCGACATTTGTGTGCGGGCGGAAGGCGAAGAAGCATTCACTGAAATTCTTGAGCGTTTTGTTGGGGGTAGGGATTTTTCAGGCATCCCAGGCGTGACATGGTGGATTCCGGCGGAGCCCTATCAAAATGAGGATGAGCGCCCATTTTCACGTGATTTAGATATGTTTCCTTCTCCTTATCTTGAGGGGATATTTGATGATCTTGTTACGCAAGATAACTTCCAGGCGATTATAGAAACGAACCGAGGTTGTCCCTTTCATTGCACATTTTGTTATTGGGGGCGGGGTGGTCTTAGCAGAAAGTACAAATACTATGGTCTTGATCGGGTCTATCGTGAATTGGAGTGGTGTGCTAAACACGAGATAAAATACATTTTCAATGCTGATAGTAATTTTGGTATGAACAAGCGTGATACCGAGATTGCAGATTTTCTAGTTGATCTCAAAGAACGAACCGGATTCCCCGATAAGTTCCGCACATGCTATGGAAAGAATACGGACGAAAAGATATTTGCTATTGGTTCATTATTTCATAAGCATAAGTTGGAAAAAGGTATCACGTTGGCTCGGCAGTCTAACGACGAGACGGTACTGAAGAACATTAAGCGCGGCAATATCTCAATGGATACCTACAAAAATCTACAGGAGCGTTTCAACCACGAAAATATACCAATCTATTCGGAGTTGATTCTTGGCTTACCGGGGGAGACGGTCGAGACCTGGAGGAATGGTATTGACGAATTATTGAGAGCTGGACTTAAGAACCAACTGTTTGTTTATTTTTGTCAGGTCTATCCGAATACTGATCTCGGAGATCCTGAGTATCAAAAAGAATTTGG
>SDBT01008864.1_pt1 | contig 16375 bp, 15 predicted proteins | sample 2277101 | NCBI WGS metagenome assembly SDBT01 (sample SAMN10404973, study PRJNA504765) | marine sediment metagenome | isolation source: marine sediment core GS10_PC15, 103 cmbsf | place: Arctic Ocean: Southern Knipovich Ridge | collected 2010 | reverse complement strand
GCACTCACATGAGGAATAGGAGGAAAAAGCATGGCGGCAAAGTATGCGCGAGAAAATAAAATCCAATTTCTCGGCCTATGCCTGGGAATGCAGGTAATGACAATCGAATTTGCAAGACATGCACTTAAATATAATTTAATTACTTCTGAAGAATTCGATGAAGAAGACCAAAAAGCAGGAGAAGAAAACTACATTATCCATTTTCTACCCGGCCAACACATAGGCAGAGCAAAAGGAGGAACAATGAGACTCGGTGCATACGATTGCAAGATCAAAAAAGGAACAAAAACTCACAAACTTTACAACAAAATAAACATCCACGAACGACACAGGCACAGATATGAATTCAACAATGATTTCAAAAAACCTCTAGAAAAAGCCGGCATGGTGTTTTCCGGAATAAATCCTCAATCGAATCTGGTGGAGATCGCTGAACTCAAAAATCACCCATTTATGATCGGTTGCCAATTCCATCCGGAATTCAAATCCCGCCCAAACAAACCCCATCCTTTGTTTCATGGACTTATAAAAGCGGCTAAAAAGAAAAGGTAAATTAAGTTTGGGAAATAAAAAAAGCCTCGCAGAAGGTTTTGCTATAAAAATATCTTATACAAATACCTTTGAGCCACAAAATCGAGTAAATGTCGAATTCCTGGGTTGAGAAATTTTAAGAAGCATCGCAGAAACAATCCGCAAGTTTTTGGGAAACAAAAACGAGGACGTTTCGAGAAGTTTCTTAAGATTTCTCAACCACCAAGGAATCTTTCTTTCTTTTCCGCATTTTGCTAAAATCAACCCATGCCAATATTTTCATATACAGTAGCTAATAAAGAAGGAAAAAAGCTCAGTGGAACCGTGGAGGCTCCCGACGAACAAACAGCCAGAACCGAACTAAACAATCTTGGTTTTTCAATATTAGCCTTGGAAGAAACCAAAGAAATACCAAAAATCGACAGCAAATTAACAAAATTTGTCTTTGAAGCCATCGATAAAAATTCCAAATTAGTAAGCGGAACTATTCCGGCAGAAAATAAAGAAGACGCTTTCAAAAAACTTCAATCCGAATATGCGCTAACAGTAACAGCTTTGTGGAAAGAAAAAGCCAGCGAAGAAGAAATTTCCAAAGCCAAAACCGAAGGTACAAAATCACTCCAGGACGAACTCGTCCAGGAAGAAGAAGAAGAGGAGAAAAAAGACATTGAACAACAAAAAGAGGAACAATTCACAAGAACCAAAATCGAATATATTCTGCGCGAAGTTCACAAAATTCTACAAACTTTCGACAAAGAAATTGATGTAGAAAAAAAAGCGGAAATCAACAAAAAATTAAACAAAGTACTGAGAATAAAACAAAGCAAAAACATCGCCTACATCCTCACATCAGCCGAAGACCTCCTAAAATACATCCAAGAACAAGAAGTACATTTCAAAGAAAAAGGAAATCAGGAAAAAAGACTTCAATTCCAAATACAAACAAAAAAACTCCTGGACGAATTAAATAAATCCTCTTCCCCAAAAACCATTTCAGAAGACATCATAAGCAAAATTGAAAACTGGGAAAACGCCCACGACAAAAAAGAAGAAAACGAAAAACCCTCAACCATGTTCATCGGCAATATCCTTGGCAAAATCAAGAGCCTCTTCACAACACCCCCGCAATTCAAAGCAATAAAAGAACAAATAAAGGTTTATAATCATCAACTTTGGGAATTTGTAAAACTTTACTTCAAAGAACCGGCCCCGCAGTACAAAGCAAAAGTCAAAGCATCTTTAAAAACAATCTGGAAAGCCCGAAAAAAAGCGATCCACAGCCTGGCGCAAGCCAAAAAACTCCTAAAAGAACGCAAAAAAGCCGAGAGAATCGACGAGAACCTCATTGCGTCATTCATAGAAGAATCAAACTCTCTGACAGGCTGGCTACTCGCATTCTACTTAATTTATTACATTGCGTCTCTGTATTTAACCACCAAAAACTTCGGCCTGGCGGAAATCCCACGAGCATTTTTCGTTTACGACAGCCAAATATTCAAATACATCCTCGTAATCATATTTCTTCTCCACGCAACCACCGCTCTAAAAGTCAATTTTTTCAAAAAAAGCATAATTGCAAGCTTCGTTCTCGCGCCAATATTTATTTTTGGAAGTATAGTTGTGTTACTTAATTTCTAAATATGTATCCTCAATTTTTACAAACAAAATTTTTCACAATAAACACGTTATGGATATTCATTGCGGCGGGACTCATAATCGCAACCTATACATTTATTAAATTAAGCGTCAGAAACGGACTAAAAATCCAATTTATTTCCGAACATTCATGGGGATTAATTATATGGACAATAATAGGAGCGCGAATATTATCAATACTCCTTAACTTTCAAACATATTTCTACGAATTCAGTTTAAAAACAATTCTCCAAACATTTTACATCTGGGACAAAGGATTAAGCCTGACAGGAGCGATAATAGCCATGGTAATTTTTTTATATATAATCTGCAAAAAAAACGAGCAGGACTTCTGGAAATGGCTGGATGTTCTCATCCCTGCAGCATTACTCGGCCTTTCTATCGGATATATCGGAACATTTTTCGAAGGAACAAATTACGGAAAACCAACCTCCCTGCCCTGGGGAGTAAATTTTGAAAGCCCGCAAATTAAATATACGGTCCCAATCCACCCAACACAAATCTATGCGTTTCTTTACACCCTAACAATCTCAATAACATTAATTCTAATAAGCAAAACAGAAAAAATTATAAATCTAAAAAGAGCCGGTTTCATAGGAATAATAGGAGTAACAATATTCGGTCTGTTCAACTTCCTGGAACAATTTTTAAGAGGTGACGACACATACCTAATATTCGGGATACGAATACCACAAATCATAGCATCTCTAATCGTAATATCCTCTGGAATATTATTATATCTTCGCTATAATAAGCGCGCCAAAACTAATAAAATTTAAAAACCACCATGGAATACATAAGTTTAACATTCAAATACCTGTTCAATTCAAATCCGGGAACCGCATTCAAGTATTATATCCCAATGTTAATACTGGCATCAGTATTGGTAATAAGTTCAATTGCATTCTCAGCCTATTATAAAAAAAGAAAAAAAGTGGACTTCGCATTTAAGCGTTTATTCAAATCGCTCAGCAATAGACTAATACTATTTGGAATTCTCCTGTTTATTCTAATTGCGGTTAGATACGAAAGCATCCCTTATTTCTCAATGAGAATGTGGCTCTATATCCTACTGCTCGTACTTCTCTACTTCGTTTACAGGTATTTAAAAGTCTGCACAGTAAAATACCCCAAAGAAAGAATAAACGCAGACGCCAAAAAACAACATGTAAAAAAAGAGGAAAACAAATACTTACCTAACAAGAAAAAGAAGTAGGCTGATTTTTAGGTTTAGGCACAGGAATTTCAAAAACCTCGCAGAAACAATCCGCAGGATCTTTGGCTTTTGCCAAAAGATCCGAGGACGTTTTGAGAAGGTTTTAAAATTTCTGTGCCTAAAAAACCTAACCATCAATTCATCTTCATTATCTTATACTCAACCGCCCCGGCCGGAACCGCAACTTTTATAGTATCCCCCTTTGCTCTATCCAAAAGAGCGCTTCCCACAGGCGATTCATTAGAAATCTTCCCTTCCAACGGATCCGCTTCAGTCGACCCGACAAGGGTATAAACCTCCAACTCATCCTTTTTTTTCGTAATATTCTTAAGATGAACAGTCGTTCCCAGTTGAACTGTTTTCGTAATTTTGTGTTTACCGGAAATAATTTTTGCATTCTTAACCTTATGTTCCAATTCCAAAATCCGCCCCTCTACAAAAGCCTGTTCATTCTTAGCCTCTTCATATTCAGAATTCTCCGACAAATCTCCATAAGAAATCGCCTCCTTAATCCGCGCCGCGACCTCTCTCCTCTTCACATCTCTAAGATGAGAAAGCTCCTCATTAAGTTTTTCCAATCCCTCTTTGGTAATTAAAGTCGCTTTTTTCCCATCATTTGTATAAAACTCGTCACTTAATGTTTTTTTTGTACTATCCTTTTCTACGATCTTCTTCTTAGTCATAATTAAGTTTGGTTAGATCCCGCCAATGGCGAGACGGTTAATGCGGATGTATTTTAGAGCTTGTAGGGTGTTCTTTCAATTTTTGCAATACTTTAGCCTCAATCTGTCGAATACGCTCCCTGGTAACATGAAATTCCTGGCCGACTTCCTCCAAAGTATGGCCAACACCATCCTTAAGTCCAAATCGCATCTCGATAATTTTTCTCTCTCTCGGAGAAAGATATTGAAGCATTTCATGAATATTTTCTTTAAGAAGCTGTCGATTCGTAGACTCTGCAGGACTCAAAGCTTCATCATCCTCAATAAAGTCACCAAGTTTGCTGTCTTCTTCAGTACCAACCGGTGCTTCCAGAGAAACAATATCTTGAGAAATTTTTAAAATATGGCGAACTTTTTTCATTTCCATATCCATTTCCGCAGCCAACTCTTCTATCAAAGGTTCACGCCCAAGTTCCTGGACCAATCTTCTCTGCGCATGAGTAAGCTTATTAATCGTTTCAACCATATGCACAGGTATACGAATCGTTCTGGCCTGATCCGCAATAGCACGAGTTATAGCCTGACGAATCCACCAGGTCGCATACGTAGAAAACTTAAAACCACGATTGGGGTCGAATTTCTCTACAGCTCTAAACAAACCAATGTTTCCCTCCTGAATAAGATCCAAAAACGAAAGGCCACGCCCAATATATTTCTTCGCGATACTTACAACCAAACGCAAATTCGCTTCCGCAAGCTTTGACTTTGCAGATTGATCACCCTTTTCAATACGACGTGCAAGGTCTACTTCCTCCTTTGCCGTAAGTAACGCAACTTTACCTATTTCACAAAGATAAAGCCTAATCGAATCATTTGCGATTTCACGAAATTCTGCCTCTCTTTTAACTTTTTTCTTCTTTTTATCAGCAATAGTTTCTTTTTTTTCGGCCTTGCTCTTCCCTTTTTTTCCATCCTTTTCCTTATCCTCCTCTTTATTCCATTCTCCGGAATCAAACATCATAGATTCCTTCGTATCCAAAACCTCCACACCAAGATCCATAAACAAGCTGTACACCTCATCAAGAAGAATCAAATCTTTCTCAATTTTCGGCATAGCTTTCAATAACTCTTGCTGGGTCACAAAACCCTGCTGTTTACCCTTTTTCACAAGATGTTTAACCCCCTTTGGAAACTTATCTAACTGCTCGTCAGTTGGATGAGTAATAAATTTGCTGGTTCTCGCCATATTTTAACAATCAGACAATAACTTTTGTTGTTGACCCAATAAATCAATCAACTTCTCTTTTTCCCCTTTCCCTTCAGCCTCGGTAATCTTTATCTGTAAATCATTTAATTGCTTATTTTTCCTGTTTCTTTTTATTTTGTCAACCAGTTTTTCCACCTCACTTTCTAATGATTCTGCACTCAAACTTCCATATTTCTCTTCTGCATAAAGCAGTAAAATATCGACCTTTTCTTTGACATTAGCCAAAGAACCCTTGTCAAAACTCCACTCCTTAAAACCATTTCGCGCCTTATTATACTGACCAAGCAAAGCATTGTAAACACCTTTCTCTTCATCATCAAAATCATTTTTTTCCACAAGTTTAGACAACTTTTCAAAAATATCCGGATTATCCAAAACAATCCCACAAATAATTTCACCAAGAGAAAAAGAAACCCTTCCGGATACGTTTTCACCCCTTTCCCTCGCGGGATGATTAGTCGGTAATTTAAAATTCTCTATTTCATCATACAAATACTGTTCCTTCATATTCAATCCCATAGCCAACTCCCTCACATAAAAATCCTTACTGGAAGCCGCCATTTGCTTAAAAGAAGGCAAAAGCTCCTTAATAACCGCACGACGCCCCTCAAGAGTATATACATCATGCTCCTTCAAAAGTTTATCTATATAAAAGCTCACAAAAGGAACCGCTTTCTCCACAAATTTCTTAAACTCCTCACCACCCTTTTCCTTAACCAAATCCGCGGGATCCTTCCCCTCAAACCCACTCACGGTTTTTATAAGAATATCTTCATTCGCCAAAACCGAATAAGATCTCTTGGTAGCCTCGAATCCCGCCTTATCCAAATCAAAACAAGTAACAACATTATCAGTCAAACGCTTGATAAGCACAGCCTGATCACTGCTCAAAGCCGTCCCACTCACCGCAGCCAGATTTTTGACACCCTCCTGATAAGGTAAAATCACATCAAAGTACCCCTCAACCAACACAATCCTATTCTCAACTTTCACAGAGGCTTTCGAATGATAAAGCCCATAAAGAACACGACTTTTATTGTAAATGCGATTCTCAGGAGAATTTAAATACTTCGGCATTTGGTCTTTTTTAAGAGCCCGACCCCCAAATCCACATACCCGGCCCAGATAATCAAAAATCGGAAACATCAATCGACCTCGAAATTTGTCATAAATCTCATCCGACGCGATTCCCTTCGCGGAAACAAAACCGGACTTGATAAGAACTCGCTTACTTATCCCCTTTTTCATCAAATATGGATGAAGCGCATCATATTTATCCGGAGAAAAACCAATTCTGAATTCTTTTATCGCTTCGTCTTTAAGCCCCCTCTTGTATAAATACTCAAGCACTTTTTTACCATCATTGGTTTTATACAATTGTTTTTCAAAAAATTCACAAGCCAGGTTATGAGCTTTAAAATACTCATCTTTTTCTCCTTTTCCATCTTTTTTCGCAAATTTTGAAATATTTTCAATCTTCACTCCTGCACGATCACCTAAAATCTGCAATGCCTCGCTAAATTCCACCCCTTCCATCTCTTCAATAAAAGTAAAAATATCCCCACCTTTATTGCATCCAAAACAATGACAAATCTGCTTTTCCGGACTTACTACAAACGAAGGAGTTTTCTCGCTATGAAAAGGGCAAAGCCCCTTATGATTCCGCCCTGCTTTTTTCAGTTGAACATACGAAGAAACAACTTCCACAATATCCAACCGAGCCTTAATTTCCTCCACAGTATCAGCCATAGACCATTTTTATACCTTATTTCTTATTTGGAATCAATACAAGCGCACCTGCAAGTAAAAGCATTAAAACTACAAGCCCGATAAGAATAAAAAACTTTTGCTGGCTTGAAACAAAACTCACCGCCGCAAAACCAAAAAACGCAGTTACAATCAAATATAAAACCACTACTTTTCTTTCAGAAAACCCCAAATCCAATAAACGATGATGCAGATGCTTCAAGTCCCCTTTCCAAAACTTCTGCCCGCCAAAAATTCTCCGCAAAACAACCCAAATCATATCCAAAATCGGAATTCCAAGCACCAAAAACGCTGTAGCCACCTTCCCTCCGGAAAAAATCGCCAAAGTCGCGATAACAAAGCCCAAAAACGTACTTCCCCCATCCCCCATCAAAATCCTCGGCTTCGGAAAATCAAAAATAAAAAACGATAATGAAACCATTGCAAGAATAAGAGAAATAGTCGCAACCCCAACCTGCGAAGAAGGATCAGCATGAACCCCGGGATGAACACTCAAAATAAACAAAGTCATTCCGGCAATAAATCCAATCCCACTCGTAAGACCACTCACTCCATCCACAAAATTCACTGTATTCAAAATCACCATCACCCATAAAATAGTAAAAATCGCACTGGCAATCATTATCCCAAATACTACCGGTTCACTAAAATCCAAAACTCCAATAAACGGCAAATTGATCGACAAAATCCCAACTCCAAAAACAACCAGCACCACACTCGCCAAAAATTGCACTCCCAACCTCAAAAAAGGATTCAGTCCCAAAAGATCATCCAAAAATCCAAGAATAAAAATCATTCCCCCTCCCACTAACAAACCAATCAAGGTCTTGGTCAAAGGAACAAACAACAAAACCAAAACAACAAACGCCAAAAAAATCACAATCCCACCATAATAAGGGATGGATTTTCTTAAAAGCCCGTACCAATGCGGCCGATCCATAAGCCCGATTTTCGGAAAAACTTTCAAAGCCACCAAAACCAACAAAAGTCCCAACAAAAAAGAACTAATCGCCACCCCCCAATACTGACTAAAAACATCTTGTAAAAACATAGCAAAACGATTCTAGCACAAAACAAACTCAGAAAACAAAGTCTGATCAGCTCCACCAGGACTTGGAATATTACTCAATCGCGAGCGTACTTACTGCAACATCAAAAATGCCTTCAATGTAATCTCCGTTAGCTGTCATCGCATTACCCGTTCCAACAGATCTCAAGTTGATAAAGTAACTATCATCATCCTCATTGACAACCACATACAAGTCCTTTGCCGTCTCTCCACTTTCAGGCATACCTCTTCTTTCAGATAAATATGCAGAATATCCATCAATTTCAAAAGAATCCCAATTTTCTACATCCATTTCTACACACACTGGACCAAATTCAGGATCCACAATTGCCATACATTCTTCATACAATCCATCCAAATAATCTTTCAATCCAACTTCTTCAGAATTTTCAATAATTTGATAAAGAATTAATCCATCATTCTCCCATTCAGCCAAAACATCAGTATCTTTGTGCAACACAACCACTTTATCAACACCTATATCAAAAATATTCCATCCCTGTGGGTAATCGAACGTTATATTTCGCAAATTGTCTGTAAATTCAAACGTATGCAAAACATCCTCTGATACATCGTCAGCCGGCACAGATTCTTCCTGAGCAACACACCCGGAAATCAGCACTACACTAAACAGTAAAAGAAGTAATTTTTTCATGTTTTTCTGATTATTTAATATAACCGCACTCTAAACTCATTCTAGTTATTTGTCAAACACTTTGAGTATTTTATTCCTTCACTTGCCTTCTCCAATACTCCAACCAATTTACCCTTACAAAAAGCCATAACCACCCCTTCTTGTTCAAGTTTTTTATCCAACAGCACCTTCCCATCTTTCAAACCTTCAAATTCTTCATCAGAAAGCTCTAAAAAAGGAAAATCTCGCCCCATTTCCTCCAAAGAAACCAGCCTTTGTTCAACTTTTTTATCCAACTCACCCAGCAAACACGCATCAGAAACAGAAAAATTACGAATCCCAACACGCCTCAATTCCTCCACATAAGCCCCACATCCAAGCTCTCCACCCAGATCATGAACCAAAGAACGAATATAAGTCCCCGAACTACATTCCACTCGAAACGAAACCTTTGGCCACGCATATTCCATAATTTCAAACTTCTCGATCTTCACCTTCCGCGGCTTCAAATCCACCTCTCCCCCACCACGAACAATGTCACTCGCTCGCTTTCCCCCCACCTTCAATGCCGAATATTTAGGCGGCATCTGAGAAATCTCACCCAAAAACTTCCGCTTAATAGCTTCAACCAGCTGAACCTCCCCAATTTTCACCCCTAAATCCCCTTTCACAATCTCCCCCGAACCATCATAAGTGTCAGAAACATATCCAAACCGCGCCAAAACCTCATATTCCTTCCCACACCCAATCAAATACTCCAACAACTTAGTCCCCCGCCCCAAAGCCAAAATAAGCAAACCAGTCGCCGCTTTGTCCAAAGTCCCACTATGACCCACTTTCTTCTCACCAACAATACGCCGTACCTCCCGAACAACATCAAAAGAAGTCATACCCTTCTCCTTATCAATAAAAAGAAAACCGTCCATAAAATCCCATTTTACTTATCTTTCATAACATTCGGCCTCTTTACCCATTCATCCGGCCCCAATTCCACCTCAATCTCACGATCCAAAAGCTCCTCAATAACCTCTCTATCATTCCACGGCACACGTTTCCCGCGAATAATCATTATTTCCTCACATCCCTTACCGGAAACAACAACAGTATCGTCATCACCAGCCTGAGTTAAAGCCAATCTTATAGCCTCCCTCCTGTCCGGAATTTTCCAAAAATTCTTACCCTCAACCCTGGAAATACCCCCAGCAATCTGCTCAATTATCGAAATTTCATCCTCCTCATAAGGATCATCATCGGTAAGAATAATATAATCCGCGTACTCGTCAGCAATTCTGCCCATTTCCGACCTTTTTCCTTTATCCCTGCCACCTCCGGTCGCACCAAAAACAGAAATCAAACGACCCGAAGTCAATTGGCGATACAAAGACAATAATTGCTCCAAAGCCTCAGGAGCATGAGCGTAATCGACAATCACACTATAATTCTGCCCCTTATCAATATGCTCAAACCGCCCGGAAACAGAAGCACTATCCTCAATCCCTTTCTTTATAACATCAATCGGAACCTGCAAACTAAGCGCCACGGAGCAGGCCGCCAGAGCGTTGTAGACGTTAAATTCGCCGGGAAGCTTAAGATCTATGGGAATCGCGTTATTGGGGACATGAAGAACAAAATGAGAGCCCTCGGGCTGCTTTTCAACCTCGGCGGCATACACAGTCGCGCCCTTCAACCCATAAGTAACCTTTCTGTCAGCCACAAATTGGTTAAAAAAATTATAATATTTATCATCCGCATTAAGAACAAGAACCTTCGGAACCCCAAACTTGCGCCGACCTTTGGAAACTCTTTTGAAAAGCTTCCCTTTTTCGTTTAAATAAGAATTAAAACTGCCATGATACTCAACATGATCCGGAGTTACATTGGTTACAACGGCCATATCAAAATTAATCCCAAAAACTCTGGACTGCGTTATCGCGTGGGACGTAACCTCCACAACAGCATATTTACAACCGGCCTTTACCATCTTTCGCAACAATTTCTGCAATCTGAAAGGACTCAACGTCGTCTGTTTTTCAGCATTTACCCATTTTTTCTCACCAATCTGGAAATTAATAGTGGAAGTCATACCAACCTTATAACCGGCGGTATTCAAAATATTCGTAATCAAATTTACAACCGTCGTTTTTCCGTTTGTTCCGGTAACTCCAATAACAATCATCTTATCCGCGGGAAAAAAATAAATTAAAGCGGCAAGAAAACCCTTAATTTTATGGAATAAAAGCCGTAATGGATGCCTGTCCGGTATTAATTTTCTAAAGAAATTTAACATAATAAATCTATTTACGACTCGAATTATACCAATTTTTCACAAATTCAACATCTTTGGAAATTCTTTCCTTCAAATCATTTAAATCTGAAAATTTTTTTATCCCGCGAATTTTCTTATATGCTTCAATTTCAACATTTGTCCCGACTGAAATATCTTCATCCCAATCAATCAAAAAAGCCTCACAAACCTTTTCATCATCATCAAAAGTGGGCCTGGGCCCCAGATGAACAGCCGCCAAAACAAACCTGTCATTAACAAGAACCTTACCCGCATAAATCCCCTCTTCATCACCATAATAAGGAATATTTATAGTGGGAAAACCAATCGTCCTACCAATTTTTCTCCCCTGCCCAACTTGTCCTTTTATTGTAATCACGAAAGAAATATACCATAATACCCACATGAAATTCACCAAATCATTACTACTCCTAAATTTATTTTTCCTGCAATCATATCTGATCAGATTTTCAATCGGAAATTATCCGACAAATCTGCAGGAAATTTTGATTGGACTAACCGCGATAATTTTCATAATCGAAATAATAAAAAACAAAAGGCTCATTCAAACAATAAAAAACATCTGGCGACACAAGATTATCCTCTCTCTAATAGGCTTAACGGTATTCTCGGTAATTTTAATTTTAACGAAAATCATCGTAATCTCTCCCAACCTGGCAGAAAATCTCGACCTAATAAGACACTTAAAATTCCTATTCTTCGCGATAATTTTGGGATTTATTTTTCTGGAAACATTTCAAACAAAAAAACAAAGAAACGGAGCCATTTTTATTGCGGGCCTCGGAGCAATATTTTTTGGAATTTTCTCCATATTTTATAATCTCACGGGACACAACATCACCCACGATTTCAGGCTCCTCGGCCCTTTGGACGCAGCCGTTTATTTAGCATTCTACCTAACCCCGTTTTTCCTTTATTTCTCAATAAAATTCATCAATTCACAACGCGGCAGCAAAGCGAACGCGTATATGAGTGCAAAGCTGAGCGAAGCGAAAACATTCAGCAAAAAATCATACCTGATTTTCGCAATAATTCTCGCACTTCTAATCCTCGCGACCCGCTCAATGGGAGCAATCGGCGGCGGATTTTTAGTTCTTTTAATTTACCTCGTAAAAACTCGGGAATTTTTAAAAACAAAAACCTCAAAAATCGCCCTCGCAATTATCACGCTTTTGGTTGTTGGAGGAATTTTTTACACAAAAATTCTGCCAACTTTCCAAACAGAATATTCAAGTTTGGATGAACGCGGCGAAATCTGGAAAACCGCCGCACACCTCTTAAAAGAGCCAAAAAACGCCCTTTTTGGAGTCGGTTTTGGACAATTTGAAAGCCAATACATCGCAAATGTTGATGAAGTTTTAGGACAAAAACCACTCGATTATTTTGTCATCCAACCACACAATATTTTCTTACTATTTACCTTCCATTACGGAATTCTGGGGCTGATTTTTCTTCTCTACATCATATACAAAACAGCCAAACTAATCATCAAATCAGATCGTCCGCACTACGCACTTTTCATCCTTGCGTATTTCCTTATTCACGGCTTAATAGACACGCCTTTCTTCAAAAACGACCTTCTCATTCTTTTAATAATCTTCCTGGAAATGGGTCTTATGAAAGCCCCGAAACCAAATCCATCAAAACTTCATACGGATTCTCCGCCATCGTAACGCCCGAAGCCAAAAGAACACCACTAGCCCCCAGTTTAAGCGCAATCCGAACATCTTCCCCATTCTTCACACCTGCTCCAACCAAAACTTTTCTCTTTCCAAGTTTTTCAACTGATTTCTCAATCACTTCAGGTTCCGCCTTAGAAACACTCACATCCCCACCAATTAGCTCCGGCGGCTCCACAGCAACCAAATCCGGCCCATACCCAACAATCCTCTCGGCCGCTTCCACATCATTCGCGCACGCCACTACATAAAGTCCCACATCCTTCGCACGATCAATACTCAGCCGCAAAATCTCATCATCAAGCTGGCATTCCGCATGATTCAACAAAGTTCCAATCGCCCCAACATCCCGAACAGCTTCAGGCAAAACATGCCCCGTATACGATCCATACGAAATAGGGTCAATATGCTGGGCAAAAACCGGAATTTCGACACTATTGCAAACTTGAGCTAAATCAACCGCATTTACAGCAATAGCAATATTCGCTCCTGTTTCCTTCACCACTCTCTCATGAACCTTCGCAAGCTCAACAGCACTGCTAACCCGAACCAAAGCCTCCGGATCAGCATTCCCGGCCGCCTGCTCATAAAGCTTGAAATTTACTATTATAATCGGCAAATTCATATTCCAACTATACTAAAATTCTACCATTAAATAAATTGACCTACAGCCTTATTTTTGCTATAATTACCTAATCGATATTAAATATATATTCAGGAACAAAAATAAAAATAAACATAAAAAATATGAATAGTCGTAATCTTCAAACATTTTCCGAAAAAAGACTGTTAAACATGAGCAAGAAATCAGGGCTGTCCACAGAGCCCGAAAGACTTAGCGCAAAAGAAAGACTGGATAGCGAAAAAGCGAAAATCATGGGGAAAAAAATCGAAGGCAGAAAAAAAACTCCAACCCCGGAAATAAGCAAACCAGATCTAAATCGAGAAGCCGTCAATAAACACATAGGTTATTTAGATGATAACAAACTCCTAAACATTCTAAAAAGCGGAGGTGTAAAATTAACAATCGATAACAAAGAAAAATTTATAGGCTTAGAAAATTTTACTACACATCAAGTAGATATAATCGTAGGATTCTTAGACAAAAAACCAAAACATATTGATTATTTTCTTTCACAATTATCAACAAATACTAAAACAAATGGAAGAATCAACATTTCTCAATTAAGCCCACTAGCAAAAGAAATGTTAATTGGACGTTTCGGAAATGATCGGGGAAAACTAACAAAACTCTTTAGAAAACTCTTCGCGAGTCCGGCTTCGGCAAACGAGACAATTGCGGTCGTGGAAGAAGTCTACAAATCAGACCCAAACATGCTGGAAACCGCCATGGAAATACTTCTGGAAAAAGGCAACGAAATATTATCAAAACTCTCCGCCAAAAGCCTGGCAATTTTCCTCAACAAGGCATCAAATAGTTTAAGAGTAGAAATTTACAAAAAAACCACAAACACTCAAAAAGCATACTTACTTTACTCAGACCTAAACGAAAAACTCAAAACAGAAGTTTGGGAAGAATTGAAACATATAGGCTTCGAGAAGCTAAATTCTGAAGAATTTGATATCGTTATTCTTTACACATTTAAGTCAGAAGATAAATCAAAAATCAATCATTTAACTTCAGAATTGGTAAAAAACCCCGAACTCATCAAAAAACTTTTAATCTACGGAGCACTGACACTTCTAAAAGAATCATTCGAAAAAGAAGGCATGGAAAATCTATGGAAACTACTCCTCACAGAACTCCCGAGAGAAACAAGATTAAGAATAATCGGATTAAAAAATCTCAACGAACGAGTTAGAAATGCAATAGCCGCAGTTCACATGGAAGACGAAGAACCTAAAATCCTGGAAGAATATGTAATTAAAGGCTACACAAAAGAACAATTCATCAAAAAAACAGCTGAACAGAAAATAGAAACTGTAGAAGATTTCAAAATCGAAGGCGGAGACATAAAATTCACAATCGAAGAAGTCGAAAGGAGCTTCATAAAAAATTCAAGATTCTTAAAAGAATTAGAAAAACCGAAATACGATTCTCCACTAAAAATAAAACTTGCCTGCTATAAAGAATTGTTAAGAATCATCACCAAAGACGGAAGTATCAAAACCAATATCCATAATCTAAAAGGAGACTGGAAAAAATCAAACAAAACGCTGGAAGAAGAAATCAAAGAAATAGCCAAGGAAATACTTGCCGAAGAAAAAGAATTAGCAGAAACTCCAACACCAGCACCTGCCGCAAAACCCGAACCAGGTGCCACCCTCATGACACCTGTAGCACCGCCAAAAGCAACTACAAAAAAACCAACACAAAAACCAGCCCCAAAACCAAAAGAAAAATTCGCCCCAACTGAAAAAGAAGCAATCGCAAAAACAATGAAAAAAATCCAAAGCATCGCAACCGAACTTGGAAAATCAATAGAAAAATCATTGGGCAAAATGCTGGGAATGAACGCAAGCAGAAAAGTCGAAATAAACACAACACCGGAAGGTTCTGGCATGTATCCGATCTACGTCGACGGACAAAAATCCAACTACATTGTCGGCATTTTCACCTTCCCGAGCCAGGCACCAAACAAAGGATTCAAATCACTATTCTTCGTCAGAAGAAAAGACCAGGCGGGACCGGAAATATTCACAAGTGGAGACGAACAAGGCTTAAAAGACGAACTGACAAACGCAATCAAATCGGTACCAAACAACAAAATCCTGCCTCCGGAAATTCAGGTAAAAGTCATTGAAAAGCTAAAAACAATAGGTCTTACGCTCGTCCTGCCAGAAGGCGTAAAACTGGAAACTCTGACAATGGAAAACATAAGGACTCTTTTTGATTCACATGTAAAAGTTCAGACATCAATCACAAACGGAACAAATATCCATGAAATAGTGAAAAAATTAAAAGAAGTAGGACAAAGACTCAGGAAATTTGCTAAAAATTACCTCCCCGCAAAAACAAAAATCGAATTCACAATATCAAAAACCCAAACTCTTGTATGGGATCCAGATGCATTGACCGTAAACGGATTCGGAGTCATTACAAAACTCATGAAATTCGGAAGCAAAGAAATTCTCACCAAAGAAATCGCGGAATTCAAAAAAGCACAGCTCACCCCACGCCAATTCAAAACCTTCCGGGGCCAAAACGAACGAAGGGGAATCGAAATAAAAAGAGAAAACGCGACAGAAAAAAGACTCGAAAGATACAAACAAAATTACAAAACACTGGCGACCAAAAAATTCATGATCGACAAGCGAATCGGTTATCGCCGACTGCATATGTTTGAAACGAAAGAGCGCCGCTGTCCCTCTCGGCGATATTGTCATATCGGCGGTCGGGTGAATCCTGAAATATGTATAGGCGATTGAAAAATCACGGCTTTTGAAAAATTCGAGATCATTAAAATAACGTGTTTCATCAACAAACGTAGTCCTTGCACCCGGAACCTCATCCGTAATGTTCACCCCATCGACAATAAACGTCGAAAACTTCTATCGCGAAGAAGGGCTGGAGGCCTCCGGCCAGGAAGTCCCCGACCACATCACCGCGGAGTTGGAGTTCATGTGC
>SDBT01008863.1_pt1 | contig 16377 bp, 23 predicted proteins | sample 2277101 | NCBI WGS metagenome assembly SDBT01 (sample SAMN10404973, study PRJNA504765) | marine sediment metagenome | isolation source: marine sediment core GS10_PC15, 103 cmbsf | place: Arctic Ocean: Southern Knipovich Ridge | collected 2010 | reverse complement strand
GGGGGGGGGCCGGACAGCGCTGCCGGCGGCGTATATGAGGGCATCCACATCCCCATTCTGAAACGACAATCACTTGTTCATTTTTTATTCGGAGCATGTTAATTTAATTTATGGTTGGGATGAGTTCGCATCAGATGCATGGCAGGGGTGAGCGGGTTTGGCTTACGCCTCCTGAAATTATTACTGCGCTTGGTTCTTTTGATTTGGATCCGTGTTTTGGTTCTCCGCGGCCATGGGATACGGCGAAGAGGCATTATGGCCCGGATGCGGCTGGGGGGCTTGGAGGGCTTCACGCCCCGTGGGATGGGCTTGTTTGGTGCAATCCGCCGTATGACGCCAAAGCGGGTGCATGGCTTTCTGCCTGTGCCGAACATGGTAATGCTGTAGCGCTTACATTTGCTCGAACGGAGACGAGAATGTTTTTCCGCGAAGTGTGGGGGAAGGCTGACGCTGTTTTGTTTATCAAGGGCAGGCTGTTTTTTCATCATCCGGACGGGACGTGCGCCAAGCACAATTCCGGCGCTCCAAGCGTTCTGGTCGCTTATGGCAATTTGGCTTGTGGTCGGGTCCGCAATAGTGGCATCAGCGGTAAATGGATTGATTTGAGATAATCTGCCCCACTATTCCTTGTTCATTTTCTGTTATATGTTTGTTTGGAATTTTCATGAAAGGGTTTTTTATGGCCAACAATCCGATATTGAATATCCCTACAGCGCCTCGTGTAGAGGACAGTGATATTGTTGGATTTCCGCTGATTGACGGGGCTGGGAATGAGCGAACGATTACGTTTTTGGAATTGCGGGAATATTTAATGAGGCGGGTTGGGGAGGATAAGCCGGGGCCTGTCGGATAGGGTATTCTGCCCCCCTTCTTCTTGTTCATATATTGTATTGCGTTGATTGAGATTTGTGATATTATTTTAATTGTGACGGCGGCGTGGAAAGTCGCTGAGGGGCACGGAACATTCCTTAACGGGGATCGACCCTCTGGAGACACGCAGGTTTCTTCGACGGTGCGGACGCTGGGATGCACCCGGCCTGAGATAACCACCCAGCAGCCGGGGTAGCGTCCGGCCCGTCACGTTATGGCCTGAAGAAGGGGTGATTCATGACGAATTTAGCTGAAGGGCTTCCCGCCGAGATCAAGCGCGTTCAAAGTCTGCGTGAGGATTGGTTGGTGTATCAAAAGGACGCGGAAGGCGGGCCTCACGGCGGCGCAATGTCTTTCGCGCCCGGACTCGCTCTGATGCAGATGGAGATCGACGAGGGCGTTGAGGCGTTAGCGTCTGGCGATGTTGTGAGAATGTTGCGAGCATATACGGCTCTGAAGGAAAATGACGAAGGGTGAAATCATGGACTTGTCGGAAGGCGGCCGTTGGCAAATTCTACAAAAGGGCGATGGCGATCCATTTTCAGATTCGATCTGTCTGAATTATATGTATCTGCTTCTTATGCCTCTTGTCGCACAATCAAACAGCACAAACCCGCTCCCCGGATTTGAGGGACTTTCCAGACGCGAGATCGTGGATTCTGTGTTTGAGTTGATTGACGCGGGATTTTTGCAATATGAGTTTAGGTCCGACAAGGATGGGATGCCGATCGCAGTCCGTTATCGTCTCACAATTCCAGACGATCCACGTATCCCGCCATGGGAAAATATCGAAATTATCCGTCCGAATTGATAATATGGAAATCCAACTGACCGTATCGGAAATTATGCAAGGGGCGCTTGTCGGCATTATGCGCGTGGTTGTTTGCATCAAAAATAAGCTCAAGGACAAGGCCGGCGAAGACGGATATTCTTGGGAGCGCCATATTGAAGGCGCCTTGGCCGAAATGGCGCTGGCAAAACATCTGCAAATGTATTGGGGCGGGCGAGGCAGCATTACGTCTTCGGACGTCGGCGACTTCGAAGTGCGGAACACGGCGAATCACGGCTACAAACTGATTATGCATCCGGATCCTCGCAATCCACGCCACGTCCCCTTGAGGGATGGCAAGGGCGACAGCTACGAATCGACATTCTGGCTGGTCACCGGGAAAATGGGTTTTTACATTATTCAAGGATTGATCAGCGGCCAAGACGGACAGCGCGACGAATTTTGGAGCGAGCGAGAGGGCGGCAGGAGATCGGCGTATTTCATTCCGCAAAGCGCATTGACCAAACCGCAATCACTGCTTGATCAGGGAGAAGAAGCATGACCGCTCTAACCAAATCCTCGATCGTAATCGAGATTGAAGTTCCCGTGTCAGGAATTTGGACTCCGGCCGAATCTGAAGCGGGGATCAATGAGGGTCGGTTTGAAGATGCTCAGATTGATTCGAAAATAGGCTGGCGGCGTTTGGAATTGTTAGAAGAGAAATACGCTGGCAAAATCCAAAAATCCCTAGCCGACGCCCGGGAGAGAAAGTCATGACCGACAAACCAGACGGCGGGCCAGCGTTCCCGCGCACAGGCACAGAAATCAATGTGTTTTCTCAAAAAGGCATGACGCTACGGCAGCACATCGTCATTGAACTGGTGGCGGCCCTGATCTCTTACGAAGGGCCACACACCAAGGGCTACGAAAAAAGCCACATCGAGATAGCAGAACGCTACGCCGATGCCATAATTGCGGAGGATCAAAAGTGACCACTCAAATTACACGCCGGCCCCGCCTGTGGGGTAAATCTCCACGTCGACAATGGGCGACCAATCATATCGAATATGAACGGCCTCCCGTTGAGGCGCGCGGGCGCCGTCCGCCAGATCCGGTCGAGCGTCGCGCCAAGGGCCCGCCGGGCGGCGTCAGGGGCGAGTGACGCATGACTGAAGTCCATTCCCTTGAGGGCGAGGCGGATAAATTCTTTTTCGTTTCATTCGTCTCCGACGAGCCCAACCGCCGGTTGACTATCAATAGATATGCAGCGCGGCTTTTGGCAGATCACCCTGAATACAAGCAAATCAAAATCTTCGACAATCCAATTCTGGCAAAGGATTCCGTTCTTGGGCAGGTAATGACGGGGGCCAATATCGCCATTTTATATGCGAAGAGAACTCGCCATGGCTGATTATTGCGACGGCATGATTGAGCGCTGTGAGACCAACGCGAAAAAAGATATGTGGGGCAACGTGTTTACTAGCAATCCGTCGCTGCTCCGATTGAAGAGCCTTCGGCGCCGTCTCCATTGGGCCCGGATTGTTCCTCGAAAGCCCCTTCGCAGATTCATCAACGGACAATGGGTTGAGCCGTCATGACGACATTAAGCCTTTCAATCACAATCTCCGAATGGGCAGCGATCGCGATTTTTGTGGCGCTGCTGGTGGTCGCCTGCTTGAGCATTGTCCAGAGCATTTTATCCATCCGGATCTACAACCTGAAAAGAAAATGGAAGCGATGACCGGACCAAATGGCCCAATCAAACGCGGGACGGCCGACAAAGATGTTGCTGTCTCCATCGGGGACAAAAATGGCAATGTCATTCTGCATTTTGGAAAAGACGTCTCATGGGTTGCCTTCAGCCCGGATCAGGCCATCGAGGTCGGTCTTCGGATGATCCACCAATCCGCGGAAATAATGGGCATGAATGTCGACGTCGAAATCAAAGATGCGCCGAAGGGCGGTCGCATCCTCATGCCAATGAAGGGGTAAAAATGATTGATAATGGAAAGCAAGGGCAGTTCATCGCCCAAAAGGATGTGACGATATCGACCGGGCTCCGCGGCGATAAAGTGCTGCTGCATTTTGGGCGAGACGTTACCTATCTGCTGCTGACGGCGGAACAGGCTGAGAAGATCGGCGAGGATCTCATTCGCCGCGCCCACCGCACGCGTGGCGTGTCGGTCAAAGTCGACGTTACCCGCGATACCGGAAGTATCATCATGCCAACGAAAGGATAACGAAGTGCTGAATATCAAATTTGGGATTATCGATGACGGGGCGATCATGACGATCGCACAACTCGCCCACGAGGCCAATCGGGCATATTGCGTGTCCATCGATGACGATTCCCAGCAGGCTTGGGAAGACGCGCCAGATTGGCAGAAAACATCCGCCATCGACGGCGTTCGAAAACTGATCATGGATCGGACAACGACAGCCCGCCATTCGCATGAAAGTTGGATGGCACATAAGCGGGCGGATGGATGGTCTTACGGCGAGGTCAAGGATCCGGAAGCCAAAACGCATCCCTGCTTCGTCCCCTATGACGAGCTTCCCGAAGAGCAGAAGGTGAAGGATCACATTTTCCGATCCGTCATTCTCGGCTTCATGGCGGCATTCCATCGGCCGGCCTGATTAAGCGTTGAGTTTCACAAGATTGAAAATATGAGACACAATTCAGTTTGTGTGTCATAGGATCACCTGAACGCCCGATCCCTCAGTGCGATAGTGATAGGTGGGTGTCGCGCGGCTGGCCCCCGTCGCCGATTAAGTGAAAAGCCCGGTATCAAAGGCTAACGGCTGTCAAGAGCTTGTATCGCGTCTCTTGGCAGCCGTTCCCCCCTGATCTAAGACTTCTCCAAATCAAAACCGTGGGGAACACGGCATTCGCTGAAACCCACGGAGAAGTAAAATGTCCATACCGCAAATCCTTACCCAGCTTTGGGGCACCAAATTCGGCATCGATGAGAAGGACCGCGTCCTGTTCGGCGCCGATCCCGCCACCATCGCCCGCGGCACCTTTGACGTTACCGTCACCGCAGCACAAGTTCTAGCGCTCTTTGCGACGCAGGTTGAGCTTGTCCCCGCGCCCGGCGCCAACCGATTCAATGTTCTGGAATGGGCGTTGTTCTTCTACGATTACGGCGGCACCGCATACGGCGGCATCGCGGCGGGTGAGGATCTTGTCATTTCCTATACGAACGTCGCGGGTGTCGCGGCGGCGGAAATCGAAACGACAGGCTTCCTCGATCTGACGGCAGACGCATATCGCCTCGCCTATCCGCACTCGGGGGCGGTGACCGTCAATTCATCGATGGTCCCGGTCGCAAATGCCGCTCTCGTTCTCGGGATTCTCATTGCGGAGGTCATCACCGGCAACAGCCCGTTGATCGTCAAGGGCGGCTACAGCGTCGTTGGCTTCACTCCGTAAACTTGACAATATGCCCGGCGGCAGAATAGTTGCCGGGCATGCCTGAGCTTAATTTCCAAGGCCGTTCTCCCGAAGAGGCAGCGGCTCGCATCAGCGCCATCGCCGATGAGGGCAACGCCAATGCCGATGATCTTCGCCTTATCGAAGCGCTCATAGGTGAGCTGTCACCGGATTATCGGGCAGAGGTTGGGAAGCTCGTAAGCTTTCAGCTTGGCCGCGTCTGGACACCGCTCCCCGGGCCGCAAACATGGGCCTACGATTGCCCGGCCGATATCCTCTTCTATGGCGGGCAGGGCGGCGGTGGCAAAACGGATCTGCTTCTCGGGCTCGCCCTGAATGAACACACCAAGAGCCTGATCCTCCGCCGGATCAATAAAGAGGTAAAGGGGCTCAAAAACCGCGTTCAGGAGATCCTTGGATCCGATCGGGGGTATTCCGGCCAAACCGGAGAATGGAAGCTCGAAGGCGGGCGGATTATCGAGCTGGGCGGCTGCCAGAACGAAGACGACAAGATGGGCTATCAGGGCCGCGATCATGGCCTGAAAGCCTTCGACGAAATCACCAATTTCACCGAATCGCAATTCCGCTTCATCATCGGCTGGGTCCGTTCCGTTATCGCAGGGGAAAGAGCCAGAGTTGTTGTCACAGGCAACCCTCCAATCAATGAGGGCGGCCTATGGGTCATAGATTTTTGGGCGCCGTGGCTTGACCCGTCACATACCAATCCGGCCAAGCCGGGCGAGCTGCGATGGTACACAACGATCGATGGCGAAGATCAGGCTGTCGATGGGCCGGAACCTATTTGGGATGGCCGGCGCCACATCAAACCGCAATCACGAACCTTCCTCCCCGCCACACTCGAAGACAATCCCTATCTTGAAGACGCCGGCTATGGCTCTGTCTTGGCGGCTCTGCCGAAGGAGCTGCGTCCGGCAATGCGTGACGGCGAATTCTCACGCGCAATCGGCTCAAGCGCTTTTCAGGTTCTTCCCACAGAATGGGTTCAAGCGGCCATGGACCGCTGGGATGAGAATGGGAAGAAGGACAAAAAAATGACTGCGATGGGCGTCGACGTGGCAGCCGGCGGGGTCGATCGCACCGTCCTGTCGCGGCGATATGGCGCATGGTTCGACAACCTGATCCGCGTCCCCGGCGTCGAGACAAAGAAGCCTTCTGTCGTTGCCGGCCTGATCACCGTTCACCGCCGAGACGGCGCCGTTGTCATTATCGATTGCGGCGGCGGGTATGGCGGCGGCGTCGTTGAAATGTGCGAAGAAAATGGCATGACGGTTGTCGGCCACGTCGGCAATGAGCGCGCGCACGCAGTGTCCGCCGATGGCCAATTCACATTCCACAACAGGCGCACAGAAGTCTATTGGCGTTTCCGAGAAGCACTTAATCCGGAACAGCCGGACGGATCGCCGATCGCATTGCCGCCCGATCGTGCCATATTTGCAGAATTGATCATGGCCCGATGGGCGCCGCGAGTAGGAACCAACGAGATCAAGGTCGAGCTGAAGGATGAAATAAGGAAGCGCCTTGGCCGCTCGCCCGATGATGCCGACGCGCTTGTCATGTCATGGTCAGAAGGGAACACTCTGGCCGTCAAACGCGAATCCAGAAAATCCACGCCGCCGGTTGTCAAACTTGGATATGCAAAAATGAAGCGAAGGGGAAGGCGATGAGGAAAACCAGCGCGATTGGATTGAGCCGTCTTTCAAAAGCGATAAAAAGGACGAACGAAGATTCGAAGATCGCGGTTGTAATCAACGGCCAAGGGTTCCTAATTGACGAAGCCATAGCGAAGTCAATTGGACTTTTGATTGATGGCTATATTGAAGCGGGAGAGCCGCCGCCATGGCCTGCTACCGCATAATCAAATGGGAGCCGTGGATGGTCGCTGTGGCCGTCCGTATGCGGTTCAATGCCATCCCGCCCGTCCCGTGGGAGGTTGTTGGTATGACGCTCCGCATTAGCGGCGGCGCCGTTCGGTACAGATTTAACAAACACCACAGGGAATTGTGTTTAGAACTGGATCGACGGCGGACGGAGAGGATACGCAAGCTTCGTCCGAAGAAACGAAGGAGACCGCTTACAGCCGCGAGAACGGGCGTAAGGGGGAAAAAGATCAGAAAGCCCGTTAAGCAAGAAAGACTCTTCTCACCACGCGGGGGCAATAAAGAACTAATACCATATGCGGGGTCAAAATATTGTGAATGAATATAGATCGTATTCAGTAAATGCAGGTCTTCTTTACTGCATTATGCTTGTGTTGTTCTCTATAGAGAGCGGTGGTTTATACGCTCAATTAGGGGCAATACTTACCGTCGCGGCAACCTATATGGCGTACAATATGCTCGCCATCTGCGATGAAGGCTCGCGCCTGTCAAGATGCGGCGGATATATCGCCATGCTCTCAATTGCGTCAGCGATCGGCACTACGCTATTGGTCATCCTCTCGATATCGATGGAGTGAGCCATGTCAGGTCTGTTCAGCACGCCAAAAATCCCGAAACCGCAGGAACCTGCACGTCTGCCGGATCAGCAGTCGCAGGAATTGCGGGAATCCCGCCGTCGCCGCGTCAAGACGGAATCCTCAAGATCGGGCCGTCAATCGACCGTCCTACAGACGCCGACCGGATCTGCGGGCAAAATTGGAGCCTAGTTTTTGGCCCACGAACCTTTTACGACGGAGGTTAGGGATCTCGTCAAAATAGGCGATTCCCTATTCTCGAAACGTCGCCCGCTTATGGCGTTTTGGCAAGAATGCGCGGAGCAGGTTTATTCCGCACGCGCATCATTCACCCGCCCAATCTATGACGGTCTGATTTACAGCGAAGATCAGATGACGTCTTATCCGGAACAGGCACGCCGGGAATTCGGCAATTTTCTGTCCGGCACAATGCGCCAGAGCGATTGGTTTAAGGTCCGGTCGTCGGATGAAAAGGTCAACGAAGACGACACAGCCCTTTCGTGGATGGATTATGCCACGAAGGTTCAAATGCGGGCCATGTACGATCCGTCGGCTCGATTCGTCCGCGCGTCTCGCGAAGGCGATCATGATTATGTGGCCTTCGGAAATGCCGTCATCACGCTCGATATAAATCGAGAATTCAATTCGCTTCTATATCGCGCGTGGCATCTGCGGTCTGTTGTGTGGCTTGAGAGCTACGATGGACACATCCGATCCGTATGGAGAAAATGGAGCCCGTCCATTCGTCAGCTCGCCAAGGAATTTGGCAAAGACGCCCTAGCCCCTAACGTCTTGGCTGCGCTGCGGGAACACGGCGAGCGCTCCATCAGTTGCATGCACATGCTTGTTCCGGTCGATGAATTCCCCGGCATCGGTGACCCCAAGAATTCCAACGGGAAATATATGTCCTTCTATGTCGACGTGGACAACAAGGTCATTCTTCGAAAGACGCCCGTTAAGATTTTCAATTACATCATCCCGCGCTGGTTGACGGTATCGGAATCTCAATATGCCCGTTCCGGCGCCATGGACGTTGTTCTTCCGGACGCCCGCCTGCTTCAATCTATCGAGCGGGTGATTTTGGAGGCCGGGGAAAAATTCGTCGATCCAGCGATGATCGGCGTCAAGGATGCCATGCGCTCCGATGTGGCTCTTTATGCCGGCGGGATCACATGGGTTGACCTCGGCTATGACGAGCGGTTGGGAGACGTTTTGCGCCCTGTGAACGATAAGAACCAGAACAGGATGCCCGTTGGATGGGAAATGTCTGACCGTGTGAAAAAGTCGATCTCCGATGGCTTCTTCCTCAACAAGCTCATCTTCCCGCCGACAGATAATGAAATGACGGCATTCGAAGTCCGCCAGAGAGTGCAAGAGCATGTCCGCAATGCCCTGCCGCTGATGGAGCCAATCGAGCAGGATTACAACGCCCAGCTATGTGAGCGCACATTTGAATACCTATTATCGCTTGGCGCGTTCGGCCGAGAGGAAACCATTCCGGAGATCGTTAGGGGCCCGGATCTTCGCTTCGCCTTCACCAATGCGCTGAGAGAGCTGAAGTCTGAAAAATCCATGCAATTCAGGGAAGGCTTTGAGCTTCTGGAAATCGCCACGCAGATAGACCAAGCGCAGGTTGCCAACATCAACACGACAGAAGCATTCCGCGAATCCCTTCGCGCCGCCGGCTGGACCTCTGATTGGCTAAACGACACAAAGGCTGTAGAAGAGCTTCGGGAAGAGCTGCAATCTCGCGCTCAACAGAAGGAAGAAATGGAGCAGGCGCAGGGTTTGGCAGAGGCCGCACAGAAGGGCGGCGTCGCTGCGAACCAGATAGCGGGTGCCATTGCTGCCTGAATAGATGCGGAAAATCATTGACCACGAAGAAGCGCCACACGTACTCTTCATCTATTCCCTTCCGATCGTCTTTGCCATCCGGGCAGTGAACGAAGGTGTCGCTACCCCCGAACAGCAGAAGCTATTCATGGAATGGCTCGTTGGCGATGCATGCCAATTTGACGGCCTCACCACTATCCCCGGCGCCCCCGATCTCTCCGCGTTTCGTGACGGCCGCCGGTTTCTGGCAATGAAAATCAAAATGTTTCTTCGCCTTACGGGCGAACAGCTAGAGGAATTGAGAAATGAACACTCTCCTTCAGAATCTTCTAAACGGGACCGCGATGGTTCTTCGCGCCCAGCCAAACGAAGGATCCGGGGCGGGTGACGCCGGAAGCGCAGGTGATGATGATGTTGGTGGTGATACTGGTGGCGGTGCCGCCGCTGGCGGGGCTGGCGATGCTGGTGATTCAGGCGGTGATGCTGGCGCTGGAGACGGTGATAAGGGTGGCGAAGGCGATGGCAAGGGCGACAAGGGCGGAGAAACGAATGGCGCCGACACAACCAAAGAATTCCCCGAAGAATGGAGACAGCGGCTCGCCGGGGAAGACAAGTCCGATCTCAAAAGCCTGAATCGGTACAACAATCCGGAGGAAATGTGGAAAGCCTTCAAGCAGCAGACGCGCCAGATCAGCGAGCGCGGGCTGTCGCGGCCGAAAGAAGGCGCCAGTGATGAAGAGTGGGCAACGTGGCGTGAGCAGAGCAACATTCCTTCGAAGGCCGAAGATTTCAAAATCGAGTTGGGCGATGACAAACAGATCGGCGATGACGACAAGCCGATCATTGATTCGTTGATCGACTATTCGCTCAAAAACGATCTGAATCTGACGAATGATCAGATGAGCAAGCTTTGCAATTGGTATTATTCCGGCCTTCTTGAGCAGAGTGCGAATGCCGTTATCGAGGCTGATGACGTCCAGAAGAGCGACACCCTAAAAATCTTGACAGAGGAATGGGGTTCAGATTACCGCGGCAACGTCTCGCGCGGTGGCCTTGTCCAAAAGGACGCCAGTGAGGAATATGTTGAAATGATGAAAACGGCCCGTGATGGTCAGGGCCGCATTATCTCGCAAACCCCTGAATATAAAAGAGAACAGGCCCGCTTGAGTCGGATGATATTCCCGGCCGACATACCGATAGGCGGCGATATCGATGCCAGCATAAAGGATCTCACGTCCCGCCGGGCAGCCATTGAAACGCTGATGGGCGATAAAAATTCTGAGTATTGGAAGGGCGCCGCGGCCAATCAAATGCAGAGCGAATATCGCGATATCGTTGACAGCATGCAGCGCCTGAAAGCATAACCGTCGCATTGGCCACGAAGCCCCTGCCGGTCGCAGATGCAGATCCCCATGCCAGACATGGGGGCCCCCTGACGAGCGAGATTGTAGGATCACCAGAGTAGGCCCTTCTCGAAAAACCAGAAACGATTGAGGTATTGTGATGGCTGAGACAGCCTTTCAAACGCAATATCGGCAGGAGTTTATCGCTGGTTTCGAACGAGGGTATTCCCGACTTCGTACCACCACGACAACCGAAATGGTTCGTCAGGGTGACAAAGCGATCTTTCTCGTAGCCGATTCGGGCAGCGCAGCCGCGGTTACAAGATCCGTTCAGGGTCTTATCCCGGGCCGTGCTGACAATCTGACGCAGAACACCGCGCAGCTCGTGGAGTGGCACGACAAGCCGCGGCGCACGCGTTTCAACATTTTCGGCTCTCAAGGTGACGGCCGTCGCATCATGCAGGAAATGACCATCAAGGTCATGAACCGCCGGATCGACGACGACATTCTCGTTGAGCTGAAAACCGGCACCGTCACTACCGGAGCGGCGCAGATCGCAACGCTCAATTTGGTGACCATCGCAAAGACCAAGCTTGGAAACGCCAAGGTTGATCTTGAAGAGATCGAAAATCTCTTCGCCGTCATTTCGCCAGCGTTCGATGGCTATCTGATGAACATCCCGGCCTATGCGTCGGCCGATTACGTCGAGGTTAAACCCTTCGCCGGGCCAACGCGGACGATGAAACGCTGGTATGGCCTCAACTGGATTTGCCATAGTGGTGTCGCAGGTCTCGGTACGGCCAGCGAGTCGTGCTTCATGTACCACCGCGACGCCATCGGTCATGCCGCCGACACGGAAGCCGTTGCTTCGATCCCCGGCTACAATGAGGAAGAGGATTACTATTGGGCTCGCACGAGCCTGTTCATGGGATCCGCCCTTCTTCAGAATGCCGGTGTTGTTGAAATGGTTCACGACGGCTCGGCGCTGGCGTAAGCCCTGAAGGAGAATTGAAAACATGGCTTATGGAACAGCAGGTCTGAACAAGCTCACTGGCGGGCTTATCGGCGATGGGGCTACGTTGTGGCTCTATTCGAGTGCCGATGCCCACGGCGACGTTGATGCGTCGGATTATTTCACTGACGGGGCCGCGAAGGGCCTGCGGGTGAATGATCCGATGATCATCATCGATACGGCCACGGCAACGATCACCATGCATCGCGTCACGGTGGTCACGGCCGGCGGCGCTGCAACTGTCGGAGCCTCCGCGGCGTAATTGCGCTTCAGAAGCTTTGTGCTTAATGGTGGCGGGGGTAGAAATTCCCCCGCCATTTTTGAACAGCACAGGATCCGATATGCCAAGAGAAATGAAGCTAATCCAAAGCGGTTTTCAGCTCGCCCAATATGCTCGCAATGTTTGGCTCGCTTCCCCGGCTGAAGGACAAGAATTCACCGATCTCCTGAAACCCGATTATTGGGCTCACGTCGCCTCTCAATTGCGCCCGATGGATCAGATCGACGTCTACCCGGAAGACATGAGCTATTATGCTCGCCTTGTCGTAACGGAGACGGGCGTTGGGGCAGCCCGGGTTGTGCCGATCATCATGCCGGTTGCGCTCGCCAGAGAGGAATCTGAAGAGCTGAAGAAAAGCGTTCTTGATGATTACAACGTCAAATGGGTGTCACCGTCGAGGAAATATGGTGTGATCCGAAAATCCGACGGTGAGCGGGTAAGGGACGGCTTCGCCGATAAGGAATCGGCGATGCAGTGGGCGGCCGGGCACGCAAAGACATTGGGGGTTATAGCCTAAAATGGCAGACAAGCTCAGTCTCTACAGGCAAACAACCATCGAGATTGGTGATAAACGGATCGCGAGCCTCGCCGAAGATCGCAAGCCGCGGCGTGTTCTCGATGATATTTATGGGCCGGTGGTGAATGAAGCTCTTGAGGAAGGGCTTTGGCTTTTTGCCCTTCGACGCATTGAGCTTCAGGAAGATCCAAGCGTCGAGACGGAATTCGGCTTCACCTTCTTTTTCAACAAGCCGGACGATTGGGTCAGGACCGCGGCCCTTACAGCGGATGAATATATGGATTATCCGCTTCTCCGATATCGGGACATTCCGACAGGCTGGCTCACCGACGTTGATCCGATCTATGTCGAATATGTATCGAAGGATCTGGATTTCGGCTTTAACCTTGGACGCTGGCCGGCGCTGTTCGAGCGATACGTTGTCCTTCTGCTGGCGCAGCGGATCATCACCCCGATCACGCAAAATCGGAGAACGAAAGCCGTTGACACCGACGAGCATGTCTTGCGCGCCCTGCACAATGCAAAGGCCAAGAATGCGATGAATGAAGCGGCGCCAAAGTTTTTCCCGCCCGGGCGCTTTGTCACGTCTCGCGGCGGGCGTGGGCTCGGAGTGAGGGAAGGGCGTTACCGCTCAGGATAGCACATGCCGAAGGGTAATTTTGATCTTCTCGCATTCAATCGTGGCCTGATCTCAAATTCAGCGCTGGCGCGCGTCGACGTTGCGCGAACACGCCTTTCTGCGAATGTCATGACGAACTGGATGCCGAAGACGGTAGGGCCGATGTTTCTTCGGCCGGGCTTGGGATTCAAAATCCAATCCAGAAATGATGAGATTGCCCGCCATATCGAATTCATTCGATCGACGGGTGAGTCGGCCATTATCGAGATTACGGATGGCATACTCCGCCCCATTGTTAGTGAAGCTGCTATAACGAGAAATGCTGTCTCAACGTCTGTCACGAATGGAAATTTCGGCAACTCCGGTAGCTGGACGTCAACGCTTTTAGGCGGCGCAACATCGGCGTTCGCAGCGGACGGTCTCACGATCAACGGCAATTCCCGTGGCGGCGAGGCGCTGGTTGAGCAAAATGTTACAGTCACCGAGGCCGATCAATCCGTTGAGCATGGCCTTCGAATAGACGTTGCGCGCGGTCCTGTTCAATTCCGCATAGGGAATACGTCTGGCGCTGATGATGTTATCGCCGAAAGGCAGCTAAAGGCAGGATCCCATTCATTCGCCGTGGCGCCGGCAAGTGCCAGCCTTTTTATCCAATTCTACACGCAAGACAACGTTGATCGCATCATAACGTCCTGCCAAATCGAGGCCGCTGGCGAGGTTTCTTTGGCGTCGCCGTGGGGAGCTGCAGATCTTCAGAGTTTGCGATGGACGCAATCTGCCGACGTGGTGTTTGTCTGCGATGCAGGCAAGAATCAACAGCGTCGAATCGAGCGATGGGGCACGAGGTCATGGTCGCTTGTGATTTACGCGCCGGATGACGGGCCATTCTCGATTGCAAGAACAAACACAAATGTTCGCCTGAAGATCGATGAATCTTACGGCAATGCGACCATGACGTCGGATCGGTCCTTCTTCAAGGAAGGGCACGTAGGCACGATATTCCGCATTTGGCACATCAAGGACAACATCACCTACAAGCTGGGCGCCGAAGGGCAATGGACAGACGCCATTCGCGTGACAGGCGTCAAAAACACAGACAATGCTTACAATGACCGGGAATTCAAGGTCCAAAGATCGGGGACGTGGGTAGGGACACTAAGACTTGAGCGATCGGATGATCCTGACATTGGATTCGGCAGCTATCCGGACACTCCTACGACATGGACGACCAACGGCACGACGACAATCACGAGCGACGACGACGACAACAACATCACATATTATCGCGTCGGATTCGGGGATGGCGATTACACGTCTGGCACCGCTGAAGTCCGCATGGATTACGAGCGTGGCGGGGGCTATGGCATCGTCCGCGTTCTGTCCTACACGTCCCCGACGTCGGTTGAGGTTGAAGTCATCCGGAGCATCAAGGAACAGGATGTTTGGTCCGACGATTGGCAGGAAGGTCTATGGTCAGATATTGATGGCTGGCCGGCCGCCGTAGCCTTTTATGAGGGCCGCCTGTTTTGGGCCGGCGGAATTCACATATTCGGCTCAATCTCCGATGCATATGAATCATTCGATCAGGAAACAGAGGGCGATTCCGGTCCTATCATCCGGACAATCGGCGAGGGCCCGGTTGATGCCGTTCGCTCGCTGTTGCCCTTGTCCCGCCTTATCCTCAATACAGAAGGCACGATATTTGCGGTCAGGTCGACGTCATTCGATGAGCCCCTGACGCCATCGAATACGCAATCAAAGCCGTCATCGACGCAAGGCGTTGCGAACACCAAGGCCGCTAAGATCGACACCCGGGGCATCGTTGTTCAGCGCTCTAAGAGGCGCGTCTATGAGCTTGTCTATGACGTCGAGACTTTCGATTACCGCAGCAAGGAATTGACAATCCTGCACCCCGATCTTGTGAAGGGAACCACGATACGATGGGTTGTGGCGCAGCGGCAGCCGGACACGAGGGTCCATTTTGGATTCGATAACGGCAAGGTCGCTATCCTCACATATGAGCCCCTTGACGAGCTTGTGTGCTGGTCAATGTTTGAGACCGACGGTTTCGTTGAGGATGCGGTTGTCTTGCCCGGCGAGGATGAGGATAAAGTTTATTATCAGATCGCCCGGACGATCGATGGCGTCACGAAGCGATACCTTGAGCGATGGGCGCTTGAGACAGAATGCGAGGGCGGCACGCTTAACAGGCAGGCCGATTCCTATGTTCATTTTACCACCGCCACCGCGACAACGGTAATTACCGGCGCCGATCACCTTGAGGGAAAAACGGTTGTAGCGTGGGGCAACGGCAAGGATCTCGGAACCTATACCGTTTTGAACGGGTCATTCACCGTCTCAGAAGAAGTGACAGATTTGATCTATGGGCTCGGGTACTCGGCGGAATATAAATCGACAAAGCTCGCTTATGCCTCCGGCATGGGCACGGCGCTGACGCAAGTGAAGAGGGTCAATTATCTTGGTGTGATTCTCAACAACGCGCATGCACAGGGATTGAAATATGGCCCTACGCTTGACGATGCCGATCTTGACAATCTGCCGCTTGAAGGGCCGAACGGGGAGTTCGTTGACGAGGATACGATCTATGGCGAATATGATCAGCCGGCATTTGAATTCGACGGCGAATGGGATACGGATTCAAGGCTATGTCTGAAAGCATCGGCACCAAGACCATGCATGCTCCTAGCGGCGATCGTTGGCCTATCGACGCACGACAAGTAATTATTGTCCCTGACCCCGATCATCACATCGAAATTACGAACGCCAATCGGGACGATCTGGCTGACTTTGACGAGAAATTTCTACGCTCAACTGTAAAGGCGATTGTGGCGCGTATAGACGGCGAACCTGTCGCTCTTGCCGGACTCTGGTATATGAGTGGACTTGTGATCGCTTTTTGCGAACTGAAGCCCAAGGCCCGTCCGTACAAGAAGACCATTCATAAGGTCGCCATGAGAATCATCGCTTACGCTAAATCTCGACACAAATTCATCTTTGCGCAGATCAGCGATGATGAAGAGACGGCGGAACGCTGGCTGCGACGCTTCGGCTTTGAGCCCTACGGTGACGATGGAGCGTATCGATTATGTCAGGCTTAGAAATTCTCGGCGCGGTCCTTACCGGAATATCGACATTCACTGGCATCGCCGGTTCAATCCAAGCTGGCAATGCAGCAAAAGCTGCGGCCGAATACGAAGCCCAGCAGCT
>SDBT01008862.1_pt1 | contig 16380 bp, 10 predicted proteins | sample 2277101 | NCBI WGS metagenome assembly SDBT01 (sample SAMN10404973, study PRJNA504765) | marine sediment metagenome | isolation source: marine sediment core GS10_PC15, 103 cmbsf | place: Arctic Ocean: Southern Knipovich Ridge | collected 2010 | reverse complement strand
GTTGATCCAAATTATGTTGATAGACCCTAAAGTTAAGAAATTAGTAATTTTTAATGCTGGTGGTGGAATTGTTGAGCGAGAAATGAAGCTCACATTAAATCAAGGTATCAACGAATTTCAAATCCAGAATGTTCCCGCAAGTTTTGATCCTAATTCCGCTGATATAGAGTTAGAATATGTAAATCCAGTAGATAAAGAGTCAATTACTTTACAACAAACAATAACAGCGTTACCAGATTTGACAAATGCCCAACAAATCATTGAAAGAGAAAAATCTGCTGCAACATCAATTATTAGCTATGCTATTGATTTTACAAGAGAATTAAGAGAGGAAGTATCCACTATATGTGAAGCAAGTTCTTATAGAACCTATGCTGATATGAAGGGGACGTTTGATTTTATAGTTAATTGTTCAAAGCAAGAAGGAGAAGTCATCGTAAAAATTAATTATTTTGTGAGTGATCTTCGCGTCAGATGGCACACATCCTTGCAAGTTAATATTAGCGAAGATGGAAAAACGGCTGATGTTGAGGGATTTATTATTGTAGATAATAAAACGGGGTTTTCCTATGATAATGTTGAACTCAGTTTCGCAATATTTGAGCTCCCTCGTACTACGAGATATCCAGAAGAAATGTATCAAGCTGAAACGGGGGCAGAGCAGGCGGCATTTCCAGCTGCACTAAGACAAGAAATGCAAGGAGAATTAAATATGCTTCAAGCAAAGCCAATGAAAAGAACTCAAAGAATGAAAAATTTAATGTTGTAAGGTGATGAAAAATAAAAGCAAATGTACCGACCAGGAAAAAAATTAAATTAGAATGGTTTAAAGCTAAATGCGAATTTAAAATTGAGCGTAAAAGTGAAATTCAATATTCGGTTAACAATGTATCTTCAAATAAACTGAATTGGGATGTAATTGTGAAATATGTGTTGGTTAAGGAAGGAGATCTTGTCAGTAAAGATATTCCCGTTAATTCTCCAATGACTCTTTATAAGAATAATTTGCCCTTTCTTTTTCTCAATACAGCAGAGAGCTCGGGTACTAAAATTAACTCAGAAGATTTAATTGATGATGATATAATAGTCGATGATGACATCGTGAATATAGTTGAGGGAGTTGCAAAAGTTACATATGAGGATGCTTCTAATCCCAAAGAGCAAATCGAAGTTCGAACCCGATACGATAAAATTTCAAGGAAAATTACCATTGAAAATAAATTAAACAACGATTTAGATTTAAACTTTGATTTTAAGCAAACTAAAGATGTAACATTCGTTAAATCTGAGCCCGAACCATCATTAATCGAAGAGCCTAATTACAAATGGAATATGAAAATTAACTCCGAATCAAAGTCTAGTCTAGTATTAGAATTACAAGCTAAAATTGTGTCCAGAATTACTAAAATTAAACCTGAGTTCTTGAAACCAGCAAAGGACTAAAAAATGATCTACTTAATTTATTAAAAATTATTTTATTTACTCTATTTTTTTTTCATTAAATTCGTCTATTATTATCTTAAGTATAAAAGAGAGGAAAATAAAAAAAAATGAGTTATTAATTTAAAGTTTAAGTTGTTGTAATTTAGCTTTATTCGCTGCTACTATATCAGGAGTTAAATCATAAAATTTCCAAAAGATTAACGTACAAATGAGAACCAAAATTGCAGGGATGAGTGCTGTGTGAAACCGTATTCCTAATAAGGCTAATTCAGGAGTTGGACTCCTTTCGAAAAGTTCTGCTCTACTACTGATTCCCTCAGTGAATCCGGTTAAGATATGCACAACGGCAAAGATAATTGCTACTACGACACCACTTAGCCGAATGAAAAACATTTGGTAACCGAAATAAATTTCTTCTTCCTTTTTACCAGTCCGTATAGCTGCATCATCAAGAACATCAGCCATGGTGGGAGGGTCAGCAAACCATTGACCGCCTAACCCAATTCCAAAGACAATCATCACAATAATAAAGAAAATAAGCTCAGTAACAAATAACATAGGTAGAAAAGCGAGAAACATTACAAATCCCGCATAAATGCTTATTTTCTTATTGTCATTTAGTTTGTGAGATAATTTGAGCCATAGGGGAACCGATAAAAATGCCCCTAATAGCATCGCGCCCATAAGAACACCTAAATACCAAGCTTCCAAGTCAAGTACAAAAATTATCATATAAAGAGCAGAAGATCCTAGCAATGCTACAGCTGCTTGATACCCAAAGAAAAATAGCATCTTAGTCATGAACCTTTTATTAGACATGACATTTTTCGCTGTTTTAAAAAAGGAATCTTGTTTTTTCTCTTTGATTTTCAGTAATCTTTCTTGATATAGGTTTCGAGTTTTTTTATCTTCTCGAATCCCTGGGATCATAAAGACTAAAATTATCAAAGCCACAGCACCCATAATCCATGCTTGCGTTCTAAATGTTTCAGGTGTGCCAAAATCAATGAATAATGGTGGTATTACTGATGATACAACGATTCCAGTCATACCGATTAACGCTCCTATTCCTGACGCGGTTCTACGCTCTTCATGTCCTCTAAATTTGTCTGGAAACATCGATAAAACGTTAACATCCCATATTGTGAACAATGTATCATAAAGGCAGATAGTTAATAAAAGCCATAGAAAAATAGTCCACTGATCACTTACAGGATCCAAAGTAAAAGGAACAAGAAAGACGAATAAATAAGTGAATGCCCACGGTATTCCCGCTATTATTATCCATGGAAATCTTTTTCCCCATCGCTGATCCCATGGCATACGAATTCTTGTCATTATATAACCTACGAGAGGATCGTTAATAGCATTCCAAACAGAATATAAGATAAATGCTAGAGCGATTAATGCGACATTTAGACCGATTTGGGTTTCATAGAATATAAACACATACATACCGAAAGGTCCTGTAATCCATTGCCCAAAGAACTGATGCATATTATAGCTAGCCATGATTCCTTTAGACTGCTTAAAGATTTCATTCTCAATAAAGTCTTCACTATTAGTATTAGTCATAATAAACACTTCAATTAAATAATATAGTTTAGTGATTTTATTTGATTAATTTATTATATAAAGCTTATTAATATCTAAAGTGCTGACTTAATTCAAAATGTACCTATTCCTTCTCATATACTATTTTCAAATAGTAAAAAATATGAATCAAAAAATATTTCCTAAAACATCATAAATACTTATTATCTATATGACTCAAAGTGATTCAAAATTGTCAGAGAATAGTATCATTCACACCTTTTTCAATCCTAAATCTGTAGTTGTTATTGGTGCTTCGAAGAATCCAATGAAAGGTGGACAACACATTGTTAGAAATCTTACACAAAATAATTTTAAAGGTAAAATTTATTTAGTAAATCCAAACGCAGAAGGGGAGTTATTTGGTCTAAAATTTGAGAAAACTGTTTTAGATATTAATGATAATGTTGATATCGCGATATTTTACGTAGGTAATACTCTTATTCCTGGAATATTGAGGGAATGTATTCAAAAAGGTATTAAAGGAGCTATTATCGAATCATCAGGATTCGAGGAAGTAGGCAAGCATGGTCTTGAATTAAAAGATGAAATCGTAAAAATAACAGAAAACTTCTCAAAAATTAGAATTATAGGTCCTAATTGCCTTGGGATCTCAAAGATCGATGGAGATAGTGATCTCAAAGGAGATGAGAGAGGCGGCTTATTTACAGGGTTTGCATATTTCAGTAATTATAAGAGAGGTAATATTGCTATAATTACTCAGTCAGGGACATTAAACGGCGGGTATCTGGGACATCAAATGGAGGCGTATCCTGACACAGGTTATAGATATTCTTGTGCAATTGGAAATAAGATGGATCTTGATGAAACATATTTTCTAGAATACATGTTAGAAGATCCTTCTGTTAATGTTGTGGCAATGTACTTAGAATCATTCAAAGATCCTAGAAAATTCATTGAATTATGCAGACGAGCAAGAAATAAGAAAAAGACTATAATCTTGGCAAAAGGGGGATTAACCTCCCAAGGACAGAAAGCAACCCAAAGTCATACTGGATCTCTCGCTGAAAACTCGCAATTAATTGATGCTATAATTAAGCAATCAGGTGTAATCAAAGCAAGTGGTTTCCATGATTTATTTCAGTTTGCAAGAACTTTTTCTATGATGTATGAAACTGAAAAAATTTTACCTGAGAAGGGTAATGTTTGTACAATTACAGGTTCTGGCGGATTTGGTACAGTTTTAGCAGATCTTACAAAACTTAATGGATTAAATTTTCCAAATTTAGGAGATATAGCATTTAATGCTCTTGAAGAAATATATCCAACTTGGATGCCCCCTAACCGGTTTGCTCTCTTAGATATTTGGCCAGCAATAGAAAAAGGATTGTCAAAAAAGTTAACTGGCGGCGATATAATAAAATCTTGTTATGATATTGTAGTTAATGAACCCAACATAGAAGGGATTTTTATTAATATGTTTTGCGCTAAGGGTGGCATGTGGAGTATTGATAAAATAATAGAAGATTCAATGGCAACTTCAAAACCAATTTTTGTCAATTTAATTGGAGATCCAAGAGAAATTAAGCGCGTCTCACGTAAATTGAATAAAAATAAAATCCCAAATTTTTTGAATTTAGAGGAAATGGTGAAAAACTTCTCGATACTATTCCAAGAATCAAAAAATAGAAGTAAAGAATATTAAATCTTAAAATTTAATATTTTTTTTTTAAATTATTTTGTTATTGCCATCATAAAAACAGGATAACATGTAAAATCTCATTCTTAAAAAATCACCCTTTTTGAAGGAATTGAGTGATTCTATCACAAAAACTATAAAATTAAAATATCAGCTTAGATTTATTCAAACTATAAAAGATTAAACTTATTAATTCTTATTTTAGTTTAAAAAATGGAAGTTACGAGTAAAAACGATAAGGAAAAGCATTTTCGATATAAAGGTAAGACCTTTATGGGGTATCTTTATCCTACAAACTCCTTGTCAATTTCTACTATCGGCATTTTTGCCGCCTTAATATGCGTTTTAACAATGATAACTGCATTTCCTATCCCAGCGACTAAAGGATTTATAAATCTTGGAGATGCTGGAGTAATGATTACGGGATTATTATTAGGTCCAGTAATAGGTGGTTTAGCGGGAGGAATCGGCTCTGCTTTAGCAGATATATTATTAGGATACGCTATTTACGCTCCTGCGACTTTGATTATTAAGGGATTAGAAGGATTTGTTATAGGAATAATTGCGAATCCTAGGAAAAATAATCGAAATTTGTCCAAAAGAGATATATTAGCAGTGATTATTGGAGGATTTATTATGGTAACTGGCTATTTTCTTTATGAATTATGGCTTTTTGGATTCCCTGCAGCACTATTTGAATTCATTCTTAATGGATTGATACAATTTGGGTTAAGTGCGATTATAGCTCTATTTTTTACAAGATCTTTTCGAAAAAATATTGTTGATAGTTTACCTCAAATATTTGATAAAATATTTGTTCTCGAAATAACTGAAAACGATTAATAACAAACGAAAAAAAAAGATTGAAATTATTATGGAAAAAGTAAATATATTTGTATTGATTTGTGGCGGGATTTTAATAACGGTTATGTTATACTATATCGTCCTTATGATAATGGATGCAATTGATATGTATTAATAAACAATATTCTAATCATTTGGAAATATTTTCTTACTTTTTATTAGTAATTTGCTTATTTGAAACGTAAGCTGTTAAAATTTTTCCAAAAAATAAATTAATTAAAAAGTGTATAAGAATTACTGATAAAAATAAAAAAAAAGAACTTGATAGGATATTATTGTACGTAAGTACTTGATTTTGTTAAACGTTTTTCTGCTTCACTAACAACACTTTCAATTATATCCTTTACACTATCTATACTTTTAACAAGTCCTGCACTCTGACCCAATAGAAGAGCTTTATCATGTATATTACGTTCTGTGATATTTGCATAATGACTTCCTTCCTCTATCATATCTTCTATAGTCATTTTTCTTTCTTTCGCCATTTTTTCTGATTTACCAACGTAACCATGCTTAAGACTATATTCATTTTTCCAAAGTCTAATTGGTCCGAGCATGCCTGAGACAGTAACAGTATCCTCAGCGTTAGCAGGGGGTATAATTGCCTTATAAGCCTTAGGAAATTCACACTCTTTTGAAGCAATTAATCTGGAACCCATAACTATAGCTCCTGCTCCCATTGATAAAGCAGCTGCTAGTCCCTGACCGGTTGCAAATCCTCCACATGCAATTAAAGGAACATCAGGATATTTTTCTGTTACTTGTTGTAACAGCACCAAAGTACTAATTTCCTCATATGATTGATGCCCCCCTCCTTCACTCCCTGTACATACTAATCCATCAACACCTGAAGCAACGGATTTATCAGCAAGCCATAGAGCAGGAGCAACATGAAAATGTTTAATATTAGAGCCACTTTGTTTTAATTTTTGATAACTTTTTGATTGAGGAAGCATTCTTGATGTTCCTGCACTTGTAACAATGTATACTACTTGCTCTTTAAGCTTTGGATTATTCATGATAAATTCTGGGATTTCTGTGCACATTATTTCAGCATCTCGTTGGACTCTAGTGGTCCGTATATTAATTCCAAATGGATTATCTGTATGTTCTGCTATATATATAATATGATCCTTCAAAGCTTTTCGAGATTGGGCATACATTTCATCTGAACCTATAGGCAAGTCATGACCGATAACACCAATACCTCCAGCCTCAGAAACCGCTAAAGCTAATTCTACTAGCCCTGTTCCTCCCATTGGAGCTTGGATAATAGGATGCTTCATTCCTAACATTTCTGTAATGTTTGTTTTTAAAACCATTTTTCTTCACTGAATTATTATAAATTTAATTATTATTGAAAATTAATACAAGAAATAAAATTTTAGGAAATATAACTATTAGCTTTTTTTAACCTCTTTTCTGCTTCACTTACAACAGATTCTATTATATCCTTCGCACTTTCGATACTATTTATAAGACCAATCGTTTGACCGATTAAAAGAACTCGACTATGCAAATTTTTTTCACTAGGATCCCTCCAATGTGACATATAGTCCATCATCTCCTTAATAGACATTGCTTTTTCTTCCGCTACCTTAGTAACTTTGTCAATAAATTGACCATGATGGAGAGTATATTCATTCTTCCAAAGTCTTACTGGACCTAAAAGCCCTGAGGTTAACACTGTATCCTCCGCGTTAGCGGGTGGTATAAGGTTTTTGTAAGCTGGTGGAAAAGTGCTATCAGTACATGCAATGAATCTAGTACCCATAACTATAGCTCCAGCACCGCCGGCTAAAGCAGACGCTAATCCCTGCCCTGTAGCAAAACCTCCACATGCTATAACAGGCATGTCGGGATATCTTTGTGTAACTTGTTGCAATAATACCAACGTGCTTATTTGTTCGTAGGATTGATGACCACCTCCTTCTCCTCCAGTAACAACTAGGCCATCAACACCTGATGCAACGCATTTATCGGCAAGCCATAATGCTGGTGCAACATGAAAGTGTTTTATGTTGGAACTTGATTTTAATTTTTGGAAATTTTTTGACTGAGGTAACAATCTTGGACTTCCCGCACTTGTAATTGCATATACACATTGCTCTCTTAATTTTGGATTACTAAAGATAAATTTTGGTATATCAGAGCATAGATATTTAGCATCTCGTTGCAATCTTCCTGTTCTCAGATTAAACCCAAACGGTTTATCAGTATGTTCAATAACATATTCTAACTCTTTTTTCATATCTATCCTTGCTTTTAGTGATGATCCTGGAAAACTCCAAGGAGCACCATGACCAATAACGCCCATACCTCCCGCTTCAGAGACTTTCATAGCAAGTTTTTTTGTAATTTCTGGACCCATAGGTGCTTGAAAGATTGGATGCTTTATTCCAAACATTTCTGTAATATTTGTTTTTATAACCATATTTTTTCACTTTTTAATTTAATACGCTTTTTTTGATGAAAATATAACGGATTTTATAAAAATTGCTAAAATAAATTATTAGTAATATATAAAGAGATCTCTTAAATAGAGTTTTTCTGAGGGGAATTGCAATTTTTATTAATAGAAACCTTCTTTATAACTAATAAGGAAGGAAATTTTCTTTCTATGAAAACAAACAACAAAAAATAACATCAAAAAATGCCTCCAGATATTATATGTTTGGGTGAATTGTTAGCTGAACTTTTGCGAACAGAAGTAAATATGCCTCACGGGAAGATCGGATTATATAAAGGTCCTTTTCCAAGTGGAGCACCGGCAATATTTATAGATTGTGCTGCCCGAATGTCAAAATCTCTTAATTTTTCTACGGGTTATATCGGAGTAATAGGTGATGATGAATTTGGAGGCATTATTGTAGAAAGATTAAAAAAAGATGGAGTAGATGTCTCTCAAATTAGAACCGCTGAAGATATAACAACCGGCATTGCATTCAATCAATATAATTCAGATGGTTCTCGAAAATTTATTTTTGCTACTGGTGCCGCAGGAGTTACCTCTCCCCTAGATATAAAGGAAGATTATTTTAATAACGTTAAAAGTTTGCATATCACAGGAAGCGCTCTTTCAATTAGTGAAAATTCCAAAGAAGCTTGTTATAAAGCCCTAAAAATTGCCAAAGAAAAAAATCCCAATGTCTTAATATCATTTGATCCAAACCTTAGACCAGAAATGTTAGATATTAACTCAATTTTAAAAATTTGTAAGCCCGTTTTAGATTCTACTACAATTTTGCTACCCTCAGGAGAAGAGGCAGAAATGTTAGCAGGGATAAGTGGTGAAATAAAAGCATCAAAGAAATTATTAGAAATGGGACCTAAATTTGTAGTGTTGAAACAAGGTAAAGAGGGTTGTACGGTCTTTAATAAAGATCATCAAGAAGGATTAAAAATTAATGGATATAAAGCAAATGAAATGGATCCAACTGGAGCAGGGGATTCTTTTGATGGAGCATTTATTATTGGATATTTAGCAGGATGGGAATTAGAAAAAACTGCAAGGTTCGCGAATGCTGTAGGTGCATTGAAAGTAGAATATTTTGGACCAATGCCTGAAACTACTTATGAAGAGGTATTAAACCTTATGGAAAGCAACCCCTGAAAATCTATTTCGACTATTCTAATTTTTCTTTTAGATGCAGGGAATAGACATCGACATCGGTTATTTGATTATCCTTAATAGTAAAATACCGAAAACCTGGAGGTTTAAACTTAGTTTTATATGATAAAGGACCTACCGCTTGTGTTTGAAAAATAAATGGTTTGTTAACATCAAACCAGCTTTTAAGGTCTAAAGGATTTTTAAAAGTTTTAAGAACATCTCGATATCGAGAAGTGTAAATTTCACATGGAATTTCAATATAAACAGGAAATCCATAAAATCCAAATTTTGTAAATTCAGTTTCATCTCCTTTAGCTTCTTTTAATCTGAACTCTTTTAGAGTATGGGTGTGGCCACATAGGATTAAGTCTACTTTTCTTTTGATAATTTTATCCGAACCAGTTAGTATTCTTAGAAAATCTGCCCAATTATACATAATTGTTTGATATTTCAAATTTATAATTTTATCAAGGCGGCTATGTCCGATATAATTTTTTAGATTAGCCTCATAAAAGTCAGACCATTCTAACTTTCTCTTTAAACCGAATTTTTTCCTTAGTTTCCTCCTTTTGAAGTAGCTTAAGTTTGGCGATACCGGAGGAGTATGCAATACAATAACGATCTTTTTATCTTGAGACAATTGAATATAAGATCTTAACAAATCTATCTGATAATCTTTGAGTCCTTTAGTACTTGGAGCACCTTTTAGTAAATCATGCATATCAGCAATGGAATCTTGACCCGTGTCAAGAAATATGAAATCATAAAAATCACCAATTTTTACCATATAATTTAGATTAGGATTTAAATACCTGAAATATGTCTTTAAAAATTTATTTCTTGAATACAAAATTTTGTAATACTGATGAAATTTGATATCATCATATCCTTTAACATCTCTGTTTGTCATTCCAAAAATTTTATGAATACTATCAAAACTCAGGCTATAATGACCTTTCCGATAATCATGGTTCCCAACAATTGTAAAAATTGGTGCGAAAATTTCCTGTTTATTGATAATCTCGCCATCCATAAACTCTGGTTTATCATCTAAACCCCTATTTAATCCAAGTAAAATTTCTATAAATACAAAGAAATTATTTTTATACAGGTTGTTACTTTTAGCAATTTCAACAAAATCCACTAAATCTCCTGTAAATAAAACAAAATCTAACTCATTCTCCTTAACTTGTTCATTAATATATTTAATTAATTTCCTTAGGCTATAATTAAAATTATATTTCGCAGTACCTAATTCATTAATCTTATCTTCTTGAAATCCAAATTTAAATTCGAAATCTCTCTTTAAAATAAAAGGGATATCTTTTAATGGTCTTAGTTTGCTATCTTTTCTCTTTTTAATTTTTTTCCTAGCCTTATCTTTTAAATATTTCGAAATAGCATCATTTCTGTAGGCGACATGTAAATCAGTAGCATGAATAAATTTAAAATTTGCCCAGTCCTTATCAAAAATCGCAATGCTATGATAGTTAATTTTGTTTTCTATTCTATTTGGTAAATCGTGAACTATATCACATAATACTGAGGATCTTTTAAATTCTTTAAATATAGTGTCTATCTCTTTAATTAGTTTCATTTGGAACTTAACTCTATAAAGATCTTTTCGCTCTCCAAAGATGTTATCTATTTGAAGTAAATTTTCATATAGATCCATTTCGTCACAAGTTTCTTCCTTTAATATATCTTGCTCTTCATCAATATCTATTTCCTCAATTTTTTCAATTTCTGAAATTTGTAAAGGATATCTTTCACCTCTTCTCTTCTCGAAATCTCCTTCATCTTTTAAAATTGGTTGGATATAGATATTTAGATGGAAAAAATCTAAGATTTCCTTAACTTTTTGATCCGGAATGGTAATTATTAATGCTTCGAAAAATACCTGCTTATTAATAATCCCTTTTTCATCTTTATAATCCCTAAGATTTAATAATATTGGATTTCCCATATTAGGTTTAATAATAATAGGATAATCTTCCTTCTTTAAATCTAGATTGTACATTTTTAGGATGTAAAAAATTTGAGAAATTCTTGGTAAATCAATTATGAATATTCAATTTTAGAAATTAATAATATTATTGTGTTTTAAAAATTAAAGTTCACCGAATTTCTAAAACGATAGGGAGAAAAAATTGATTTTTTAAATAAACCAATGTTTAATCCATAATATTCATAAATGGTTTGAATATTATGATTACTATGATAGAACGATTGTATCAGGCAGATTTTAAGAGCATATTTGGAGAAAAATATTCAAACGCCTTTCTTTACAGCCAAATAGATTCATTAGTCTGGCCTATTTTTAAAAATTTGGAGATTTCAGACCACCTTCAAAATCTTCTGAATTTAAAAAACATGGATGGACATAAATATTTTTATCATAGGAAAATTACAATTGAAGACGAAAAAGTTGAATTAAATTGCTCCAATATAGATATAGCATTGATACAGGCAATGAATCTGGGAAGAGAATACGGAATATCAAACTCTGATGTTATAAATGTTGTTAAAATGGAACCTAATATATTTAAAGGAATTCTATCTTATGATCTTTCTAAGAATAGTTCTCAAGGGGATTTTTTGTCCCAATTAAAAGATATTGAAAAAGAAATACCCATTGCTGGAATAGTCTTATACCCTTCATACACAAAATTAGACCTTACCGACGACAACAACTCATCATTAAAAGTTCTCTTAGTTTATTGTCAAAATAATAATAAATTCATTAAAATTGACATAAGTAATATGTTCATACCCGATAATTATCCAGAATTCACTTCTTATGAGAAAATGAAATCATTTTTTTCAAGAAATGCTGAAAACTTATTCATTTTAAGTGGTTTGGATGTTTCTGGCGATTTTGGTATGTATTACCAATTATTAAAATATTTTAATAATGTATGGATTGAAATTGATCCAAGAACATTTGGAGGGATGACGCCAACAGATTGTTTTAAGCAAATTTTTATGTTAAGAGGATTCATTCAGAATTGCTGGAATAGATTAGTGATTGGAAGTGCAAGTCCAACTTTGGAAATCTCTCAAATAGTAAGAGGATTTTTAGAAGCTACTAAAGATCTACCATTCTCTCAACATTGTATCTTAAGAACATGGGCTTTTCGAAATATAAATAGGTTAAATTTTTCAGTATTTCCTCCGAAGAGAACCGCTGATTTAAGCCTATTCAATACCATATTAAATATAGATCAGAAGAAAATTATTGAAAATGATAATGAAATAAACATTGTTTATAAAATCCAACTTAGGTCTTATAGTATCACTCAATTAATTTTTATTACTGATTTAATAAAAGAAATTTTTAATAAGACTTTAACAGATTATCCCGATTTGCAAGATGGTGAAATTTTTATTAGATCTTATCACACTACAACCTCATTATTTATTAATGAGCACGAGTACGGCAATTACCTTGACCTTCACTACAAGTTTGCTGAAATCTCTAAAAGAGATAGTTCACAATTTTTACATACTGTAAAAGCTTTAGAAAATCGCGCAGATTTTAATCATTACGACCATGAATTAGCAAGTTTTTTTGGAATAAAACAATTGATCCTTCCAATATTAAACAGGAAATTAGAAATTGGAAGCCGTGAGAATTTTTATGTCTTAGTAACATTTGGTCCAAGAACTTTTCAATTATTCGTTAAAGTTCATTTATTAAAGAAGTAAAATAAAAAAGAAGGTTAAATAATTTAAAATCTGATTTTTTTCCAGTTCTTGCATGTAAATCTAATATTCATAATATTAAATTAATGAAAGGGGGGGGTTAATGTTTCTGTTCACTCGTGATTAACAGATAAGGACATCAGCGATATCTTACAATCCGGTCAAAAGAAACAAGAACCCCATTTTTTTTTAGGGAATTCTCCAAGTCATGTTATAAAAAATTTTCCTTTATAAACTTATTGCTCTTTAGTCCTATTAATTGAAACAAAAAACGAGAAAAATCAAAAGTTTATATAGGTCGAATCGGTATAATTCTTAAGGATCCTTAAAATTTGATTGAATAAAATGAATAGTTATTTAATTAACACATTATCTATCTATATCGTAAATCGATTTTTATATATAAAAGAAAATTAAGTTTTAAAATCCAAAATTCTATTTACATATTACTTAATATTATAATAAAAGTATGACTTATAAAAGCGATAAAATGGCTAACGAAGAGCAAGACGAGAAGAACAGTAAATCCAATAGTAAACCAGATAAGGAGGTTGAAAAGATAGATAAAGAATTCTTATCTAAAGCAAAAGATTCGCGTGATATGATTGATAAAAAACTAAGAACCTTTGAAAATTCTATTGAGGATATAGAGGAAACAATAAAGGAAGAAAAAGCGAATGGTGTTGAAAAGGATAAGAAGACTGTTAGTGAAATAGAAGAAGAAATTGAAGAAGCACAAAAACAATTTGATTCTATCAATAAAAAGATTGGCGACAAAAAGGATTATCTTTCAGCAATTGAAGAAAAAATTACAGAACTTGAAGAAAATTACAATCGTAAAATCGAAGAAACTAAAAATTTGGAAGAACAGCAAAGAATTACAAAAGAAAGTAAAGAGACATTAGATGAGGAATATCAAGAATTATTAAGGAACAACGAACAATTAGTAAAAGCTTATGACAATCGTCAAGTTGATTTGATTGTTCTAAATGATGGTATTAAGGAAAAAGTTGCTACCCAAGATGAGTTAAGAGCTAAAATATTAAAAATGAATAAAGATATCGATGAACAAGAAAGTAAACTAGAAAAACAGAGAGAAGAAGCAGAGACTCTTGGCAAAAAATTAAAAAGTCTTAGAACTGAAAATGAGAATATAAAAGTCACTATTGAAAAGAATAAGATTGAATACCAACATTCTAATAATTTAATTGAAGCTAAAGAAGATGAGATAAAACTTTTAAATGAACAGCTTGAGAAAAAAGAAGGTAGATTAAAAAATTTTGAGGAGTTAAGCAAAGAGTATAACGAGGGTTTTCCTGAAATGGAAAAACAAAAAGAGACATATACAGAACTTCTCGAAAAATATAAGGTTCAACTCACAGAAAAACAGCAGAAAATGATTGGAATTGAATCTCGAATACAACAGTTATCTGATTCCGTGGAATCCTTAGAGGAACAAGTTACGAGCAAGGAGAATTTGATAGAAGTTAGTGAAAAAAGGTCGGAAGATATAAAAAATGCGATCGATACATCCACGAATGAATATTCAGAACGGGAAGAGAGAATTGTCGCTTTAACAGAAAAAATTGATGATATTACACCCGAATATGAAAGGTTAGTTAAAACTAAGGAAGTTATTGAAGAAAGCATAACTGATTCACGCGCAATATTTCAAAAATTAAAAACAGAATTAGAAACCCAAGAAAAAGAGATAAGAGATAAAGAGAGTAGAATTCATAGATTAGAGCTATTATCCTTTATCTATAGGGCGTCCAAATTTTTTGGTGGAATTTTAATCGGACTTGGAATTCTTTTTGTAATATGGGTTATAGCTATCTTAAGTTTTGGTAATATAGATAATGCCATTATAGTTTGGTTATTAATAATCGCTGCTGGTTCATCAATAGCTTCAGGAGTATTTCATCTACTGAAGTCATGAAAACTAAAACTATTTAATAATAGTAGGTAAACTTTAATTTAGGAAATAAAAAACTATAGATTTCAGATGATATAAGGTTTGACCGGACAACCTCAAGAAGAATTAAAACCAGAACCTAAAAAATCAACTGTATCTCAAGGTGTATTATACGGAGTAGGCTGTGGGATAGGTGGCTCGATTTTCGTCCTATTAAGTACAGGCATTAGAGTTGCAGGTCCTGGTGTAATGATCAGTTTGCTCCTTGGAGGAATTTTAATATTCCTTACGGCTTTAAATTATTCTGAACTTTCAACAAGTTTACCTCTTTCTGGAGGAGATTATAATTTTGGTAAGGAAGGGGTTGGGGGATTCTTTGCGTTTATTATAGGTTTTTTTCTATGGATGGCAAATATAGCAACATGTTCCTTTTCTGCACAAGTATTTGCCTTAACTATTGAAATCTTTTTTCCATTCTTATCTCGGATCCCGGTTCTACCTATCGCGATATTTACGGTGTTATTCATTAGTATTGTTTTCTTTAGAACTCAAAGATTTGCTATGAGAACCTTATTAATTTTAACAGTCACCCTCATTTCAATATTTTTAGTTTTTATTATATCAGGATTATTTATCTCACCTATTACAAATCCTTCTGGGTATGATCCTAGTTATATTTATTCTGGAACAAGTATTTTCGGAGTTTTTCAAATGTTTGCCTTATTATTTATTTTTTTCACATCAATTACATCAAATCTAGCTTATTTTAATTCAGATTTAAAAAATCCTTCCAAAAATATTCCCAAGGTTAATATACTAGCGATTTTGTTAACATTAGTGATCTATCTATCAATTACATTCGTAGTTCTTATAAATCTTGGTAATAGAGCTGAAGAATTAGGTGATTCACCCGTTTTGTTAGGAGAAGTGTTATTCGATATATTAGGTCCATTCGGTTTTTATCTTATGGGTATTGCTTTATTAATATCAACCTTAATTGCTATGAATGCTGCTATAGGATCCGCAGTAAATGTATTACAAGCATTAGCTAGAGATAACTATGCTCCAAAAAAATTAGCTAAATTAAAAGAAAATTCTGATTTACCAGTTAACGCCCTCATAGTCACTACTGTTATTGCAATGCTATTTACCTATTTAGTCATATCATTTGCTGATATCGGTATTACTGCAGAAATTACAATTTTTATTTACTTTTTTGGGCTGGCTTTCGTTAACTTTGCCTCAGTTAATTTAAGGTACAAAAGAAAGGAACTTGCTCGCCCTTTTAAAGCCCCCTTTTTTCCATACCTTCCGATAATAGTAGGTTCTACTTGCTTGTTTCTAGCATTTATTTTGGAACCCACAGCAATTATTTTAGGAATAATTTTTTTCGCTATTGCAATGAGTTATTACCTGCTTACGATTGCTGATCGTTATTCGATTGTCATAACATTAGCAGGTATCAAACTTTTAGCCATTATTCTTATAGGAACTTTTATTTGGGTCATTAATAATATGAGCACTTTAAAAACTCCTATTCATGGATTTGATATTTTCTTTACTACAATATTACTACGAATTTTAATT
>SDBT01008861.1_pt1 | contig 16381 bp, 20 predicted proteins | sample 2277101 | NCBI WGS metagenome assembly SDBT01 (sample SAMN10404973, study PRJNA504765) | marine sediment metagenome | isolation source: marine sediment core GS10_PC15, 103 cmbsf | place: Arctic Ocean: Southern Knipovich Ridge | collected 2010 | reverse complement strand
TACATAGCAGCAGCAGGCAACCGGCGACTTGTGCGTGACATTCTGGTTTCGACCGCGGCAGGGCTGGTTCCGCTGCTTAGGGCAATGCTGTGGCTGAAAGACATCGACCGGCCCAAAACCGCTGAGCAGGTGTTCGGTAAAGCGGCTGAGGAGTTTTCAATCGATGTCGGTTGTCTTGGAATTGCAAAGAACTGGCGCCACAAAAAAACACGCCTGCAGGAAAGCGAAATTGCAAGTGCATTCGAATCAATCTATGACACCATCGAAACCGTGGCTGGTATAGTGGACAAACTCGAGGTTTGATTATGCGGCGACTGTTACTTACCGCGACAGTGACATTGATAGTCATATCCGCCTGGGTCAACAGCAGTTTCGCTGTTGCCAATCTGCCGGTGCCCCGACACTACGTGGAAGATTATGCCAATGTCGTAGAAAGCAGCCATGAGCAGTCGCTGAATGGTATTCTGCAGGAATTGGAGCAAAAGACCGGCGCTCAATACATAGTCCTTACCGTTCAAACAACCGAGGGTGTTCCTATCCAGCAGTACGCAATCGAATTGGCACAAAAGTGGCGGCTCGGCCAAAAGGGCAAAGACAACGGAATGCTTTTTGTTCTGGCGACGAACGACAGAAAGTATCGGTTCGAGGTGGGGTACGGACTGGAAGGTTTTGTTACAGACCGTTACTGCGGCGCGGTAGGCAGAGAGGTTCTAAAGCCGTATCTTAAAAGAGGAGATTACAGCAGGGGTATCTATGAGGCCAACCTGCAGATAGTCAATAAGATAGCCGGTGCATCAGGTGTGGTGCTGACAGGCATGCCCAAGCTCAAACCGGTTGCGGCTGAAAGAACAAGAGGTCTTCCGTGTTGTTTACCCGGGCTGCCTTTTTTGATTCTGCTGTTTCTTCTGCTCGGCGGCAGGAGACGTGGTCTGGGATTATGGCTGTTTCTGCCGTTTATGCTGGGCGGTTTTGGCGGTGTCGGTGGCTATGGCAGGAGCGGTTCTTACGGCGGCGGCAGCTTCGGCGGCGGGTTCGGCGGATTCGGCGGTGGTATGGGCGGGGGCTTCGGCGGCGGCGGTGCAGGCGGCGGCTGGTAATAAACGATAACTAATTTGAGAAAAACAGCAATAGTTCTTGGAGGCAGAACAAAATGAGAACCTTCGGCAAAGCATGGGTAGCGCTTGTGGTAATACTGGCGGTTATCCTTGTTTTTGGTATCGGAATTTTCAAATGGTATATCGGCGGCTACAACAGAGCGGTCAGGCTTGATGAGGGTGCGCAAACGGCGTGGTCGAACGTAGATGCCGTGCTGCAGCGCAGAATGGACCTTATTCCCAACCTGGTCAATACGGTCAAAGGGTCCGCCAGCCATGAAAAGGAACTGTTTGAGAACCTGGCAAAATCCCGTGAAAAGTATTTCCAATCCGGCAGCAGGGCGGAAAAGATTGCGGCCAGCAACGAGCTAAGTGGTTTTCTGGGGCGGCTTATGCTGCTGGTTGAGAACTATCCGCAATTGCGGGCAAGCGAGAACTTTCTTGCGCTTCAGGACCAGCTGGAAGGAACCGAAAACCGTATATCCGTTGCGCGCATGAGATATAACGAAGCATCCAAACAACTGAACGCCTATACGCGCGAGTTCTTTGGGTCTTTCTTTTGCCGCAGGGCCAATGTAGAGAAAGTGGAGTATTTCGAGGCCACCGAACAGGCAAAAACGGAAGTGCCGCAGGTAGAGTTCTAAAACTTTTTTTTGGCAACACCGCTGATACAGCCATGCACATATTCAATACACTTGCGCCGGTTTTCCTTATCATCGCGGCGGGGGCTGTGCTGCGACGGAAAGGCTTTTTTTCGGGCACATTCGTGGTCGAACTGAACCGGCTGGTTTACTGGGTGGGCCTTCCGTGCCTTTTGTTCTACAAGGTGGCCACAGCCACTTACGACTTTGCCGCCGCGGGTAAAACCTTCAGCGTTGTTGCGGCGGGCATGGTCGCGTGTATTGCTGCCGGATACATAAGTGCTTTACTTATGCGAACGGGTACTGCAAACGTCGGCGCGTTTGTTCAGGGAGGATTTCGGGGCAATCTGGTTTTTGTGGGGCTGCCGGTGATAATCTACAGCTTCTCGCAGTCGGGCGGTTTCGATGTGGCCGGAATGGAGGCCACCGCCGTACTGGTACTGGCATTGATGATTCCCGTGTATAACATAATCGGGGTGATTATACTGCTTGTCAGCCAGCACAGGATTGACCGTTCGCACCGTCAGGCGTCCTCGGCAGTGCTCGGCAAAATACTGGGCCAGATAATAACAAATCCGCTTGTTATCGCGTGCGTGGGGGGCATTGTGTACTCAGCGGTTTTTTCACAGTTGCCGACCGTGGTGAGTCGTTTCTGCAGTGCGGTGGGACAAATAGCACTTCCGTTAGCGTTGCTGAGCATCGGCGCTACTTTAGTGCAGGCGAAAATCGGCAGCGAATTCAGACTGGCTGTCACGGCCTCTGTAATCAAGCTGGCGGTTGCGCCGGCGGCAGGGCTGCTGGCGGCAAAGCTGTTCGGTCTTGGGGCCGGTGAAACAAGAATTGCGCTTATACTGCTGGCCTGTCCTACGGCGGTGGCATCTTACATAATGGCTGACCAGCTTGGCGCCGGCGGCCGGCTTGCGGCAACAATCGTGGTACTGAGCACCGTTTTATCGATGCTGTCACTGGGCGTAGTTGTGGGTTTGTTTTAGCTGATTTCAATTCGGCAGGAACAGCCTGGTAACAGAACCTGAAACCGGCAGGCATACAGGACGGGACAGTCAGAAGGTCTCTTTCTGCAGAAGCTCGATAATCTCGGCCTTTGTGGGCAGGGCCTCAATGGAGCCGAATTTCGTACAGGCCAGGGCACCGGCGGCGGAGGCAAACTTAACGGCCTGGCGGACATTGCCGTCCACTGCGTAACAGGCAGCCATTGCGCCGGCAAACGCGTCGCCGGTACAGGTGTCGTCAACCAGCTCTATCTCAAAGGCCGGTATATGGTCTGCCCCTTTTCTGTCAACGATCATACAGCCGCGTTTGCCCATGGTTATTACCGCTGAGCTTACACCGCGGGCAATAAGATCCGAGCCGATAAGTTTTGCGGTTTCACGGCGGGTGCTGGTCGGGGCTGAAATCTGGGTTATGTCGGCGGCCTCGTAAAAATTGGGCATCATTATGTCCACTGAAAAATACTCGACGGGTACGGTCATCGAGCTTTGCTCCGGGCCGTGCTCGAACGGCCGGGAGGGGTCCAGCAGCACGGGTGTACCGTGCATCTTGGCGCAACTGATAGCCCGTAGGATAGCATCCTGGGGCAATCGGCCGTGAATCAAACATACGTCAGCTTCGGCAATGGCCTGCTCGGCAGTATCTATATCATGAGGATTGAGTGCGGCATTTGCACCGGGAAAGATGCAGGCGGCATTTTCGCCTGCGGCATTGACAAGGGTAAAGACGATGCCGGTGTTCCTGGCGGCAGCAGTATAGACGAAACCGGTATTGATTCCAAATTCAGCGAGACTGTTTTTTACCATTTGGCCAAACACATCGCCCCCGACTTTGCCGATAAGTTGAACCTGGCATCCACAAAGGGCGGCTTCAGCGGCCTGATTCACACCCGGGCCTGTGGCGGTGTAAGAAAGGGCCGAGCCGCTGACGGTCTGACCGGGCGCAGGCACCTGGCCGCACTTTACGACCATGTCCACATAACAGCCGCCAACAACCACTACCTTCGGACCTTTTTCTGCCATTTGCTACTCTTGAAAATCCCTTCTCAAACTTACTATAACCTGCTGCAGGTCAAAAGTAAAAACTTTTTTGGCCGGACTTACGGACTTATCGGCGGGGCCAGTCAAATGCAGCAATGCTAAAGACGCCAGCTGTCCAACCACCTGCGGATAACACTAATGATGTAGCGGATATGCTCGTCGGTCAAGGCTTGATGCTGCGATATGTGATGCCACTTTGCCAGACACTTTCTGCAGCAGGTGGCGGTCGCGTGCTGGGCTACAAAAACCGGATGATTTTTCATGGGCGTCTGTCTTCCATCGTTGGCGGGATTGGCTGGTGCCAGACGAGCGGTCACAAAATCACGGGCATGGTCGGTTACCACACTGATACCCTTTGTATTCAGATAGTCATTTTCCTTTGCTGTCAGCCGAAAACGGCTGCGGAATTTCGAACGATTCAGCGCTTCAAAAAGCTCATCTATATCTCTCATAAGCTGATTAACACTATCAATACAAATTAACACTATCAATACAAAAGACTTTAGGCAAGGACAAAGCCGGTGATGAATTTACGGCGCAGCCATATATCAGGTGTTGCGGTTACGGCCGTGTTTTCGGGTCGTAAGTAATAACACCGCCAGCGACAGTATCGAAACAGCAGCCGGCTCAGGAACCTCATGGTCGTCTCTGACCACGGTAAGATTGTCAATACCAACATCGTGGACACCGTGGTCTGAGAATTTCAGATGCCAAACGGGTACGTCAAACTTGAACCCGGCAAAGCCGCCGCCGCTGTGATTGAACCAGAAGAACCGGTCAACCTGGTCGTCCGACAGCCAGTGCCAGCTGTTGTCGGCCAGTTCGGCGGTAAGAGGCGGGCCTATAACGTTGTTATCGTAATCGTATGCGGCAAACTCAAAATCCGCACCTTCCGTGGGATTGAACACGTACCAATCGAAAGAAGCCTCAACAACGCCTTGGGCGAAAAAGATGTCGAAGCGTCCCTGTTGGCGAATTTGAGTTGTGATATAGCGCTGCTGGGTGCAAATGTTTCCGGTGAAACCCAAAGCGCCGACGTACGCACCTTCAACGGTTACATCGGAGCCATATTTTTTAGTCATATAGCCGCTGAGCAAATCCTCACCGGCACCGATGCAAAGACCGTCAAAAGTAAATGAAGTTGTCACCAGCGACGCCTGCGCACGGGCGCAGAAACAGACAGTCAGAACAACAAGCGATGCGAAAAGTTTCATATCCCTCCCCTTCTTCACATTTGCTTAAAATTGCCGAAATGGGTATTACCCCCATCAAGGAAAGCCGCAACCCAGGGCTGCTTAACGAGACTTATTATAGTTTATTTGTTAATGAATATCAAGAACAAAGTTGGTGCTGCGGTCTTTCGCCGGTTTATCTGCACGAAACGGCTTGGGCGTCAAACACAGTAAATTGGTCAAAGTCCCATATTAACCACTCCCGAGACCACAACGGCGGGCAGGGAGAACAACAAGTTCGTTTGCGATAACCAAAAGGGGTAGTTTGGAAGGCCCGTTTCGACAAGGAAATTTTTTTATTTTTATCCTCAAAGGCACACGAAAAGTTATCCGGCCGTCAAAATACATTCCCGAAAAGAAATTCGGCACCGAAACCAGTCAGCGTTGAACTGTGAAAAGAAGCGGCGCCTAACAGCAAGGTCTTTCAAATACAGGTATTATGCGTTCGACTTTGCGTTAAAAATTAACAAGGTCTTCGACCAGCAACCATAGGTTATGCGCCTATAAATACAAAGGTACTTTGCCTGATGGCGAAAACAGGTATGTGTCTGATTTACATCGATTATGCGGGGGTTATCATTGCCGGCATGTGCAGCGCGATTGATAGCGTGGGTTCGTAAGGGCCCAGAGTATCAGCCATTAAGCACTCAGTCGTGTCTTACTAGAGGAAGGACCGTCCCGCATAGCACAAAATCAGCAAGGCAACCTAATGCGGGAAGTTTTTGATGCAAAAATAATTAAATGGCGGGATTAGTGAAGGCACATTGGCAGTAAGGACAAGACGGTAACAATCAAAGTGACACTTGAACGGACAGTAAATCATCAGAAAGGAGAAGCTTGCGATGAACGTTTTCATGCTGGGTTGGGAATTTCCGCCGTATATCAGCGGCGGTTTAGGTACGGCCTGTTACGGCCTTACCAAAGCACTTGGCCGGTTAGGTGTGGAAATTACATTTGTTCTGCCGAAGGCAAATCCGGGCTTTTATGCGGCCCATCTTAAGGTGCTCGGCGCCGAAAGCTACAGTGAACAGCTTAAGCATATAAAATTTCGCACCATCGGTTCGACACTGCGAGCGTATATCACTTCGGGTACTTATGAAAACCCCTTTTCGAAAGAGGGCGGGAAAAGCGACGTTCACAACCCGGGACGCCGGCAAGGCGGCCAATTCAAAAACTACGGCGAAGATATTTATGCCGAAGTGCACCGTTACGCGGGCAAGGCATCTGAGATTGCCGCAAGCGAACAGTTCGATATCATCCACGCACACGACTGGATGACCTACCCGGGCGGCATTGCCGCAGCTGAATTAACGGGCAGGCCCCTAATCGTACAGGTTCATTCCACAGAGTTTGACCGCAGCGGCCAGCACGTCAACCAGAGAATCTACGACATTGAGCGCGAAGGCATGCATGCGGCTGCAAAAGTAATCGCGGTCAGCAACTATACGAAAAACATCATAACCAGACACTACGGTGTTGCAGCGGAAAAAGTGGAGGTCGTATATAACGGTATCGAACACACAAGCGACACAGGCGCGCCGCCGATGCCCGGCAAAAACGACAAGGTTGTACTGTTTCTGGGGCGAATTACCATGCAGAAAGGCCCTGAATACTTTCTGGCTGCGGCAAAGAAAGTGCTGGAAGTGACAAAAGATGTCAAGTTTGTCATGGCCGGCGACGGGGACATGCTTTACCGGATGATTGAACTTGCAGCCGGCATGGGGATAGGTCACAAGGTCCTGTTTACACGATTTCTGCGGGGCAGCGACGTCGACAGAATGTACCGGATGGCACAGCTGTATGTGATGCCTTCTGTTTCCGAGCCCTTCGGCATTGCGCCGCTGGAGGCTTTGCAGCATAATGTGCCCGTACTAATCAGTAAAACAAGTGGTATTGCAGAGACACTCAGACACTCACTGAAAGTGGACTTCTGGGACATAAACGAAATGGCCAACAAGATAGTGGCCGCCCTGAGATACAAGCCTTTGCGTGACGCCCTTTGCCAGAACGGTCGGCATGAGACACACAAACTGCGGTGGGAGGAATCGGCGGCACAGGTTAACAGAATATACCAGCAGACAGTAATATCGGCATAACAGACGATTATCGAGCGAGGTGTAAATGGCTTCGGTGTGTTTTTATTTTCAGGTTCACCAGCCCTTCAGGCTCAGACACTACACTGTCTTTGATACGGATAACAATTATTTTGACGACTACAAGAACAGGCAAATCTGCACGAAGGTTGCGAAAAAATGTTATCTGCCTTCCAATTTGCTCATGCTTGAATTGATAAAAAAATACGACGGCAGGTTCAAAATAGCCTACAGCATTACCGGTGTTCTGCTCGAACAGCTGCAGCTTTACGCACCGGAGGTGCTGGGCACTTTCCAGCAGCTGGCAGCCACCGGATGTGTGGAATTTCTGGCTGAAACCTATCACCATACGCTGAGCTTTCTTTACTCGCGCGACGAATTCATAGAACAAGTGGAAACTCATAGAAGAACAATTGAAAATCTCTTCGGCCAGAGGCCGCGTGTGTTCAGGAATACCGAACTTATATATAACAATTCCATGCCCGCGGTGGTCGAGCAAATGGGCGGTTTCGATGCGATACTGGCTGAAGGTCCGGACCATATACTTGGTTACAGGAGCCCGAATTTTGTTTATCGCCCGCCCGGCAGTGATAAAATCAAACTGCTGCTGAAAAACTACCGGCTCAGCGACGACATAGCGTTCCGATTCTCGAACATAGACTGGTGCCAGTGGCCGGTCAAGGCTGACAAGTTCAGCAGCTGGATTAACGCCGTCAACGGCTGCGGATACGTAGTCAACCTTTTTCTGGATTACGAAACCTTCGGCGAGCATCAGTGGGAAGATACGGGGATATTCGAGTTTCTCAGGCATTTGCCGGATGAAATCCTCAGACACCCGGACAATGACTTCAAGACCCCCAGCGAAGTGGTCGGCAGCTATGAAGCCGTCGATGTGGTGGATTTTCCGTACACTGTCAGCTGGGCTGATGTCGAACGAGACCTTTCAGCCTGGCGAGGCAATTGTATGCAGGAAAACGCCCTCAGCGAGCTTTACAGGCTTGAAGAGGCGGCAAAAAGAACCAACGACCCGGCAGTTATCGATGACTGGCGAAAGCTGCAAACCAGCGACCACTTTTACTATATGTGCACAAAATATTTTGCCGACGGGGACGTTCACAAATATTTCAATCCGTTTGACTGTCCGTATGATTCCTATATCAATTTTATGAACGTCCTGAACAACCTCGAGTATCGATGCCGTGAATGCTCAAACTTCGACACTGAACGAATTGCCGCAGCCGGGGATAAGCCTAAGGGGAGGTAACGATGAAAAAAACCAAAAAGACAAAAAAGAAAGCTGTCAGGAAAATCAGGGTCTGCAAGGCTGCTCCAAAGAAGAAAATTACCGAAAAAGCTGCTGAGAAGCCGGCTGTTGCTGCGGTAAAGGTTTTTGAGCCAGGTCAAATCGATGAAAAAATTGCCGAGTGCTGCGGCGTACACCAGCTTGCAGACGCGGTTATGTTCGTTGCGTTTTATCCCAGGGCAGAGACGGTTGAAGTGGCGGCAGAGTTCAACAACTGGCAGCCGGAAAAAAATCCGATGGTTAAAATAAGCGAAAACGGCGTCTGGCAGCTTCAGATGGCGCTGCCGGCGGGAACATATCGGTACCGTCTGGTTGTGGACGGCCAGTGGCAGCAGGACCCGTACAATTATGAAACGGAACTTAACCCGTATGGGCAGTTGGACTCGGTTTTGCAGGTATCATAATACACCAGGCAAAAGGACCAGGGTGCGCAGCGGCCACAGTCGATAGACAGGGTCAATTCGCTGGAGTTGAAAGGGTGTTAATTCAATCGCCAAAAAAGAAACGAAAGGTATTACAAAAATGAAAAGATTTCAGCTTATGCTTTCAATGGTCACGCTGACAGCGGTCTGGTTTGCGTACGGCTGCCAGGGTCCCGACCCTGTACCAACTTTCGAGCGCTACGGCTTTATCAGGCAGGATGAGAAACTTTCCGAGTATTATTCAAAGGTTTACGACCCGGCTGTGGCGCGCGAGTACAAAATTGCGGCTTTTATAGTATCGCCGCAGGAGTTTGATTTGGCTTTCAACGACAGTATCAGCCGACCTGTGAGCCTGCGAACAGCCGATGAGGCATTAAAATTCGGCGTAGGTGTTTATCCGTTTGTATTGAAAAAACCCAAGGCCCAGCAGGCACGATACTGCGGCGCGATTATGGTTTGCAATGCCGACGAGATTCTCGAATTGGCGGCTTTCGGCAGGACCGCTGACACGCGGATGTTTAAAACGGAACTTCTCACGCAGGTCAGTAAAGGCGTACTGGTAAAACAGCGGGTCAGTTATAACGGCCGGCCGGTCTTTGCCTACTGGCTGGGCAATCGCAACGTGCTGTATGCCGGCGGTAATCCGACAGTAGAAGTGGATTTCTCGCAGACTCCAAACATAGAATCCTTCAGTGTAACCGGTTTGAAGACACGGGATTATTGCGCGATGCTGGATGTGTACGGACCCCAAAGCGGGCAACAGTGTCCCTGGTATCAAGATAAAAGCAATGCGGAAAATTACATATCCTCACCCAGACCGGTCGGCAAGCAGTACGAATTTCGAATGGCCCTGGCAAACGGAATCAGATACCGGGGTTATATCCGCAATCTCACCTCCAACGCATATACGGCTTTTGTGAGAATTCCCTGCATAATTCCGCAAGAGCTTCTGGATGCTGCCGCTGACGGCAGGGTGGCAATATTTACCGTGCATTTTGGAACCGAGGCTGACAAAGAACCAATCGCGGAAATAGTTTTCGGCCTTGACACCGGGCAATGAGAACTTAAAACACGGCGGACTTTGCTCACCAAATGAATTAATCACCCTGTCGAAATAATATGCCCTCAATAGCGGCGCGCAGAAGGACTTTTTTAACAAATTTACCGATAAAACGCAGAAAAAGCTTGACTTTATCGGACAATTTGGTATAATACGCGCTTGGGAATGAAATATGGGGTGGTGATGAGTATTCGAAAGTCCGAAACTCACCTACATTTTAAGACCTGTCCCAAACCGGCCCGAATTATAGTGTTGGTATCTATAGTTTCGCGTTTTGTAATTGTGTAGTCCGCGGCGGCAGCTTACGGCAGGGGGCGAAAACCACACATGAAAGTTACGGGCCAATGCGCCGGGGCCGATGCCGGAGAACTAAAGGCCCCGGCTGTGGCTGCAGGCAGACAAAGGGGTGAATTTCTTCGAGAGCACGGGGGCTTGTGATGGAAAAGATTTACAAGAACATTTCAGGCGAGCAAACCCAGGTCAAAAGATGTTACCGAGACAGACTCGATTTGCTTGCCAGCAGGCTGAATCTGCTCAGCGGCAAAGACAAACTTCTGATGACTATGTACCTCGAAAAGGGCAACAGTCTTCGCCAAATGGCCACTCTGGCCGGTGTCAGCCACGGGTATATCGCCCGAAGGATATGCAGCATTACAAAACGCATCACCGATGGTCCTTACATAACCTGTCTTAGAAACACAGACAAATTTACCGAAAAAGAAATGGACATAGCAAAGGACAATTTTCTGCTGGGACTTGCGATACGAAAAATAGCCGCCAAGCGAATGTTGACATATTACCAGGTTCGCAAAACGCTGAAAAAAATCAAAAAGCAGCTGCACCAATTAAATCGCAGCAACAGCAGAAACAATACGGACAGCGGCGAATTATGACAGAATACGAAATCTCAAAAAGCATCGGCTGGAACGGCAAAATCACCGACAGAGTAGCTGCGGTATGTCGAATGTTCGGGCTTACCGCCCGGCAGCTTCGCGAACACGGACTCAGGCATAATTGCCGTTTAAGAATCAAAGCCGGTGACATTGTTTACATCACCGGGCCAAGCGGTGCCGGCAAAAGCGTGCTTCTCAAGGAGCTTCAAAAGCACATTCCCCTGGCCAAAAGGGTTAACCTTGACCGAATACCGCTGCCCGCCGATAAGGCGGTGATTGACCTGATGCCGGCAAATCTGGAAATACTACAGGCATTGAAACTTTTGACCACAGCAGGTTTAAGCGATGTGTACTGTATTCTCAACCAGCCCGCAAAACTCAGTGAAGGCGAAAAATACCGGTATCGGCTTGCAATGGCGATGGGGGCCGGCAAGGAATTTGTTTTTGCCGACGAATTCTGCTGCGGTTTGGACCGAATCACCGCTTCGGTGATAGCCTACAACATAAGCAGGTTCGCCAAAGAGACCGGTGTTACCTTTATACTCGCGGCAAGCACAGACGATATACTGGCTGACCTGCTGCCGCAGGTGCTGGTGTACATGGAATTGAACGGCAAACCTGAAGTCATTTACCGGAATTGGGAATAATAAAGTCACCGAAAGCTTGATTATGATTTGTTCCGCAATCAAAGACCTCGAAGTGGTCAAAGGAAATCTTCAGGACTATAACCAGCTTCGCAGGTTTCACTACCGCAATACCCGCCTGGGACCTTTCGCGGCGATTTTCGCGCTCAAGAAAGTTCTGCGTACCGGTGATTGCAGCACTGTGGGGGTAATAGTTTATACGATGCCGAACATCGGTCTTGAGCTGCGTAATATTGCAACAGACAACATGTTCTGCGGCTTCGACAGGTCAACGAGACTGGCCCTTGTGAACAAAACCATCCGTTGTATAGGCAGGGTCATTATAGAGCCGAGGTTCAGAGGGCTCGGACTGGCGCACAGGCTTGTATCTGAAACTATGCCCAAACTTAACGTACCTATAATCGAGGCCATAGCGGTAATGGGACGGGTAAATCCTTTTTTTGAAAAGGCCGGCATGACTGCTTACACGGCAAAGTCACCGGCTCGATGCGTGCAGCTTATCGAGGCCTTCAGTTTCGCAGGCATTGAAGGAAAAGACCTTATCGACCCGCGGGCGGTTCTGCGAAAATTGTCAAAGCTGCAGCCGGCCGAACGCCGCTTTCTCGAAACGCAAATCAAGGACTTCCTGCAAAGTTACGGCAAAAGACGATATATGCAGGACGGCGCCGAACAAATCAGATACGTATTAAGCAAGCTGACTGCCCGGCCCGTCTATTATATCTGGTTCAATCCCCAAATAACCGTCCAACAGTGTCTGGCTGGCAGGGACACGCAAAAACAAACCCTAACCAAAACCCGATGAGTCAAAAAATGAGCAACAAAATCAAATCCATAAATTTAGACAAACTTAGAGCCCACCCCGACAACCCTAACCGCCAGAGCAAGACCACTTTTGCAAAGCTGGTGCGCAACATAAGGCGCACGGGTCTGTATGAGCCGATAGTGGTTCGGCCAGGTGGCGAATCGCCGGGCTGTTTTCAGATAATCAACGGTCACCACCGTTATAAGGCACTTGCAAAACTCGGTTACAAAAGCGCCGACTGCATAGTATGGGACATTGACGACCAGCAGACCGATGTCCTGCTGGCGACGGTAAATCGCCTGTGCGGCAGTGACCAGCTGAATAAAAAGCTTGCACTGCTTAGGCGTCTCAACAGCAAACTCAAGGTCGAAGAGCTTGGTAAACTGCTGCCACAGACCATAAAACAGATTCAGCGCCTCACGAGTATGCAAACCCCCGTATCAGGCGCGCAGACAAATACAAAGCCGCTGATGAACGTACTTGTATTCCTTGCTGACGATGCCGCCCAGCAGATTATAGAACAGGCAATCTCGCTGGCCGGCGAAAATAAAGAAAAAACCACCAGAGCAGCAAAACGAAGTGCCGCTTTGGTTGAACTGGCGGAATTTTACATCGAATGCAGAAGCTGCTCTGCGGAAAAAGCGGCAAATCGTCAATCAACGAATCCGGAGGGTGCTGGCAAATGCAAAACAAAAACACGTTAACAAAAAGACAATTAGCAGTAATAGATGAGCTGTTCAGCGGTGACTGTGACCAGCAGCAGGTTCTGGAAAAATACAAAATCAGCAAAAGGCTGTACGACAAATGGCAGAACAACCAGAATTTCATAGACGAATTCAACAGGCGAATAACCAATGCCCGCCGCCAGGGTGAACTTATTATAGCCAAGTACGCCTCTTTAGCGGCGGCAAAACTGGTGGCTCTGACCGAATCCGAGAACCAGGAGACGGCGCGCAAAGTGTGCCTGGATATTATTTCCGCCAGGGGTATGACCGTGAGGGAACAGGGCCAGGCCGACCTGATTGAAAAAAACTATCAGCAACTTTCAGCAGAGACCGCAAGCCAACTTCTGGCTGCGCTGGCTCAGGTGGAAACCAAAACAACTGAGTAATTAACATTGAAATGCACGGATTTGAAACTATAATGACTGCAACAATCAGGTGACGGCTATGAAGAAAGCAATTTTTGTTTTTGTGATGATTTCGGCTGCAATAGAGATAAGCGGCTGCAGGACAAGGCCGCGGGAACTGAAGTCTGTGTACGATACGCAGCTGGCGTCGGGTCAACCGGCCTTACGGAAAATATCAGACCCGTACGCTGTCGGCGATTTTACCCTTGCCTGTGCGGATACAACGGGACTGCGAACCGCTGCAGAACACAGTTTGAACTATCTGCAGAGACCCTCCAGCCGGCGGCATTTCCCGTGTTGCGGGATAACACACGAGCACGCCACAGCCAGTTTGAAGGTTTTAGTGAAACTGTTGGATGCAAATTTACGCGCAAGCGAACTTAACAGGGAAATTGCCGACAAGTTTGATGTATATATGTCTGTGGGATACGACAACAAGGGCACGGTCCTTTTCACCGGCTATTATACGCCAGTCTTTGACGGCTCGCCCGTAAGAACGAACCGCTTCAGGTATCCGCTATACAAATCACCGGCAAACCTCATAAAAGGCGCCGATGGGCAGATACTGGGCCTGCGGGGGCCGGATGGTCGGCTCGTACCCTGTCCGACGCGAGCGGAGATTGAAAAATCCGGGCGGTTCGGGGGCAATGAGCTGTTGTGGCTGGACGATAAATTCAAAGTCTATATCTGCCATGTGCAGGGTTCAGCAAAAGTGCGAATGCCGAACGGCAAAATTGTTACCGTCGGCTACGCGGCCAGTAACGGTCACGAATACCGCAGCGTCAGCGACCAGCTTATTAAAGACGGGAAAATAGCCGCCGACCAGATGAGTCTGACTGCAATGATGGATTATTTCGGGGACCACAAAGACCAGATAGATATGTATGTGCAGCGCAATCCGAGGTATATTTTCTTCAGGAAAGCAAGTTCAGCACCCCACGGCAGTATCAACGTACCCGTAACGGCAATGCGTACTATTGCCACCGACAAGTCGATTTTTCCGCGGGCTGGCGTTGTCTTTTTACAAACGGAACTGCCGGTTTTCAAGAAGGGGAAAATTGTCAACAGACTCTACAGCGGCTTTGCGCTCGACCAGGACACTGGCGGAGCAATAAGAGCAGCCGGTCGGTGTGACATATATATGGGGGCCGGTGCAGCCGCTGGCAGACTGGCCGGGCACGTGCGGCAAGAAGGAAAGCTTTACTACCTGTTTTTAAAACCCTATTTAATCGGCATCTCCAACTGAATTTTTAAAAAGGCCGAGCATAGAAGAAAATGCACGTAACTTCCCAAAATAATCTGCACAAGAGTAACCAAATACATTTTTAAGTTATCTCATACCAGGTTGGGGATGAGCAATAAAAAAAATTTTATTATATCAACAGGAAATGCTTGATTGCCCGGATTCAAAAAGTTAAAATGCGGCGAATTCGATTTTAATTGGAAACCATAGGTACAATGAAAGGAGTCAGGTAATGGCCAAGAAAAGAAGGAAAGCCGTAAAGAAAGAGAAAACAGTAAGCAGAAAGAGTAAAGTCGAGAGAAGCAGCTGGTCGCGTGGCGAGGTTGCCCAGCTTAGAAAGCTGTTTGTCAGTAACAGCACGAAGGATGTAGCCAAGCAGTTGAGGCGCAGCGTAAAATCAGTAGGCCAGAAGGCTTCAAGGCTTGGATTGAAGAAAACAAAAAGATACATGAAGTCGCTGGGCCGGGCATGAAGCCGGCAGAAAACTTAATTAAAAAGCATATACCGGGGCAGAACTCAATCTGTAAACCGATTATGGCTGTTATTTTCGAGAAGGGATAGCAGGCGAAGATTGAGGGTTGTATTGCCCCGGTTTATGCTCAATTTTATAATGGGGGCAAATAGGGGGCAAATATAAAACAACCAGGCCGCTGTGGTTTGTGGCTGGTAAACGTGTTTAACGTTTTTTCAGAATTATAACATGGAGAAAAGCTCAGATGAAACGCTATACCGAAATCGACATCGAGTCGGCCAACCGCCTGATTAATCACGGTCCCGTAGTGCTGGTATCAACCAAAGACAAAAAAGGCCTCTATGATACAGCACCAATTGCCTGGACCAGTCCTGTGGCAAAATCGCCGCCGATGCTGTTGATTGTCGTCGGTAGAAAGCATAAGACCTATGAGAATATCACCACCGGCAAAGAGTTTATTGTGTGCGTACCGCATGTTTCACAGGTACAACTGGTTCTTAAGACCGGCTCGATATCGGGTAAAGAAGTGGATAAGTTCGAAAGTCTGAACATAAAGTCTTTTACCGGCCGGAAAGTCGATGCGCAAGTTGTTCAGGAATGTGTGGGCTATATAGAGTGCAAGGTGGTTAAAATCATCGAGACCGAAGACGCAGGTATCATAATAGGACAGGTGCTGCTGGCTGCTGCAGACGAACAGGCGTACTCCGATAGGCTTGTTTGTGAAAAACAGGCGGGAAAAACTCTGCATCACCTCGGTGGAAACGCTTTTGCCGTACCCGGCGATGAAATTGTTGGAACCCGACAGACCGAAAGCGTATAAATAAACAAGTGATGCTTATTGACGAAAATACGGTTCTATAAGAAAGGGGGCAAAAATGAAACCGGCAAGCAAAATTCTCATTTTTATAGTTCTGCTTATCGTCGGCGGTGTTGTGGTTCTCGGGGCTGTGGTGCATTTTTTCGGCGGGCAGATTTTAAAGACAGCCGTATCGAAAGCCGCCGCCAAGGCACTTGGCGTAGGTGTATACATAGCAGATGTTGACCTTTCGATTATCAGGGGCAATGTGTCAATTAAGGGCCTGGAAGTTCGCAATCCAGCCGGGTACGAGCACAAAAACCTTCTCGAATTAAGGAACAGCTTTATATCAACATCTCTGTGGTCACTGTTGGGACAAAGACCGGGCATAGAAAGAATCCACCTCGACGGTATGGAAGTGGTCATAGAGCAGAAACTTCTCTCCAATAACCTGGCTGAAATATTAAAATCGATGCCTGCCCGGGACCGCCGGCAGGATGACCCAAAAG
>SDBT01008860.1_pt1 | contig 16381 bp, 20 predicted proteins | sample 2277101 | NCBI WGS metagenome assembly SDBT01 (sample SAMN10404973, study PRJNA504765) | marine sediment metagenome | isolation source: marine sediment core GS10_PC15, 103 cmbsf | place: Arctic Ocean: Southern Knipovich Ridge | collected 2010 | reverse complement strand
TTGTCACACAACACCAGAGTAAGATGGGTGTTTAGAACTGGTAGCTCTTTTTTAGTTCCGTCTCGCTGTACCCATACTACAAAGAAACAGTACCGACTAGTATTCATTCCTAGCACTTCGACGACCATTGGATCAGGGTTGTCAGTAGTACCAGTAGTGATTTGTGGCTCAGTATCGTAAATATCGTACTTTTGAGGTGTGAGATCCAGATGCATGCTCGAATAAAAGTCCACGTCTGGTTTGTCAGTGTAGTGGGTAACCACCAATGCAGTCCGGAGACAAATATTAGCTTTATTCTTGGTGTTCATGATATTGATCACTTCACTGATCTGACTAGTTTCATAAGTTTTTCCGTACATTCTTGCTTTAATAGTATTCCCAATATTGTGCTTGGCAATGATTCGTAGATCTAGCGGTACCCGGTGAAACCGAGCAAGTAAGTCAATATCCTTAGAGGAATACCTGGATAGATCCTCTACTAATAAATTAATTATGTTGTCCATTACAAACAATACAATATTATTTAGCCGTCATTTTCGATTTAGTTTGAGGTGTGCGTCCAACAGATCACCTCGACACAATGAACCAAGTAAAGATAACTCTCCAGCCAAAACTCCAGCTCCTACTAATGAAGCTAGATCTATTGAGGATTCTACTGCGGCAATTTTTAATGCTTCTGATTGCGAAGGAAGTCCTGTGCCACCACCGACTATTCCTACTTCTACGTTCGGCATTGTTACTGAAGCAGTAAGTGTATTATCCGGATTCTGATCGATCTGGGTGATACAGGTAGAACTAGTACCGATCTGACCGAGATCTTGCCCCATAGCTGCATATAAACCGGCAACAACATTGGCTGCCTGGGCATTAAAACCACCTAACGCCCCAGCAAATGCAGAACCGACCAAATTCTTCTTGACATTTATTTCCAGCAGATCTTTTCCTGTACAGCCAAGTATTTCTTGTATATCTCTTGGATATAACTTTGCTTCAGCTATAACCGATTTTCCACGTCCTGATACCCAATTAGTAGCGGCTACCTTTTTATCTGTACAGTAATTTCCAGATAGACTAATGATTTTTATATTGGGGAACTGTTCTTTTATGTAATGTAATACTGTATTGCAGCCTTTAGTGACTATATTCATCCCCATCGCATCATCTGTAGTAGCCCGAAACTTTAAATGGATATCACGACCACACTGATGGGCAGTCACATTCTGTAGGGTACTATGTTGTGAAGTTTCTTCAAATAAAATCTTGATCATCTTGGTATTGTTAGATAGCCATTCACAAAATTTACCGGCAGCTTTAATATTCTCAAAAGCTATTAAAGGTGCTCTAGTCATTCCTACATCTTTTACATGTACATCAACACCTCGCAGTAACTTGCATCCGCGATTCATACTTGCAACCAATGCTCCCTCTGTAGTAGCAATAGGCAGGAAACGTCGTCTATCATTTATTCGTAGAGGACCTACAAGTCCTACAGGTATACTGGTGAAACCAATTACATTCTCACAATTTTTACGGTAAGCACTCTGGTATAATTTTTCTGGAGACCATTTCTTATAAGGTAACGTTGAACTCCATCTTCCGTATTTAGTTTGATATAATGATCTGCGCATCGATACTACACTTGTATATGACCCTTTAATTAGTTTTTCCAAGTGATAAAGTTTTGACATTTCTTTAAATGTTACTATAGGTTTAAGCTCTTTTAGACCTACTTTTCGTAGCGGTCAGCGGTGAGCAGATCTGGAATATAGTCCCAAGGAATCATCTCTTTTGTCAAAAGTAGTACGCATACATACATGCCAGAAAATTGGTATATTCGATGTTAACCAGCTTAAGGACAGAAATATATAGTAAAATTTGTTGTAAAAATATTGATCAGTAATAATGAAGCTAAAACTATCAACCCTTGCAATTATTATTGGCATAATCTTCTTTGGATATTACTTTATCTATACCCCACAGCCAAGTGAACAGATGGCCTACGTACCTATGTCCACAATCCCCGCAGAGGAAGAATATGGAACTGAACTGACATCTTTAGATACACCATTTGGAGATTATGAAGGATTTGAGGTAACACCTCTTGACAATTACCTTCAACAAGAAATATATAATGATCCGGTTGGAAATGTGCGTCCTGATAATGTTATGCACGTCGAAGAGCCAGTGACCAAACTTTAAAAATTTAAATATAAAATTGAAAAAAATTGTGCTATTACAAAAATAAAGAAGATGAAATATCTTCTTGTTACTGGTGGTGTTATTTCTGGGGTGGGCAAAGGTATAACGGCTAGTAGTCTCGGTGTACTTTTGCAAACACATGGTTGTAAGGTCACTGCTATAAAGATAGACCCATATCTTAATCAAGATTCTGGGACTCTCAGCCCATTTGAACATGGAGAATGTTTTGTACTAGCAGATGGTGGCGAAGCTGATCTCGATCTTGGTAGTTATGAACGGTTTTTAGGCATCACACTCTCCAAAGATAATAATATTACTACTGGAAAGATTTACCGCAAGGTATTAGAAGCAGAGCGTCGAGGTGACTACTTGGGTACTACTGTACAAATAGTACCTCAGATTACAGATTCTATTATAGAATGGATTGACAGAGTGGGTAATAATAATAATTTTGATGTCTGTATATTGGAATTAGGTGGTACAGTAGGTGATATTGAATCGTTACCTTTCCTTGAGGCCTTACGACAAATGAAAAGTGATGACAAAAATACCTTTTGTCATGTACATGTTAGCTATCTACCTGTTCTAAAAACTACCTCTGAAATTAAAACAAAACCTACTCAAGAATCTGTCAAAAATATTCGCAGATATGGTATAGATCCTAACTTTTTATGTTTACGATGTGAAGAAGCTATTCCAGATGACGTTCTTCATAAAATTAATCGTTTTTGTGGTTTACCAGCAACACACGTGCTGAAAAATGTAGATGTTTCTAATATATATAGTGTATCTCTTAATTTTTCTGGGGTAATAAAGTCCTTATGGAATTCTCTCAGATTACCTTCTGAGCCAACCCCCACACCAAAATGGGAAATCTGGAAGAACATTGCTCACGCATTTGGTGTAGAGTTTCCTACTATAACCGTAGGTATAGTAGGGAAATATTCAGGACTACGGGATTCCTATTTATCGTTATGTCACGCGATTAAACATGCTGCGGTGTCTCTCCATCGTACTGTAAAGATTAAATTTATCGAGTCTAGTTCATCTGAGCTTACTGAACTATCCGAGTGTAATGCAGTTATTATTCCTGGTGGTTTTGGTCAACGAGGTATAGAAGGAATGGTCCGAGCTGCTCAGTATACACGTGAAAAGGGTATTCCTACATTAGGGATTTGTTTGGGTATGCAGGTTATGATAATAGAGTGGGCTAGGAATGTATTGGCTTGGAAAGATGCTAATAGTATGGAATTTGATCCTAATACTAAATACCCAGTATTAATAATCATGGATTCCGATATTAAAGATTTAGGTGGAAGTATGCGTCTTGGCTCGCAGTCTGTACACATTAAACCTGCTACCCGCTGTAGAGAAATATATCCAACAGCTGTAATTAGCGAGAGACACCGACATCGTTATGAGGTTAATCCAAAATATCACTCAAACATCGACGCCGGAAAATTAAAGCTAGCTGCATTTGATGAAACTAAAAAACGAGTTGAAATGATTGAACATGACTCGCACAAGTTTTATATCGGTTGCCAATTTCATCCAGAGTACCAGACTTATCCGGGACAACCACATCCATTATTTATAAACTTGATTAGAGCTTGTTGCAGCTAATACCCGCAATCAACTGATTCGGCTTAAGGAATAAATCAATCCAAATAATGGAATATTGCGAATTTTGCAACAGTATCTTAGAGGAAGATGGAGGAGGTGTAAAAAAATGTCATTTGTGTGATGTGGTGGATAAGAAAGTTTGTTGTTGGTGCAGGAAAAAAAGATATATAGAAAGTGAATTGGAATGCGGATTTTGTGAAACTTTTATTTGTGATGATTGTTGGGATGGAGATGAGGCTTGTTATTTTCCTGGAGAAGGTTGGTGTCCAAGTTGTTCAACGAATATTATGAGTTGTCAAGTATGTTCCGATTATACATATTCGTTAATGAAAGATGGACCAGAGAAAGAACCATGTGAATTATATCCACATATAAAGGCTATTGATAAAAATATACGAAGGAGTAAAATTTAATACAGCACGAATATTTCAAGAAGAGCTTAATTAGTGACATGTCACTAATTATCGCTTAATTACTGCCAAAGCTGGGATGACCTTTGCTCGTAATAGACCAGCTGTTAGTCTAGATACTTGTGCACGACTCAAATCGGCTATTAGAGTTCCTCTACAATACGGTAGCCCAGTGGTGGAATAGGATACATATTGTGGATCGGGGTAAGCAAGTTTTCTTCCAGTATCAATGTTCATTTTATTATTTAATTTCTTAGATAAAGTGTGTAATTCCAATATAATTTACAATAATTAACGTATTTTTCTATATCCCATTCATAACTACTTAATGAAAAAGATGGATTAACTTCTACTACAGCCCATTCGCCACTATTTAACATACCAATATCAATTACACAGAATTTATATGGATTAAGTTCTAATATAGTATTTATAAAATCAATAGGAGGAAATTTAGAAGATATAATATCTGGTGGTAAAATAAAATGACTCGTTTCAATAATACCACATGATTTTTTATTGGCAACAAAAATACGATATTCATTTACAAATTGAACTACATCAGAAATATATACGGGATAATCATCTAGAATATTCAAAGATTTAAGAAAATTTATATCATATTTATCATAAACTACACCTCCAAATAATTTATTTTGGTCAACAGGTTTAATAAAATATGGGATTGGAGTAGATAAAGATTTACAAAAAGTAGATTTACAAATATTACGATGATAAATATGTGAAAATTCTTGAGGATATTGGTTAGGTAATTCGAAGGATATATTATTGGTATTTAAGAGTTCTTGAAGGATATTAGTATCACAAAATAATATTTCAATATTATAGGGGTTAAGTTTTAATATTTCTTGTTCTGTTTTGGTATCGTATTTAATGTGGTGAGTGTCAAGATATTCATATAATTCTTCGTCATCGTCATCATTCCAGGTATTTTGAATTATGATGGACATATTAATTTATATTATATGTTTAATTTGTTAAAGTAGTTCGGAATTCAGTTCCGGAAAATTTCCAAAATTTGTTTTAATAACCCGTCCTGCTAGATAATCGATATAGCCTCTTCAAATACAAAATTCTCTGGTTCTAAAGCTAAGAATGATGCAATTATAGAATTTCTCTATAGTTTCTTCAGAAGTACAATTTTGTCAATACCAGAACAATTGCAATTTATTCTTTTAAGCCAATTTTTTACCCGATTTAAACCCAGGTCGGTCTCTAACGAAATCTCCTGATGAAAACATATAGCAACGCTGTCCCGGTTGATAATAGGAATATCCTTTGCATTCTGGATTACGCTGGCAAATTTCACGGCATACACTAGCATTCTCAGCTGCAAAATGTGCATCGTCAGAATTCAAGCCTAAGAGATTAATACCGCGAAACTCTGTATCATCAGCTTCGATGTAATTGGGTGGATTACTTGTAAACAGTTCTATTCCAAATGGTGGTACTTTTAGTAGATACATTATCCACAGTACTAATACTAGATATACAACGATATAAATTATCATTACCAGTTATCAAGATATTTAATTAAATCCCGCATATGTATATCCGTTTTCCTTTAAATACTCATAAATCTTATCTCCATACATCATAGAAAATTTATCTTCATCATGTTTCTTAACAGAATGTTGACAGGGATAAGACTCCATACAAGCAGTTCGATATTCAAATACCTCGCCATTTTCATTAGTAATAATTTCAGAGTTTGTAAAGAAATCCATTATTCACCATCTCAGAAACCTTTAGACATCTAGGTACATCTCTGTGCTTAACTGCTTTTCTAGCAACTGACATTTACTTGGTTGCGGTTCTCGGTACTTGTTAGTTAATTTTTCGAGTTTTTCTTGACAATAAACCTTGAGTTTTTCCTCTTCCTCACTAGAACCAAGCGAAGCCAAAATTTTTTCCTCTAGATTTCGATAATCATCCCCTGCCTGTTCGTTTTCAATTTGGTTCTGCCCAGCCTTTAGTGATGTTATAATACTAGTGCTGATACTCAATAACAACCCCCCGATCATTCCTACCTCTGTATTAGACCATCCCTGGTGTTGTGCAAAAAAAGACAATAAAGACATTGATGCTGCTATAATACCATTGGTCACTCCAGATATCCAATGTACTCGTGACCACCGCACAGCGCTGTTGTGATACAAAATACCACGAGCTTTACATTTAATTATCGCGTGTTTTACGTAATCGCTTTCCATCTGGTTTTGTATAAAAATAGTCTTGTTTTTAAATTAATATGTGCTATTCTGCTGAATCGAGTATCGTTGCTTGGGTTATTTCAGTCGTGATCGGGTGTTACTTGTGGAATCGCAATCGTAAGTATGATAGATGGAATGCTAGTTTCATATGGACTTTTTCGGCAGTCCAGTTATGGGAAGCCGGTATATGGAGCTCTGCAGACAAATCACAACAAAACTTTTATCTTAAATTGTTATTGCTAACCTTGCTCGCACAACCTCTAGTTCAGACTTACGCGGGGTGGAAAGTTACTGGATCGCGGGTTCTGCAAATTATGACTGGTGTATTTTTGCTGATATGGTTCTACACATTATACCGAACATTTACTGAACAATTTTATGTTACTAAAGGACCTCACGGTCACCTAGTCTGGCACTCAGATTCTGGTCCTTTTGTCCAAGGAAACGTGCCTATCATTGGGATATTGTATTTACTCGGATTGTTCTTGGCTTTGCTGTGGATACTACCAACGAGTATTCCCTTGCTAGCTATAGGCGCAGCTACTATTTTGTGGTCGTTGTCACGAGCAAGTACTGGGGAACTCGGGAGCGTTTGGTGCTATACTGCAGTTGGATATTCTGTTACGGCATTATTTGTATGACAATCCACGTTCGAAGCGAACTGATCCTTCAGCTCGTAAAACTGATTCTCTTCACTGTATAGTACAGAAACCAACCCACACCTTAAACAAATATCTATGCTTACGGATGAAGAAAAAAATCTCTTATGGATTCAACTTGTTCCATTGGTAAAGGGTGCTTATGTTCCAGATACAGAAATTCCAGAAAAAGTTCAGATAACAATGCCCAAACGAGTTCTTGAATATCCGGAAGAATTGCTAGATGCTTTCAAAACTCACAAAATCGTTACCGATGCAATCTCCCATCTTCCTATGCAAGCAATAACAGCTCACTTTCCAAACTCTGATGACTTACTTCAACGTCCGCTCGCAGACTTTTATCACTGGCTATGGGCAGCGTGGAGTGAAAAGAAAACCCCAACAATTCTATTGTTCTATCCAAAGAATTGTCCTGAGAATGAAACCAAGAAGATTCCTTTAGAGGTGATAGAAACAACTCCGCTCGTCTTTTTGGACGTTGATGGAGTGATTAACGGAACGAGAGAAATGGATGTGAAGATGGTGAAAGTGTGGGTGGGGAATAAGAATCAATGTGTTAAATTCTCACCGTCCATCATAGAACGAATAAATCAATGGGCTTCGGTGGCAGAAATTCGTTGGTTGACCACGTGGAAACATCAAGCGAAATATCATTTGGCACCTGCGCTCGGATTGTTTGATTTCGAGGTATCTAAGGATTGGAAAGGCGAATTCGCAAATAAACTCACTGAAACTGAACTTTCTAGACCGATCGTCTGGATTGACGATGAACTCAACGATGAGCTGTACTTAAAAAAACCCCTGGAGTGTCTGAAAAAAAGAATAACGGATAGCAACAAGTTGCTTATAGTATCTCCTAGTGAATGGGTCGGTTTGACTCATAAAGAAGTTGATGTGGTGGATGACTTTCTCGGATTACCTCGATAAAATATTTATTTACTTAAATACTAGTAAATAAATATTAATAATGAAAATTTATTTACTTCGACATCAAGAACGTGAATCAGGTCATAAGTTTTCTATTCCTTTATCTACAAATGGTCAGAAGCTTGCTCAGACCAAAACTCTCCATACATTAAGAAGATTAGGTATCACTCAGGTGTATTCCTCACCTTTTTATCGTGTTTTGCAAACTCTAGATCCTTTTGTTAAATCGGTTCAAAAACCTATCAAAATAGAGTATGCATTATATGAATATTTAAATCCGAACCTCTTTAGTAAAGAAACGCCTGTTTGGGGACCTGCCGAGGAATGGTATCACAAATTCTTGATAGATCCTAGTTATCAATCAGTAGTTAGTCCACATGAATTAAAAATGGGTTTGGAAGAATTTACAAATGTTCAGGATCGTTTGCGAAAATTTCTAAATTACTTATATCAAAAGTATGGTTCAAGCCAAGAAACGATATTAATTGCTTCTCATCAATTTATTCTAGAGCAAATTTTGGAGATGACTGGTCATCCAGCACAGAATATTTCATACCAAACCGGTCAAGTTATTCAATTAATATAAAAGAGCTGCGCTCTTCGTTCTCGAAGCGAACAGCGCCTACGGCGCGTTAGAATCTAGCACGCTCCGTCTCACGAAGGAGCAGTTCTTTTATCTGCAAGTGGTTCGGGAACTTTAGCGAAGCGTTAGCCGCATAGCTGCTAACGCCGAAGTCAAGTTCCAAAGTGCAAAATTGAAAATTTACAATTGATATGTAAATAATTTAAAACGATGCATCATCAAATTATTGGCTTCTTGTTGGTTATTGCTATTTCACTATCCAATGCTGAGAATTGTACCCAAATTATTCCAGATTGTAAATACACGTTAGCAATCTGCGCAGAGAATGAACCGGACAGAGTAAAATGTCATTGTTTATTAGAATTTACTGGTTGTATACAAGAACAAGGTTGTCTAGATGTGACCAGAAAAGAATTTATTGAGCGAAATTGTCAATTTCTCAATTGTCAGGGGAACTGTGGATTACCTGATTCTTCTGAGGATAGTAGTACTCTTTGGATTGTGGTGTTTTTGATATTTTTAACAATAATGTGTATCGTGATTCCTATGAGCTATATTTACTATAGGTCATCTAAAAACCCAAGCACGCCTGTTCTTTACGATATCCTTTAAGAATCTCTTGTATCATATTAGATGACTACCCGTAAACACTGGTCACGAGTTGATGAAGATAAAAGACTATGTAACAAGTGGTTACAAGAACCATTAGTAAATCCAGCGACGGGGCATCCTATTGAACGTAATGGACCAACTTTTAATGCTTGGAAGGAGCGCTGTAAGAATGCAGGACTACAATATCGTCCAATAGCCACAAAAACGATGAGTTGGCGTAAATGTCAGGAATGGAAATGTCGGTCCAATATCAATCCGGATACTGGTAGGAAAATAACTAAAGATGGACCAACATACAAGTGGATAAAAATGCAATGCAAATTGATAGAAGAAAAGGAACTTGTCCTTGAAGGTGACTACTACCTCCCAGATCAAAAAGGTATGGTACCATGTATACTTTGCCGCGATACTTGGTATGTACTTCGTCGGTTTAATGGACGAAAGGTATGGGGACCACTCAATAAACCGGTAAAAAATATACGACTCTGCTACTATATGGATACCTGGGATTATCGGTATAACCACTACAAGCCAATATTCATAGGTAATACACCAAAACGTGTGGTAAACAAGAGAATTCCTGCCAATAAAGTAAAAAGTGATTGGTTAAATACTTTTACTAAAGAAACTACTAGAAACCCGAAGAAACCAAAATATGTACTAGACAAGATAATAGACTTGTTCATTGATAAATCGTAGAAAGAAAGGTGTTAGTAACTACACTAGTTGAACGAGTTAAACTTTAACCTGATGTTATTGCTGAAAAAGTTCCCGACAAATGGATCGTTTATCGTTGGGGGAATGTGAAGAAATAAACTTGGTTTCGCATTTAAAAATATAGGCATATTAATAACTGTCATGTCTGAACAACAACCAACAGATAAATCATCATGGTTCTTTATGCAAGAGTACCCCGTACAGCCAGACTCTACAAAAGAACCTACATTGATGGAATGTTTAACTGTACAACAAAAAGAAATATGTAAATTACATAAACTTCTAGAGGATCTAGACGTCAAATTAGAAAAATTGATCGAATCAAATAAAAGCTTGATTGCTTACTTTGGTGCAATGAATGAGCGTGATGCACGAGATCTTAATTATAGAATCCGTGGTTTTTCTAGTAATAAACATTTGCCTCCTACTAGTTTTGTACCAGCTCGACGTAACAAACCAATATAAATTATATTTTAAAGCGAAGTTGTGCTTTAAAATACCGTACTTTGCTAACGCAAAAATAATAATTAGTCCATAATAAAGGAAGGACAGGAGATCTCACAGAGTTACTAACCAAGACTACTCAGTCACAAGATCTACTACGATTAGCAAACAGGCAGAGAAAACTAACTACTGGATTTATCAAGCACTTGACTAAAATACTATAATATGTAAAGGAAGTTCTTTTGTTCACCTCCATTAAATAAATGTATGACTAAGGTTCTGGTCTTTTCACCCAGTGTGTCATATAGAATGTGTCATATAAAACGCCCTGTTCCCTAGATTGCGGATTATACAAAATACATCCGTTCAGTTTTCTGCGTAGGAAAGCTTTGCTTTCCGAGTAGCAAAAGTACTATGCCATTGGTATAATCTCCTCCTCGTCAGGATAACTACCATTAATCACATAATTTGTTAGGTTGGTTCGTTGTACACGTGCTAACTTTTTTTCATACAACCTGAAATGACGTAATAACCAATTAATAAGTAAAAAGGTGATTATGGTAATTAGTACTGCAGATAATACTCGCGTACTTAGACTTCTGCCATAATATTGATCTATATATTGTTGTAATACTGAATTCCATGACCAAGCAGTTAATAAAGATAATGTTGTCGTTAATATAACCATTAGTTGTTCTTGCATATAGTCAGGCATCTTATCAATAGACAACATTTTGCAAGTAAAACAACTTTAAAACAAATGAACAATACACTAATGGATTTTCCAGGTTTAGACAATCAGCAGTTTAGTGAGAAAACTCTCAAGGGTTTTCTTCTAAAGGGTATAGATCCAAATAGTAAGAATCCTGCAGTTCAGAGTTTAAATATCTTTTGTATTCACCGCGTAGATAAGTTTTGGGTTGATGTCATTGAACCTCTGTGTCAAAAAGGTACATTTGATGGAAACAAGATTAATTGGTATTTTGAAATTTACAAGGAGGGTATTGAAGCGCACAAGGTAAGTGCAAATCCATTCACTTTTATCGAAATTAAAGAGGAACAAATACGAGATGTTATTAAATTTTACGATAACAAGACACTGAAACAATATTTAGAATTGGGTACTAGTTTCTTATCCAATAGCTATACGTTGTTGTCTTCTTGGGTACGTGATCAAATGGTTTTACTTCGTCTAGAGCATATTTACTCTAGTGAAAATCCATGTGATTGGATTATATGTGCTGAAACTGAAGAGCATGGTATTATGAAACAACAACCGATAATTCCGGGATTGATGGATATTGTTAATAACATTAGCTTGATTATGTCCCGCAAGGTTTAAAATAATGTTGTGAGTAATTAATGCAAGGAACGTTCAAAAGTGAGACGCAGTTTGAGAAGCGACTAGAGTTGTGTACTCGTCTTAGAAAACAACATCCTGATCGTATACCTATTATAGTAGAAGTTGCTAAAAACTCACAATTAACTATAAAATGTAGAAAATTCTTGGCTCCTAGTGAAATATCCATAGGCGGATTTTTGAATGTGATCCGCAAGCAAGCTAGTATAGGTTATGAAGAAGCATGTTTTATCTTTTGCGGTACTGCTGGCACACTTGTACCTACAAGTAATACCATGGCACAGGTATATGAAAAGTACAAGGACGAGGATGGATTTTTGTACATTATAGTAGCACTGGAAAACACATTTGGGGTACTGAATACGCTTGACTCGTGGACTTTTGACTTGTTGAATGGAATACTTGCTAGTAGCGGACGTGTAGTACGGGGTTTGGTATTGTAGTACTTTTGCTAACGCAAAAGTACCCAAAAATAGTACAGTTATATTACATATTATGTGTAATATAACTTATCTTTACTTTCTTTCAAGCTTGATTTCCTTAATCACTTGCTTCACATACTTGCTCTGTTTACTTTTCATATTTCCGAATGTAACAGTAATCGTTCTTAGTTTCTCACTAGACTTGATATTAGAGACCTCTAGTTTGTATCCACACGAGTTAGCGGCTTTTCGAGTATCATGACCGCATTGTTTAATAAATTGTTCAGAATTAATAATTACTACCATGGTATATCCATCACGCACTACCCGTATCAAATAGCTACTACAAAGTTCCTGAAATGTACTAGACAATTTTTGCACATCTATACCAATAGGAAATTTGTTTTTAATCGTGATCACACTAGTCATATTGACAGTAGTAATATTCTTTACGCTGTTGTTCACAGAATCAGTTTTGTACTTTGGCCGCTCACCTCTGCTTACCAAAGCAGACGGCTTCGCTAAAGTACCCAAACCCAGCCTTCTCGGAAACCGACGGTTTCCTACGAGGGGAACGCTTCGCGTTCCTGAGTCTGGCAGTAACCCAGCGTCGCCTGCGGGGGCGCAACCCCGCACACTAATCTATTGGGTAGTACATGAACATACTACCATTACGAGTTCCTACATTGGTTACTTCTTCCCAAGTTTTTGCTTGTACACGTTTATTAGCCGGGGCACTATCATTATAATGGAACCATTGTGGTCCATATTTAAAGAAAGCTGTGTAGTGACCGCCATACGCACCACCATGATGAATGGTTACAGTCTGTAAAGCAAAATGTTTTTTACTAACTGTATTTTCAATATATTCCTTAAAAACTATTGGTTTGGTGTTCTTCACGTAGTTTGTTGAAGCACATGTTTGATTCGGAATTCGAATAACTTGGCCAATAACTATCTTCTCCTTTTTGATCTTAGGATTAGCATCAAGTAGAACATCAAGTTTGATTTTAAATTTTTTGGCTAATGTTCCAAGTTTGTCTCCACTGATAATTTTGTGTCTCTTTACACACAAACGTGTGGATAATTTTACTACCCTACGTGCAACATGGAAAAATAATGCATCACTACTATTAATAGTGTATTTTTCACGCGAGTACTGATAGGATTTCTCCTCTGGCTCGTCATACCATCCTATCATTAGAACATCTGGTTTCGGACCTTTATGCCATTCTATCATTGGTACATTTTGATAGTCAGATATCTGGATACGTTGGTACCAGGATGCTAGTTCTAGAATCTCATCGACATAGTCGGGAATTGTTACTTCAAGTATTGCTTGTTTTTCCTCTATAACTGTAGTTTCAATCCATTCTTGCTTATCATCACTGACTGAACGAGTAACAGTAACCCGAGTTGGTGTTAAATCAAACATTTGCATGAGTGCGCGTAAGAATTCAGAGTCATCCTGTTGTTGACCAGACATCAGGAATTCGGTCATTAGATTACATTTTTGCATCTGCTTAACAATCGGATAACAAGTAAGTTCTGGATCCTGATTACCTCTTATGATATTAGCGAGCTTTTTTAATTCTGTTTGGAAGTTCTGGAGATATTTGAGACCAATTTCATTATCCTCGTAATTTGAACATACTTCTGCAATCTGTTTAGTTAGTTTTAGTTGTAGCATATTATTTTCAAAATAACCTGTGCTGGGAAGAAGAATTGCAAAAAGAATACTATCCATAAAACATGAATATCCACCAATATTAGACAAACCAGGTAATAACAATGCTGGTAATAATTCTTTAGGCGCAGCAATGATTGGATAAGATTCTTCCGCTTCCTCTTCTTCCTCCTCTGACTCCCCTGACTCCTCTGACTCCCACGACACTGGCTCCCCTTCTTCCTCCAGCTCTGGTTCCTCTGATTCTTCATACTCTTCCAGTTCCTCCAGTTCTGGTTCCTCTGGCTCGGATACTTTCGCTTTCTTTAGTTTTTCATGTGCAGTCTTTCGTATGTAAACATCCCAATGGTCATCATCAGCAACATCTGAATCAGTAATACTACTCATTGAATAAACAAATTTCTGTACAGAAACTATACCCATTAAACTAAGGGTATTGATCTGTTCATTAACTACTTCTACTGCATTGCGAATAGCAGATAGATGCGAATCAGTTAAATACTCTTGGTGTTTACCCATAGTCTCACAATCAGGTATTAATTGATCTTCTGTGAGTTGTTCACACAACGCGCTAGCTATTAATGGTTCGCTTGCATCAATTGTACTAGCTGCGAGCTCAAAGATACGATTTCGTATCTTTTCAATTCTCTTTGTTGATAACTGAAGACCTATATCTAAAGGAACTTTCTTTGCAACTTGTTGGTCTACTTTGGATATACTTTGTTGTAAAGATTCGTCAGGTAGAAATTGGAGCCCGTCCTTGATGAGAACAAGATAGCGAGTGTTTCCATATTGAATAATTTTGATTTTGTATTTATTCTTATTCTTACCGGAACTAAATATGGTTGCTAATATAGTGCGTACAATATGGGCAAACTTAGTACTATCCTCAAAAACTTTACTTAATTTTTGACCGAGTATTTTTTCAATATCTTTTTGACCAATACATTTTTTGAGGAGATCACCAAAATCAGACAGTAAATTATTAAAGTATATTCTCGCACCGGGTTGTAATTTGGGATATATCTTCAAAACCTGACGAAATTCTGATTCAATATCACAGTCAGACCATAATACAACATTAAAATAGTTATCAGGAATATCATTAAAATCTGTTAGATTAGATACTCGTAGCCAGTTTTCATTACTCAGGACCTCTAGTTTGTTGATTACGGTGTGTTTGTCACTATTACATATACGTACGAGAGCACGCACAGACTTGTCATTACTCACGAGCTGCTGTTCATACTTTGCTAACCAAGAGTATGGTGATTTAGTAGATAGTTTTTTGACATATTCCTTTAACTGCTCTACATTTTCTGATGTAGGTTTATTATTCAAGTCCATTACTTACAATCAATACTTTTTAAGTAATCAAAAATATTGTGATTTATTAATGTTTCCTTACCAACGTTCTATTCAAATCTGTATTAAGGATCTTCTTACCTATCCTAATCAACAATTATTACTACTTGCTGCTGTTATGGATATACCCCTGAACCAGAATCGGCACCGACTCGCTGAAGATATCGCTACAAGGTTGATTGATCAGAATTGGCCTCTCCACAAAGCACACATGCTTGAAGCTGAATTGCCCTATGCTGGTAATATACACGCAGCCGTGCAAGCACGTGATACTAACGCTATTCGTAAAATTCAAGCTTGGCGAAAAGCGGGTGAGAAAGAACGTAGTAAGCAGTTAGTAAAAGAAGAAGAGAAAAAAGTTGTTCCTCCTCAAGCAAAAGAATGTAGTAATGAAAAAGATTTTATCACCCAAGAAGATTGGGATGCAGATAATCTTCCCCAAGTAAAAATAAAATTGCTTAACAAGGACGACCCCATAAACGGACCAAGCTACACTCTTTGTTTTATGCGCGACACCTTGAAAGTGTGGCTAGACGATCCAAAACACAAATTAGCAGTATGGCTTCCTAACAAACGTGGTGGGGATATGGATGATAATGGTCACGGCTTGCCTGGTAGTGAGGGAGCTGGACCAAGTGCTAATACTATATATATTCAACTCCCGAACGGGATTACGTATGTAGAACGAGCAGAATTATTGTTAGATCCAAATTACAATGATTTTATCGGGGTACCGATAGCAACAGACGTCCGCTTGGGGAACCGTGCAGGAACGTTTGGACAGAGTGAATTACATGGTCAAGCCCCGGGAAAAGTCATTTACTTAATTGTAACAGCACAAGGAGACCTCCACGATGATTTGGAAGACTATTTATGGATTATTTTGGCAGAGCGTAATCTTATAGAGGTGTTAGATATATATCATTCTTTAAATAGTATTGAGACAATGACAAATAAAGATATTATAAAAATGCTACAAAGGTTAATAAATTTGGTACCAGTGGGAGATAAAGAGTATAACTGTCTAAAGATAGCCTCAGTTGTGTCAGGATCAGATAGTCAAGATATTGAGTGGCCTTGGGAACCACCAGTAGAGGAAGTAGAAGAAATAGCAGCACCAACAGCAGAACCAACAGCAG
>SDBT01008859.1_pt1 | contig 16382 bp, 11 predicted proteins | sample 2277101 | NCBI WGS metagenome assembly SDBT01 (sample SAMN10404973, study PRJNA504765) | marine sediment metagenome | isolation source: marine sediment core GS10_PC15, 103 cmbsf | place: Arctic Ocean: Southern Knipovich Ridge | collected 2010 | reverse complement strand
CTCGCCCGGGCGCGACGATCGTGTGCTGTACGTCGGCCGGCTCAGCGAGGAGAAGGGCCCGGACCTGATGCTGGCGCTGGCGTCGGCGCTGCCGCGGGTGCAGGTGACCTTGCTTGGGGCAGGGGAGATGATGGACCGGCTGAGCGAATCGGTGGAGCGTACGGGGCTCAGCAACGTGTCGCTGGCCGGGCACGTGCCGCCGGATCGGTTGGGCTGCTATTTCGCCGAGGCCGGGGCCGTGGTCGTACCCAGCCGATGCTTCGAGGTCAGCCCGCTGGCGATCCTGGAGGGTATGGCCTTCGGCCGGTGCGTGGTGGCGCCGGCCCATGGCCCGGCGCTGGAGCAGATCGACGACGGCCGGACGGGCAGGCTCTTCCGGCCCGGGGACCCGAATGACTTGGCCCGCGTGGTGGGCGAGGTGTTGGCCGATCCCGACGGGCGGGCGGCGATGGGCCGGGCAGCCGCCGAAGCGGTCCGGCAAAGGCACGACCCCGACCGGGCGGTCGCCCGGCTGGTGGAGATCTATCGGGAGGCGATGCGCTCATGCGAATCGCCATGATCGGCAGCCGAGGAATCCCCGCGGGCACAGGCGGGGTGGAGCACGTGGTCGAGGAGCTGACGGCCGAACTGGCCTCGCGCGGCCATGAGGTGCTCGTCTACTGCCGGCCCGGGTATGTGGGGCGCCGTCGGGGCCGAGTTGTCCGCGCGGGGCGGGCGATCGTCACCGCCGGGCTGGCCGGAAAGCACACCGAGGCGATCACGTACACGGCCACGGCCTTGTGGGACGTGCTCCGCCGGAAAGTCGACGTCGTGCACGTGCACTCGGCCGGTCCGGCGCTGCTGAGTTTCCTGCCGGCGGCGGCCGGTCTGCCGGTGGTGCTGACGGTGCACGCTCCGGATTGGCAGCGGCGCCGGTGGTCTTGGCCTGCCCGGCTGGTGCTGCGGGCGGGGCTGGGGACGGGCATGCGCCTGGCCGCGGGCGTCAGTGCGGTTTCGCTTAGCTTGCGTGATTTTCTGGCCGATAACTACCACAGAGAGGTGCTTTGGATTCCCAACGGCGTTCGTGCGCCGCGGCCGGTGCCTCCGGCGCGGATCGCCCAGTGGGGGCTGGCGAGCGGGCAATATGCCCTCCACGTCGGCCGAATCGTCCCGGAGAAACGCCTGGACCTCCTGGTTCGAACCTGGAGGGAGTTGGGTGTCGCCATGCCGCTGGCGGTGGTCGGTGATTCCGGACAGGATCCCGGCTACGCGGCGGCCTGTCGGGCCCAGGCGGGCGAGTCGGTGCGGTTCCTGGGCCCTCAGTACGGCGACGTCCTGGCCGAGCTGTACAGCAACGCGGCCATGGTCGTTCAGCCCAGCGAGCTGGAAGGCCTGTCGCTGGTGTTGCTGGAGGCGGCCAGCTACGGGCGATGTGTCGTAGCCCGAGACATGCCGGCGAATCGCGAAGCGCTCGACCAGGCCATGGTCGGCTTCGCCGAGGGAACCGTCGAGAGTCTGGGTAGAGCTATAATTGAATGTCTGCAAGACCAGACAAGCCGGGACCGACTAGGCCGGGACGCGCGCGAACGCGTCGTCGAGAAGTTCGATTGGACCGAAATAACCGACAAGTACGAGCAAATGTATCGCCGTTCAATTCGTCAGGGGCCGCGCCGGCCCGCGCCGAGGCGCTGACGCCCGCGCAGCTGGAGAGCATTCTGACGGAGGTGGCGCGGCAGGGGGCGGCGGTGTTGCTCGGCTCGGCCAATGGCTCCTACGAGGCCCTCAAGCGGGTGCTGGACATCGTGCTGGGGTCGGTGCTGCTGGTGGCGACCCTGCCGATCAGCCTGCTGGCGGCTGTGGCCATTAAACTGACGTCTCGTGGGACGATCTTCTTCAAGCAGAGGCGCATCGGCCACAACGGGCGCGTGTTCACCATGTACAAGTTCCGCTCCATGCGGCGGGACGCCGAAGAGGATCGCCCGGCGCTGCTGCGGGACAACGAGATGTCCGGGCCGGTCTTCAAGATCCAGAAGGACCCCCGGGTCACGCGCGTGGGGCGTTTCCTGCGGCGCTCCAGCATCGACGAACTGCCCCAGTTGATCAACGTCCTCGCCGGGCAGATGTCCCTGATCGGGCCCAGGCCCCTGTGGGAGGAAGAGGCCCGCCAGGCCGACGGCGCCGCTCGGCTCAGGACCACCGTCAAGCCAGGCCTGACGTGCCTATGGCAGATCTCCGGGCGCAGTGAGCTGTCCTACGAGCAGTGGGTCCACCTGGACCTGTACTACATCCGCCACCGCAGCCTGTTCCTGGACTTGATGATCTTCGTCCAGACCATTCCGGCCGTGCTCAGCGCACGGGGCGCGTACTGATCCGGCCGTGGCCGTCAAGACGCCGGGGGGGCTCTCCGGCGACATGTCCGCGGCCGAGGATCAGCGCAGCACGAAAGCCCGGTCGGGCTCCAGCACGTACGGGGCCAGCCAGGCGGGAGCGTTCCCCAGCGGCAGGACGCTTTCATCCAGGTTGATGCCGATCACCTCCCGCATGAAATCGCGGCGTGCTTGGGTCCGCTGCCAGCAGGATGGATACCGTTGGGCCAACTCCGCCCGCAGGTCCTCGTCGGCCAGGGCGATGCCGTCCTCGGCGTTGCTGTAACAGAACGGTCCGCGCGACACCGGAATGATGTCCATTTGCAGGGCCATCCCCGAACGCAGCGGCGTCTTGTCGCCGGCGGCGAAGGGGGAGTGGACCCACTCGTCCGCGTGGATGTAGTGGCCGGGATTGACCGCGAAGTCCAGCAGCGCCGCGTTGCGCGCCGCATCGGCTGCGGCGAAAACCGCGCCCGCCGTCGCCCCGATCCGGACGGACTCGTACCAGGCGGCCACGACCTCAAAGTAGTTCGTGGCGAACTTCGGGTAGAACTCTTGCAGCGGTTCGGCCAGGTCCTTGGCGTTGCGAGCCACCATTCCGGCCCGGCAGTTCAGCGCCCCGGTAATCCCGTAGGCCACCACGAAGGCATCGCCCAGCTTGGCCCGGTTGCCCGAGGGGCTGGACAGCCCGCGCTGGACCTTCTCGCCGAAGCTGATCATCGGATGGCACGAGCGCGTCAGGCCGCCGCCGGTCAGATACGCCTCCAACTCGAACTCGGCGACGCCTTCCTGCACGTGCTCCACCACCGCCCGGACGCTCTGGGAGGTTCGAATGGCGGCGAACTCGAATCTGGCGATCTGGTCGGCCGAGTTGATCAGCCGCAGGCCGTCTTCGGGCCCGCTGAGCAGGGCGCCGGCGTTGCGCACCTGCCCGGCATCGGCGGCGAGGTCCCGTAGCAGGTCCACCAGGTAGCTGGGGATCTCGATGGCTGTTTCGGCCGAGTCTATCAGCGATCCGGTGAAGTGCTTCCAGCCCACGCACCCGACCGACGTGCCGGCGCCGATGCCAAAGTCGGACAGGATCTCCCTCAACGGCCTGGAGTCCCCTCGCGGCTGGCCCATCAGACTGAAATCCTGGAACAGGACCGGCTCGATGTTCAGGGCCGGATCGGGCAGGTACCCTATGCACTCGTTGCCGACCAGCAGTTGCCGGCCCCCTCGCCGGTCCAGCAGCAGCAGGGCCTCCTCGAAGCGAGGATCGAAGCCGGTCAGGAAGTCGATGTTGGCCGAATGCTCCCGGTCCCCGTAGACGGCCAGGACGTCCAGCCCGGCCGGGCCCATGCGTTCCACGACGGATGCCAGCCGGTCCTCGTGCTGGCGGACGGGGATCTGGGGGAGTTGTTCATCTTCCCCCCCGAAGGCTGGAAGCTCGATCTTCTGAATCTCAAGCATGTTACACTCCGGATGATTTCAGGCACGAATTGGGGGAATGACCAAGGCGAACATACGCCCGGCGGGAGATGGACGCAAGCCCCTCCTGGCGCATCGTTGATGGGCGTTTCGCTGGCTGGTACAATCGCCCTGAACCGCGGGGAATTGCACGTCCCGGGCCCGCGTTGACAGGGATGTTGGCGGAAAGGGCAGAAGGAATGACGGAAGGACGCTCTTGCGGGATCAGGCTGGCCGCGTCGGTGGCGGCGGGCGCGATGGGTCTCCTTGCCGCGGCCGCGACGGCGGCGAAACCGGCCGGCCCGCCCCAGGCGGATTACCGCGACCTGCTGCACGAGTACCCGCTCGTGGTCGTCGCCTCCTGGGACCGCGCCGACCACAAGGCCCGAACCGCCGGCGGCAAGGTCGGCCCGTTCGGTCGCATCCGGCTCCGCGTCCACAACATCCTCAAGGGCCGGTGTTCCAGCATTATCGAGGTGGGATTCCAGGGCGGATTCCACGTGCGCTACGGGGCCGACTCGGATGACCCCCTGGGCGGATGGAGGCCGGACGCGGCTCGGCCGGGGAGGAACACCTGGGCTATCTGCCTGAGCGAGGAGCTTCTCGGCCCGGAGACAGCCGTTCCCTACGCCGTGGTGCGGGACCTGCTGCGCCCGGGCGTCTACTTCCTGGGCCGAAAGGACGGCCCGACCAGGGACTTCGACTACGGGTACCTCATCCGCGGTCGCAAGTGGCGGGAATTGCCGCTGCTGATCCCCGGTCCGTACCGTCGATGGCGGCTGGAAGGCCTGCCGGACGAGCCGGGGGGCGGCTCGCGGAGTGCTTCATCTGAGGCAGGCGCCGCGGCCCTGGTGATCGATCGCATCGGGCAGGTCCAGCCGGAGTCCGCGGTCGCCGGCTGGGACGCGCTGCTGCACTCCCGGCCGCCGGGGGTCGTCTTCCGTGCACTTCAGGACTTCGACCCCTGTTCCCGCAACGCCGCGCTGGCCCAGTGCCGCCGACGCCGAGACTACAGGCTCTGGCAGGGCCTGCTGGATGCGGCCATAAAGGACGAGGTCTGGGCCGTGCTGGACGAGGCGCGGGATCCCCTGGCCGGACGGATGCTGCTGACGCGTTTGGCGTCGGGCCCGGTGAAGCACTACTCCCGGCTGTGGGCGGCGGCATGTTCGGCCTCGCCCGGCCCGGCGCTGGCCGCGGCCAAGGAAGCACTGGAGTCCTCGGACACGCCAGTGGCCGTCAAGATCGAGCTGCTGTGGCGCCTCCGCGGCCTGGCCCATCAGGCCGACGGCGGCGACCACGCCGCCCTCGTGGCCAGGCAGCTCAGGTCGAATGCCCCGGCCGTGCGCCGCGCCGCCGTCAAGACGCTCATCATCATGCTCGTGGAGCGGGGCGGGGCCTTCCCCACGGGCCCGCAGTACGAGCAGCTCTCAGCGCCGCCGTGGTGCCGCCGGGGCGCGCTGGGGCGGGTCAAGGCCGCCATCACCGAAGCGATCGGCCCGGAGACCTTCGCCGCGGTGCTTGAAGGCTATCCCGAGCTTGGCCAGGCCTGTCGGCCGAGGACCACCCGGGGCCGGCCCGAACCCCGGGAACGTCTGGCCGAGCACCTGAAGCGCTTCGAGCGGGGACGATTTCCGACCGGCTCGCTGGCGGCGCCCTGGGACGCTCTGGCCCGAAGCAAGCCCGACGACTTTGCGCTGGAGACCATGGCCCGGGCGCTGACCTCCGAGCGCGTGAAGCGCTTCCATCGTCGGCGCTGCATGGTGGGGCTGATCGAATCGGCTATCCTGTTCCCCGATCGCGTCCGGGCGGCGCTGGCAAAGGTCCCCGGCGGCCCCAGCCCCGACGTGCTGGCCGTGCGGTGCTTCCTGGCCCCGGCCACCGATGCCGCGCCTTTGGTGGGCAGACTGTTGGGGGAGGGGGGCCCCGCCTGGCCCGACCGCGCCCGCTGGTACTGTCGGGCGATCGGCAACACCGCGCAAGGCCGTCAGCTGCTGAGCCGACTGGTCGGCGCGCGCGAGGCGTCCGCCGGCGTGCGACGCCACGGCGTGGAAGTCATGGTTCGCCTGTACGGGCCACAGGCTGCGTCCGAGGCGCTCGGCAGCGCGGGGGCGGTGTCGCGGGAGATCGCGGACCTGTGCCGACCCGCCCCGGCTGTGCCGACGCCGGCGCAGCGACTGGAGGCCATCGAGCTGCTGGAACGCGCCGTCGCCCGCGTCGCCCGCGAGGGCCCGCTCACTCTGAGCGATGCGGAGTTCGAGCCCTACGAGAGCGGCCTGAGCGTCCTCGCGCGCGGACGAAGCGGCCAGGCGGCCCGGGCACTCCATCAGTTCATACTTCAGCGCCCGTATCGCCAGGACTTCCAGACCGCCGCCCGCACGCCGCCGGGGGCGCTCGACGGGTGGCTGGCCGGTCTGGCTGCGATGGACACGCGGCTGTACTTCGACGCCCTCCAAGACCTCAGCCGCGACGGCGACTGGCAATGGCGGCGGGCGGCCTACGATCACCTCGGCAGGATGCTGGGCGCCACCCGATACGACGCGGCGGGTGTCATCGCCGAGTTCGCCGGCCGGGGGCGCCTCGGCCCGCTGGAGCTGCGGCTGGCGCTGCTGGAGTACTTCGGGCACCCGATCGGTCGGGCCGCCTCGGGCGAAGGCGTCCGCGCCCTGGCGCGGGCGTGCTTCGGCGATCCGTCGCGCCCGCTCAGCGAATACTCCCTCGGCGGCAACGATCAGGCTGCGGCCCACCTGGCCGAGTGGGTGATCGGCAGGGAGTTTGGGCCCGTGGGCGGGTACGCCGTCCAGGCCTGCAAGGGAATCCCCGAGGCTGGCCGGACCGAGGCGCTCACCGCCGCGCTGCTGCGGATACTGCGGCAACGACCTCCCGCGAGTAAGCCCTAAACAAGCTACGCCAACCACAATCCAGATAAGGCCTTACGGAACTCCTCAGCGGCGCCTCTTCTGCCGGCCCGCCGCCGCAGCCCGGGCTGGGTGAACAGGCGATGCTATTTCACTCCCCCCTTTGGAATGCCGATAAAGGTCTTAGTCGGCCGGAGGCTATCTGTTGGGGTGAGGAGAGCATGAGCGATCTGGCGTCATTCACCGAAGGGCTGCGTGCGTACCGTCAGGGTCTGTACGCCGAAGCGGTGAGCACATTGGCCGCGCTGACGGAGCACAAGGGCCTGCCCGGTAGGTTGTCCAGGTACTACACGGCCAAGTGCCACCGGGCGATGGGCATCGATCATCTTCGGGCCGGGCGGTATCTCCAGGCGGGGGAGCAGCTTCGTCGGGCCTCGGCCCTGATCGGCAAGCGAGCGGACCTGGCGGAGTACCTCCAGGTCGTCTACGCCCGCACCGGCGAGTACGAGCGTTGCGCGTCCGAGGCGGAAGCCGTGGCGCGGGCGCGCCCAGACAGCGAGGAAGCCCACATCCGTCTGGCCCAGGCCCAGTGGCGCAGCGGACGCCGGCCTATGGCCATCATGACACTCACCCACGCCCTGCGCAAGCACGGAGACCACCCCCGGCTGCACATGGACCTGGGATTGTTCTACGCCAGCGAGGACGATTACGACCGCGCGCGGGAGCACTTCCGCAAGGCCGTGGAGTGCGACTGCAACTCCGCCGACGGCTACCACTACCTGGGCCTGGCCGAATCGGCGTGCGGCAGCTTCGACAAGGCGGTCAAGGCCTTCCAGCGCGCCTGCACGCTCGAGCCGCAGGACCTGATGTACGCCTACCAGCTCTGCCTGGCGGCCCAGGCCTCCGCCGAGGCCGGCCGGCCGGTGACGGTGGCGCTGCCGGAAGAGGGGCCTTCGCCGAACCACTCCGAGATTCGCCAACTGGCCGAGTACGTCGCCGGGGAGCCCGACTTCGTCGAGGCGTTCCTGGCCCTTCCGCCCAGCGACGTCGACGAAGAACTCTTCGGCGTATTGGTGTCGGTCCTGCGGACCGCCCTGGCGCACCACCCGACCTACGCCGACCTGCACTACCTCACCAGCCGGTCCCTGACGCGAATGAACCAGCTCGGCGGCGCCCTGCAGCACGCCCGACGGGCCGTGGAGATCAATCCTCGCTACGCCAAGGCCCTGCTGCACCTGGCCGAACTGATGGTCGAAGCCGGCGAGGCGGACGACCCCATCGATCTGCTTCGCCGGGCCATCGACAACGGCGCCGACTGGCCGGACGCTCACGCTCGACTGGGCGACGCCTATCGCCGGGCGGGCGACGTCCGCCAGGCCAGGCGACACTACCGCAGAGCGCTGGAACTCAACGACAAGTACGATATCGCCGCCAGGCGGCTGGCATCGCTGGCCGCATGACGTGGAGGGAGTTGTTTCGTGAGTAATCTGCTGGAGTTGCTGGGCAAGGGCCTCGAGGCAGGCGTCTGCGAGACGCTGGAGCGGCGCTACCGCAAGGCCCTGAGCCGGTCTATGGAGGAGTTGAGGCGGCTGGCGGGCGAGCACCCTGACTGGCCCGACGTCCAGTGCGAGTTGGGGGTGGCGTATTTGCAGGCGATGCAGTTGCCCCAGGCGGTCAGCCACCTCAAGCAGGCTTGCCGGTACAAGCCGGACTATCTCGAGGCCCGGCTGGCGCTGGCGGGGGCCTACGAGGAGATGGGCCGTCCCGCCCAGGCGCTGGAACACCTCCGGGTCGCCAACCAGACCCATTCGGGCGAGCCGCCGGTGCTCTTTGCCATCGGCTACTGCCTGGAGAAGCTCTCCCAGGCCGACGAGGCGGCCGAGTACTACCGCGATGCCGTCGCCGCCAAGGACGATTACGTCGCCCCGCGCCGGCGGCTGGCGGCGATAGCGCTGCTGGGCGACAACGTCCAGGAGGCCATCGTCCAGTACGAGCGGCTTCGGGAGATCCTCGGCGACGGCCCGAACCTGCTGGCTGCGCTGGGGCAGTTGTACTACCGGGCCGGACGCTACGACGACGCCGTTACCACCTTCGAGACCGTCATCGCCATGGAGCCGGACAACTGGGCACTGGTGGACGACCAGGCCGAGGCGCTCATCCAGGCCGGGCACATCCGCGAGGCGATCGAACGACTCCACCAGCTCATCGAGATGCAGGGATCGTTCGCCGATCTGCACCTGCGCCTGGCCGAACTGCTCAGCAAGTCGGGCGAGGACGGCGAGGCGACCCGTCATTACCTCGCCGCCCTGGAGGCGGACGCGGACTACCTGGAGGCCCGGGTGAGCCTGGGCACCCATCACCTCTCGAACGGGCGGTGGGAGGAGGCGGCGGAGTCATTCCACCACGCCGCCGAGCTGAACGATCGGCTGCTGGCCGGATACGTGGGACTGGGCGTCTCCCAGTCGGCCGCCGGCAAATGGGCCGACGCCGTCAATACCTTCCAGCTCGCCTCGGCGGTGGAGCCGAACTCCACGGTGCTGCTGTCGGAAACGGCCAAGCTCCAGCTCAAGGCGGCCACGGCCGCGGAGTTCGAGCGGGGCTTCGGCGTCCCCAAGGACATTCCCGTCGCCGAGGCGGAACTCGACCACGACGACCTGCTCCACATCCAGACCGGCCGCCACGCCGACGAAGTGGCCAGGCACCCCGAGTACGCGGACGCCCACTACCGCTACGGCATCCTGCTGCGGGCCCAGGGCCGGCTGGGCGAAGCCATGGACCAGTTCTCCGAAGCCGTTCGTCTCAATCCGACCTACACCGCGGCGATCATTCGGCTGGGCCTCACGCAGCAGGAGCTGGGCCGGCTCGACGAGGCGGCCGAGACGTTCAAGCGGGCCCTGGAGCTGAGCCCCAAATACGTGGACGTGCACTACCGCCTGGCCCTGCTGCACACGGACCGCAAGGAGTTCGACCGCGCGGTCGAGCACATGGAAAAGGCCGCCGACCTCGCCCCCGGCAACAAGCAGATCCGCGCGTCCCTGGCCCTGTCGCTCCAGAACATGGGGCTGATGGATCGGGTGGCCGCCACCTGGCGGTCGCTGTCCCAGATGCACCGGGAAGCCCGCGAGAAGCCCAGCGAGAACTCCTGACCGGCGGCGCCGGCCGGCACGAATAGAAAAAGCCCACGGTCCTGGGATCCGTGGGCTTTTCGCTTGATGGCGGGGGCCTACCGCTTGAGCAGATCTTCGAGCCGGTCCAATCCCTTATCGATCTGCTCGAGGCCGGTGGCGAAGGACAGTCGCACGCACCGGTCCTCGCCGAATGCCACGCCCGGCACCAGCGCGACGTTGGCTTCGGCCAGGCATGCCTGTGCGAAGTCCATGGAGCCGGCGACCTTCGTCTGCCCGAGGGTCCGGCCGTAGTGGGCGGAAACGTCCGGGAAGCAATAGAACGCTCCGTTCGGCTGTACGCAGGTCACGCCTTCGATCGCACTGAGCCGTTCGTGCATGTGCCTGCCCCGCTGCTCGAACTCGCGGCGCATGGCCTCGAATGCCTCGGCCGCGGCGGGGTCCGTGTAGGCCGCCAGCGCGCCGGCCTGGGCAAAGCTGACCGGCTTGGTCGTCTGATGACTGGCCAGCGTGCCCATCGCCTTGACCACGTTGGCGGGCCCGGCCACCCAGCCCAGCCGCCAGCCGGTCATGCTGAAGGTCTTGCTCAGGCCGTTGAAGGTCAGCGTCCGGGCCACCAGCCGCTCATCCAGGGCGGCGAAACTGACGAACCGCGTGTCCCCGTAAATGAGCTTCTCGTATATCTCGTCCGAGAAGACGATCAGGTCCGTCTCCAGCACGGCCTCGGCGATGGCGGCCAGCTCCTCGGGGGTGTAGCTCACCCCGGTAGGGTTGGAGGGGCTGTTGACCACCAGCACCTTCGCCTGACCCGCGTGGCGGCGGATGTCGTCGGGAGAGATCTTGAAGCCCTTCTCCGGGCCGGTCTCCAGCAGGATGCACTCGCCGCCGGCGAGCTTGACCTGTTCGGGATAGCTCACCCAGTAGGGCACCGGCAGCAGCACCTTGTCGCCCGGGTTGAGGATCACCTGGAAGGCGTTGAACAGCGCGTGCTTGCCGCCGAAGGTGACGAGCACCTGCTCGGGCGCATACTCCAAGCCGTTTTCGGCCTTGAGCTTGTCGGCGATGGCGGCCTGGAGCTTGGCCCCGGTGCGGGGGGTGTACTTGGTGTCGCCCGCGTCGAGGGCGGCCTCGGCGGCGGCCTTGATGAACTCGGGCGTGTCGAAGTCCGGCTCGCCGGCGCCGAAGTTGACCACGTCGATTCCCTGCGAGGCCATCTCCTTGGCCCTGGTGGTGACGGCAATAGTGGCGCTGGGGGCGACGGCCTTGATGCGTTCGGACAGTTCCATGGTTCTACCGGCTCCTGTCATTATTACGGCTTGTTCGTTGGTGTTTAGCGATCTTCGTGTTGTGTAGCCCCCGCTGAAGCGGGGGTCACACTGGCGAATCCCGATTCCCCCACCCCCGCTGAAGCGGGGGCCTGTTACACGACATTCTGTTGACCGCGCTCAACGCGTGCGCTCGTCCACAGGGCGATCTAGCCTAGCGGCCGGCGGCGATTTGTCAACCGATTGCTCGTCGGCCGATCTCCCCCGAGGGGCACTCCGCGCTTGCACCTGGGCGGTGGCGGCGCAATAATTCACTGAGTCCTTTCTTAGACGTTCCCTGCGTGGAAGCTGGCGCCAAGACACTTGATAGGAAAGGAGCCCGTCATGTCCGAAGGTATTTCCAAGAGACCCGCGACGTTGTGCGCCTGCCGGCTTGGTGTGGCGGTGGGCACAGTCGTAGGGCTGGGGCTGCTCGTGCTCGGCCTGATCGCCACGGCCAGCGACGAGTGGTGCCGCAAGGCTGTCGATTTGCTGGGCAACGCCTACCTGGGTTACCAGGCGACCGTTGGCGGCTCGCTCATCGGCCTGCTGTGGGGGTTCGCCGACGGCTTTGTTGGCACGGTGATCGTCGTGGGCCTTTACAATCTGTTCTGCCGATGCGGCCGTTGCTGCTGCGTGCGGGCCGAAGACGAGAAGTGCTGCGAGGTCGAGACGCCCAGCGAACCCGAAGCGCCGGCTGAGTCCAGCCAGTTCTGACGGATTCAGATGCGGCTGAGTTGGTGTGACCTTCAGCTGCCGCGCCCCCGCGGCGCGCCGCGGCAAGTGTCTTGGTGCGCGGGGCCAGTGCGACGATTAACGCGAGGCTTATAGTACCACAACGCCACATGGTGAATTCGTGAATGCGTGAACTCGCTGATTCATCGGGAGTTGCGGTGTTTTTTCGCCGGACACAAGATCGTGCTGTCAAACGTGAGGGAAACTGCCATGAGCCACCCGTCACGGCCGAGTTAACGAATTAACGAGTCAACGAAGTGACGTAGTAGTAATAGTGTGCAGGAGTTAAGTAATGCCAGAGGAAGTTCGTTACCACATGCTTCGTCCCGACCAGGTGATCGCCCGTCGCCAGGCCTGCCCGGTGGCGTGGATTCCGATCGGCAATCTCGAGTGGCACGGAGTCCACAACCCGCTCGGCGCCGATACGCTCCAGGCCGAGGGGTTCGCCAATCTGTGCGCCGGCAAGGGCGGTGGGTTGGCCTGGCCGCCGCTGTACTACGGTGAGAGCCGGGCCGAGTCGCTCGTCGAGCGGTGTTCGGCCGATCAGCCCCAGATCGTCGCCGCCATGGGGCTTCCGCAGGAGAACTTCGGCCTGGACAGGCAGCCGTTCAGCGCGACCGAGCAGGCCATCAACTACCACAAGCTGCTGCTGCACATCCTGGCCGAAGCCGAGAGCCTGGGCTTTGAGGTGGGTGTGCTCGTGGCCGGGCACTACCCGCTGATCGACCACGCCCGGGCGGCTTGCCTCCAGTTCAACCAGCGCGACTGGTCCCGCTGGTCGGGCATGCTGGCCTGGGCGTTTGTGGACCACCTGCTGGTGGACGACCGGTACGAATTCGCCGGCGATCACGGCGGCGGGTGGGAGACCTCGCACGTGATGCACCTGCACCCCGAGGCGGTGGACCTGTCCCTGCTCCCGCCCAAGGGCACGCCGGCCGTGGGGGCGGGAGGACGCATGGACCCGCAGGACGCCACCGCCGAGTTCGGCCGCGAGATCATGGAAGCCGCCGCGGAAGTGGCAATCAAGGAAGTCCACCACCGGCTCAACAACCGCGACATCTACCGCCGCCACGGACGGTGCCTCACCGAAGGCCTCTGGCGGGAGACATGACCCTCCGGGCAATCGACGGCCGTGGACGGCTGAGCGTTTGGCGAACGTGGAGTTTGTGCAATGGCACGGATCACGCCACCAGAAGACGCTGAGAAGAAGACATTCCGGCAGCGCGTGGATGAATGGCTGCTGATGTTCCGGCAGACGCCTCGCGTGGTCCGCCTGATGTGGGAATCGCATCGGCCGGCCACGATCACGATGCCGATCCTGGCGCTGCTGTCGGGTCCGATGCCGGCCGTGGCGCTGTACTCCCTCAAGAAGGTCATCGACGGTGTTGGCCTGTGGATGGACCATGGCGCCGACGCCGGCCGGTCAATGGTCGTCCTGTACATGTCCCTCGGCGTGGCGGCGCTGATCATTCAGCGGGCAGCGGGGCACGTCACCAACTTCCTCCAAACGCTCCTCCGCGCCCGGCTGGCCCATCACATCGAGGGCAAGCTCATAGATCGGGCCGTGGTCCTCGACATCGCCCACTTCGAGAATCCGGAGTTCTACGACAAGCTTCAGCGCGCCCGGCGCGAAGTCGGCTTCCGCCCCTTCGCGATCATGACGACGATGACGAACGGCGCCACGACGCTGCTGAACCTGCTGGGCTTCGTTGCCGTCCTGGCCATGCTGGCCTGGTGGTCGATCCCGCTGGTCGTGTTGATCACGATCCCCAGTCTGTGTGTTCAGGCGAAGTTCGGCCGACTGGGCTGGATCGTCTTCCATAGGCGGACCCCCGAGGAGCGCAAGCGGGAGTACATTCGCGGTCTGCTGACCTCCAACGAGCAGGCCAAGGAGGTGCGGCTGTTCGGGCTCGCCGGGTATCTCACGGATCAATGGCGCGAGTTGTTCTGGCAGTTCTATCGCCAGGACCGATCCCTGGCCATCCGGCGAGGCCTGTCCGAGTTTGCCTCAACCGTGTTCCAGACGCTCGCCTACGTCGGCTTCTACGTTTACGCGGTCTACCGGACGATTACGGACCCCGGCGTGACCATCGGCAGCTTGGTCATGTACACCCAGGCCATGGAGCGGGCCATCACCTCGATGATGTCCCTGATGCGACTGATCGCCACGCTGTATGAGAACAATCTCTACATGAGCAACCTGTTTGAGTACCTCGAGCAGGAACCCGAGATCGTCGCCCCGGCCTCCCCGGCGGCCGTGCCTGCGCCCATACGCAGCGGCCTGCGGCTGGAGAACGTGACCTTCCATTACCCCGGCAGCGACAAGAACGTGCTCGAGAATGTCTCGCTCGAGATCAAGGCCGGCGAGCGCGTCGCCTTCGTGGGCGAGAACGGCGCGGGCAAGACGACCCTCATCAAGCTGCTCGCCCGGCTGTACGACCCCCAACATGGGCGGATCACCGTCGATGGGGTCGACCTGCGGCAGCTGGACCCGGCCGAGTGGCACAAGCAGATCGGGATCATCTTCCAGGACTACTGCCGGTACAACCTGACGGCCCGGGAGAACGTCGGCTTCGGGCAGATCGAGTACCTGGAGGACCTCGACCGCATCCGCGCCGCCGCCGAACTCAGCGGCGCGCTCGAACCGATCGAGCAGCTCGAGAACGGCTGGGAGAACATCCTCGGCAAGCACTTCGAAACCGGACAGGAGTTGTCCATCGGGGAATGGCAGAAAGTCGCTCTCGCACGGGCGTTCCTTCGCGAGGCGCAGATCCTCGTGCTCGACGAGCCGACTGCCTCGCTGGACGCCAAGCAGGAATACGAAATCTTCCGGCAGTTCAACGAACTGACCGCCGGCAAGATGTCGATGCTGATCTCGCATCGATTCTCGTCGGTTCGGATGGCGGAGCGGATTTTCGTGCTCGAGCACGGCCGGCTCGTGGAGTCGGGATCTCACGAAGAACTGATCGAAATGGACGGTCAGTATGCGGATTTATTCCACCGTCAGGCCCAGGCTTATCGCTGATTGGGCGCCCCCCGGTACGCTGTGCACCTTGGCGCAAAAAGCGGGTCAGGTTATAATGAAGCGTTGGAGGAAGCGCCGGACGGACTCTGCCAGGGCGGCGCTTTCGGTTCGCTTGCGTTATTGCCGATTTTCTCAGAGCGGGCGGGGCAGGCTGGTCCGTGGAGTGAGTTTACGATGAACGACTGGGCCCGAGCCGAGCGCCGGGTGGAACGGGCGCAGGGGCTTTTCGAACACGGGCAGTACATCAAGGCGGCCGAGGAATTGCGCTCGGCCATCTCGATCAATCCTTACAATGCCTCGTGGCACTTCAATCTCGGTCTGACCCTGGATGCCGTAGGGGCATACCCCCAGGCCATCGAGGCCTACCGCCGCGCCGTGGAATTGGAGCCCGACGACCTGGTCGTACTCAACTGCCTGGGAGTGGACTACACCTGCGTGGGACGGTACGCCGAGTCGCTGGACTGCTTCGAGCGGATCGAGCGGCAGGACGTGACCTACGAGCCGGCCTACTGCAACCGCATCATCACCTACACGGAGATGGGCGACCACGAGCAGGCGGAGGTCATGTTCTACCTGGCCCGGCAGGTCAAGGACGAGTGTCCGCTGTGCCTGTACAACATCGCCAACAGCCTGTTCGACCGCAGCGAATACCACCGGGCCATCGCATGCTGGCAGCGGTGCCTCGAACTGGAGCCTGACCACGCCAGCGCGCACGCGCGGATCGCGGAGACGCACTGGGCGCTGGGCAATCTGGACGAGGCGCGCCGCCACTACCAGGTGGAGTTGGGCCGGTCCCCCGGGGACGTGGACACGCTGCTGGACATGGGCGAACTGCTCGTGGAGATGGGTCTGACGGAGGAGGCGGCTGAGAAGTTCCGGCGGGTTCTGGAGCAGTCTCCCGCCAGCGCGGCGGCCCACTTCGGGCTGGGCGAGTTGGCGTTGAAGGACAGTCGGAACGAAGACGCCGAGGAGCAGTTCCGTCTGGTACTGCGAATCGATCGATACTACCCGGGCGCGCACATGCGGCTGGGTGAGGTGCTCCTGCGGGGTGGGAGGGAGGCCATTGCAGGCGTCCACCTGCTGGCGGAGCTTCGCCACGCGGGCAAAGACCCCTCGGCCCTGTTGGAGTTGGGGCAGTTGCTGCTTCGGGCCGGCAAGACCCGCCAGGCCAACGCCGTGCTGCGCAAGCTGGTGGCCATCGAGCCGACCAGCCCGCAGGTCGAGCACAGCCTGGCCGTGAGCTATTTCCTGATGGAGAACCTCGAAGAAGGGATTCTGCACTGCCGGCGGGCCCTCAAGCACAAGCCCGACTACCCGCTGGCGCTGTACAACCTGGCCCTGGCCCACATGGAGAAGGGCGCGATCGTGCGCGCCCGCCGCTACGTCGCCAAGGCCCTGGCCGTGGCGCCGGCCGACGAGCAGGTCCGCGCCCTGGCCGGAAGACTCGGGGTGATCGGTTTCTGGAAGAACCTGCGCCGTCGCCTGCTGGGGCGCCGGCTGCCGCGTCCCGTCCGAGGGCGGTAACCCTCCCGGCTGCGCCCTGT
>SDBT01008858.1_pt1 | contig 16382 bp, 16 predicted proteins | sample 2277101 | NCBI WGS metagenome assembly SDBT01 (sample SAMN10404973, study PRJNA504765) | marine sediment metagenome | isolation source: marine sediment core GS10_PC15, 103 cmbsf | place: Arctic Ocean: Southern Knipovich Ridge | collected 2010 | reverse complement strand
GGAGCTCATGAAACGGCAAAAGAACATGTTCTTTCTGTTATCAAACAACATGTGTGTGCGCAGGGTGGGTGCAATCGATGTGCTCAATGTGAGTTGGTGGTGCAAGAGCAGCATCATGCTGTGCTTTGGTTGTACCCCAAAAAAAATTATACACTTGATCAATTAGATCCTGTTTTTTCAAAACTCTCTTTTGGGCTTGATGAGCAAGAGCAGTTTTTTGTGGTGATTCAAAAAGCTGATTTTTTATCTCCGGCATGTGCCAATAGTTTGTTGAAGGTGTTGGAAGAACCACCACCAGGTTACTACTTCTTTTTATTGGTTGAACGCCTTAACGATCTCCTACCAACGATTCGTTCTCGCTGTATGGTTCATCAATTGCATGGAGCGGGCTCGGTGGGGACACAGCAAGATTTGTTTGATTTTTTCACCAGTACGGCAGGATATAATCCTGCAGCATTTTTGCAATGTCTTTCACAATCAAATGTTACTGAACGAGAAACAGTTGAACTGATAGATGCACTTCTTTCTTTTTGGATGAAAAAATATAAAGAGACTGTAGTACAAAACAACATCGCAGAACAAAGCGCAATGAAAAAGATTGTCGCAATCTTTAAGCATGCGAGTGTGATGCCACCTATGCCGGGTAGCAGCAAGCTGTTTTGGAAAGACATTTATTTGCAGATCAAAACATTAGATCAGTAATATTGCTATTTTTATTTTGAATGTATGTGACGTGTAAGAACAATAAAAGTGTTATCTCTACATGCAAAAACAACTGTATTTGCTGTTCTTGCATTGGTGTTTGCCTTGTCGCTATGATGGAAAACAAGATAAACATTTTATAAGGAGAAGTGCGATGAAAAAACATGCATTCACATTAATAGAGCTTATGATTGTTGTGGCTATAATAGCATTTCTTGCGATGGTTTCAGTTCCTACATTTACCCGATTTTTAGCAAAAGCAAAGCGAGCGGAGGCGTATATGAACCTTAATTCTATTTACGCGGCCGAGAAAGCGTATTGGGCGGAACACGGTGGATACACCGATGTTCTATACGGCGACAATGGCGCTGGATGGAAACCTGAAGGGTATAGGGGTGGCGGAGCTGGCGAAAATTTTTATTACACATATGGTTTTGGCGGAGGCTCTGAAGGGCGTAACTATTTCACTGGTAAACTTGCAACCTCGAGTGGTCATCTGAGCCACGCAAATTCAAACTCAAAGGGTTTTGTTGCGGTGGCAGCAGGAGACATTATGGGCAATGGTAAACCAGATATTTTAATGGTTGATGAAAATAATAAGATCACGATTATACAAGATGCACTTGCAGCCTAGCTCCCATTTACAGGTTCAAATGGTGCCTAGGCATATGGGTCTGGGTGCTATGCTATTCAAGCAGTACCCCCATTACAGACCATGTTTTTTATGGTATGCTAATAGCAGAAATTAAAGCATATTTTTGGGGATATCATGAAAAACAGATATAGCGTATTATTTTGCGTATTTTTATTAGGGGCTTTTGATTCTGGCCTTATGGCCATTCTTCCACAAAATTCTACGTTTTCAACAAACTTGCAACGTGAATGTAACCAATGGAAAGAAGCGGTACGATGCTTTAAGAACAAAGGGTGGAAAAACTGTACGCGATCCCAAAAGAAACGGCTTGCGGCAGCAGGTGTGGCGATTGCAGTGGTTACTACGGTGGTTGTGGGTGGCGGAACTTATGGCTGTTACTGGAAATTTGTGAAGAACAAAGAAGATAAAAAAGGCTCTGAAGAAGAATCTGCAAAACCGGAAGAGAAACCTGCAGAGGAATCGATGGAAGTAAAAACAGAAGAAGATGCGCAAGAGGGCGCAGTTTATGTTTCTGAATCTGACGAACAAAAAGAAACAACTCCAGAAGGTGATGAAGAAAAAGATGAATCTGATGATCAGCTTGTGGCTGAGCAAGAAGAATCAACTCAGGAACAAGATGTTCCAAAGGAAAAAAAAGAAGTAGTAGTAGAGGCAAATGATAAAAATGCAACGAATTCAGATTCGCAATATTTGTGCAGTGATGCTGAAGAATTCTTCACAGCTATTGCAGATGTAGGTGCTCGGAATAATTATAACCGTTTCAGCATAGATTCCACAGAAAGAAGAGATTACACAGAAAGAAATAATTTAAAAGTTTTGTATAAAGAACAACTAACTAATTCTACTAATTTGAAGAAATTTGCGAAAAGCAAAGATAAGAATAACAATATAGCCTTACATATGGTGTTGAGTAATCAATATGAGATAGGAGCTTCATTGAGTAGAGATTTAGTGAAGAATTTGATCTTTTACGTAGCCGATATAAATGCTGCCAATGATGAAGGCAATACGCCTTTGCACGTTGCTGCTCAAGACTGCCATTATCGAGATGATATATTTGAGGAGTTGGTTAAAGCAGGAGCCTATATGAACAAGCCAAATTCTGTTGGCAATACTCCTTTGCATCTGATGTGTTTAACTCAGAATAAAAGCATGCTAGTCGCATTTAAGAATGCTATGCAGAAGTGTAAAAGTGTTGATTTGAACGTGAAGAATAACCAAGGCGAAACCCCGTTAGATTTGGTCGGGAGTAATCCTGGTGGAGCATGGCAGATCAATTTGAATTCATATGGTTTTAGGCATGGTTGGGAGATGGATAAGAAATAGAGGTTGAGAATTTCTTTTTTTATCGAAAAAGTTTACGATGCCCTGGCCATGTGCCGGGGCATTTTTATGGTTAATGAAAACCTAAAAGCAGTAAAATAGGATCGCGCAATAACACGTAGATTATTGCACCGAATGATAAAAAGGGCCCGAAGGGAATTTTCAAGTATCGTTGATACGTACCTTTGTAAACGAGATAGCTTACACCAATAGTGCTGCCAAGCAACGAACCAATGAGTACCGTTATCCATACGCCAACAACTCCAGTGAATGCTCCGATGCACGCAAGAAGATCAAGATCGCCTTGTCCAATTCCTTCTTTGCGAGTAATTAGATTGAATATGGTTGCAATCGCCCATAGAAAAATATAGCCACCAGCGGCTCCTAAAATGCTGTTTAATGGTGAAAGGGGAATATGATCCGTAAAACTCATAAGAATACCAATTGGTACTAACGATATACTGACCCACCTTGAGATAAGCATGGTCTCAAGATCAGAACGAATGGTTACGATGAGTGCTGAAAAAAAGACGAAATAACCAAAAAAATAAGGAGGATCGATGCATAGATATAAGAGCGTTAAGCTTATTGTGGTAAAAATTTCTACAAATGGATACAACCATGAAATTGGTTGTGAGCAATTACGGCATTTGCCGCGTAGCATAATGTATGAAAGGATTGGTATATTGTCGTACCAAGAGATAATCTGATTGCATTGTGTGCAGCGGGAACGAGTGAGAATGCTTTCTGATCGTATAAGCCGATACGAAACCACATTTAAGAACGATCCCCAACAGAGAAAGAGTGGTATCAAAAGTATCAACCAAATGATCATGCAGAGTTACCCTTCTTTTTTTAGTTTCTCCAATAAATTATCAACACGGAGTTGTTTTTCCAGGAGTTCATCATAAGTAAATCGTAAAGACGGTGTATAGCGTCCGGGAATAACTTGTGCCAATGCCTTGCGAAGTGAGGTTTTATAAAGAACCAAGGTTTTGCGTTTTGCTTCATATTCTTTTAAACCACCAATGGCTGCAAAAAACACGAAACAAGTTCCTTTATCAGGGGAAAGCTTAACTCGTGTAATAGAGAGATTCGCAAGTTCCGGCTCGTCCTGCTTGATCTGAATGAAAAACTGAGCAATTTTATGGAACAGATTCGATTCTTTCTGGGCGTGTTTAATTTCGCTTACGCGTGAATGTGTCATTATTTTTTAGGTTTAAAGTATCCTTGATTAATGATGCGCATCATATTCAATTTGATGGCACGAACTAATCGTTTTCTTCTTTTTTGCGTTGCGGGCTCGAAATAGACGGTACGTTTCATATCGCGAACAACTCCTTCACGTTCAATCTTCTTTTTGAGTTGACGGAGGGCTTTATCGATATGGCCAGTTACAGAAACTTCGATGTTTGATTTCTTTTTAGACATAGAGGGTTCGCTACCTTTCAAATTACTTTAGTTAACCTGTGTATTTCGTACTGAATAAGAATGAGAATTGCCTTTTTCATATAAAAATTCTACCGGTATTTGCTTCAATTGTCCAATTTTAAGCGATTTTGAGGTAGAGCCGGATTGCTCTGCCTGGGAAAATGGCTTTAAAATGTGGCATCAAATGAGATAAGGATCATAGAGCTTCGATAGGCATTTCTCTGAGAGACCGGTGCTTGAGCCATGATTCCAACGTTAATATTTGGAGATATATCATAATTGAGTGCCATATTAACGAGTTTAACTTCAAAACCGGTTATCAGTTCGAGTTGGTTTGGTAAAAATATACCTTCATCTTCACATTTTCGTAGTTCAATTTTGTCTTGCGAATGTTTCATTTGAATATATTGGAAGTAGCCCGAAAGATTATCAAGGAAATGGTATGCGGAAATTTTTCCGCCAAAGTGCCAGTTGAGCCCTGGGTTTACCCGTACATCGGTGTAGAACGGATAGACGCTAGATTGGTATTCGCTTGTGGGTAATCTGAATTTTTCAAAATTTTTACTGAAAAAGTGTGTAATGCCAACTTCACCACCTACTTCGATCGTTTCTACAAAATCGATATTAATGCCAGTGGTAACTCCCAGTGCGTTGTGATCATTATTGCCGAATGGCAGGAAGAATGCTTTATTCAATCCTCCAACAATCCTATCTTCATCACCAGGTGAGGCACTTCCGCCAACTACAATAAATGGTATTAAGAGAAAGTGTGGCCATTGTTCTTCTTCTTTATTCAGTTCAAACCCTCTTCTCCAAAAGATATTGAAACGTACTTCTTCAATTGAGGTTTGGCAATAGTCACCAATATCAAGGCCGATCTCCTTTGCGATTGTTCTCCACTCATGCATTAAGTAGGTGCGAACATCGGCGGATGTTGGCGTGGTAGGATTAAATGGACATGCGAGCGAATCGCAGCTTGTTTGATCAACGAAACTACTTGTTTGTGTCATGCTGACAAGGCCTGTTTGTAAACTTAATCCAAAACCCCCATAAATATCCGCTGAAAGTTCAAAACGAACACCACGTTTTTTATATTCCATGGGTACAGAAAAGTAGCCAAAGTTTTGATTGGGATCTATTTTTGACCCATCATTTAAGTCGCCCGCGGCAACACCGGGAAATAAATTGGTCAAAGCTGTTTGAAGTATGGGAGCCATTGTTTTTCCTGTAGGAAGTGGTCCATACATTAATGGAATTATGCCCCATTTTCCCATTAAGTCGCCAAGGTTAACTTTGTCGCATTCTGTGTTGCGTCCTCGATCAGCATTTTGACCAAAGGGTGATAGTGCCAGACCAACATTGTCTCGTTTACGATCTGCAAATTCGGGATCTTTAATTTTTAATTTTTCATGTGTGTATAAAAACGTTTGTGGATCAACTGCTGTATAAACAGGATAAGGATCGTTTTTAGCCAAGGAGGTTAAGGCCAATGCCGGAGTATTGGTTATGCAAAAACAAAGTGTGATGAGAATTCGTGCGACGAGCCTGTGTGTAATTATCATTATTAATCATCCTTTCTAACAAGACGTGACTCGAAATAACGTATACCACCCTTGTAGTTCATTCGTCAATTGTTGTTCATTCATTTGTGTATTCTACCACACCCCGAAGCATCCCTGATTTCAACTATACTGTTTGGCGATACCTTAGCTATAAATGAGTTGTTGAAATAATCCCTCAAACGCAAAATAAAGAATCACTCCTGCCATTGCCATCCCTCCTATAGCCATAAGGCTGTTAACGCTCCTACGTTCCTCTTTGATAGTGAATAAAGTGATCATTGAAAGAATGTAAGCTGTAACAATAAAAATTGCTGTTAGAGAGAAAAAGAGATCAATGTTTTTCAAGAACATGAAGCTTAAAAATATACAGAATCCAACGATAAGAACCGCGAGCCGTTGATTGAGGCGAATGCCGTTTGCTTGCTTGAGCAACGAGACCATTAATGCACTTGAACTCCAAATCATTGAATGCACAGTTCCCAGCACCGCTGAAAGAATGGCAATATGTACAGCCGTTAGAATCCATAGATTTTCTGGAAACACCGCTCTTAACACGGTTGAAACAGCAATGTTTGGATTGCTAAAAAGTGATAATGGTGTTGAGAGAATAATTGATGTAACAAAGAGCAAGTACATGGCGCCAACAATAGCAATAGAATAAGTGAGCGCACGAGGTACGTTGCGTTGTGGGTCTTTTACAATGGCAAACAGTGAGCTTGCGCATTCAAAACCAAAGAATCCGAAAATAACTGCTCGTGTGGCTTGAAATACATTGCGTAAACCATATGGTGCAAATGGAGTAAGATTACTCAAATCAGCTTTTGTAAAACACATAATAGTGGTAACGATCAGTGGGAACGTTGTGGTAACAATTAATATTTGTTGTCCAAGCTCTGATAGCACAACCCCAAACATATTTAAAACTATCAATGCAAAGAGCGCAACGAGTCCGAGTGTTTGAGCAGAGACTGTTGGGAAAAATGGATCCTGTAGAAAATTTCCTGCTACTTGCGCTAAAAGACCCATAGCAATTAAAAGGCCAAGCAGGTAACTATATCCGGCGATGCACCCGACTATGTGGCCACCCCATTGTTTTGCATATGTATAAAAGGAACCTTCTTGCGGAAATCTTGCTGCGACTCGTGATAAGGATTGGGCAATAAACCAAACGGCAATAATCACAAATATATATGCAATAATTCCAGCTGGCCCCACAAACGAACCGATTGCTGCTGGTGCGGTAAAAATACCGGCGCCGATCATTGCATTCATACCCACAATAGTTGCTGTCGCTACCCCTATCTTAGACACATTTGTTTGTGTCATAATTTATCCTTATAACAAAAGGGTTATACATATAATTCATTTGTTATATTATAGAAATATATGATAAACGCCAACCTCGTTAGGTTTTCATGCAAACATACTGCTCTTATTATCAAGCCCATGTAAAAAAATCAGAGATTCTTTTTTTGGTGGCTACGCTTAAAAGTTTTGATCATATGTGTTTTGATCGTGCATTCGATCCTCAAGCAAATCAGTTGGAATTTTTTGTACCGCAGGCATACGAATCGCTTTTTTTGAGAGTAATGAACTATTTTGAAAAAGCTCAAATTGTCTCTGATTTGCAAAAACTGCCGAATCGATTGATGAGAGAGGGTAAGGAATGACTGCGAATGAAGTACTCAATAAGCTGCAGAAGAGCATAGAGTTATTTCGTGAATACGAACGAATTATTGCAGTAAATCCTACTGCAATAAATAAGCAAATTTTTTTAGCGGCGCGAGGTTCTATGATTCAACGTTTTAAATATTGTACAGATCTGTTTTGGAAACTTTTGAAGGTATATCTTGAAGAAGTAGAAAAAGTTGATTTAACGGTCCATTCGCCTCGCGGTGTTATTCGTGCCATCGTGAAGGTAGAAACCGTGCATGTGCGGGAGGGAAAAGAGTGTATGGAAATGATAACCAGCAGAAATCAAACTTCTCATATCTATCACGAAGAAATTGCAAGTGATATAGCTCGAAAAATACCAGAATTCTATAAACTTATGACGACTATTACGAACAGGGTTCAGGAAAAAATTGCATGACATTTCTTGTTTTATGCAAGTATTGATAACGCAACATCGATGCGTTTTTTGCTTTCTTCAGCGCCTAAGATGATCACCAAATCATGAATGCTCGGTCCGTTAACTTGTCCCATTAATGCTAGGCGCAAAAACCAAAAGAGTTGTTTGAGCGGAACATTATTCTTTTTTGCCTCTGTTTTTACCATTAACAAAAATGTATCAAGATCGTTGATCTGATCGATATTTGTTTTGAGGATGGTGGCGAGTGTTGGCATAGTGTCGTTGGGTACGCATGCCTCGATTGCAGGAACTGTTAGCTCCGGTTTTTCAAAATAGAACTTGAGCGATGGAATCACGTCATTAAGTGTGTAAAGATCAGTTTTAATATGTTGCAGCATGTTTGTTGTTTGCGAATCATCGATTGTATCAGCTTGGGGATACGCGGCCACTAAAATTGGTTTTACGGCGTTGAGCAATTGGTTGGGAGAAAGTTTATTGATCCATTTATGATTTATCCATCGCAATTTTTCTACATCATACTTAATTTTTCCCGTTGTGTGTGGATCATCGAAATTGAGCGCGTGGGCGAGTTGGTTCAGATCCATGATTTCGTTTTCATATGATCCACCGATGATAGCCAAATAATTAGTAATTGCCTGTGGTAAAAATCCCTCATCTTTTAAATCATGGAGTGAAAACCCAAAATCTCGCTTTGAAAGTTTTTTGCCATCAATATTGCATAGAATTGGCATGTGCCAAAATGTGGGTACTGGTGTATCAAATGCGTGATATAACGCTGCTTGGCCAGCCGTATTGCTCAAATGATCTTCACCGCGAAATATGTAGGAAATATGCATGGTCATATCATCAACAAAATTTGCAAACATAAACGTGAAGCTGCCATCTGTACGAGTGAGAGGGAAATCTGAAAAATGTTTTAAATCAAATTTCACAGTTTTGCGAGAAAGGTCCGTGATGGTAATTGTGCGCTCATGATCGAGCTTCAATCGCCAAATATGCGGTTTATTTTGTGTTAATTGTTTTTCGATTTCATCGCTTGCTAGTTGCATACAAGCGCGATCATAACGAGGGGCGACCTTGAGTGCTTTTTGACGGTCTCGTTTTTTTTGCAATTCTTCTTCAGAACAAAAGCATGGGTATGCCAAAATCTTTTTTTTTAGCTCTTCTAACTTTTCTTTGTAAATTGCAGAGCGCTCTGATTGAAAGTACGGTGCGTAAGGGCCACCTTTTTCAGGGCCTTCATTATACGATAGACCGAGCCACGAAAGGTCGGAGATAATTGTTTTTGCTCCCGGATCAAAATTGCGTTGTGGATCAGTGTCTTCTATGCGGAGTACAAATGTTCCATTTTTTTGTTGTGCAAACAGATAATTAATGAGAGCTGTTCGTATATTGCCAATGTGCATAATGCCTGTTGGTGAGGGAGCAAAGCGAACGCGTATTATTTTTGAGTTCACGGGGATCCTTGATCAAGATCGATAATTTTTATTGCATAAATTTTATGTTATGTATACAGTGTACTCGATACAATTGGTAAGTCTAGTTATGTTCTGTTTATACTCGTTATGAAGCAATAAAAGGGAGTAGGAATGAACAAATGTCTTCGCATTGTCCTGAGTGCGCATTTATCTGATGCTTTTTTGTATACGTTTATTCAAAAAAATGCGAGGAAGTTGGGCCTTGAGGGTGTGGCTCAAATGGTTGATCCAAAATCAAATCAAATACGAATTACGGTGTGTGGATCGAGTGTAGAACTCGATCAATTTGTTGATCTTGTATATAACGGCACGCAAAAGTTTGATATTAATGACATTGAGGTAGAACCGTTCTTGAAAGATAAAGATTATCGTTCGGTTTTTCGTGTCATAGATTAAGTTGCTCCTTTCTTCTTGAATTCCCCCCTTTCTGATACACTGCATACTGTATAATTAGTGGGCTATGTGGATATAGCTGTGGTATTCGGTTTGAAGTTTTTCTATGATCAATGTTCGTTTTTTTTCTTGCATTTTGCTTTTTCTGGTTTGCGGTGCTGTTCGTGCGGATACCATTGCAGTTCTCGATTTCAACGAGTATTTGTCTCGTGAGGATGTTATTCCTCAATCATTTTTGTTGGTTGATCTTACATACACTTCCGATGTTTATTTTTCTGAACAAGAGTTTCGGTATCTTGTTGATTTGCCGGTAGGTACTCTTGTTTCTAATAATCAGATGCGTACGGTGGTGAGCCGTTTATTTCAAAAAAAGGTGTTTGAACAAATACGGATAACGCTGACAGACAATGCGTTGGGAAAGCGGCTTCACTTTGATTTAACGGGATCATGGACGTTTCAAAAATTAAAGGTGAGTGGGGTATTGGTCGGTAGGGATTGGTATAAGCAATATTATTGTATGGAGCCAGGAGATGCGTTTGATCGTGATACGCATGCACATTCGATGAAAAAAATTCAGGATGCGTGCCGGCGTGATGGGTTTTTTAATACCAAAACAAGCAGTAATTTTTTGTATGATACGATAACAAAATCAGTAACGGTTCAGACAGCTATTGATCGGGGGAGTAAATTTTTCATAGGGGATGTTTTGCTGACTCTTCAGGCAGAACAGGATATGCCATTAGGTGAGATCAAGAGTATAGAGCAACAGGTATACAAGAGATTTTTTCGTACCATGCGCAACGTGAGATATACTAAAAATTTTATAGAACAACGGGCTCGTGCTATCAAACGATATCTAGCACAAAAAGGTTTTTTGCAACCAACAATAGTCCTTACCGAAACGGTGTGCCGCAAGGACTGTTACGTGCATCTTGATTGGCAGATTGATTTGAAAAAAAAACGAACGTTTATTTTTTTTGGGAATCGCTTTTTGTCGCACGCCCAGCTACTCGATCTTATCCTGCAATTTGGAAGATCGGCTTGGATTGTTCCGGCATCAATTTTAGCGCAAGAGTTGCAGAGTGCATATAATGCAAAAGGATTCTGGGATGTTGTAGTTGATGCTCGCGATGAAGAGGATCGCTCTTTTTTTGTTATAAAAGAGGGCAAACGGGCAGTTATTGATCAGATAAAAATACAAAATGCTTATTCGATTGCGCCGCGTAAGATCATAAAACGTTGTACTGTATCACTCAAGCGAGCATCTTTTTTTGATCGTGATCTCATGAACACTGCGTTTGATGATCTTATTGATTTGTATTTAAAAGAGGGTTTTTTAGATATAAAAATTGTTGCACATGAATTTGTGCTTATGCCGTCCAACCATTATAAACTTGTTATCAGTATTGATGAAGGAGCGCGTACCGTTATTGATCGTGTTTCTATTCCAGGGTATCCAGAATTGCAAATGCAAGGGCCGTTTTGCGTGATTCACCAGAGCAAGCAAGCGGTTTCGTATGATTTTGCGCTCATACAAAATCAAAAGAAATGGCTGACCGATCTATTTCATAAGCAAGGGTATTTGTTTGTTGCGATAAAATCCGAACTCAAAACAGATGATGAACAAACCGTGGTGGTTTGGCATATTGATCCTGGTCGGAAGGTTTTGTTTGGAAAAACGATTATTCAAGGAAGTACCACGTTTCCATTTGAGAATGTGATGCGTGAGTTGCAGTATCAACAGGATCAGTTATGGGATCAAGAAAAAATTCGTCGATCATTTCTTCGTTTGAAAGATCTACAGCTTTTTGATGCTGTTTCATGTACACCGATTGCATTGCCGGGAACATCTGAGCAGTGTGTGTTTATAAAATTACACCAAGATGACCCCTTTGAGGTGCGGCTACGTGCTGGATTTGAATTACAGCATATTCGTCAATATCAAACATTCACTGGCCTTGCATATAAAGTGGGGGGCACGTTTATGGTAAAAAATCCGTTTTGTTGTGGTGATCAACTTCGCTTTGATGTTGACGTTGCTCGTTCTCACTATGAGATGGTTTTTAAATATAGATACCCATGGCCATTTAAATTGCCTATTAATAGTTCATTTCAACTCTATAACATTAAGTATGAGCAACCAGGATTTGTTGGGAGTAAAAATGATATATACACTTTGTTTCGGACAGGATGTTTAATGGGGGTGCAACGCAAAGTGAGTTATTTTGATATTGGAGGAAATGTTGGATTTGAATGGTTTAAAACAAAGCTAAACCGTACTATGCAGAGTTTTGCTGATCGGTTTGCGTGTGCAATTAATTTTAATTCGTCATTATTGGATAAACGTATTATCTTTGTTTTTGTAGAACCAACCTTGATGATTGATGTTTTGGATAATAATCTTAATCCAACTCGTGGCATGTTTTGCTTGATGAGTTTGAAAGGTATGTTTCCGACCAAGGCTCTTTTTGCTGATTCTTATTTTATAAAACTTCTAGTTGAGTGTTCTTGGTTCCTTCCTGTGCGTTCAGTGGTTGCTGCATTTCGTATTCGTTTTGGCCATATTTTCCATCGATTATTTGAGGATATTATGCCGAATGAACGATTTTATTTGGGTGGTGCCCATTCAATTCGTAGTTATATAACCGATTTATCGCCACCTCTTGGCTGTTTTGTGGATGATGATTGCAAACGGTATGTTGTACCACGTGGTGGCAAAACAATGCTGAATGTTAATATTGAGTTGCGCGTGCCGTTATTTCAAAATGCTGGCATTGTGTTATTTCAAGATATCGGTGCTTTGAGCAGTGATCGATTTGCGGATTACAATATTGAGGATATAGTTGCAGGTACGGGATTTGGAATTCGCTATCTTACGCCTATTGGCCCACTTCGATTTGATATAGCCTGGAAATGGAAAAAACAATCTCCTGATGAACATGGCTATAATTGGTTCTTGACCTTTGGTCAGGCATTTTGATTTTCTTTATTTATTCACTGCATTTGGTATATTGATTCTTTAGATCAATTAATTTAAATAACAGATTGGATAGATTATGAATCCGGAGCACAACGATGCTGCACCCATGCATGGACATTCATTAATTGGTGAGTTGGTATGCCATTTGCCCTATGCTATTTTTTCTGTTGCATTTAGTATTATGGTATTGAGTTTTGTGACCTATTTTTCGTTAGATGATCCTATTGATGTGGTATGTCGCAAATCGGATCTTCTTTTTCATAGTTTTCACTTTATGCATATTGTGTTTGCCGCAACAGGGACATTGATTGCGTTTTTTCGTTTTTCAAAAAGTGTGCCGCGAGCATTGCTTCTTGGCATTTTTTCTCCAATGATCTTCTGTACTCTTTCCGATTCAATATTGCCGTATATTGGTGGCAAACTGCTTGGGGTGCATATGCATTTCCATCTTTGTTTTGTTACGGAGCTTTGGAATGTGATCCCCTTTTTGGTTGTCGGTATTATTAACGGGTTTGCAATTAGTAGACATGGTGGGGACAGACAGATGTTGTATGCAGTTAGTTCTCATGCTGTTCATATTTTAATAAGTGCTTTAGCTTCGATATTTTATCTAGTGGCAAACGGATGCACTGATTGGTATCGTATTATTGGTATGGTTTTTATATTTTTAATTGTAGCGGTGATTGTTCCTTGTACGTTATCTGATGTTGTGGTGCCGATGTTGTTTGCACGAGTAGGTACAAAAAAATGAGAAGTATCCGATTAGAGCATGTTTCAAAATCATTTCATGGTGAAGTGGTTCTTGAAGATTTAAGTCTGACAATTCCTGGAGGTCAGTTTTTTGCGTTGCTTGGTCCGAGTGGGAGTGGGAAAACCACTATTTTGCGTTTAATCGGTGGTTTTGAACAACCGGATGCCGGATCGATTTATTTGGGTGATGAAAATATTACTGAGATTCCAATCAATGAACGCCGCGTCAATACTGTTTTTCAACAATATGCTCTGTTTCCCCATATGAATGTATTTGAAAATATAGCTTATAGTCTGCGCATTCGAAATGTTGCGAATGACGTAGTGCAACAAAAGGTGTCTAAAGTTTTAAAAGCGGTACATTTGGAAAAACAAATTTATAGATCAATCGATCAACTTTCTGGTGGACAGCAACAGCGTGTGGCACTTGCGCGTGCCATTATTAATGAACCGGAAGTATTATTGCTCGATGAACCGCTTGCAGCGCTGGATCTGAAATTGCGCGAACGAATGCTTATTGAACTTATTGATTTGCAAAGCGAGTTGAAAACAACGTTTGTGTATGTGACTCACGATCAATTTGAGGCGCTTACTGTGGCTGATCACATGGCCATTATGAATGAAGAAGGGCAAATTGAGCAGAGTGGTACCCCGAAAGAAATTTATGAATTTCCAAAAACATCGTTTGTTGCTTGTTTTGTAGGAACAACAAATATTTTTGAAGGTACTATCAAGCAAGACGGCACTATTTCATATTTCGAGATAGAGGGATTGGGAAGTTGTGAAGTGTCTGTTCCAAAAAACAAGCAATGGATTTGTGACGGATGTACGGCATTGATGAGTTTGCGACCAGAAAAAATTGAAATACGCAAATCGTTAATGGAAGGGTTTTCTAATAAATGGATGGGTATTGTAGAAGCTATCGTGTATCATGGACGATCAACACAGTATAATGTCCGACTCAAAAATAATCGTATTGTTCACGTGTTTGAGCAGAACGAAGAGCATTTTGAACGTGAAGTTATAGATTATGATGATCAAGTGTATTTGTATTGGCAAAAAGAAAACGTGGTGTTATTAGAGCGATGAAACGTGTATCAAATCTTTTTTCAAAAGAATTGCCATTATTTTGTTCATTGCCAGCGGTGGTATGGCAGATTTTTTTTATGGTCGGGCCCATTTTGATCATAGGATTTTATAGCATTGCTGATAGTAGTTCCTGGTGGCGTATTTCGCTTGTTCATTATAGAAACTTATTTGAATTTACTTATTTTAAAATTATTGCTCGTTCATTGTTGCTTGCAGTTGCTACAGCGCTGACGGGATTATTGTTTGCATATCCGGTTGCCTATTTTCTTGCTTTGCGCGTGCGGCGGTTCAAGAATTTTTTACTTTTTTTATTAACGCTTCCGTTTTGGGTGAATTTTTTGGTGCAAATTTATGCATGGTATTTCTTGCTTGAACGTAATGGTCTGATTAACAATTTTTTATTGAAATTGGGAATCATCAGTGAACCGTTATTACTATCAAGCAGTTTGTTTGCAGTTTTTATTGTGATGCTCTATTGTTATCTTCCTTTTATTATTATGCCCTTATATAGCGTACTTGAAAAGATAGATACACGTCTTTTAGAGGCATCGGCAGATTTAGGGGCATCTTCCTGGCAAACGTTTTGGCGCATTACTGTTCCGTATTCAATGCCGGGAGTTAAAACAGGTTTATTGTTGGTGATGATTCCGGCGTTTGGTGAGTTTGTGATACCAGCACTTATTGGAGGATCCAAGTATATGTTAGTTGGATCATTAATTTCATATTATTTTTTGGCTGCACGAAACAATCATGCTGGTGCGGCGTTTACCTGTTTGAGTGGTGTTGTTTTGCTGGTAATGCTCATCACTGTTGCTGGTGCCGGCAGGGTGTGGTCTTTGCGTAAATCGTAGGAACTATGATGATACATGGCGTATGGAGCAAATATATTTTTCCCTTCTTTGTTGCTCTTTTATATCTTTTTTTATATATACCGCTCATTATTCTTACTATTTTTTCGTTTAACGATAATCGGCTACGATTTGACTGGGCTGGGTTTACAACAAAATGGTATGTATTGCTCTGGAATTCCAATGAAGTGTGGCATGCGTTGCAAAATTCTCTCATTGTTGCAACAGCATCGGTGATTTTGTGTTTATCAATGAGTGCTCTCTTTGTTTTTTTTGGAAAGCAAGTATACGTCAGGCGTGCCCTCCTGCTCTTTTATGGCAATCTTGCATTGCCTGAAATTGTGCTTGCGGTTGGCTTGATGAGCCTATTTTATTTTTTTTATGTTCCTCTGAGTCTCACAACCTTGATTGCGGCTCATACTGTTTTGGGGCTCGGGTATGTGGTCCCCATTATTTATGACCGATACATTGAATTGGATAAACGATATATGGAAGCGTCGTTAGATTTAGGAGCAACGCACTGGCAAACATTTACTCGTGTGGTGCTGCCCTTGCTTGCACCGTCGTTGTTGGTGGCGGCGTTGCTTGTTTTTATTATTTCTTTTGATGATTTTGTGTTGTCGTTTTTTTGTGCGAGTGGTTCCACGCAAACGTTGCCAATGTATATTTTTGCGATGATTCGTTCCGGGTCTTCTCCTATCGTGAGTGCTCTTTCAACATTGCTTTTAGTGGTAAGTGGGATTGTAGTGCTTATCTTGCTTGCATTGTCGTCTAAAAAACGGGGGGTATTGCGATGAATAGAATGCGCTTTGTGATACGAAGCATTATTGTTGTTATTGTTTGTGGAGCCGTGTACGGGTTTCTGCGGTTACCTGGCTTGGTGGATATGATTCGTACAACAAAAAGCATCAATGTTTTGGTGTGGCCGAATATTATCGATGCAAAATATTTTGATCAGTTTGAGCACGAATCGGGCATCACAGTACATTTGAGTTATTTTGAAAATTACGAAGAGCTTTTGGTTAAAATGCAATCGGGAATGGGTGACTATGATTTGGTTATGGCTTCTGATTATTCGA
>SDBT01008857.1_pt1 | contig 16383 bp, 11 predicted proteins | sample 2277101 | NCBI WGS metagenome assembly SDBT01 (sample SAMN10404973, study PRJNA504765) | marine sediment metagenome | isolation source: marine sediment core GS10_PC15, 103 cmbsf | place: Arctic Ocean: Southern Knipovich Ridge | collected 2010 | reverse complement strand
TGTCATTCTGAGCGAAGCGAAGAATCTCACGTCTGAAAACCCATCCTAAGGCCAGATGCCCACCAGGGCGCGTCTTCGACTTCGCTTCGCTCAGCATGACAGCTAAAAAGTCAGTCAAGTTGAGTATCTTAGTATTTCAACTAACGCCAACAATTAAATGTTGTTCATTATTCTAACATTATATTTTGTCAAAACAACAGCGAGGTTTGCTTTGTTAGGCCTGAACCGAATAATCAGCCCGACGCACAGGCAAACCTCGCCGCTTAATAGCTGGTAATTATTCTTAAATCTTAGCTGTCGTAGTAAAGATGGAACTCATACGGATGCGGGCGAAGTGCCATCGGATCAAGCTCTTCTTCACGTTTCCACTTTATCCACATCTCGACCAGATCGTCGGTAAAGACACCACCGGTGGTCAGGAATTTATGGTCCTTTTCCAGAGCATCAATAGCTTCGGCAAGAGAACCGGGAGTCTTGCGATATTTGGCCAAATCTTCGGCAGAGAGCTCATAAATATCACAGTCAAGGGGCTCACCCGGATCGATCTTGTTCTGGATCCCGTCAAGTGCCGCCATCAGCATCGCCGTCCATGCAAGATAACCGTTGCACGTCGGATCGGGACAGCGGAACTCAAGACGCTTGGCCTTGGGATTGTCCGAGTACATCGGAATCCGAACGCCCGCCGAGCGGTTGCGCTTGGACATCACAAGATTGACCGGTGCCTCGAAGCCCGGAACCAGACGACGATAAGAATTTGTCGTAGGAGCCGCAAAAGCAAGAATAGCCGGTGCATGCTTGAGGATTCCACCGATCGAATACAGACCTATGTCACTAAAACCAGCATAGCCATCGCCTGCGAACAGGGGCTTGCCGCCCTTCCACAGAGAAAAGTGCGAGTGCATCCCGCTGCCGTTGTCCTCGAATATCGGCTTGGGCATAAATGTCACCGTCTTGCCGTTATTCTTGGCCACGTTCTTGATGATATACTTGTACCACATGAACTGATCGGACATCTTAACAAGCTCATCGAACTGCATATCGATTTCAGCCTGGCCGGCGGTCGCAACTTCATGGTGATGGGCTTCGACAACGATCCCGACCTTTTGCAGTTCCTTGGTCATATCGCTTCGAAGATCTTGATACGTATCGGTCGGGCTTACAGGAAAATACCCGCCCTTGAAGCTCGGCTTGTAACCAAGGTTCGGCTCTTCGAAACGCGCCGTGTTCCATGCGCCTTCGACAGAATCAATCCTGTAAAAGCCTGTATGCTGATTTTGCTCGTATCGAACTTCATCGAAGATAAAGAACTCCGGTTCGGGACCGATGAAGCAGGTATCGGCAATACCGGTCTCTTTTAAATACGCGGCACCCTTGCGCGCCACGTGACGCGGATCGCGAGAATAATCTTCGCGAGTGATAGGATCGACAATATTGGCGATAACACTGACTGTCGGATCCTTAAAAAACGGATCAATCACAACCGTATCAGGATCGGGAATCGCCAGCATGTCGGATACGTGAATGCTCTGCCAGCCGCGAATCGACGAACCGTCAAAACCAACTCCGTCCTTGAACGTATCTTCGTCCCAGGTATCCGTCGGGTACGAACAGTGCTGCCAAGTACCAAGCATATCTGTAAATTTCAAATCTATCATCCTGGCGTTATGCTTTTTGGCAAACTCAAAAAAATCTTTAGGAGTCATCATTTATTTCCTTTCAAAAAAAGAACCCCAACATTTTTTCTGATATTTAGGCTCCAACGGCCGATTATACGACCGCGGTAACAATAATACCAATCTATACTGATCTCAATTGAATTTTCACGTTTATCCGCGGATAAGTAACTTAAAAACAACCAGTTACAGTTTTATTCGCGGACTTTTACTACCCTTAAGGGTAGAACTATTGTTATTCCAAGACAAACTCCTCGGAATCTACGTATGGTTCGATCCTTCTGCCAAAGATCGATAATATCTTACCCGTAACATATCCTGCAATCAGTGCCACAGCAATTGTAATCCCGATACCCGCCAACTCGGTGCCGCTGCTGATACCGCCAACAAGGAATACCGCCGCAATACCACCGCCCAAACCGGGCCAGCCGTGCAGATTCATTACCCCGCAGGTATCTATAGCTTTGACTTTTTGCTCGAGCCTCGACTGCACCACGGCAAAACCGAAAACAGACAGGACCCCGGCGAGTACTCCTATTACGAACGCTCCTGTATGCGTAGCGTGATCACAGGTCGAACCTATTGCTACGCCACCGGCTAATGTCGCGTTAGCCATATCCGCAATTGATATCTTGCGTCCCCTGAAAAATACAGTCGCAAAGTAAGTCGCTATGGTTGCTCCACAAAGTGACAGTACTACGTTTACGGCTGTATATGGCACCAGTTCCGGAGCCACAAGCGCCGCGCAGAAACTCGGCCAGAACAGCCACAGTACCATACTGCCAACCATGGAAAAACGGTCACTGGTATCGTCCGATTCTATCGGAGCGGTTAGCTCCTTCTTCGTGGTCATAGTCATCGCAACGCCCAAACCGAACAGGGCGCCAAAAGCATGAATCAATATCGAGCCGCCCGTATCGACAAAGCCGCCCCGAGGTAGCAAGCCCCCCCCTGTCAGCAACCATTCATTAATCATGTAACACGGCATAAATAATATTGCTAAAACAATGTACTGTGACATCTTGAGCCTGCCCAGAACGGCACCGGCACATATTAAAAGACTGGCGGCACCAAACTCTGCCAGGATGAGCCTGTCTATTTCTATTTCAGGCACCTCGAATGCCCCAATACCGCCAAGCAAATAATAAACCGGTATTGACACACTCACCAAAAGATATGTCGCCGTCAACGCAGAACGACCATACCTCCTGACGAACACCATAAGGAATCCAAAACCGACCAGCAGCATAGCAAGTACATGAATGGAACGATTGTACTTCTGCACATCCACTACTTGACCCAGCCCCGATGAAGCATCTGTACTTATCGACAATGCTGCGCCCGGAGCCCCGGATTCGGCAAACGCGGTCACTGAAAACACTCCTAATAAAAGTAACAATAACATTAATAAATTCACTCGTCCTGCGCCTGAGAAAGACACCCCTCTTTGTTCCCATCATTTTCTGTTCCTTAACTAAATTAGTAAATCTTATGAGCTAACTGTACAGCTGAGCTAACTGTACAGCTTAGAAAGTAGTAATGCAATATCCGTGCCAGACCGAAAAACAACTTTTAATAAACGCCTATCTGCCTGCTATGTAAGCACTTACGTATCCATGCCATAGGTGGTAGCCATGCAAGCAAAACTACAATAATGTAGATTTATGGCCGAAAAAATACAATTTTGTATTTTTTCAGAACAAATCCTAACAAAATAAATGCCCGGCCCTGTTAAGACCGGGCACGCTCATAATGCCCATAAGTTTATGGGCACAGAAAATGATGGCTGATGATTATTGACATTAAAAATCGCTAACCGATGGCCTTGCTGCCGCGATCTCCGGTGCGAATCCGGATACATTCGGGCATATCCAATACAAATATTTTACCGTCGCCGATTTGTCCGGTCTTGGCACCGGCGATAATTGCATCTATCGTTTTATCGACAAAGTCATCATTTACACCTATCTCCAAACGAACCTTCTTGAGCAGGTTAACCTCGAACTTGATGCCGCGATAACTTTCTTCGTAACCCTGCTGCTCGCCACAGCCGACAGCGTTTGTCACCGACATCTTGCCGACCTTGGCGTCGAAGAGCGATTGTTTTACGTCTTTGAGTTTGTGCGGTTGTATGTATGCTATTATCAGTTTCATTTCTATAACTCCTTATGCTGTCGCAACGTTATATCGTATTGAATATCTGGAATCCGCCGTAGGCTTCCATCCCGTGCTCGCCGATGTCCAGACCACGCATCTCTTCATTGTGGTCGATCCGAAGACCAACGGTTAGATCAATCGCCTTGAAGATCAGTCCCATGCTCACAACTATAAAAGTAACAGTAGCTAACGAACCGACTATCTGAATACCAAACTGCATCGGATTGCCGCTGTAAATAAAACCGTTGTGTGCAAGACCCAGCGACGATTTACCGAATATACCAACTGCAATCGTTCCCCAGATACCGCCTATACCGTGCACCGGAAACGCTCCTACAGGATCGTCGATTTTAAGTGCATCCAAAAGTTCCACACTACGGACCACAAGGAAACCCCCGATACCACCTATTACCAACGCAGCCCAGGGATCGACGTATGCACACGGTGCTGTTATCGCAACCAATCCGGCAAGTGCACCGTTCATCGCCATTGATAAATCCGGCTTGCCGAATCTTTTCCATACCGTCGCCATAGCCGCTATTCCGCCCATCGCCGCTGCAAGGCTGGTATTGATCGCAACCCTGCCGATCAACTGGCCGTCACCGACCGCAAGTGTAGAACCGGCATTAAAACCGAACCAACCGAACCACAGAATAAAAACACCAAGCGACGCAAGCGGGATACTATGAGCGGGGATAACATTTGCTTTTCCGTCGGGACCAAATTTCCCTTCGCGAGGTTTGAGCATAATGGTCCCGACAAGAGCCGCCACACCGCCTACCGTATGAACGACAGTCGAGCCGGCAAAATCTGCAAAGCCCATACCCCCAAGCCATCCCCCCCCCCATATCCAGTGGCCGACTATCGGATAAATAATAGCGGAGATCAAAAACGAATAGATCAGATAAGCAGGAAACTTCATTCGCTCGGCCATCCCACCGGCTACGATCGTCGCCGCAGCACCACAGAACGCCGCCTGGAAAAGCCAGAACGCATGCAGAGGTACTCCACTGGCTATCGGATCAAGCCCGAACAAGGCAAAGCCTTTAACACCGCAAAACGAATTGCCATCACCGAACATAAGTGCATAGCCGATAAGATAGAATCCTAACGAAGCCATGCAGAAATCAAGAAAGTTCTTGGTCAGAATGTTGCACGTGTTCTTGGCACGGATAAAACCGGCCTCGACCATACCGAAACCAGCCTGCATAAAAAACACAAGAAACGCCGCAAGCAGAACCCAAACAGTATCAAGACCAACACGCAACTGATCGAAATCTACCGATTGCTCGGACGCGAAACTACTGCCGCACAACAGACCCAACAGAACAAAAACAGCTAAGAACAATCCTCTTGTCTGAAATGGAAAAAATCTTTTCCTTGCCATCGTTTCTATGCCCCCAAAAAAACTTGCTAATCTTTATCAATGATCAAATTTGTTAATGAGCCAATCATTACTTTGACATACAAACGAAGATGCAATTATCGTGCCAGCATGACGACAATGGTAACAACACGCTTTAACTTCTTATGAAACAAGAGGTTATGACTCATGACGCGACAACACTCTATTCGCAGGCAATCTACGTTTTTGTCGGACGGATGCCATTAATATACATATATGTATTTTTTATTCCAACTTTCCGTAAAAAAAACGAGCCCCGCCGACTGTTGCAGGACCCGTTTTTCGCCCATAAGGGCACAGAAAATAATGGCTCTGAAATTTCTTCTTAGCCGATGGCATCGTCACCACGCTCGCCTGTACGAATGCGAACGCACTGGTTTAAATCCGTCACAAATATCTTGCCGTCACCAATCTTGTTCGACCTGGCTCCTTCGATTATCCCTTCGATAGCCTTCTCTACGAATCCATCGTTGACCGCTATTTCAAGTCTGACTTTCTTGAGAAGATTGACCTCGAACTTAATACCCCGGTAGCTTTCTTCATATCCCTGCTGTTCACCGCATCCAAGGGCATTTGTCACCGACATCTTACGGACCTGGCGTTTATACAACGATTGTTTTACGTCCTGGAGTTTGTGCGGCTGAATATATGCTGTTACAAGCTTCATTTCTATAAACCTCCAATCTATACTTCACGATCTAAGTCGTAGTGAAAATCTGGAACCCGGAATACGCTTCCATTCCATGCTCACCGATATCGAGCCCCTTGAGTTCTTCCTCGGCAGTGACACGCAGACCGGTAGTCTTGCTTATCGCATAGAACAACACAAGTCCCACCCAGGCGAACGCTGAAAATACTCCAAGGGCCTGTACCCCTAAAAGTTTCAACCCACCGCCGCTGAAAAGTCCCGACTCAAGGTTGAAAAGTCCTACAGATAAAGTACCCCAGGCACCGCAAACACCATGAACGCTGACTGCACCGACCGGATCATCAATTTTCAAAATCCTGTCAATAAACAAAACACTCGCGACAACCAGGCAACCGCCGATAGCACCAATCACAATCGCGGCCATCGGTGATACTGTATCACAAGCAGCGGTTATAGAAACAAGACCCGCAAGCGCACCGTTTAACGCCATGGAAGCATCGGGTTTTTTCAACACAAACCAGGAGATACACATTGCCGCAATCGCTCCGGCTGCCGCTGAAAGATTAGTGGTTACTGCAATATATCCGATCGATCCGTCACCGGTCGTCGTACTTCCCGGATTAAATCCGAACCATCCGAACCACAGAATAAAAACACCTAAAGCAGCCAAAGGTATATTGTGACCGAGTATGGCTCTGGGCTCGCCGTTCGGTCCATACTTGCCGACTCGGGGACCAAGGATAATCGCCCCGGCCAATGCAAGCCAACCGCCAATAGAATGAACTACGGTAGATCCGGCAAAATCCAGAAAACCAAGTTTCTCAAGCCATCCGCCACCGTCAAGCAGACCGCCCCAGGCCCATGAACCGAAAATCGGATAAATAAACAGCGTAATAAAAAAGCTGTAAATCAGGTATCCGGTAAACTTTGTGCGCTCGGCCATGGCACCGGAGACAATAGTCGCCGCCGTCGCGGCAAACACCGTCTGAAAAATCAGGAACGTCCAGTTCCAGTCCGCACCGGGCTCAACACCTTTGAGGAAAAACAAACTCGTACCGAACAAACCGTTACTGGCCCCGAACATAAGCCCAAATCCGACCATAAAGAACGTTATAGAGCCTATCGAAAAGTCCATCAAGTTCTTCATCAGGATATTTACAGCATTCTTAGCACGAGTAAAACCAGCCTCAACCATCGCGAATCCTGCCTGCATGAAGAAAACCAGAAACGCTGCAATACAAGTCCAGACAATATTGATATTGGTTGACAACTCTTCTTTTGCAGCCTCTATAGCCAGAGGTATCCGACACTGACGTTTCTGCATATAAAGGCACGCAAAATCCCAGTGACACAACAATCGATACTAACATTAAAACTTTCATCTTTGTGTCCTTTCCAAAAAGCTCTTACGTGATTAAAAACTTTTAGAGATACTTATACCGGCAAAGAAATATGCGTCATCTTTGTTGTACCTATTGGATTTAGATATTCTCTCGTCCACCAAAGTCACATAATTGAGACTCGGCGCCAGCGTAAAACCATAAACTTCAAACGGAAACGAGATTGAAAACGCCAGATCATTAAACCTCTCTGCGTTAGTGTTAGTGTTGCCGCTCCAGTAATACTTGTTGTATGTTCTGTTGGCCCAGCCAAGACTTGCGCCGAGTTCCAGACCAACGCTTATATCGTTGAGAACTACCGCAAACTCTTCGATACTATGCGAGAGGCCCAGCGAGGCATACGTACCCTTGGCTTCGTCAACGTCATGATAAACGATTATCGATGGACTCAGCGGCAGGTCCAGGCCAAGTCCCCAGTAAACCTCGGTTGTATCGGAGGGCTTGGCGCTTGGGAAATAATAGTGGATCACACCAACTGAATACCCAACACCATCGAAACCTGGAATGTCACCCGAATAATCCAGCGACCAGTCATGCTCGGAGAACTTGCCGTTATTGCCGTTGATCTTGGTGGTTTCAATATTAGCCCACCACGAAGCTGTGAACCCGGCAAATGAGGCACTTACTCCGGGCTGTACAACCGGGTCATCACTTAGATCCTGACCACGCCAGATGTACTTGCCGTAGTAATCAGTGGTTATCTCAAATTCAACATCTCCTTCGGCAAAAGCCGAACCAGATACAAAAGCCAACAAACTCAAACTCAAAACCACCCACTTCAACCTTCTCATTCTTTTTGCTCCTTAACTTAAGTTACTAATACAATCGTTTTCTTTTCTGCGTTTCCTAACACAAAAACCAATTTGTCTTCCGTAGCGCAATATGCGTGCCAAAAGCAGAATGTGACCGCAAAATACTCATAAGTGTTTATTATCAAAAGAGTTACGAGATACTAAGTGTCACCGTCAGAAAATAATATGATCTACATTATTGTATTAAGCCGCATTATTCCTACAATTTTGTATTATATATACTTGGGATCAATGCCGTATTTCTTAATTTTATAGCCAAGAATCCGCTCTGTAACACCTAAATCCTCTGCAGCGTTTCTCTGGCGCCCGCCGCAGCGTTTAAGAGAATCGATGATAAGTTCTTTTTCCATATTGGCTATGATTTCATGCATGGGACGCTTGCCGGACGGGATTGATTTATCGGCCATCTGAAGTGAAGGCGGAAGATGCTCCGAGCGAATCACTTCGAAATCGCACAAAAGCACCGCCCTTTCGATGCAGTTCTCCAATTCACGAACATTGCCGGGCCAGTGATAACGTGTCAGCATCTCAATCGCCGGCGTCGATATCCGCGATATATGTTTATTGTTTTCTTTTTCAAATTTCTCCAGAAAGAAATCCGCCATCAGCATAATATCGTCCTTGCGGTCCCGAAGCGGAGGAAGGTAAATCGGAAAAACATTGATGCGGTAATAAAGGTCCTCGCGAAAAATACCCTCCTGTATCTGTTGCTCAAGATTCTTATTCGTCGCGACAGTTATTCGAACGTTGGTCTTTATCGTCTCGAGCCCGCCTAACCGCTCGAATTCCTTAAACTGGATAACACGAAGAAGTTTTACCTGCAAATTGAGAGGAAAGTCCCCGATCTCATCAAGGAATATCGTACCGCCATGTGCCCTTTCGAACCGACCCATCTTACGAGCCGTCGCACCGGTAAACGCACCCTTCTCATGGCCGAAAAGTTCACTCTCAAGAAGCGTCTCAGGAAGCGCCGTACAGTTTACCTTCACAAAAGGCTTGCTCGAACGTGGACTGTTATAATGAATCGCATGGGCAACAAGGTCCTTGCCGGTCCCGCTCTCACCGCGAATAAGTACCGTCGCATTGCTGTCGGAGACCTGCTCGATAAGACGATAAACCTCCTTGATCGCGTTGCTGGTCCCTATCATGTTGTGAATATTGAAATGCTCCTTGAGCTGCTGGCGAAGCCGGACGTTTTCATCGGTGAGCTGCTTGCGCGCCGATTCGAGTTGCTTGTTGAGCTTGACCGCCTGGGCGACCATCGTAGATATGATATTCAGCAAACGCACGTTGGCCTTGAAGTCATCGCCGCGAGCAACCTGCCTGTCAACGCTCATCGCGCCAATCGTCCTGCCCTCGAGCTTAATGGGGACACAATAAAAAGCCGTTGTGACCGTGCCGGTCTTCTTTCTCGATCTTGTCTTGTACAAAAACCGCGGGTCTTTTGAAATATCCGGAACAACAATTTCCTTACCCGTCTGCACCACTTTGCCGGTAATACCCTCGCCGACCTTGTAGCTGCCTAATTTCTTCGACTTTTCGCTAATCCCGTGCGCGACCCTGATATTGATAGTCTCACTGTCCGGATCAAGCAGCATAATCGTACCCCGGCGCAGCTTTAGATATGTATCGAGCGACTTTAGTATCGATTTGAGCGTAGCCTCAAGATCAAGCGACTCAGCCAGAGACCGGGCAATATCACCCAGCATCTCAACTTCACGTGCGGATTTCGCCTTCATAACAAAAACCTTTCAAAAAACCAACCAACTCGATATATTAACAAAATTGTAGATTTAACGCAAGCAAATACATTTTTGTCACAAAACCGTAGCCGAAGAGCCCTAAGTATTTATTCCACGGGGCTTTTATTCAAGCTGGTAGATTTCGGTTTTGGGACGAAAGATGAGTCAGGTGAAGGCGAAATAATCGCCGTGGGCGATGGGTTTTAGTTGTTTGCCCGCGAAAGGACCGACAATGGCTTTACCGGTGATGTTCCAGGTGCTGCTGGTTTGGCTATCAACAAATAAATTGCCGTCAGCCTGAAAACTCAGAGTTTTTTCGTCGAGCCGACGGTCGAATACACCGGTCGAACCCGAAGGCCGCGAATAGGCAGTCCTTGCGGCATCGAGTACCGAAAGAGCGCCTTCGGCATGAAAAACCGCGATGGGGACATCGGCGATTTGGTCATTGATAACCCGCCGCTGTGAAGTTATCGAATAAGGATAGGCCTTGTGCGTTTTTTCGATGGTGACGGTGATGAACTTTTCCATCGGGGCGACTCGGCCATCGTACTCGCCCTGATAGCCGAGCGGCCTGTTGTTGATATCGTCATAACCGACATACGGATTTCTTCCATAGTCACGCTTAAAACCGGTATTGCGAGAGAGCACAAGACCCTCAGGATAAGCCCGGCGAAACTGTTCGTAAGAAATAATCTGGGCTGGCAGCGTATCTAATTGTTTGCCGACCATATCACCAACAATAGCTTCGCCAGTCGCCTGCTGCCAAAGGCTTTCGGTTTCGCGGTCGTACATAACCAGGTTCGAGTAACGCAGCATCCCCGATACACCAAAAGTATATTCCCTGCCGTCGATTGTGCGCTCAAACACAATCGCGGTATAGCAAAGCGGACAGAACGTCACCAGCACAGGCACATCGGCGATTCGGTCGTTCACCATCTCGTGCCATATCAGGATCTGCAAAGGATATGCCCTGGCCTGTCCGTTGACAGTAAGGGCTATTACCGGTTCTGCCGGTTTTAACCAGCGAACGTTCTTGCGGGCTGAAACGAATTTCGGCTTGTGAATAGCCGGGATACCATCTTTACCGGGTCCGCCGCTGCGAAGCTCGCTAAGATCAATCGTACGCTTATCGGTATTAGTCTTAAAACCGGGTAGATTCGACCGACGCACTCGCGCCGCAGGGGATAATGCCGCCACCAGAACCCCCACGCAAACCAAACTAAGGCAAAAATGGATCACGAACTCGCGTAATTTAGCTTCCATTGTCGTTTCACCCCCAATAAAAGCCTTAAAGCCCATATTGATTACCTTAATAATACCTACGAACAAAAACAGGATCTCGTTCGGCATGAAAAACAAGCATAGCCGTTTAGCCGATTGTCGATTTTACTTAAAAATCCCTCTATCTAATTTGTTGCCTTTTAGCCATATTTCCTGTATTCTTTGGCAATTCAGACTTCGGCGCAGGTGCCGGGGACATCCAATTTAATGCAGGAGGTAACTGACTTATGGCTAACTATTTCAAAACAACAAAAATTCAAACAACGTTAATCTTAGTTTTATTATGCACCCTGGCCTCATCGGCTATGGCCGCGGAAGGAATGCTCGATTTCTCAAACTGCGTAATAGTCACCGACAAAAACCCCGGAAAGCTCGAACAAAAAGCCGTCTCGGTCCTGCAGGAGGAAATCCAGAAACGAACGGGAATAAAACCAAAGGCTGTTGTCGATAAACCCGCCGCAAATACACCGGCCATTGTCGTCGGACTCCAATCGAACGCAACTGCAAAGGACGCTAAAAAGGCCAAAATAACCGGAGCAGAAGGTTTCTATATTAAAGCAAAGAAAAAACGCAACCAGGTCATCATTGCCGGTAAAGACCCGCGGGGAGTCTTCTACGGCGTCGGGTATCTGCTGCGGAAGATGGAGCTTCGTGACAATTCCATTCTCGTACCCGATGACTTGAAGAAGCTCACTACACCCAGGTACGGCCTCCGCGGACATCAGTTGGGCTTTCGTCCGAAGACAAACGCTTACGATGCATGGTCACCAGCTCAGTATGATCAATACATCCGCGAACTCGGCCTGTTCGGGACCAACAGCATCGAGATCATGCCACCGATAACTGACGACGAGTTTCTCAGCCGTCACATGAAGAACCCCGACGGAACGCAAATGAAAGACTACGACGATGTCCTCAACATGATGGCAATACATTCCGAAATCATCGATTCGTACGACATGGACGTCTGGATCTGGTACCCGAACGTCGGAGACGACTACAAAAGCGAAAAAGGAATAGTAAAGGAACTCAAAGAGCGCGAAGACTGCTTCAAAAAACTAAAACGCATCGACCACATACTCGTCCCCGGCGGCGACCCGGGTCATCTGCACCCTGATCAGTTTTTCCCGCTAATGGACAGAATGGCAGAGATTCTCAAAAAGTATCACCCCAACGCAAAGATATGGGTCTCACCACAGGCAATGAAACCTACACGTGAATGGCTCGCAACATTTTACAAATACATCAACAAGAATCCCGATTGGCTCGGCGGATGCTGTTTCGCACCATGGATAAAAACCCCACTGCCCGAGATGCGAAGAGTAGTCGATAACAACATAAAGATCCGCCGCTATCCCGACATCACACACAACGTAGCATGTCAGTATCCGGTAAGAAACTGGGACCTGGCCTTTGCACTGACAACTCACCGCGAATGTTACAATCCACGTCCTCTCGCAATGAAGGCTATCCATAACGCACTCGACGAATACGCCAGCGGCTCACTTACATATTCCGAAGGCATCAACGACGACATAAACAAATTCATCTGGGGCGACCAGGACTGGGACCCGACCACCGAAGTAATCGAAACACTCCGAGATTATGCAAGGTTATTCATAAGCCCCGACTTCGCCGACGAACTCGCACACGGCTTCATGGCCCAGGAGAAAAACTGGGTCGGACCGCTGGCATCCAACGATCAGATCGATGTCACCTTCCGGCAGTGGCAACAAATAGAAAAAAACGCAGGCACAAAGGTCAACGAAAACTACCGATTCCAGATGGGCCTGATGCGAGCTTATTACGACACTTACGTCAAACGAAGACTAATACATGAAACCAACCTCGAATACCATGCAAAAGATGTTCTAAGAAAAGCCGCAAAAACAGGCTCGCTCGAAGCAATGAAACAAGCCGAAGAGGTGCTCAATAAGACAAAAACACACCCGATCGCACAGCACTTAAAGAAAAAATGCGAAGCACTCGCCGATTCACTACACGAAAGCATCAAATCCCAGCTCTACGTCGTAAAACACGAAGTTCCATTTCGAACCAGAGGCGCCTTCATGGACGGAATCGACGAACCGCTAAATGACATAGCATGGCTTAAAGCACAGTTCAAAGAAATTCGAAAACTCGATAGCGAAGCCGCAAAACTCGCCGCAATCGACAAAATCCTAAACCGAACAAATCCCGGACCCGGCGGATTCTACGACAACATGGGTTCACACTACAGCATGGACCGCATCTACAATCCAACTCCGTGGGAAGATGATCCCGGCACATTGAGATCACCGCGAATCGCTTTCTATTATAGGGTTGACCGGGACGAGGATCGTGACATACCGATGGCATGGAAAAACCAGGTCGGAACGATCTACGAAACTCCGCTGGAACTGGTTTACGACAATCTCGATCCCGACGCAACCTACACCGCCAGAATCGCCTACAGGGGCAGACGCAGCAAAATGATCCAACTCGTTGCCAACGACAAGTACAAAATCCACGACATGCTAAAAACTATGAAACCCCCGATCCGTGAATTCCAAATCCCAAAAGAAGCAACCGAATCAGGAAAACTAAAACTAACATGGACCTGCGGAGAAGGACAAAGAGGTTCACAAGTCTGCGAAATCTGGCTAATTAAAAACAAGGAATAATAAAATCAAGTTAACATTACTTACTGAGTAATGCGATGCACAAAGATCAATTTATCTCGCGACGCGTCTTTGTAAAGAAAAGTACAGCCGCGGTTATAGCTGCTTCGATGCCGAGCATGAAGTCTTCAGCAACAGGGCAAAAACCTCCACTGAGACTTGGCGGTCCCGTTAAAGAAAGGGATCCGTTCAAATGGATCCAAAAGCATAAAGCACTCGGCTACCGCGCTGCCTATTGTCCCGCAAAAGCGTTCGATCCCGATGACCTGGTACGGGCCTACGAGCAACTAGCACAAAAGGCCGATATAGTCATCGCCGAAGTCGGAGCTTGGAGCAATCCCATCGGCGACGATTCCGAACAGCGAAAAAAAGCCCTGACTAAATGCCGGGAGCAACTGGCACTGGCCGACAGAATCGGTGCTCGCTGCTGCGTAAACATAAGTGGCTCACGCGGCAATAAATGGGACGGACCCGACCCTCGCAACCTTACCGACGAGACATTCGATCTCATCGTCGAAACCACCCGCCGAATCATCGACGATGTAAAACCAAAACGAACATTCTTCGCCTTGGAAACAATGCCCTGGTCACATCCCGATTCACCCGACTCATACGTCCGACTGATAAAAGCAATCGACCGAAAACGATTCGCCGTCCACCTCGATCCGGTCAACCTGGTAAACAGCCCCCGTCGATACTTCAACAACGCCGCCCTTATCCGAGAATGCTTTAAAAAACTCGGCCCACACATAAAAAGCTGTCACGCAAAGGACATAATACTGGAGAAAAAACTCATCACACACTTAAACGAAATCCAGCCGGGCCTCGGCGGACTCGATTACCAAACGTTCCTCACCGAACTTGCCAAAATACCCGACACACCCCTAATGCTCGAACACCTAAAGACACCCGAACAATACAAACAAGCCGCCAACCACATCCGCTCCGTTGCGAAAAAATGCGGACTATCCTTCGGACCAAACGAAAAATAACATAATCAAAACAAGGGAGGCAAAATTGAAAAGTCCCAACCAAATTACTCCCAGGAATCCTTTGATTAATTAAAAAATCCCGATAAAAAAGCCTTAACACCAATGCCGATAAATCAATGCGCTGGGTATAGGAGACTCGACAGACAGATTGAATGATAGCAGGATTGAGGACGGGCGATGGTATAGATTTCCCTTGCAACTTACCACTTAACTCTTACCACTTACGTAACCGGTCAGTTATGGGTGGGTACTCTCCTGCTGTTAACTGAACCTCAATCTACCCCTAAAGACTTTTTTTCAGTATAGAAATGCGGTTTTTTGAGTTTAGACCAGCCATCCCTGGGTGTACTGACAGGGATTAAACTTTTTCGGGAAAGATTGTTTTATCCCATGTGCTATCGCCTCTATAACTCAAGTCTATACAGGCCGAGCCCCGATAATAACTAAGCCATTTGAACAAATCATAGAGAAAACGGCCATGACATATTGCAGAAAATGCCTTAGTAAACAGCAAAAGATTAATAATCTCGAAGAAGAAATTACCGCCCTCAAGAGCAAGTTGCATTATCAGGAGCGAACAGCCAAAGAAGGTTTTTTCGGTTCATCTACATCATCGGCGAAGATTCCGATAAAGCCGAACAGCCAAAAAGAACATCAACGCAATCGGGGTGGTGGTAAACCAGGTCATCAAGGTCATGGCCGGGCAAGCATTTGTGAAGAAGAAGCAGACAAGGTAGAGAAAATACGTATTGCTGATACTTGTCCGGATTGTGGAACAACTCTCGATAACAAGGGAACCAAAACCCGAACAGTAATTGATTGTCAGCCTGTCAAAATGAAGAAGGTACTGTATCATCTCCAACGCAAACGCTGTCCCAAATGCAAAAAGCTCATCAGTGCCAGGCCGCCAGGTGTTCTTGCCAAGTGTTTGTATTCAAATCAACTGCTGGCGTATGTGGCGGTTCAGCATTATATTTACGGCAACACATTAGGTCAGATTGAAAAGCAGACAGGCATCGGTTACAGCAGCCTTGTTGATGCAATGCACCAGATTTCAAAAAGATTGAAGGATGTTCCAAATGCGTTGATAAAGGTTTATAGAGACTCTCTGGTCAAACATGCCGATGAAACGGGTTGGAGGACAGATGGCAACAATGGATATGCGTGGCTGTTTTGCACACCTAAAATCAGTATCTTCAGAATTCGCAAGACTCGTTCTGCGAGTGTACCGAGAGAAGTGTTCGGCGAAAAACCTGTCCCCGGAGTTTTAGTAGTGGATCGCTATAACGGCTATAACAAAATGCTTTGCTTAATTCAGTATTGTTATGCTCATCTGTTGCGACTTGTCAAAGATTTAGAAAAGGGCTTTCCTGGAAATTCGGAAATCAAATCTTTTATTGAGGCATTGGCACCGCAACTGGCCAATGCGATAAGCCTTCGGACGTTGGACATTACAGACAAACAATTCAAACGCCAGGCAGCTAAAATCAAAAACGAAATTATCAATATCACAAACCGCCAGGCCAAGCATCCAGCCATTCAGAAAATCCAGGATATATTTCGTCAAAAGGCTGATCGACTATATCACTGGGCAGATGACCGTAATATTCCA
>SDBT01008856.1_pt1 | contig 16383 bp, 9 predicted proteins | sample 2277101 | NCBI WGS metagenome assembly SDBT01 (sample SAMN10404973, study PRJNA504765) | marine sediment metagenome | isolation source: marine sediment core GS10_PC15, 103 cmbsf | place: Arctic Ocean: Southern Knipovich Ridge | collected 2010 | reverse complement strand
GCCGCGATCCATGTGGATTTTGCCCCGGCCGTTGTGTGACGCCACGTGCCTGGGATCGAGTTCGATGGCGAGATTAAACGCGGCCATCGCCTCGTCCTGCCTGCCCATTGCCGAGTAGATCAGACCGATATTCCCGTGTGCCGATGCCAGGTCGGGTTTGATTGCGACTGCTCTCTGGAAGTCCGCCATCGCCTCATTGCCCTTGTTCATCGACAAATACAGACCTCCGCGATTGACGTAGGTCGAGGCCTTGTCAGGTGCAAGTGCGATGGCCCGGTCGTAGCAGTAGGCAGCTTCTGTTCGCGTATGTCGATTGTCGACCAGCGACATTGCCAGAGAGTCCCATGCTACCGCGGCGGCGGGGTTCTTTTTGGTCACGTCGCGCCAAAGAGCTTCGGCGCTTGCGAAGGTCTTTGCCCGCTGCGACGTCATAAACGCCAGCCCAAGAACCACGCACGCCAGGGGAACTGCGGCGACGGCTTGTCGCCAGATGACGAGGTTGGCAAAAGGACGCCACAGCAGCCCGACGACCAGTGCGATCACACCGATGATGGAGACGTAGTGCAGGTGATCCGATACGAACGAATGCTGCATGAACGACATGTTCACAAGTCCCATCACCGGAAGGAGGGTGACGGCGAAGTAGCCCAGGCCCATCGCAAACGGGCGGGTCCATCGCTTGGCGAACCACCAGATTACGGCTGCGGCGAGAATCGCGGCGATCAGTGGCAGGAAGTCTGCGAACGTCGCAGCCGCTGCGTCCCATCGCTTGTAGATAAGCGTCAGTTCAGACGGCCAGAGAGCTTTGCATAGGTAGAACCATACTATCTTGCCAGCCAGGGCTGCTCTGGCGAGCGGGCCTTCGGGCGCGTGGATGTCGGTCACGATCGCGCGTGTGTGCTGGAAGAAGATCGTCACCGCGCCAGCCAGGGCGGACAACGCGAACATAGGCGCCGTCAGCAGGAGATCTCGCCAGGTGATAGTTCTTCGCCGCCACCACGCTATACCCAGGAGAACCAGCGGCAGCATGACGATGGACGTTTTAGCGAGCAGCGCCATAGCGAAGCAGACAATCGCCAGGATGTACCAGATCGCCTTGGGCTTGTCGTCGAAGCGCAGCCATGCAAGCAGCGTCAGCAGGTACAGCAGCATCGAGAGCGTGTTCTTTAGTTCGGTTATCCACGCCACGGACGTGACGTTGACCGGATGCACGGCGAAGACTGCAGCCGCCAGCCACGCACCAGGCATGGGCAGCTTGCGGAGCACCAGCCATAGCAGCATGGCGCACCCGGCGTGGAGCAACACGTTGACCAGGTGATATCCGCTGGCGTTGGAGCCCCATAGCTGATACTGCAGCCAGAAGGCGCTTCCGGTCAGCGGCCAGTAGTCCGCCCCATGCTGTGCGGTCCAGTATTTGAAGATGCCTTGCGGGTCTACATTCAGCGGATTGTTAGTCGTCCACGTTGCGTCGTCCCATATGAATCCGCCCCGCAGAACCGGCCAATAGGTAAGCACGACGATCATCAGGAGCACCGCCAGACCGGGCCAGACTGTGAGACGGGATGTGCGTGGTTCGTCGGTGGTTATCATTGATCCGCTTCTTGTGTTTCAGCCTGCTCGGCTGCTTCCAACCGCAGTGCTTCACCCAGTCTGGCTTTGATTACGCCGATGTTTTTCGATGCCTGGTAGTGGTTGGGGCTCAGTTCGAGGGTCTTTAGCAGGTCCTTGTACGCCTGGCGGTATTGACTCTTCTTAAAGTACGCGGCGCCGCGGGTGTTGAAGGCGTCGGCGTAATTACTTCTCAGGCGAATAGCTTCGTCGAGATCCGAAATCGCCTTGTCGAAATTGGCAATCCCCTCGTCGCCTGCTCTCTGGTCGATCACACCGAGATACCAGTAGACCCCGCCGCGATTCTTCCAACTCTCGGGCCAGACTGGATTGGCATTGATCGCATTGGTGAAGAGTTGCGACGACTTGTTGAACCCTGCGATCGCCTCGGTAGTTTTGCCTGCCGCGAGCATTTGCTCGCTGTAGTCCTGCCAGTACTTGCCCATATTGTTCTGCCCGACCCATGCCGACGGATTCCGGGCAATCGCATCGCGCCAAAGTTCGACCGGATTGACGAACAGCTTTGCCCGCTGGTGAGTCAGCAAGAACAGCCCGCTAATCAGGCACAGTGCGACGGTAAGCGGGATAGCTCGCGGAACTTTCCGCAGGGCGTAAGCGACCAGGCCCACGACCAACGCAATCAGAACCGGCAGGGCGACGTACTGTAAATGATCGGCGACGAAAGAGAATTTCATGAACGACATGCCGATAAGCCCGAGCACCGGCAGTAGCAGTACGAACGCACAGCCTAGACCCATCAGCAACGGGCGTGCCCACTTCCTGCCGCGCAGAACCAGAACGCAGCCGGCTATGATGATCGCCCCTGTCGCCAGCGTGTAGCCGATGGATACCGATCCCGGGACCCATCGCTCATAGGCCATGTTAAGGTTGAACGGCCAGAGTGTATTGCAGAGGTAGAACCCAAATGCCTTGCCCGCTATCGCAATTCGTGCGACAAAGCTTTCCGGTATGCCTGCCTGGGCGATCGGGCCTATGGATCGCGTGTGCTGGAACCATATCGTCAACGCGCCCATGCCCGCAGACAGCAGGAACAGCGGTGCGGTCCGGAGAATATCGCCGGTGGTGATTCGGTTTCGTCGCCACCATGCGATTCCCAGCAGCACGACGGGCAACATGACGGCGGAGGTCTTGGCAAGCAGTGTCAGCGCGAAGCAGACAATTGTCACCAGGTACCAGGCGATGTGCTTTTTGTCGTCGAAGCGGAGCCACGCCAGAAGCGTCAGCATCATCAGGAACATCGAAAGGACGTTCTTGAGTTCGGTTATCCACGCCACGGATGGGACGGCGACCGGGTGGACCAGAAAGACAGCCGCCGCCACGAGTGCGCCCGGAACAGCGAGTTTTCTCAGGACCAGCCACAGTCCCAGGGCAGAGGCTGCGTGCAGGAGAATGTTCACCACGTGATAGCCGCGCATATGTGGCCCCCACAGGCGGTACTGCACCCAGAAAGCGCTGGCTGTAACTGGCCAATAGTCAGAGCTGTCTTTGGCTGTCCAGCATCCGGCAAAGTTCCCGGTGGTCGTCGGCGAACCCCACAACCAGACATGATCGTCCCAGACAGGCGCACCGTCTATCGCCGGCCAGTAGGCCAGTAAGGCGATAACTGTGGCGGCTATGGCTATGGCGAGAGTCTTTAGTAGCATTGTGCTCTCTGTCGATCCGGCGATGAGCTCGGACGGGAAACCGGTGATCAGCCGAGATACTTGTTGATGATCTGCGAAACGTCGCAGCTTTCGCTTTCCTGCTCGGCCAGGCCGACGATTCGCCGCTCGCGAAGGGCGTTGTCCGGCGAGTCCGATGCATGTGCGCCGTTGCGCATCAGGTCGCGCCCGAAGTCGTAGCGGACGGTTCCTGGCTCGGCCTTGCCCGGATCGGTCGCACCCAACACGGTGCGGATCTTCTCGATGGCGTTGGGGCCCTCATAGAGCAGTGCGAGGCACTTGGTGGTCCCGGCCGTCGCCTTGTCGCCAGGGTCTACAGTATCGGGGTCCAGACCGGTCATGTACTCGACGATCTTGTTGAACTCGCAGTTTGCATTGCGGACGGCGAGTGCTTTGCCCATCACTTTGGCGTCGGACTCGGTGAACTCGAAATCGAAGGCGTCTTTCAAATGCGAGTAGGTTGTCTTGTTGACGAGGAACTGGAGCTTATCGACGAAGATGTCCTTGAGCGGGCCGTAGAATTCCTCGCCCATTGCGACGGTCATATTGAAGAGTTTGGCTCCGACCATTCGCAGTCCGGTCAGGCTGAACGTGTCGATGATATTGCCAGGGCGGCGTGATCGCTGATAGAAATTGTCCGGTTTGAGCATGACCAGCGAGACCTGCGGTGCTCCTTCGGCGTACTCTATGCGCCCGTCGAGAAGCCCACCGTCGCTAACGGCGTAATCGGCGAACAGCTTGAGATGGGCGTCGTTCAGGTCGGGGTTCGGGCAGGTCAGCAGGGCAGGCTCGAAGTGGCGGATGTTGCCATCGGTGTCGCGGATAAAATCGCCGAAAGTGCCTCGAATAGTATCGCCAGTCGGTTCTTCGGTGAACGAGCCAACGACCTCTTCCTTTAAGTGGCGGACGGCGTTTGGGCCTTTGAACAGCAGCAGCATGCAGCGGGGCAGGTAACCCCATGTATTTTTCTGGCGCAGCGATTCGTCGATGTATTGCTCCCATGCCTTCGTGATGGCCGGGTCCGGGCGGGTCGGGTCGTTCAGTGCGATGTAGGCGTCTACGAACTCGTCGCTGAAGACGAACATGCGGGCGGCTACCAGTTCGAGCTTGGCGTGTGCCAGCATTCGTCCGATGATTCCACCGGTGCGGGACTTATAAAGGCTGTAGGGGGTGATCAGGGCATATGCCAGTTCGTCTTTCACAGCTTTATCTCCTGGTAGCTCTAAAGGTCATCTTGAATTCGAACGCGCAAGATAGCAGAACCCGCCCGCCCGGGCAACAGCCAACCGATAACTCTGAAACTCCCAAAGAAAGCTCGTTACGGATAATTGACTTGCGCGCCGGGCAGCCTATAATCGCGCTGTCACAAATCGAACGAATAGCCCACCTTTGGCGGCGCGGGCACGGATGTGCGCGATTCCGCCGAGGCGCCCGATCAGGGTGCAAAAGGGCGTCAGTAGAGAGAATGGATATGACAGCTTCCTTCCGCTGCAGCAAGCGCCTGATAACGATCGCCGCCGTCATCTCAATCCTCAGCACATTCGCCTGGTCGGCAAATTACGTTCAGACCGAGGCGCTGCTTACGGGCAATGAGATTCACGCCTTCCAGGACGCCGGGCAGAACGTTGCCGTCGTGCTGGGAGACTTCCGTCTGGAACTCATCGGCGAGCGAACAATCGTTGCGCGCGACGGTGTGGTCTGGATCAAATCGCAACCGTCGGGCCCGACGGAGCGACACGATATCACCGTATACGCCGAGGGCGCCGCGACGCTCATCGATTCGGACGGTACGGAGCGATCGGCTGAGAAAATCGTCGTCACCTTCTACAGCGAAGGACGCTTCTCCGCCGAAGGTCTGCTCACCGACAGGCCGCTGGTAAACTTCCCGCTCTATGTCCGGGCCAAGAAAGCCCGCAAAACGCCGAGGCTCGAACAAACCGCTCCCCGGCTGAAAGTTCACCAGCCGGACATTCCCGCGACAGAGGAGATCGCCCGTGCCCAGGACGATACCAACGCCACGGCCGAAGATGTCGATACCGACGGTGACGATGCGCCCGTGTTCATCCAACCGACCAAGACCGCCGAAACGCCGAAGCCCGTCGTACCGGAAGTTGATCTGATCCCCCAGCCGGTGGCGTTCTCCGCCGATGGCGAGGTCTCGACGGAGATGACCGATACCGGGCGAATCTCTATCATTAAGAGCAACGTGTATTTCTCGATAGGCGGGCCTCAAAGCTCTGAGTTCATCGAACTGCGAGCCGACGCGGCGGTGATCTTCTCCGAGCCTGGCGCTAAGAAGCAGGCCGACCTCCGCTTCCCGCTGAGCACCGATCTGGAAGGCTTCGGAAAGCAGAATGAATCGGTCACGGGCGTTTACCTCGAAGGCGACGTGGTGATCTCGCGTGGCGAGCGGTTCTTCCGGGCACCGGCGGCTTACTACGACCTTGTAAAGGACCGGGCGATAATTCTCGAGCCTGTGTTCCGCACTGTGCAGGAGCAGCGTAACATTCCGGTCTACATCCGTGCCCGCGAGGCCAGAGTGCTTTCGGCGCGGGAGATGTGGTTCGCCGATGCTCACGTGACGACCAGCGATTTCTACACGCCCAGCTACGCGATGGCATCCAGAACCGCGTACGTCGAAGACCGGACGCCGTACGACGAACTCGGCAAGAAAATCGGCGAGCAGACGTGGCACGCCAGGATGAAGCACGCAACGTTCCGCATTCGCAACGTGCCGGTGTTCTACCTGCCACGCACCCAGGGAACGCTCGAACAGGGCAACACGTCGCTGCGCAAGGCTTCGATGGGCAAGAACGGCGATTTCGGATGGGGCGTCCAGACGCAGTGGCATCTGTTCCGCATGCTCGGAGTGGTCAAGCCCACTGGCTTCAAGGGGTTGATGAACTTCGACGTTCAGGAATACGGCGTCTCCAACGGGATCGACCTGGAATATGCCCGCGACAAGTTTAGCGGCTATCACAAAGCCTACGTCGTGCAGAACAATCGCAAGGACGATTTCGGCACGGAACGTGAGAACATAGAAACTTCCGACATAAGAGGCCGCCTGCTGATGCGACATAAGCAGATTCTGCCCAGAGATTGGCAGTTGCAGTTCGAGCTGAGCTACATCTGCGACCGCAACTTCCTGGAGAAATATTTCCCGGACGAATTCTTCGCCGGCAAGGAGCAGGAGACGCTGCTGTACGCCAAGAAGCAGAAGGACAACTGGGCGGTCACCTCGCTGTTGCAGTATCGCATTAACCGCTTCGAGACGCAGACCGAATCGTACCCGGACATCGAACTGTTCCTGCTGGGCGAGCCGCTGCTGGGCGACAGGCTGGTGCTGTTCCATGAATCTCGTGTCGGGGCTAAGCGTTTCCGCCCGGCCAACTTTACCAAGATCGACGATTCGGACATCTTCGGCCGGTTCGATATTCGCGACGAGTTGCAGTTCCCGATCAAGCTCGGCGATGCACGCATTACGCCCTATGCGACCGGGCGGGCTACGTACTGGACCGACGAGCCCGACTTGACGAGCTTAGGTATCGACGGGCAGCGCGAGAATTATCGCCCCTACGGCCAGGTCGGCGTCCGGGCCACGACGGATATCTGGCGAGTCTTCCCCAACGTCCAAAGTCGCATCTGGGACGTTCACGGTATCAAGCACATCATCACCCCGCAGGCGACCGGGTTCCTCGCAAGCTCGCACGGTGTGTATCCGAACGAACTGTTCCCGATGGACCATGACGTCGAGCGTATCGAGCGGACTTCCGGCGCGGTGTTCAACGTCTATCAGCGCCTGCAGACCAAGCGAGGCGCCGGTGCGGACAGGCAGACCGTCGATTGGATGCGTTTGAACCTCTCGGCTGGCTTCTACAATAACAAGACCGACCACACTCGCTCGGTCGGGCGTTTCTCCACCTACAGGCCGGAGAACAGCGTCGATCGCAATCACATTAACGGCGAGTATTTCTGGAACATTTCCGACGCGACCGCGCTGATCGCCAAGGCCAATTACGATATTGACGACAAGCGATTGGGCACCGGGAGCATTGGCTTTGCCGTCCAGCGCAGCCCGCGGCTGAGCTACCTTGCAGGCTGCCGCTATATCGACGCTGCGGACTCCGCCGTCGGCACGTTCGGCGTAAATTACCAGATCAATAAGAAGTACTCTATCAGCGCGTTCGAGCAATACGATTTCGCATTCCGCGACGGGCGTAATCTCTCGTCGACCGTTGCGATTACCCGCAAGTGGTCGCGTTGGTATTCATCGTTCGTGTTCAGCTATGACAGCAGCCAGAACGAAGCGACGATGTTGATCAACTTCTGGCCCGAAGGCGTACCCGAAGTCAGCCTCGGCGGCGCTAAGCTCGGCCTGCTCGGCTCCAGCAGCGACAATTAGTAACCGGAAAACGGGGAACCGTAGGTAGGGCGGGCATGCCCCTGCCTGCTTATCGCAGGTAGGCAGGTGTCCCAAGTTTTCCAGCCCGTAGGCCGGGTCTTGACCCGGCTTACACACTGGAAGATGCCAAGGCCATGTATTCACCATGTAGCGTGTGTGCGCCGCCCAAGTAAACACGAAAGGGAATAATATGTCTCGCACTGCACTAGTCCGGATTCTTACGGCCGCTCTACTGGTCATTACAGCAACTGCTCCGTTACATGCCGACAAAATCGTACTCAAAGATGGTCAAACTTTCGTAGGGAGGGTGATTTCACAAGATAAAAACGGAGTAAGTTTTGAATGGAATTGGCGCGGCAAGAAAACGCTTATGACCTACAAGACCAACGAAGTGAAGCAGGTTCTTGTGGACGAGCCCGCTGCTCCAAGCAAGAAGGCCGAAGCGCAATCAGTTTCACAAGAGAAGGACGCAGATGGGGGGGCAACGTACTTCATCATTCCGATAAAAGGGACTTTTGGTGTGGAGATCACCGATGAGATGCTGAAACGATGCTTCGACATTGCCCGTAAGACAAAGCCAACAGTAATTGTCTTTGATATTGATAGCGTTGGGGGGAATGTCGCCGAACTCAATAGGATGCTTAATACTCTTCATAAGCACAATGACCTGCGCTGCGTGGCCTATGTAAGAAAAGCGATTTCAACTGCGGGCCTCTTTGCGATGGCATGCAAGGAAATCGTTATTGCTCCCGAAGGCACAATTGCTGCAGAGGATCCAGCCTCCAATCGCGCCCCTGCAGGATCACGCCGAGTTTTCTCTCGGACTGGCAACGCTATCCGTGAAAAGGAGACGCCGTCACGCTATCAAGCTGAATACCGCGCCTTTGCCGAACAAGCTGGCCACGATCCTCTTCTGGTGGAAGCCTTGATCAATATCAACTGCATGTTGTTCATAGCGCCTCGTGACAATAAATCAGTTTTAAGAATAAGGCACAGAAGCCCTAATTCTTATTATGACGGAGTGAGATCCAAAGGGGAGGCGATCCTGAAGCCATGGGGTAGGCCCCTCGCTTTGACAGCGAAACAATCTGTCCAGTGTAAGCTGGCAGTCGGAATATCGAAGGACGTTTATAGTATGTATGAAGTCTTGGGATTGGATAAGTGGAAAGAACAATCAAAGGCCGGTATCAGATTGGCTCAGTCTTTAGGACAAACAAGGAAGACTACTGAGAAGAAATTCTGGGCCCTTGTCACTGATTCGTTTGTATTGTTGCGAGAAAGCGACGCTAAGTGGCTCGATTCATACTCAGGACGTATTGGATTATCCCAAAACTTCATTAACGAGATCGTGTTATCCAAAGGATTGAGAAAGAACTTTGATCCGACTCTCACTGAAAGAGTGCAGGCGTTGAAAAGGGCAAAGAAGCAACTGGAAAAAGTATATTACATGGCGGCAAGAAACCCTGATCTTATCAGGGAGGAGGTAATCCTCTCCAAGATACAAGTTGGGGAGCTTCGCAATAAGGTTGCCAAGATGCATCTGAAAGAGGCGGATAAGCTGCAAGCATCGAAAAACAAACGCAAGGCCAGGCGGCGAAATAGAAGACGCGCTCCTAGTGAAACGAGAGTCATTCGCCGCTAGTAGTGATGCATTTCGCGCGGGGTGCGCCCCGCCCTACGAGTTCTAAACCCGCCGCGCGGTGAGGGGAAATCTACAGCAGGGGTGCCACTGCCATTTATGCCTACCTGGCGTTAGGCAGGCAGGTATGGCAGTGCTGACGCGCGAATGCCCTTGACGCTATTGGCTCACACGCACGGCTGCAAGTCCAGACGCGCCGGGATGGCACCCAGCAGTGAGCTATTTGGATTTCTTCGTTACCTTCCGTCTTCGCTCTACGAGCTACGCCGAGACAAGCCGTTGACTCCACTGCACCGGGGGCACCTTCGGCCTGTTTTTGTTCGTTAGAGTTTTTTGATGATGATGGCGGTGAGGTCGTCGGCTTGGGGTTGGCCGGTGGTGAAATCGCTGATCGCTACGTGGAGCAGTTCGATCATCTCGGCGGGGGGCTTGTCGCGGTTGGCGGCCAGCAGTTGCATTGCGCGATCAATGCCGAATTCCTCGCCCTCGCCGTCGGCTGCTTCGAAGAATCCGTCGGTGAATATCACCGCGAAATCGCCGCTGTTGAACGTGTAATCGATGGTCTCGTCGTAGGGCATATCTTCCATCACGCCCAGCGGTATCGAAGTGGCTGGGACGGAAGTGAACTGCCCGCCCGCCGCATCGTAAAAGAGCATCGGCCCGTGGCCCGCCGAGGCGTAGTGCAGGCAATCGCTCGCAGAATCCAGCACGCCCAGGAAGCACGTTACGAACAGTCCGCCGTCGAGGTCCTCGACGAGCATATTGTTCGCCGTGGCCAGCACGGTTGACACATCGGCACCTTGGAGGCAGATTGCCCGAAGTATGGCGCGGGTTTCGGCAATGACGAGCGCCGGTCCTATTCCGTGCCCGGTCGCGTCGGCTACGGTGAACATGCACCGCCCGTCGCCGAGCGGCAGAAAATCGTAGGTATCGCCGCCAGTTTCGTCGGCTGGCTTGTTGAATCCGGCTACCTCGAAGCCATCGAGTTCGGGCGGCGAATCGGGCAGGAGATCGCGCTGAATTTCCTGTGCGATCTTCATCGCTCGCTGCATCTGCTGCTTGTCGAGGTAGTGTCCGATCAGCGTCGCCCGCTGGATAGCCACGCCTGCTTGTGCGGCGAGCGTTTCGGCGAGCATAATCTCGTGGGCCTGCAAATCGGCACCGCCGGCAGGGTAGTTAAGCACCTGGAGCACGCCGACGAGTTTGCCGTCGTATCCGTGCATGGGCACCGAGAGAATGTTCCGCGTCCGAAAGCCGGTCTGCTTATCGACGTCCGAGTTGAATCGATCGTCGGCGTATGCGTCGGGGATGTTGACGACGCAGCCTGACTTGGCCGTCGCGCCTGCGATTCCGGCGTCGGCGGGTATGCGTATTTCGTCGGTGCCCGCAGCGACGCGGCTGACGAGTTGATTGGTTTCGCTCTCGTAGAGGAACACCGTGGCCCGCTCGGCGTCGAGCAGTTCCATGCCGCGCTCGATGACAAGCGTCAGCAGCGTATCGAGATCCTCGGTGGCCGCCATCGCTCGCGTGATGTCGAGAACCTTCAGAAGATCGCCGGTCTGGATGTCGTCTGCGTGGTCATTCATGGCGATGTGTCGATGTTTTCAGCGGCACGGGGTAGGTCGTTCCTCCGTGTGGGAACACCACCACTCGCTGCGGGGTTTCGCCCAGCATGGCATCGGCTGCGGCGATAGCGTCCTCGGGCGTTGCGAAAAGTTCTATACCGGGAAATCGTGCGCCGGTTTCGTACAGTTGCGGCGAGACGATGAACATCGGATTTCGTTCGGCGGCCTGGAGTCCCATGCGGACGAAGAATGCTGCATCGCCGGCAAGTGACGGTACGAGGCGCGTCAGCAGGGAGAATATGCTCGAAGCGCCCAGCCATTTGATGATCCGCCGTGTCCATGTCGGTGAGAGCGGCCAGTTGGGCACCTTCATTCCGCCCAGGGCGGCTTGGCAGCGCGTGAGGCAGATAATCACGCCGTTTGGCCTGGCTGCGTATCGCGTGTTGGCGATGCACTTGAACGATTGCCACAGATCGAAGTCTCGCGGGAACGCGTTGGTGATGAGCACGTCGGCAGGCTCGCGGACTACCACGCCCGAAGCGACTGCCGATTGCTTGGCCATCATGCGATGGGTGGCCAGGACCTCGCCGACCGCTATGATCGCGGGCAGGTTGTTCTCGTCGAGGATGTATTGCACGGCGACGGTCGTGCCGTGGTTTTGGTCAAGCAATTCGCCGGCGGCATCGATCGTCCGGCGCATCTGGTTTGCGAAAACGTCCGTACCGACCAGTTGGCGGGGCTTTCGCCCGAGGCCTTTGCGATGCAGGCCGCGAATGGTTTCGATGTTCGCCAGACCAGGGAAGATCATCTTGTATCCGCCGCCGAACCCGGCCTGCAGATGCGGGCTCACGGAGGAGACGATTATGCGAAGATCGGCTTCGGCGACGCCGCGGTCGACGAGTATTTCAACGCCCGCCACCTCTCCGAGTGCGACGTGGGCTTCGGCGTCGTTGTACTGGTTGCATCGCCATGCGATATCCTTGCAGCAGTCGCCGAGTTTTTCGGCGGCTTCGTCTTCCGTCAGGGGCGGATGCATACCGTTTGCGAAAACGATCTCCACCTGAGTGTCGTCGATGCCCGCATGGCGGATCTCGCGGAACAGGACGGGCAGGATTTCAGGCAGTGGCGAGTGTCGGGTCAGGTCCTCTACGATGATGGCGATTCGGCCTTGGCGGACTCCCGAAAGCAGTGTGGGCAGCGAATGTCCGTTGCCGGACTGGCTCATCGCCCTTGCCAGGCGGTCGGGCCAGTCGTCTGTCGCCGGGCGCAGGTCGGACTCGGCAACCTGTTGCAGGCGCCAATGCTGCGGCAGGGCGATATCAAGATTGCCCTGGCCCCATGGAACGGAAGTTTGCGGCATAAGTCAGGATTCCTTGGTAGCGGTCGCGGCGGGGTGGTTGTCGCCTCGCCGGCCTACGATAACGTGATATACGCCCAACGGTTCTGCGGTGGCGGAAAACTCGCCAAAGCCCGCCGATGCCATCAGGTCCTGGAGCTGGTGCGGTGTGCGGTGAATCATGTGAAGTCCGAACACTCGCCTGAAGAAACGATCGTTCCCGTGCGCCTTTGAGATGCTGTTGAAAACGATGGAGGCATGGGGGGGCATTACCTCGGCGACGGCCGATGCGATCTCGGTGATCTGTTCGTCGCTCAGGTACTCGCAAATGCCGAGCATCTTGACGATGTCGGGCGGATATTCCAGAAGCGGCTTGATGTCGCGTACGTCGCTCTGGATGTAACGCACGCGATCGGAAAGATTGCACTTGGCGGCTCGGGCGAGTCCATGTTCGAACGCGTCGCTGCTGAGATCGACCAGCGTGGCCTCGCTTTGGGTATCGGCTGCGAGCATGGCGTCGATGATGATGTTGCCCGGACCGGCGCCGAGGCAGAGCACATGTGCGCAATGGTCGCCCGTGGCGTCGATGAGATCGGCAAGGACGCGGCTGCCCAGTCGCTTGCGGTTTCGCAGCGCCATGGACATCGTCCCGCCGTTGACCAGCAGCTTATCGGCGATCTGTCGCGGGTTGCCCTCGTAGCTGATAACCATGGATCGCCACCCGCCCGGGTCGGACCAGTTGGCGGCAGCAAGTTCGCTCTTACCGAAGCGGAGGACCGCGCGCATGATCGGTGCTGGCGTGTAGTTCGCCAGCGGGTTGATGAGGCAGGTCTTGACCAGCTTTCGGATCGGTCCCTGCCGCTCGAATTCAATGTCCGCAACCGGATGTTTCATATGCAAGCTCCTGATGGTGCTGGAGCAATTCAAGATTGAAGTGCTCCCCAAGTATAGGAAATCCGCGGGCAGATGGCTATGCATCCTTGATTAACGCAGTGAACTAAAGTTTTTAGCGAGCGCTTGCCGATAAGTTGTCGGTAAGCCGCCGGGTAGTCACCGCAAGCAACGGGTGGCTTGGCCTATTGTTTTAAGGACAGTATCTATGACCAAACGCCAGTTGATCGACCAGATCACTCACATTAACCATTCAGCCAAGCCGGACTTCCTCGCACGATTCGACGATGTCGATCTGGATGACTATCTGCAGCATCTCAAAGTGATGCAGACGCCGCGTCTTAGTGGGGATTCACGACGATTCGACCACTATTTCGAGGACGGTCCAGCGTTGCGGCTTGCCGATACGACGCTCGCCACAGTCGTCAGCGACATGCCTGACGGCCAGGACACTGTGGAACTCGATTGCTCGGAACTGGCGCTGTTCAGCGAGTGTTACGAACAGCCCGCCGCACAGGACGAGCCCGTTCGCAGACATGCCTGAGCCGGTTTTTCATCGCAGTTGCCCTTCGCCTTTACGTTTCAGCTCATGGAGGCCGGTTAGCTCCCGGCGGGTTGGAAATATTTGTTGGGAATTTGCATGTCAATTGGGGATTGACAATCTGGAATAAACGTATAATATACTTAGCCCGCGACGTGGTGGTTCGATGTCCACCGCGTTGAGAATTTGGGACCGTAGCTCAATTGGTTAGAGTACCGGACTGTCGATCCGGACGTTGCGGGTTCGAATCCCGTCGGTCTCGTATAATAAAACCGCCCAGCCAAAGCTGGGCGGTTTTGTTATGCGCGGTCAGCAGATTCGAACCCGCGCAGAGCCGAGCATCGCGAGGGTATGCCCTGCGGGTTTGCAACCGAATCCTGCGAAGCCTGAATCCGCCGAAGCCTCGGCGAAGGAGGATGGCGAAGCAGGAGAGGTACCGCGACTTGTCACGGCGTAGTCCCTGAGGGACGAAGCCGGAAGCGGAATACGTCGGTCTCGTATGTAAAAGGCCTCGGTAGCAACGCTACCGGGGCTTTTTGCATTTGATGTTCGCGACGGGATGAGAACACGCTCGTGTGCGAACTGTCAGGTTCCTCTCAGTTTATCCAGGCCGAAGAAGCTTCGAATGCGACTTAGCAGCACGCTGCTGGAGACTGCTTCGCTGGCGTTGTTCGCTGAAAGATTATCCTGCGCAAACCGTCCGGCGGCCGACTTCTGACGCTGCTCAAGAATCAGTGCAAACTCTTCGGCGAGTTTGACGTTCGATTCCAGAATGCGGCTCAGGATTGCGTGTGAGAGCACAAGGACTGTGCAGTCGGCGCTAACGGTAATGGTTGCATTGCGTTTCTCGCCGGTCAGGAACGACATTTCGCCGAAGAAACTGCCCGCGGCAAGGTGCGTTACGTTGAGTTCGCGTGAGGCTTGGCGCACGGACACATCCACCTGGCCGGACGTCAGAATATAAAACGTAGAGCCATCCTCACCCTGGCGCAGAATGGCTTCGCCGGGGGCGTATACCTCTTCCCGAACCGACGATGCCAGCGTCTGACGTTCTCGCTCGGAGAGCGGCTGGAACAAATCAATACCGGAAATTATTTTCGTTCTTTCGGCGAGAGTCTCCTGGGCACGGAGCAGGTCTTCGTCGCGGGTGATTTGTCGCATATTGACATTGCGGATCGGGAAGGGAATAACGATGCCGTTACGCTTGAAGTGGTACCAAATAAGATCCATGATGCGAGACTGGATGCTTTCGAGTTTCTCGAATTTGCGGCTGAAGAACTTGATCTTGTAATCGACCGAAAAGTCGTTGTAGGCATCGAGCCATACCAGTGGCTCCGGGACGCTTAATACATCAGGGACCTCCCCCAAGGCATCGAGAATCGTGGTCCGGACCGTCTCTGGGGAGACTTCGTAGTTTACTCCGACATTCAGAATCGAACCGTGGATATCCGAGGGGCGAGAGTGATTGGTAATGGCTTCACGCGAGATAGTCGCGTTGGGGATCGTAACGAAGTCGTCCATTTTCGTGCGCAGGCGTGTTGCCCGCCACGTCATGTCCACGATCTGCCCGGTATGTCCGTCAACGCTGATCCAGTCGCCGATGGCGAAAGGGTTCGCTGTATTGAGAGCCAGCCCAGAGACAAGGTTGCCCAGCGTGTCCTGCGTGGCATTGCCCAGGATATATCCGACGACGATGGAGGAGATGGCTAGAACATTCAGATCCAGATTGGGAAAGTACATCCGAATAATAAGGAACAGCGCGACGGTCGAGAGAATCCAACGGCCGATATCGCGCAGGACGATCGGCACGGGCGCACGTTGACGGCGGGACAGGATCAGCTCGAAGATATAGTAATCCAGCAGGCGCATGGCCAGGTAGACCGACATAAACCGCAGCGCAACTTGGTTCAAGTCGACTGCACTGGTGTGCAGGCGTGATAATTCTTCGCTCAGGAACAGGTCGACCGCAAGCAGAAGGAACAGAATGTTCATGGCTATCGTCGTGCGGCTCAGGATAACGACCCGCTTGCGAAGGATTCGATGCGTCAACGCCAAGGACGCGTAGAGCAGGACTGCCCACAGGATGTGTAGAAGCGGTTGGGTCATTTGTTTCCTCTACCGAGACGTGCGTGAAAGCGCATTATCGAGGATTCCAAAGCCAAAGCAAATGCTATCTTCCCCCTCGCAAAATGCAAAACGGCTTGGGGTGAGCTTGTCCCTGAAAACGGCAACGGCAAACAGCAATATCGAATAACGAACACTGAACCCGCCTGCCTGCGCCGGGCGGGCAGGTATCGAATAACGAAGTACCACGGCATCCGACGGACGAATACGAAAAGTTAGTAGTGCGGCAAGGCGAACGAACAAACGCCCCAGCCTACAGGTTTGCCCGGTAGTATCCCTGTTACAGGGTACTAGAATTAGATGAGAGCAGTGATGCCGTGCAGGCTCCAGAGAGCCTTTGAGAGGCTCAGGAGGTGCCAGAATGAAAAAGTACAGCAGAATACCCCTGCGAGCCCAGTGGCAAGGGTTCGGATATGACGTAACATACGACCCCATCGGGCTGCATTTCAACTGGCCGGGACGGGAGTTCCACCGCGACGAGTGGACGCCCATAATAACGCTCGAAGAGGCTGAAGGCCTGGTTCACGTCGAGACAGAGGTTCCCGGAATTGATCCGAGCGACATTGATATCACCATTCAAGGCCGGACGCTGACC
>SDBT01008855.1_pt1 | contig 16383 bp, 29 predicted proteins | sample 2277101 | NCBI WGS metagenome assembly SDBT01 (sample SAMN10404973, study PRJNA504765) | marine sediment metagenome | isolation source: marine sediment core GS10_PC15, 103 cmbsf | place: Arctic Ocean: Southern Knipovich Ridge | collected 2010 | reverse complement strand
GGCAAGCTTACCTTACCTTGCCGCAGTAAATGCGGCAAGGACCCGTAAGCTTTCCAATCACCACACCACAAGAGGATACCGCCATGGAAACTAAAATCTCTGATCCTTGTTGCATTACACCCCGCTTGCTTCCGGGTGTCAAGATCGGCGACGCATTCGTCTCAATCAGTTACGACGAAAAGCCGGGCGATCAAGGCCGGACTCGCTATCGCTATTACATCGACACCCCAAACCTGGAGTACACTTGCAACGACGTTCAATCCGGCTGCCAGGGCGGAAACCTTCAAGAGGGGCTGGAGTCGCTTTTGTCGTTTCTGTCTGCTTGTGGCGAATCCGTTTCCTGTAGTGAGGGGAAAGAGGCTGGAGAGAATGCAGACTTGTTCACTCCAGAAATAGGGGAGTGGTGTTCGGAGAATCAGGACGAATTATCCATGGCAGCCTATGACCTGGAGGAAACGCCAAACCTTATTCAAGAGGATTACAGCAAATAGCTTTCCAACCACCACACCCCGGAGAATCTGCCATGAAAACCTATGTTGTGACTATCGTTTGTACGTTTGACGATGTGATTGTCGGTTGCTTTTTCAGGAAAGGGGCTGCAATCGAAAGAGCCAATGAAGTGGTAGCGAACCCTGATCTTCGCCATAACTACAAGGACACTCAGGAAACTGATTCGACACCAGTGCTAGTACGCATTGCTTGCTATTGTGGCAAAGAGTCGTTAGGGGTCATTCGGCAAACGGACCTGGACTAACAGTAAGGGGCTGTACGCTTTCCAACACCACACCACCACAAGAGGATTGAGACAATGAGTAGACGCCAATACTACGCATACCACGCTAAACTTGCCTGTTGTGCAGTTAGCCCGAATCAGGTACGCCCTTGCGATTGGATTCGACAAGGGGTATACGAAACGGAGGGCGGGGCCACTGTAGCTGCCAGGTGTATAGTCTCGCTGCATGGGGTTCACGCTAAAATAACGTCTCATGAAGGTACACGCCTTTTTTCAGCTTAACACAATACACACCCAACACACCACACTACCGGAGGATGATTCAATGGCAATGACACGAAAACATTTTCAGGCGTTTGCGACTATGTTCTGTTGTGTTCGCACTGACCGGCGGTATCAAGTCGACACGAAAAAAGCGGAGAAGGACGTTGACGCTACGCTGGATATGCTGGCCAAGGAATTGTGCAGCATATTCAGCCACGACAACGGCCGCTTTGATTCCGGCCGATTCCTGCGGGCTTGTGGTGTCCGCAGTGCAGGGTAGTTTGGAAAGCTTACCCTACGTTACCCGGGCAACCGGGTAACGGCTTGTGAGCTTTCCGTTTACTATCCCAAATAGAAAGGCCGTTGCTATAAAAATGTCACGAGAGCATTATAAGGGACTCGCCGACGCTATCGCCGTGGTGTTCGATAAGGAGAAGTACAAATTCGACCTGGCTGCCGGCCTCAGCGAAGAGCGGTTGCGGTGGGGTATGCTACACGCCATTAGAGTCTTCCGCTTTCCGTTATACAGTTACTACAAAGACAGTCACATCGACACCGCCCTACGGCGAATCGTAGGGGAACTACTCAACAAGAGGTAATACAATGAACGTCTACATTTACGCGGCCGATCTGTTTTGTGAAGATTGCGGAGACGCAATCCGCAAGCAGATTACGGAAGAAGACGAGTTTCGCTACGCTAGGTTAGCCCCCGCAGACCCCGCAGACCCCGACGACGAATACAGTTACGACTCGGACGAATTCCCTAAGGGCCCGTATCCAGACGGGGGAGGGGAAGCGGATAGCCCTCAGCATTGCGGCAACGGGCCCAATTGCCTGAATGCGATTGAATTTCCGGACGGAATCAAGGTCGGTTGTTGGCTGGAGAATGAACTGACCACCGACGGAGCAAACTACGTCAAGGATGCAATTAGGGAGGGAGGTGAAGTCGCGGAGTTGTGGGCGGAATACTACAAGGACTATTCGCAAATTTTCTCTTGACTTTCCCGAAAAGTGGAGTAAACTTGTAGTGGAGGAAGAGAAAAATGTTTGGTTTTCTGATTTTGGTTTCAGTTGTTTGTTGTTGGTGGGTGTTCTCGGCTCGACCGGGAATGACTGGCCGATTCTAACACAAGGGAGATTATCGTGAAGTGTAAGGTGACCGTTGAAGTGGAAGGTGAAGCGAAAACAGGGGGCGTCCGCGGGATAACAATCTCGCGGGCCGTCCAAGCCGCGGAAGCCGCGGCACTTAGAATGGTACGGGCCGATCGGCCAAATAAGGTGACGGAGGATTCTTTAGAGTTTGGTGGCGAGTTGTCGGCAATCACTATCGCCGATCTGAAACGACAAGGGTACGAAGTCGAGGTTTACAGGCACAAAGGAACGGTCGCAACCGTGGCCCGCAAGTAGAGCCGACGACCGCGAACACCCGGCGGCCGTGAGACTCTGCCGGGAATTCGCTGCTGCCAATCCAACCCAAGGGAGAATACCGTGAGAGAAACGTTGATTATGTGCGACCACTGCGAGAGTGTAGGAACTCCCGACGACTTTGCACAGGGCTCTGAACTTGACAAGTATATTTGTAGCAATTGCGGCGTCGAGACTACGGTTTCCGATGTTACCAACAAGGAGGAGTCGTCCGATGATAGGGAGTAGTCTTCAGATGTTGGTGAATAGAATCATCATCGAAACAGGGAACCCAAGGGTTGTCGTTCTCGAAGCTCCAATGACGATCTACGAAGTACGCGACCTATTGCGACGCGACGGAAACGATCCGATTATCTACGTAGACACGGGAGGGACCGCAAGGGTGTCGTTTGTGCCTCTGACTTGTCCGTTTGCCTACCCAACAACCGCGTTCCGAAACTGAGGAGATTGCTATGGACCATCTTGACTTCATTATGAGCTACGAACAGGGAGACCTTGACGAAGAACAGGTTGTCGCCGGGTTCCAGGAAATGATTGACGACGGATTCGTCTGGAGTCTTCAGGGGCACTACGGCCGAACGGCCGCGGCTCTAATCGACGCCGGGAATTGCACGAAAGGGTAAAGTTTTTCCAAGAAAATAGCGGATTTCTCAGTTTTCTTGATACTGGCCAGCCTCACCCGTGTTATAATAACCTCCAGAAAGGCAAGAGACGTGGAACAAGACGTATACCTAGTTATCGACGATGACGAGCGGTTCATTGGGAGAGTTTCCGATGTTCTCAATCCTGGCCCGGAAGACGAAATCCAAATAAAGAGCGTCTTACTGGAGGTTCTCCAGTACGTAGTCGAGTCTGCAATCTTTGGTGATGTTATTTCACAGACGAACACCTTCCAAATCGAAATACACTAGGAGAAGCCCTTGGCATTCGACCTCGAATCAATCACGAAGGGATCGGCCCTCAAGCCGCCGCGAATCATTCTTCTCGGCGTCGAGAAGATCGGGAAAAGTACCTTCGCAGCGTCGTGGCCCAAGGCAATTGGCATTCCCGTGAAGGGAGAAGAGGGCCTTGACGCTATCGACGTTCCGCAGTTTCCGACTTCGCAGTCTGCCGCCGACGTAATTGCCGCGCTCAATACACTCAGGCAAGACGGGCATGGATACGAAACCGTATTCGTCGACTCGGCGAGTGCCTTTGAGCCCCTTTTACATCAAGCCGTTTGCCAGGAAAACGGGAACGTCGACAGTATCGAAAAGGTATGCGGCGGATACGGCAAGGGCTATACTATGTCTTTGCGATACTGGAGAATGCTGACCGAGTACCTGGATTGTCTCCGCACGGAACAAAATATGGCGTCGATTATCATCGGCCACGTCAAGGTGAAGAGATTCGATGATCCGGCCGGCGACTCATACGACCAGTATCAATTTGATCTTCACGACAAAGCCGCGAACTTACTCTACAGGTGGGCGGACGTGATTCTGTTTGCCAACACGAAGGTCGTCGTCAAGAAAGAGGATGTTGGGTTTAATAAAGAGAAGGCCCGCGGCATTGACCTGACAGGAGGAGCCCGCTTCCTTTACACGCAGAAGATGCCCGCCCACCCAGGCGGCGGACGTGGAGTGTACGGGCGGCTTCCCTATGAGCTACCCCTCGACTTCGGGGCATTCATGGAGGCAGTTGCGGCAGCATCGTAATCTCTGGCTTCACCTCCTAGAAAAGAGAGACCACACTTGAAAATCAAATACATCCACCATAGCTTCCGTAGTAGCACGCTGCAAATCATCCTGGCGGCTCAAGATATTGCGGAGGAATTCCGTCGCGATGGCTACAAGCTAACGCTGCGTCAGTTGTACTACCAATTCGTGAGTCGCGATCTCATTCCGAATCAGCAACGGGAGTACAAGCGACTCGTTAAGGCGATCACGGATGCACGGAATGCCGGCCTCTTCGATTGGGATATGATTGAAGACAGGACCCGCGGAATCCGGCAGAATCCACATTGGGACTCGGTGTCGCAAGCAATCGGCGACATAGCAAGGCAGTTCCATTATGATCTCTGGGCCGATCAGAAAGTTCGCGTGCAGGTGTGGATCGAGAAAGATGCACTTGTTGGGGTCTTCGAGCCGGTATGCCGAAAGCTCGACGTACCGCTTATGGCGTGCCGCGGCTACCCGTCCGCCTCTGAGGTCTGGTCGTCTGGCCGGCTGTTCCGCCGGCATGGAGTAAATGATTCCCAGAAAACCGTAGTCCTTCATTTTGGCGACCACGACCCTTCCGGCATCGACATGACACGCGACCTTGAAGAACGGTTGGGGCTATACGCCGGGCCGGGCAGGGTGTCAATCAAACGAATTGCCCTGAACTACAATCAAATCGAAGACTACGACCCGCCGCCGAATCCAGCTAAGGCGACCGACTCCCGCTTCACAAAGTATGCTGCCGAGTATGGCGAGTCATCTTGGGAACTCGATGCTCTCAGCCCCGCCGTGTTAAGTAAGCTGGCCACGCGAGAGATTCTCAAGCTGACCGATAAAAGACAATGGAAGGTATCGGTACGCCGGCAAGACGAAGCAAGGGGCCGATTGTCGGAGATCGCCGCTGAAGAATCAACCACCGAGTAACATATCCCACAGGAAAGCAGCCATGCCAAAGACGGAAATAAAAGTCACGCTGGAACCTAGGGAAGTCGATGACGCCGTCATATCGGTGGCGAAAGTTGCAGCCGGAGAGAAGGCCGGCAGTGCCCGCGTCGAATACACATACGACTGCACCGCTGAGGTCTCCAGCGCAGTCGTATATTTCCAAAAGACAGGAAGGTAGCTCGCCCCAGTAGCCCTACGTTCGTTCGGAAGTTTTCTTCACGCCACCAATTCCAAGAAGAGGTTTAGTATGTCACAAGGCATGAGTCAACAAGGCGACCTGAGTGCATTTTTTGCCCCGCAAGGCGGCGCATTCGACACGAATTCCGTGGCCCCGCAAGAGGATTATCAAGTCCTGCCGCCCGGCGACTACCCGGTCCAGGTCGAGAAGGCCGAGATCAAGGCGACAAAGAAGGGGGATGGGCACCTCATTGAACTCGCGATGGTCGTGCTTGACGGGCCGGCCAAGGGGAGGAAGTTATGGGACCGAATGAATATCGACAACCCAAGCGAGAAGGCTGTCGAGATTTCGATGCGAAAGCTGGCGGCTCTCGGGCAAGCTGTGGGTCTCGCGGCCGTCAGGGATACCCAAGAATTCGTCGGAAAGATGTGCCTCGCGGCCGTCAAGGTCAAGGACAACAGCAATGAAATCCGTACCTACAAGCCGTTTCAGGCTGTCGCCCCCGATTCCGCCGCCACCGCCGCCTTCCCGGCCCCTCCGTTGCAGTCGACCCCTCCAGTGCCAGCATCGCAACAGGTGCAGACGCAAGCTCCTGTGCAGCAGCAGACAAATCAGCAACGATGGCAGGAAATGCAGTCGCAGCCACTAGCCACTCAGCCGGTAAGCCCGCAGCCTATGACGCAGGCACCTATTTCAACTACGCCCGTTGCAGCCCCCGCCCAGACCCAGACTACCGGCGTGCCGCCATGGAAACAGGGCCCAAGCAACTGATTCACCGCCTCGCACGGACGCGAGCGGCGGTAGTGCGTGCATGTCTAAGCCGCCCCGGCACTGGCCACCCCGGTACGCGGCCCTTAGCATCGGCACTATCGCCGTTCGCGCCCCCCCCTCATCGGGAGATCGCATGGGTTGGCTCGGAAGCGCTCTAATCCTTCTTGGGGCATGGCACATCGGCCACAAGAGAAGGATGGGGTTCACCATCGCAATAACCGGGAGCTTGTGCTGGGTGTACGTCGGCATAAGCAACGGAATGTTCGATTTAGTCTTCATAGAATCCGCCATGATCTTAATGGCTGTTCGCAACTGGAGGAAGTGGGGAAATGACCGACAAGACAAAGATGCCGACCCCGGAAGAGTTTAAGGAAATAACACACCTTGCCGGCGAGCAACACAAGGCAAAAATTGCTTTATCAGCCGCCAAAGCTGATCTCGTTGAGGTGGAAGTCAAGCTCGCGTGCCTTATCCCCGGCCCCGAGTCCGGCCAGCGGACAATCAACCTCGCCGACAAGCGGAAGATTGTTGTCACCCGCGGCTTCAATTACTCCGCCGACTGCAAGGAGCTTGCGAAGCTCGATCTCGGGGAGGGGTTCCCGCCGCCCATTAAAAGTAGCGCCACCGCATCGCTTGACGAAGTCGGCTACGAGTGGTATCGCAAAAACAGGCCGGAACTCTTCACGAAAATCGCGGAGCACGTCTCTGCTAAGCCGAAGAAAATCTCCGTCACAATCAAGGAGCCGAAATGAACTGGGACAGCGACAAAGAGAGGGCTGAGAAGGCTATCGTGGAGTGTGCTGCGGCGTTCCCACTTGCTGCCGCGACGTTACTCGCGCTATGTGCCAAGGAGCCGCAAGAGTCCTGTAACTTATCTATGCGATTCGAGACGCAGACTCGCGACTTCATGTTCTCGAAGTCGGGCGAGAAGATATATTACTATAGCATTTCGGCCGCCAGCTACCTCTCGGCTAAGGCGCCGACAATTTTTGTTGCGATTGTAGCCGATGACATTAACGCCGGCTGGGAGGAATTAAGTGGGTGACCTCGATAAGTACATCCCGAAAGAATCACCGATTGTCTCGGCTATCTTCGCCGAGTACAAGCGCCGCGGCGACTCGGAAGCCGCCCGCGGGTATCTCGGGGCGTCGATCATTGGGCACGTCTGCGACAGGTATCTATGGTACACATTCAGGGCTTGCACGCGAGAGGATTTCCCCGGCAGACTCTACCGCTTGTTTAAGACCGGCGATCTCGAAGAGATTCGCATGGCCAAGGACCTGCGTAGTATAGGCTGCACGGTTCACGAAGTCGACCCCGAGACCGGCAAGCAGTTCGAGATCAAGGATATTGCCGGCCACTTCAGCGGGCATATGGACGGATGCGTGCTCGGTGTCCTCGGTGCCGAGAAAACATGGCACGTCGCGGAGTACAAGACGCATAATAGGAATTCATACACAAAGCTCATAAAAGAGGGTGTCCGCAAGTCGAAGCCGGTCCACTTCGCACAGATGCAAGTCTACATGCACAAGACAGGGATGACAAGAGCCCTGTACCTTGCGAAGGAAAAGGATAGCGATGACCTCTACGCGGAACGTGTAAAGTACGATAAGGAATTCTGCCTCGGGTTGATGACTCGGGCCGAATACATCATCACGACGAACGAAGCGCCGGCCAGGATAACCGAGCGACAAGACTGGTACGAATGCCGGTTCTGTTCCGCTCACTCGCTGTGCTGGGGTATCGGAGAGTCCGTGCTGCCGGTCCCGGCCATCAACTGCCGGCAGTGCTGCCACGCGACGCCAACGATGGACGGCGACGCCCGGTGGGTGTGCTCCAAGCATAAGCGCGGGCTCTCCATGAAGGATCAGGCGTCGGCGTGTGAGGATCACCTTATTCTGCCGAGCCTACTGAGTCTTGAGGAGCCAACTGACTATGGAATTTCAGAGCACGGAAAAGAATGTATCGAATTTACGAATGCCGTTGGCCTCAGGTGGTGGCACGGTGGAATCGGCTACACGTCCGCCGAACTTCGCACCCTTCCCGTGCCAGCGCTCTCTAATCAAGTCGTTGCAGCAGCCAAGAATCTCTTTGGTGCTGAAGCAATCGGTGGGTGTAAGGACGATATTATCTCACGATATCCTCGTGGAGATGTTCATGTCATATGGGAGGGAGAAGCTAGTCAGCTTTTTAACGCCTGGAGAGACGCCTACCACGAAGGCCTCCCCACTCTGAAGCCGATCCGCAAGCTGAACGGATTCGATTGCCAGGTCGCCGAGTTCGAGTGGGGCGACGGCGCTGGCCGCATTGCAATCGTGTGGCCGGATCGCAAGGCTGAGATTAGGGAGGGAAAAGAATGAGTGACACTTCTTTACAGTGCTTTATTGACCTCATACAATGTGCGACCATTCTCTATCTTATTCTCCGGCCCTACTATTTCTCTAGGGGCGCCGAGATCAGACAGGGGAAGGAATGAGCGACGACATTGCACGCGGGGATAGCTGGCTCGGAGACTTGCCAACTCCTCCTTATGGCAATGGCGACGTGGTTGTATTTCGGTGCGAAATGTGCCTCTGCGTTATTGAAATGAGGATCAAAGAGCTTCTTGCATGACATTTACTCTCCGCTCTTACCAAATTGAATGCGAAGCCGCGTTGCACGACTACGTGTGCAACAAGGATGCGAATCCGTGTGTCGTGCTCCCCACTGGCTCGGGCAAAAGCGTCAGCATGGCGTCGATCATCAAAAAATGGCACACCGACGCTCCGTGGATACGCGGCTGCATCTTGGCGCACCGCAAAGAGCTTGTGCAGCAGAACGCCGAGAAGCTCCGGGCCGTGTACCCGGAGGGCGGCATCGGAATCTTCTCAGCCGGCTTGGGCGAGAAGAATTACGACGCCCCGATCCTCTTCGCGTCGATAGACTCGGTCTTCAAGAAGGCCGGGGAGTTTCGTCCGTTCGACTTCATTTTCGTGGACGAGGCCCATCGAATTCCCCCGTCCGGGGAAGGAAAGTACCGGACGTTCATCAAGGGGTGCCGTCAGTTCAACGATAACCTTCGGGTGGTCGGCTGGACGGCTACGCCATTCCGGATGAACTGCGGGCCGATATGCCACAAGGATCACATTCTAAACGAGATCTGCTACGAAGCCAAGGTCACTGACTTGATCGAGCAAGGCTACCTATCAAAGTTGCGGTCCAAGGTCAGCGAAGCAACCCCCGACCTGGCCGGCGTGAAGCGCAATTCCGGCGGGGACTACATCGTCAAGTCGCTGGCGGCAGCCACAAACAAAAAGGACTTAGTTGCAGCCACTATCAAGGAAGCTGTTGGAATCATGTGGGCAGAGAAGCGTAAGTCCGCCGTGTTTTTCTGTGTCGACATTGAACACTGCTTGGCTGTGTCTCGGGAACTTCAGGCGTGGGGTGTCTGCGCTCCGCCGATCACAGGGAAGACTCCTCAAGTAGATCGCGACAAGATCATTACTCACTTCAAGTTGCAGAAACTTCGCGCCGTATGCTGTGTCAACGTACTGACGGAGGGCTTTGATGCTCCACATATCGACTGCATCGTTCTACTACGACCAACACTCTCGCCCGGTCTATTCTCCCAGATGGTCGGACGTGGTTTGCGAATTTCACCTATGAAGGAGAATTGCCTTGTCCTTGACTTCGCAGGATGTATCGACGAACATGGACCTATCGACCTTCTCGGAGAAGGTGAGAGAGTTGTTATGGCAACTTGTGGAGGATGCCGTGAATCCTTTTCCAGAGCAATCCGAGTCTGCCCGGCTTGCGGCTGGGCGATTCCCAAGCAAGAGATCGAGCGACTTGAAGCAGTAGAGAAAGAGCGGCGGATGCACGGCGACAAGGCATCAAAGAAATCGATCCTCTCCTCGCAGCCAATGATAATGAAGGTCGACTCGGTGACCGTGTCGCGCCACCGTAAGCCAGGCTCGCCGGACTCTGTGAAAGTTCAGTACCGCTGCGGCCTCTCGGTGTACCGTGAATGGGTGTGCCTCGACCACGATGGCCCAGCAGGCAAGATCGGGCAAAACTGGTGGCTCAACAGGTTCCCGAAGACAAGAAAAATCGAAACCATCACAGTCAACTTTGCGCTTGGCGATATGTTCCTCTCGCAATCGATACTTGAATGGACAAAAACAATCACTGTACGCAAGAACGGCCGCTATTACCAGATAGTAGGCTACAACCAGAGAATAAATGAACCAACTCCTTAAATACGCCCTGAAATACGCCGAGCTTGGGTGGTGCATCTTCCCGTTGGCTCCTGGCCAGAAGACGCCTATCACCCCGCATGGCGTGAAGGATGCGACACGCGACGCCGCGCAGATCAATGCGTGGTGGGCGAAGTGGCCGACCGCTAATATCGGAGTCGCCTGCGGTAAGGCGAGCGGAGTCTACGTCATTGATGTGGATGTGTCGGCAGCGGGTGACGTGAGCGGGCTGGAGTCCCTGAAGGAATTCCCGCAGCTTCCCGTCACGATCACACAATCCACGCCACGCGGCGGATTCCATGCGTTTTTCCAGGCGAGCGTCCCGCCTGCAAATAGGAATTCCTTCCGGCCCGGGATCGATATCCGTGGTGAGGGGTATTATGTGGTCTTGACCCCCTCTATTCACCCTAACGGTGGGGTGTATAAATGGGACCATGGGTTTGCCCCATGGGAGATCACCGCCAACGAGTACCCAGACTTCATGCGGCCAGTGACGAAGGCACCGTGGGCAAATTATACTAGCCCGAGCACGACGGCCACGAAAAAGCAAACTCAGTCTGCTATGAGTCGGGCTGCCGCCAACATGAGCTTTATCCCGCCCATCGCAGATATCAATGACGTGGCTCGCCGTGCGTCGCTGTGGCTCGCTCAGTGCGATCCTGCCGTCCAGGGGCTAGGCGGGCACGACAAGCTGTTTTGGGCGGCGCAGGGCCTAGTGAACGGCTGCCGGCTCTCTGACACCCAGGCATACTCGCTTCTCTCTTCCGAGTACAACCCGCGGTGCCAGCCGCCATGGGCTCTTGCGGACAAATCGGATCATAAGGACTTTTTCCGGAAGATCACGGAGGCCAGGGCGAACCCGCCGCGAGACAAGCCGATCGGGTGGATTATCGACGATGATTCGTTCGCCCCCCAGAGTTCGACGTGTACGGTGGATCTGAAGTCGATTATGTCCGGCACCCAGAATGTCGGCACGTACAGCGTCGTGCAGCCGGAAATCGGGGAAGTTGACGCGAGCAAGGAATTGGCTTTCCTCACGCAGCCCACGGGACTACTCGGTGAGATATGCTCGTGGATCAACAGGGGTTCGATACGCAAGCAGCCGCTACTTACGCTTGCGTGCTCGCTAGCGTGGCTCGGCGTGCTGTACGGCCGCAAGATCGAAGACGAGCGCGGCGGGAGAACAAACCTGTACTGCATGGGCGTTGCCAGATCATCGTCAGGAAAAGACCATGCACCGAGACAAATACGCAGGCTCGCCACGGAATCTGGGAATCTCGGGCTCCTTGGCGGGAATGACCTCGCCTCGGACGCCGCAATCGAGGAGCGGATGTCGAGGGCTCCGGCAACAATCTTCCTACTCGACGAGATCGGGCACCTGTTAGCGAATATCAAATCTGGCCACGACAAAAACAAGTCGCAGATAATATCTGTTTTGATGCGCCTCTACTCCTCCGCTCCGGACGTATATCTCGGCAGGGAATATGCAGACGCAGAGAAGCAACGCATTATCATTGAGCCGTGCTGCTGTCTGTATGGAACATCGACACCGGAGCGGTTCGCGGCTGGCATAACTCCGGACGAAGTCCAGGACGGATGGCTCGGTAGGTGCCTCGTCTTTAACTCAACTGAATTCCCAAGGAAAACGATATGCAGAAAGCTGGACATACCAAAACAGCTTATCGAAAAGTGCGCTGCTTGGACCGATAGGGGCATTAAGAAAACGGACGGGGTTGACATATCGCAGTATGTTACCGGAGACGGCCTCGGGAAGTACCAACCAAATCCAAACCCGACTGAACCGGAAAAGGTGTTCGCAGATAGCGCCGCAAACAAACTCTTCTTATCTCTTGATTCATTCTCCGAGAAGCAAGCCAATAACCATCAAGCCGTATCGTCGCTATGGCTCAAGGCCGAAGAAAGTGCGCGCCGCATATCCCTGATCCTCTCGGCAAGCGACTTCCCTGAGAAGCCGCGGATCGATGAACGCATAGCGTCGTACTCATGTAGGCTCGTAAGATATCTGCTATCTAATTTCTGCACGGCCGTCGCACCAGAGATTGTTAGTAGCGGTATCCAGCACGAGAAGCGCCGCGTTTTTGACGCCATCAAGCAATCCGGCAAGGCCGGGGCCACGCAGGGGGAACTAACGCGGCGCACCCAATGGACAAATAAACGCCACCGTAAGGAGTTGGTTGAAGATCTTGTTGAGGCTGGCGAGATCGCCTTCGAGGTCCAGGGCAAGACCTTGAGATACTGGACGGCCGAACTTTTCCTAAAGCGAGAGGTGACCGTTGGCTGAAGATGAACGTGTCATAATTGTTCTCCCGCTGCCGGCCAAGGTGCTGCAACCGAACAGCACTATCGGCAGCTTCGGCGGGCGCATGATGAAAGCTTCGGCCACGAAGAGGTATCGCAGGCTCGCGAGAGAAGCTATTGAAGACGAACAGATTGATACCGCACCATGGGGATGCGCCTGTGTGGAGGCTGCCTTCTTCTTCCGGGATAAGCGCAGACGGGATCAGGATAACGCTATGGGGTCCCTGAAGGCGGCATACGATGGCATTGTGGACTCGGGGCTAGTTCTTGATGATGACCCCAAGCACATGAAGCGTACCTACCCTGATTTCGAGATCGATAAAGAATTCCCGAGAGTCGAGCTAACGATTACGAGAGTCCAATGATTACGATGCAGCAAGAGGAAGCGGTTCGCGATATTATTCGCGACAAACGTGACCACAGGAACGACAGGGAAATTTCTCGTGCCACGGGCGTCTCGCATTGGACGGTGTTGTATCAGAGGCGGTTGCTGGATGCGATAAACAAGATTCCCCCATTGAAGGTTGAAGAGGTGCGTAGGTTGCTTATGAACGGGCTGGCCGTGGGTGCAGTCGCATTAGAAAGTGCAACACCCAAGAAGAGTGTCCTCGCTATCAGGAGATACTTCTATCTTCAGCGAAGAGAGTCCGGTTCGATGGAGTCGCGAGAGTGCCCGACATGCGCCTCGATAATGTTCGCCAAGGAAGAGATGGCGGCGGCCCCCGGAACTCAACACGCCGTTTTCAGGGCGGCGAGCGAACTTCTCGGGATCTCCGACGACGATGCGCTATCGTTATACAACATCGTTCGAGAGGTGCATGATCTCCACGGTCAAGAGATTATAACTAGCCCCTTGTTTTACCACATCGCTGTCAAGGCAGAGAAACTACTAAGGAGAATCGATGACAAAGAAGAGAAGAAGCCCCGTTGATCTTGTTAAGGAGTCCACTGGTAATAAGAATGTCAAGTGGCTCGACACGCTATCGAAATCCGATAGAGATTATGTCGAAGCCGTAGCGGATACGATGCGCGCTTGCCCCGATGCTGCACCATACATCGTAGCCGGAAAACTCAAGATAGTACTGGGATCAGAAAGCCACATTAGCACCATAGTTAGAACACTCAAGGAGCTTGTAAGTGACAAAGAAAAAAAGTAGCCCAGTGGACCTCGTGGATGCAGCCGTAAGCGAGACGTATTTAGTCGAGATCGCGAAAGCCAGACAGGCTGAGTCTAACTGGAAGAAGAAGTACCACAAGGCCATCCTTCTTGCCGCTGAGGCTGACGGGCAACTTGAAGCCGCTCTCGGTATGCTGCCAGACAGAGAAGCAGACCGCCGAAAGTTCGTGGCACTCAAGCGAATGCGTACTAAGAACCCTAGCGGGGTGGCGGTCGTCGTGCCGGCCAGCGATTGGCATGTCGAGGAGACCGTCTTCCGTGACGCCACGAGTGGCAAGAACGAGTTCAATCTGTCGATCGCGGAAACTAGGATCGAGCGCTTCTATGAAAAGGTCCTCGAACTAATCGAGTGGCAGAATACCTTGGCTCCAGTCAAGGAGATCTGGCACCCGCTGCTCGGGGACCTGCTAAGCGGGTATATCCACGAGGATCTTATGGAGACCAATGGGTGCAGCCCGACTGAAGCCTGCGTTTTCTTGCAAGACATGATCTGCGCCGGGATTGAGTTGTGGCTAAAAAAGACGAAGCTCCCGATCTTCATTCCGACGTGCGTGGGTAACCACGGTCGCACGACGATCAAGAAGCGTATCAAGACCTCGTGCCATAACAGCTTCGAGTGGCTGTTATACATGACGATGGCGAAGTTCTACGAGAAGAATAAGCGCGTCATGTGGGATGTCGGGACCGGCTATCACAACACCCAGGAAATTGTCGGCCGCAAGGTTCGCTTCCATCACGGTGACGGGCTTCGCTACATGGGCGGCGTCGGTGGGATCACAATCCCAGTCAACAAGTCAATTGCCCAATGGGACAAGGTGGAACAATGCGATTTCGATATCTTCGGGCACTGGCACACGTTTTTGCCTCACTATCCAAAGTGGGTATCGTGCGGCTCCTTGATGGGCTATTCGGAATACTCCGTCGAGATCAAAGCCGAGTTCCAACACCCGACACAGACGTTCATTGTTCTCGATCGGAACTATGGCGTCACGCAAGCAACACCAATCTTTCTGACGAAGCCAAAGAGAGGCTAGATAAGCAATTTAGGCGCGCCAGAGATGGCGAGTGGATAGAATTCGCAGACAATATCCTTAGCCCAGGGCAGGGGCCTAGCCTTTCATACTGGATAATAGACGAAAAGAGGAAACCAAACGCAATGACAGACATCAAAACCACTGCCGAAATGTTCGAGACTCTCATAGGTGTTGTTGAGTCATGTGTAATTGGCAGGGGGCGCGGCGCTACGGAATTCGAGTGCCTCGGATACCAGAATAGCTTCGCGGAAATAGTAGCTCATGCTCATATTTTTTTGGCGCACATGAGAGACGACAGGAAGCTCGGTGCTCGTATGCTAATTACTCAACGATGTCTCAACGAAATTTTTGATCGTATCCAAAAAGGAGAAAACAATCATGCCGCTACAACATGAAGATATTGACTACCACGTCATGCTAGACCATGAGCTCTTGACAACAAAAGACAAGGAGAAAATTATGCGGAAGTTTGACACCGGAGCAACGCGAGACAGCGAAGGCGGCAAGCTTGACTACGAAGGCTTCCTATCGCCGCAAGCACTGAAGCGGTACGCCGAGTACATGCACAAGCACCGCACCCAGGCCGATGGGAACGTGCGAGACAGCGATAATTGGCAGAAGGGCATTCCGATCGTTGTCTACATGAAGTCGATGTTCCGCCACCTTATCGAACTCTGGACAGCCCACCGCCTCCGGAAAAATAACCCAGGAGATCGGGGGGCAGCCACCACGGAGCAAGACGCGCTCTGTGCCATCATCTTCAATGCCTTCGGATACTTGCATGAGCACCTGAAGCTGGAGGCGATCCCGAGCGACCGTTGCGCCGGCGGTCTGTGCCGCGAATGCGAACATGACTGCCCCGATCCGCCGTCCAAAGTCAAGGAGAAGGAGGTGGTAGAGTCTCGGTTAGCCAGGACTGTCAGGATTTGCAGTGAATGTCACGGAATTAGTTGTGACGAATGCGAACGGCTAGACGGAAAGTGCCGCGCCAGCGCTGCACTCAAAGACTGAACATTTGTATCCTGAAACACCACTCAAAATTTAGGAGCGAACATTGAAAATAAAACGAATCTGCATCGACCTTGACGATGTTCTTAATCGGTTCACAATGACGGCCCTCCAGTTCTTAGGGTGCCCCGTTGACTCACATGACGATAGCACTTACAATCCGGAGTGGGGATATAATCTCGTACTCGCTGCAAATTCCCTCAACCCCAAAAGGCTCTACACCGCCGATGACATCTGGGGTAAGGAAATTACGAGAACACTGTGGGCTAACGTGCCCAAATCAGCGGAATGCGACATGCTAATTTCGTTCTGTGAGTCGTTTGTAGGGCGCGAGAATATGTGTATCCTGACAACTCCGACTCTCGACCCTGAGTCGGCAGCCGGCAAGATGGAATGGATTCACGAATACATGCCTGAATGGTTGCATCGCAGATTCCTGATCGGCGCGTGCAAGGAAATATGCGCCACACCCGCGACGCTCCTAATCGACGACTCGGATGCGAACGTCAACGATTTCCGGAAGGCTGGCGGTCAGGCCCTCCTTTTCCCTCGGCCGTGGAATTCTGCCCATGGTCAAGGGTGCCTCGACCACTT
>SDBT01008854.1_pt1 | contig 16383 bp, 16 predicted proteins | sample 2277101 | NCBI WGS metagenome assembly SDBT01 (sample SAMN10404973, study PRJNA504765) | marine sediment metagenome | isolation source: marine sediment core GS10_PC15, 103 cmbsf | place: Arctic Ocean: Southern Knipovich Ridge | collected 2010 | reverse complement strand
TCGTCAAGAGGCTCCAGCCGTCCTACGCGACAGCGCGCGTAGAACCGGTGTACCCGGGCAACACCATCTCGCGATCTCTGCGGCTCTTTCTCGATGGGAGCGCTGTATGACGCGACGCCCTCGGCAACGGCGGGCAGGGGAGGGCTCTGGATCCATCCGACCGAACCAAGGGTGTGCGTCAAGTCGAACGGTTCACGTCCTTTGAGCAGGAGCTCGTGGCGCGAGCCGACACGGCGGACATTGAGCTTTGTCTCCCGAGAGCCGCGTGCCGTGGAGTACGGAAGATGGGCATCGATCTGTTCGAGCTGAGTGCGAGACAGCCCGAAGTCCAGCAGTTCTCCGGAATCGGTGCGACACAGGATGATTATCCCGAGCGCCGAACGCTTCTCGAACTGGTTGTGGTTGAATGCCGCAAGCCAGCGTCCCGGGTTGCATTCGTCCGCAACCGGCAACGACACCCATTGGCCGGCCGGTGTCGCAGCCCAGGTGTTGTCGCAAAGCTCCAGAGCCGCGCCGCGAGATCTCAGCCTCTCGAGGTAGCCCAGGCGGATTTTCTTCCATTCGGATCGCGACATTCGGCCCATGTTCCACCTCCTCTTTTCTGCTAGTGTAGTGTAGTGTAGAACGGTAGTGTAGTCAAGAGCAGATCGCCAGCCGTACCTTCAATCCGTGCTGCCCGGGCTGTGCCAGACCTGGCCATTGGACATGCCCAGGTACAGGCTGCCGCGCCAGAAGGCTATCGAGTCGGGCATGGTCTCGAGAGTCTGGGAGGTCAGTTCCGTAAGGTCGGTGCCGTCCGTGGTCAGGCCCACTCCCACCTCCCAGGGCCCGATCACGTCGACCGGGTATGCGTCCCCGGAAAGGTAGAGCAGCAACGCCCGGCCATCGCCCAGCGGCTCCACGTCCAGGACGGTCTTTCCCTCGCAGATCGCGGCCGGGCTGAAGCCCGAGTCCGGAGTGGCCATGAGGCAGCCCCAGGTAAGGGGGTCCGACGAGACATCGACGCCGACCACCAGACCCAGGTCCGAAGTCAGCGAGGCGGTGTGGGTGACGAAGAAGTATGGCCAGTCGGCGTACGGAGCGAACCCGTCGGCATCCTGCCGAAAGGCCACGAACCCGTTGATCACCTGCAGGTCGGAGCGGTAGCCCAGGGCGTAGACCGCGTCACCCACAGCCAGCAGGTGGGTGAAGCGGTGGTCGCCGGGCGGGTCGGGGTGGGGGATCTGCGCGACCGTCTCGAACGTCCGGCCGCCGTCTTGGCTGCGGAAGAACAGGGCCTTGACCGTGGAGTTATTGTAGTCGTCCAGGGTGCCGCCCGAGCCGCAGGCGTAGACCACGTCGTCGAGCACGGCGATGTCGTGCACGTGCCAGGCCATTTCCAGGGTGCGGCTCTTGTACCAGCTTCCGCCGGGCGATAGCGTGTAGGCGTTGCCCATCAAGCCGTCCTCGGTGGCGTCCACCCCGGGCACGGCCAGCACCTCGCCCAGGTGACGGTACTGATCCACCTGCTCCTCGTCGGTGGTGAAGTCCCAGGCCACGGCCTCCGGCTCCGGCTCGGTGAAGTGGCGCAGATCCACCGGGCCCAGGTTCAAGGTGGCGTCGCCGTAGCCGAACCACAGCCGGTCGTCCCAGACGATCAGGTCGGTGATGGCCCGGTTGAACTCCATATGGCCGAGGCTCAGCCGCTGGTTGATGATCCAGTCCTCGATCGGCTCGGCCCAGGGCTCGAACGCCCCGAAGGTCAACTCCTCGATGTCCGGCAACACCCCCGCGTCCGGATCGCCCCCGTCCAGCCCCCCGTCGTCCCCCTGTCCGCCGGACCCCGAACACCCGGCCAGCAGCAGGACGAACCCCATCGAGACGACCAGCGACCAGGAAGTCCGACTCGCATACGCAATCATTTTCCCTCCCGTTCCCGGCCCGTCCTGCGCCGGCGCGAGAAGCCATTATACATCATCGAGAATCCCCAAGGCAGAAGCTTCGAGTACATGGCGTCGGTTCCGGTGATCCCACTGGCCCCGCCCTGTGGTAATGTCTCCGTTTCCATCCATTGAATTGTGCGGACATCTGTGCAATACTGTGTGCGTTGGAAGGAGTGGACGCCATGGCGACCAATCTGGACATAGACCGGAAGCTCATGGAAAGGGCGATGCAGATGGGCCGAAAGAAGACCAAGAAGTCGGTCGTGATCGAGGCGCTCGAAGAGTACATCCGGCGTCGCGAACAGGCCAAGGTGATCGATTTGTTCGGCAAGATAGACTACGATCCGGACTACGACTACAAGGCTCAAAGGAAGCGCCGGTGAACGTTCTGATCGACACCTGTGTCTGGTCGCTGGCCCTGCGAAGACGCAAGAAATCCCGCGCCGAGGTTCGCCTGGTGAAGCAGTTTAAGGAACTGATCCGCGAGATGCGAGTGGTGCTGGTGGGGCCGGTGCGCCAGGAAGTGCTATCCGGCATCCGTGAGGAGGCGCAGTTCGTCCGGGTCCGCGACCGCCTCCGCGCGTTCGTGGACCTGCCGCTCGAAAGTCCGGACTTCGAGTTGGCAGCCGACATGTTCAACCGCTGTCGTGCCAGGGGCGTCCAGGGATCGAACACCGATTTTCTGCTGTGCGCACTTGCGGAACGACACCGTTTGGTCATATTCACCACGGACAAGGACTTCGGTCACTATAACGAGATCCTCGGGACCACGATATTCAAACCAACACCCGCGTAATTCAGGGTACTTCTGGCTGTGTCGTGGTTTGACATGTGGGTCCGGTCGTGTTCATGTCCGGCAACTCGACGGGTCGGGTGGTCGACGTGGGCGAGACTGAAAAATACATCCTGGCGATTGACCTCGGGACCTCGGGCCCCAAGGTGGCGCTCGTGTCGGCGGCGGGCGAGGTTGTGGATGTCGCTTTCGAGCCGGTCCGTCTGATGCTGCTGGAGGGCGGGGGGGCCGAGCAGGATCCGGACGAGTGGTGGGGGGCGATCACCACGGCTGCCAGGCGGGTGCTGGGCAGCGGCAAGGTCGCGGCCGGGTCGGTGGAGGCGGTTTGCTGCACGGCCCAGTGGTCGGGCACGGTGGCGGTGGACGAGGACGGGCGGCACCTGGGCAACGCCATCATCTGGATGGACTCGCGGGGCGCCGCCTGCGTCCGGAGGCTTACCGGCGGGCTGGTCAAGGTGGCCGGGTACGGCCTGCGCAAGATCGTGCGCTGGATCCGCCTGACCGGCGGGGCGCCCACCCGCTCGGGCAAGGACTCCATCGCCCATATCCTGTGGCTTATGAAAGAGCGCCCGGAGGTATACAGCAGGGCCTACAAGTTCCTCGAGCCCAAGGACTATCTCAACCTGCGGTTGACCGGGAGGTTCGCGGCCTCGTACGACTCGATCGCGCTGCACTGGTTGACCGACAACCGCGACGTATCGCGGGTGGCCTACGACCCCACCCTGATCGCCTGGTCGGGGATCGCGCGCGACAAGCTTCCCGAGCTGAAGCGCGCAGTGGACTTGCTGGGACCCGTGCGGCCCGAGGTGGCCGCCGAGCTCGGGTTGGCCGGGGACGTCCAGGTGGTCATGGGCACCCCGGACGTGCAGTCGGCCGCCATCGGCTCGGGCGCCGTGGCCGACTACGCGGCCCACCTGTACATCGGCACCTCCTCCTGGCTGACCTGCCACGTGCCGTTCAAGAAGACGGACGTCTTCCACAACATGGCCTCGCTTCCGGCGGCCGTCCCGGACCGCTACTTCATCGCCAACGAGCAGGAGACGGCCGGAGCCGCGCTCGACTTCCTGGTAGACAATCTGTTGTGGCCCGACGACGAGCTGGCCACCGGGCCGCGGCCGGACGACGTGTACGAGCGGCTGGAGCGGATGGTCGCCAGGACGCCGGCCGGCAGCGACAAGGTGATCTTCACCCCCTGGCTGTATGGTGAGCGCACTCCGGTGGAGGACCACGCCGTGCGCGGCGGCTTCGCAAACCTGTCGCTCAAGACCACCCGCGAGCACCTGGCGCGGGCCGTGTACGAGGGCGTGGCCTACAACAGCCGCTGGCTGCTCGGGTACGTGGAGAAGTTCATCGGGCGGCGGCTTACCTCCATAGCCATGATCGGCGGCGGCGCCCGGTCCGGCGTGTGGTGCCAGATCGCAGCCGACGTGCTCGACCGGCCGGTGCGCCAGGTGGCCGAGCCGATCCACGCCAACGTGCGCGGCGCCGGGCTGCTGGGCGCGGTGGCCATGGGGTATCTCGGGTTTGAGGACATTCCCGAACGGGTGGAGATCGCCGCGACCTTCGAGCCCGATCCGGCCAGCCGGGCCGTCTACGACGAGCTGTTCGGCGCATTCCTGGAGATCTACGAGCGCAACCGGAAGATGCACGCCCGGCTGAACCGCCGGGCATAGCACCAGGGGAGAGGACATGGACCTGAAGGAATACCTCTTCGAGCAGCTCGGCCGGATCGACCCTAAGGTGCTGGCCTTCGTGACCCGGCAGGTCAAGCGGCTGCCCTTCGTGCGGCGGCGGATCGACCGGGAGTACGAGAAAATGATGGCCGGGCTGGAGGAGTCGTTGAAGCCGTACCGGGACGACTTCGTCAGCTACGAGCGTCTCCCGGGCGAGGGACGGGACAAAACCGAAATTCTGGCCGAAATGCGCGAGCTGAACGAGCGCGAGGAGTCGCGCTGGAAGGACGGATTCGTCTCGGGCGCGGTCTACCACGGGGACGACGAGCACGTGGGCTTCCTGGACCAGGTCTACTCCGTGGCCTCGCAATGCAACCCGCTGCACTCGGACCTGTGGCCGTCCACCACCAAGTACGAGGCCGAGGTGGTCTCGATGACCGCTCACATGCTGGGCGCCGGGACGGCCGTCGCGGCCGTGCCTGAAAGGAAAATCTGCGGCACCGTCACCTCGGGCGGCACCGAGTCCATCTTGCTGGCCATGAAGACCTACCGCGACCGGGCCCGGGACACCAGGGGCGTCACCCGGCCCAACATGGTGGTGCCCTCCACCGTCCACGCCGCCTTCGACAAGGCCTCGCAGTACTTCCGGATCGAGCTCAGGCGGGTGCCCGTGAAGCCCGACTGCCGGGCCGACGTGGCGGCCACTCGACGAGCCGTGGACCGCAACACCGTGGCGGTGGTGGGCTCGGCCCCGAGCTTTCCCCACGGGGTGGTCGACCCGATCGCCGAGCTGTCCGAACTGGCCCGCGAGCGGGGCATCGGCTTCCACACCGACGCCTGCCTGGGCGGCTTCGTGCTGCCCTGGGCCGAGAAACTCGGTTACGACGTGCCGGCCTTCGACTTCCGCCTTCCCGGCGTGACGTCCATGTCGGCCGACACCCACAAGTACGGCTACGCCGCCAAGGGCACCTCGGTGGTGCTCTACCGCGGGCTGGACCTGCGCCGCTACCAGTACTACACCGCGACCGACTGGCCGGGAGGCCTGTACTTCTCTCCGACCTTCGCCGGCTCCCGCCCCGGCGCCCTGAGCGCCGCCTGCTGGGCCGCGCTGGTGTCCACGGGCGAGTCGGGCTACCTGGATGCCACGAAGCGGATCCTCGAGACCGCGGCGACCATCCGCGAGGGCATCGAGTCCATCCCCCGGCTGCGGGTGCTCGGCGACCCGTTGTGGGTGATCGCCTTCGTGTCGGAAAGCCTGGACATCTATGAGGTCATGGAGTTCATGACCGGCCGCAGATGGAACCTCAACGGCCTGCACAAGCCGCCCGCCGTCCACATCTGCGTCACCCTGCGTCACACTCAGCAGGGCGTCGCCGACCGCTTCGTCGCCGACCTGCGCGACGCGGTCGCCCATGTCCGGGCCCACCCGGGGGAGAAGGGCAAGATGGCCCCCATCTACGGCCTGGCCGCCACCGTCCCGTTCCGCGCAGAGGTGGCCGAGCTCCTGACCCGCTACATGGACATGCTGTACAAGGTGTGAGGTGTCATATCGGGCGAATGCGGAACGTCAAGAAACCCCACAGGAATCCACCCAGCCCCAGCGCAAGCGAAATCAGATCGCAGGATCGGAAATAGAACACCCTGGAGATGGTGATCTGCCTGGCCGGGACGCCCACCTCCGGCGGCAGGCGCCGCGGCAGGTAGCCGTACCGGTGCCTGTCGCGCTTGACCAGCACCTTGGTCCAGGTCGTGCGTCCCTTGCGGATCTTCTCGGTTTGCAGGAACAGGTGGCCAGAATCCACGCGCTCGATCGGTTCCGATTTCAGCGACGGGGACGGATGAAGGCTCACGCCGTCCGCGAGCACCTCGACGAACAGGTGATCCGAACGGTACAGAACCCGGTCCCACCAGCGTCCCAGGTCGGGCTTGATCCAGCCGTTGAGAAAAAAGACGGCCAGGAACACCAGGCCGAAGCCGAACGACCCCTTCGAGATCTTGAGCAGGCGCATCGGCACGGACCTGGCCCGCAGCAGGAAGAAGATCGCCAGGGCCAGCAGGCCTGTCAGCAGGAGCACCGACGCCAGCGGACTCGGGTTGAGCAGGTGCACGGCGACGAACTCGAAGTCGGCCAGCAGGTAGCGCACGAACCGGTCGTAGAGCACGTACACGAGCGCAAAGGCGACCACCAGGTATGTCGCCACCTGAAGCTTCTGCCCGAAGCCCATGGGAAGCAGGCGGCTGGGCCGGATGCCGGAGACCAGGTTCGGATGGTTTCGCCAGTCGCAGCTGAATACAGTCAACGGAGTCTTCTTTCCCTTGGGGATGAAGGTGTGCCGTCGCTGAAGCTTGAACTGCCTCCTCTTGCGCGCGAGGCGACGGGCGGTGGCACTGGAGACGAGTATCTCGCCGCCCTTCGCCGCGCCCTCGATGCGGGCGGCGACGTTGACAACGTCGCCGAAGACGTCGTTCTGCTCGACGATCGCCTGGCCGGTGTGCATCCCGATCCGGATCTCGATGTCCAGCTCGCGCTTCCCGTCCACCCCGTGCTTCAACACCTGCTGCATGGCGACGGCCGCGCGGACGGCCTTGTTTGGCGACCGGAACGACGCCATGATGGAGTCGCCGATGGTCTTGAGCACCTTGCCGCCGTGTTTCCGGATCACGGGAAACAGCAGCTTGTTGTGCCGGTCGACCATCAACCTGCCGACCGTGTCGCCATGCTCGTCCCAGAAACTGGTCGAGCCCTCGATGTCGGTGAACAGGACGGTGATCTCCTTCTTCGACTTCTCGATCTGCGCGGCGATGCTGTCTGTGACGCTCTTCGACATGTCGTCCCCTGCTCTACGAGGTGTGAGCCATCACGGCAGTGAGTGGTGCCTGGACCTGCTCGTACGTTGGATGAACCTGGAGTACAGGTCCTGCAACCGAGCCTTGTCCGGCGCCAGAAGGCAGAAGAGGCTGCGCTTCGGCTGCTGGCGCTTTCCATGGCGGAAGACGAACAGGGGCGTTGCCAGGAACACGCCGGTGCCGGTGCGCGGATCGTACGCCAGCTCGTCCAGGGTCGACAGCCAGGAACGGTAGTCGTCGGGAAGCCGGTGTTTCTTGGCCGACATGGTGCGCAGCAGCAGGTGGTGGTCGGGGCGGGTCTTCCGCTGCAGCGCGTAGGCGATGGTGCTCATGGGAAGGCGGGCGTTGATGTCGACCGCCAGCGCCAGTTGCGGATCGCCGGCCCGGTCGCGCCACTCGAACGAGTCGATCCCCACCGGGCCGAAGTACCCGGTCCGGTGCAAGGCCCGGCCCACGCCCTCGGCCGCGGCGTCCAGCCGGTCGGCCCACCCTTGCAGCGACCCGCCCGACGGCTCAAGAATGACGCCGAAGAACGCGCCCCGGCTGCCACTGAGAGTGCGGTGGTGTTGAAGGTGCGAGATGGCGCCGTCCGGCGCCAGGTCGAACCGGCTGGAGATGTCGCCCGTCCGGTCCAGCCAGGGCTCCACCAGGATCGGCTCGCCCCCGTCCGCCAGCTCGGCCAGGCAAGCCCGCTGAGACTGGCTCCATTCCCCGCCCGGCAGGAGCAGCAATCCTCGGCCAGCGTTGCCGTGCATGGGCTTGACCACCAGCGGTCCGTTCCGGTCCATCTCTCCGCGTAGCAGATTCCCGGCATCGTCGAGCAGCCGGGCGCCCGGCACCCCGATCCCCAGCTCAGCAGTCACCCGATAACAGAACGTCCTGGCGTTGACCTTCGATACCACATCCAGGTCCGGATGACGGACGTCCGCGCCCAGGCCGACCAGGCGCTCCCTGGCCCTGGCGGACCAGCCCCAGGGATGGCCGGTGAGATCGGGGTACTTCTCGCCGGGGAGCGCCGGGGCGGGATGGGGGATCCGATATCCGGCCAGGTGGTCGAGGTAGGCATCGGGCGCCTCGCAGTCCAGCAGGATCCGGTCCTGCGGATCGCCCACCGTCATGAACCACAGCGACATCTCGACCACGGCGGCTTCCAGGTGGGGCGCGGACTCGCCGGCCATATCCAGGTCGAAGTCGCCGTTGAGGTACCAGAGCCTGCGGTTCTTTCGATTCTCGGCCTCTTCCACTCAGTTGCTCCCGGCCCTCGATACAATATTTTTACCGTCAGGACTATACGCCAGACTGTTTACCTAAAAACACCCACCGCCACGCCACGAGCAGGCAGCCGGAACACATGAGCACCAACCATGGCGACTCGCCCGGCCGATCTGTCCCACAGCCGCAGCCGCCGGTGATGACGACTTCGTCATCGCCGCCGTCTGGCTCCCGATGGCAATGGCCCTCCAGGCACACCTGACCCTGGTCGCAGGCCTCTTGGATCTCACAGGGTCTGGCGCAGACCAGCCCCTCTTCCAGGGCCGGATCGATGACGCAATCGCCCTGACAGTTGAGATCCAGCCAGCACTCCTCGCCGTTCGGCAGATCGGTGCCGAACAGGGCCACGGCCACCGCGCGCTCGGCTTGCACCCGGCCATGGCCGTAGTGGTCGTCGTGGCCGTCCTCGTCGTACCGGGCCTGCACCCGTGGGTCCATAGCCTGCTGCCCGACCTTCCCGGCGGTGGACCGCAGGATGTCACAGACCTCCCGCCAGGTCAGGTCGGGATTGACCGACAGCACCAGCGCGGCCACGCCAGCGGTGATCGGGGTGGCCGCCGAGGTGCCGGTGAAGCGGGAGGTATAGTCCCCGGCGCTGTCCGGCTCGGGCCAGCCGGTGGAGAAGTCGTTCTGATCCGGATCGGTCCGGTAGTTCTCACCCTGCTTGTTGGAGCCCGCATCGCCAGAGGTGTCGGTGGTCGCGATCCGGGGTTCTCCCGGATAGCCGCTCCAGGTGGGCGCGACAACGGACACGCAGGGGCCGTAGTCCGAGTATTTGGCGACCACTCCCAGATGATCGCAGCCGCCCACCGCTATGGTCTCTTCCATGGCCGGCAGCTCGTCCGGGCCGATGGGTTGGGCGTTCAGGTCGCTGTCGCCGTTGCCGGACGCGAACAGCACCACGCAGCCCTTCCCTCCCCGGCCGTTGGTCACCGCGTAGCGGACGGCATCCTGCACGGGCACCACGTCGATCCCCTGATCGATCAGTTCCTGCCCGATGCCCCAGCTGTTGGAGAGGATCCAGGCTCCGTTGTCCACCGCCCAGGCGATCCCCTCGCTGATGGCGGACAGGTTCATGATCGCACCCCGGCCGAACACCCGCACCGGCATCCAGCCGCACGAGGGACACACCCCGGTGACGCCGAGCCCGTTGTCCATGTCGGCGGCTACCAGGCCCATACAGGCCGTGCCGTGGGAGTCGATGGCCAGCGACGTCGGTGAGCTGTCGTCGCTGTCGGAGATCTCATTGCGGGGAGCGACCATCCTGGTCGGATCGAGGTCCGGGTGGTCCATGTCCACACCGGTGTCGATCACAGCAACGATCACCTGGGGATCGCCGGTGGTTATGTCCCAGGCGCCCTCCGCGGCTATGTCGTGCCCGAGCTGGTCTTCGAGGTGCCACTGCAGCTCGTAGAGCGGATCGTCCGGCTGGTGGTGCAACTGGACCGGGACGACGAAATCCGGAACCGCCCAGATCACCAGCCCGGCCTCGACGAGTTCGGCGCAGGCGCGGACCGCCGAGCGGGCATCCGGCGCCCGAAGCAGCCATGTGTAGTCCAGCCCGCGCATGGGCCGCACGACTCGCAGGTCCAGGCCGGCAAGGGCCGCATCCGGCAGTCCCCCCTCGCGTTCGGTGCGCACGATGAGCTGATCTTCGAGCAGGATCGGCCGCGGCTCGCCGGGCGCGCGGATGACCAGGGTCCACCCCTCAGCGGCCGCGTCTAAAAACACCCTCCGGCCGTCGGCGCGGTAGTAGCTAGGCCTTGTGCCGCTGTTTTTTGCGGCGCTCGGTGGTGCGGCGGCCGCCGTCGAGATGGCGAGCCACGACATGAGTGCGAGCCGGACGATCATGCACCCCATTATGACACGCTCCGGCCTCACCCATCCACTACTTACTACCGGCGCGGCTCGCCTCTTGTCCACGGCATCGCTTGAGTCATCGGTCTTCATGGGGTAGACCTCATTGCATGGATCGCGAAGACCGCAGCCCGGCGGTGGTGCTGGGCGCCTGGGGCCTGTGCCAGGGGGGGACGAGCGACGTTCCGTCCGGGCACATCAACCGCACCTGGCTGGTGGAGCAGGCCGGTGAGAAGTTCGTCCTGCAGTGGCTCAACCCGGTCTTCGCCCCGGAGCTGCACTTCGACATCGAGGCCGTGACCGACAGGCTCGAATCGGCCGGCCTGACCACGCCCCGGTTGGTGCGCACCACGAGCGGCGAGCTGTGGGCCACCGATCCCGACGGCGGGGTGTGGAGGCTGTTCACCTTCGTTGAGGGCGAGACCCTGCTGACGGCCGACTCGAGCGAGCGCTGTTCCGAGGCGGGCAGGCTGGTGGGGGAGTTCCACCGGGCGCTGTGGGATTTCGAGTACGAGTTCAGGCACGGGCGGTTCGGGGTGCACGACACCGGAAAGCACCTGGCAGCGCTCGAACGGGTGCTGTCCGATCACCGCGATCACGCGAGCTTCGCCGAGGTCGAGCCGCTGGCTCAGAGGATACTCGAGGCGGCCTTGGCGCTGGATCTGGATTGCGACCTGCCCGAGAGGATCGTGCACGGGGACCCCAAGATCAGCAACGTGCTGTTCTCTCCCCAGGGCCGGGCGATCTGCCTGGTGGACCTGGACACCCTGGCCAGGATGCCCATCGCGGTGGAACTGGGCGACGCCTTCCGCTCCTGGTGCAACCCGCAGGGCGAAGACGTCATGGTTCCCTTTGACAAGGATTTCTTCGCAGCCGGCCTGACCGGCTACGCCCGGGCCGTGGGCGACCTGCCCTCGGCCGACGAGCGCCTGGCAATCCCGGCCCTGGTCCAGACGATCGCGGTCGAGCTGGCCGCGCGCTTTTGCGCCGACGCGCTCCGTGAAAACTACTTCAACTGGGACCGCGCGCGCTACCCGAGCGCCTCGGCCCACAACCTGAAGCGCGCCCGGGCACAACTCGCCCTGGGCGAGTCCGTGGCCCGGCAGATGGGCGAGCTGGAGCGCATCGTCCGCGCCGCCTGGCGTTGACAGCGGCCTACAGGATCAGGTGCTTCCAGCTCAGACCATGGGAAGAGAACCTCTCGAAATCCCGATCTCGAGTCACCCATTCGCATCCATGCTCGATGGCTACTGCGGCGTGCTGGGCGTCGGCGACGACCTTCCCCGTGGCGTTCGCCGCCCGGCACAATTTTTCCACCAGAGTCCAGTGACGGGGCCCCGGCGCAATCATTCTGCAGTTGCTGTGCCCCGCAATAGCGTCGATGGTAGCCAGCGCCAGCGGCAGCGGTGTGGGGTGCGCGAAGATCCCGGGATGAGTCACGATGCGTACGAAGGCCACTGCGACAAGGACCGAAAGCGCGAACGGCTGCGGACCGGCCACCAACCGGTCGAGCCATTCGCGATACACCGCGTGCACGACGTCGTCGCGCCGGTGAGCATAGACGAGGATGTTGACATCGGGCATGAACATTCGACCCTATCCGCCCTGCCTGGAACCGACGTCGTCCTCATCGAGCACTGCCTTGAAATCGGCCGGTTCGTGATGAGATGGAGAATCTGCGGGTCCGAAGGTGATCATAGTGAATGGTGGATCGTCGGTATGTTCCGAGATGCGAAGAACCTCACGAAGGGCCTGATTGACGAACTCGCTCAGCGACAGGTTCAAGCTGATCGCGCGCTGCTTGGCTTCCCGTACCAATACATCGTCGATTGTCAACGTGGTGCGCATATTGATGATCATACTGATGCTCACCATAGTTGTCAAGTTGCAGGCCAATGATGAGTGCGTAACAGATCCGGGGGCTTATGTTCAGCTGAACATAAGCCCCCTACTCTGATTGCTCAGGCCTTCTTCTCGCGGAAGTCGCGGAGCGCTTTTTCGTATTTCGGCCAGGACTTGGCGACTTCCTTGATGACCTTCTTCTCGATCTTGCCGCCCATCAGCGGGATCTTGATCTCCACGTTGAAGTCGTTCACCAGCTTCGAGCCGTCGCCGTGCGGCTCGATGCGTATACCACCCCAGACGCGGACCATCTTCCCCTGCGACCCGTGGTAGGTCCAGGTGGCCCGCCTGGCCTTGAGGTCCCACTCGTAGGCGGCCCTGTTGTTCTCGGTCTTCGAGCGGTCGACTCCGGTCAATCCCCGGGCGTAGTCGACCGTGTGCACGTCGTACACCAGCCGGTCGTCCGTGCGCGACTTCTCCTCGACCCTGGCTTCCAGAGAACCCATGGCCTTCTCCCGGACCACCTGGAAGTCCGGGTGGATCAGCAGCTCGAGCAACTCGTCGGGGGGGATGTCGAAATGGATGACGTTTTCGTCCTTGCTGGACATTGGCACCTCCTGGCTTGTATTTTAGTATCCTCGATCATAGATCTACCCTGAGTTGGGGTTGTGATCAACCGACCGTCTGGAGATCGACCGTGAAAGCCCTGATCCTGGTGCACTCGACCACGGGAAACACCCGCCTGGTGGCCCGGCATGCCGCGGGACGCCTGGAGGCCGCCGGCTGGGAGGTGACCCGGCACGACATCGTCAAGCGCCCCGAGCCACCGCCGATTCATGACGTGGACCTGCTGGGCGTGGCCTCGCCCACCATGTACTTCCGGACCACGATCGCCATTCAACGCTTCATCGAAAAGCTGCCCGGCCTCGATGACGGTCCACGGCCGGCCTTCCTGCTGGGCACCTGCGCCGGGGACCCCGGGGACCATTTCCCCATGCAGGCCGCCCAGCTCGAGAAAAAGGGCTGGGACGTGCTCGGGGCCCGGTTCCTGATCTTCCCCTCCAACTGGCCCCCGCACCGTGTCCTGGCGCGCGGGATGGAGTTCTCCATGTCGTTGGGCGACTGGCTCTGCAGGCGCCTGCGCGACCTGCGCCCGGTCTGGTCGCTGTTCTGGACAGACGCCTGCGAGCCCGATTCGATCGATCGTCGTGAGCTGGACGCATTCCTCGAAGACGTGTCGCAAAGGGCGCGGGCCGGCGGTCCTTCTTCGGCGCCCGGCAGGCTGCCGCGCGGTCTCGCCCCCTTCGCGGCCCTGGGCCGGGTGATGACCCGGGACAAGATGGAGACGGCCACCCGGATTCGCATCGACCCGGACGTCTGTTCGGGCTGCGGCACCTGCGTGGAGCTGTGCCCGGTGGGATGCCTGACCCGCGCGGACGAGGACTCCGTGCCCGAGCAGGGCCGCAACTGCACCGGCTGCTGGGCCTGCTACAACCACTGCCCGGAGCTGGCCATCACCGGCTGGGCCTCCCCGCCGGGCGCCGGCCGCTACCGGGGTCCCTCCGGCCGGACCAGGAATTTGTTCCGGGGATGGCCGTGAAGTCGCAATCGGAAGACACCTCGCCACAGGTCGAGGCGATGATCATCGAGGGATTGCGCCGGATGAGCCCGGCCGAGAAACTGCGTCGAGTTGTGGATCTGAACCGCGCGGTCGTGCAGATGGCCCGCGCTGGCATCCGCGCACGATATGGTGACGATCTCTCCGAGGAGGAGCTTCGTCTGCGCCTGGCCGCCTTGTGGCTCGATCGCGACACCATGATCAAGGCCTTCGGTTGGGATCCGGAAAAAGAGGGCTTGTGAAGTGGAACTGGCCGACGCCATAGAAACGTCCCTTCGGGTTTGCGCTGTCTTCAGCGAGCTGGGGGTCGATCATCTGGTGGGAGGATCGCTGGCCAGCTCTCTTTACGGCTATCCGCGTTCCACCAATGACGTCGATCTGGTGGCTGACCTGCACCTCGCCCACGTGGACCGGCTGGTCGCGGCCCTTCAAGGCGACTTCTATGTGGATGCGGACGTGGTCAGGGACGCGGTCCAGCGTCGCGCGACCTTCAACGTGATCCACCTGGCGACCATGTTCAAGGTGGTCGTCTTCGTCTTGTCCGACGATCCGGCCCAGCAGCGAGAGATGGAGCGGAGGAAGAGATACAAGCTCGACGACGAGGAGGGACACGAGCTGGAGCTGGCCTCTGCCGAGGACATCGTTTTGATGGAGCTGGACTGGTACCGGCTCGGACAGGGCGTGTCCGAGCGCCAGTGGAATGACTCCGTGGGGGTGCTCAAGGTACAGGCCGATCGCCTGGATCTCGACTACCTGGAGTCCTCCGCCCGCCAGATGGGATTGCAGGATTTGCTCCTGCGCGCCCTGCAGGAGGCCGGACTGAAGTCGTGACCAGGGCCTTCAGATGGGCTCCGGCTCGTAGAGGATTCCCTGGCAGCGGTGGGCGATGCACTCGCCGGTCAGTTCGAAGATCAGCGCGCTGCTTTCCGGATCGGTCACCCGGCATGATCGGATATGGCTCCGTTCCTCGAACGCGATGAGGGCCAGGAACTTGGCAGTACCAGCACCCCGCCTGATCCCTCCGTACCATCCTCGATCACTTCTCGGCCTTCTCGGCTCGTTCCCGGTCGCAGAGATGGAGCCAGTACATGGACATGCAACTACCGTGAATCTCCAGACATTCCTTTATATGCTTGACAGAAGAATCAGTGTGGGTTATATTTCAACCCTTGATAATTAGGATATGCCGTCCGAAAAGTGCTTTGTACCTGGGGACTTCAGGTCAGGGTCTTTTGCAATTTGTACCTTGAGGATGGACAATGCATGGGATTTGCAGTCATAACGAATTTCTACGTATATATTTGACTTTCCAGAAGATATGCTGCCTTTTGGCAGCTTTCTTTCTTTTCGTTTGCGCAGGCTGCATCAGATACTTGACGGATAAAACCGACGGCGGACAGTCCGATGGGAAGACAATCGACGGCACAGACGGTGATCATTGTGCTGGTGACATATGTCCCCAACCCTGTGGTGAACCGGACGGCGACTCTTGTCCACCTGGTTGCAAAGCGGTTAGCGGCTTTTGGTACTACTATGAGTGTGGCTGTTCTTCTTTGCTTTCATCGCATACAGTTTTCTGCCGACCAATGGATGATCCCTGTACAGGTCCACCACAGTTGGTTCAGTATCCTAGTGCTCCTAGTGGCTATTGTATTATCTTGGAACAGGGTTGCGGTGCTGACCTCCCGTTAGGATGGTTGCAGGGCTGTTGTGACCTTCCCGCTACACCAGCACCCGAACCAGAACCATGGAGATGCGAGGGTTGCATCAGCGACCAAGACTGCTCACCAGGTACGCTATGCGGCCCGTGCCAGTCGTGCATACCGGCGGTAGGTTGCGATCTGGCTCCCTCTCTCGAGTTCACCGTCCCATGCGGCGGCGAGTCTTGCCGGATTATTCCATGCTCTGAGGATGATCCCTGGAACGAATATGGAAAAGTATGTGTCCTTCCCTGGTGGGCGATGGGGCTTGAGGAAGGTGAGGAAGGTCTAGCATACATAATCAACGGGCGGACCTATACTACCTGGACAGAAATAGTAGAAGCATTCGGGCGCTGTGACAGTGCCTACTACCAACCTTTAGCGCGACCTCTATCCGACGAGGGCTACGTGTATGATGCTGCGCCTTCGAGAGTCTGCCTTTACCCCATCGACTGCGGAGTCGAATCCTGCAGTCTTGCGACGACCTTTTGTTGCACGGAAACGTCGGCCGGAGGTTATAGGTCCTGCCAATCGGCCTATGATATTCTACCCGCGAGGGATGGCGTCACCGTGGACCTAAATCAGCGTCTCTGCGCGCTTCCCTAATTCCTTTAGCGCCCTGCAGGAGGCCGGACTGAAGTCGTGACCAGGGCTTTCAGATGGGCTCCGGCTCGTAGAGGATTCCCTGGCAGCGGGGGGCGTAGACGTATTGAAGCAGCCGGCCCGGGCGCAGGTCGGCCAGGGAGCGGGCCCGGGGGTGATCGCCGGTGGTGACCTTGAACCAGCCGCCGAACAGCCGCCGGTCCTTTTCGATCTGGTTCAGCTCGAAGCGGGCCTTCATGAGCCGGCCGTCCTTGAC
>SDBT01008853.1_pt1 | contig 16384 bp, 10 predicted proteins | sample 2277101 | NCBI WGS metagenome assembly SDBT01 (sample SAMN10404973, study PRJNA504765) | marine sediment metagenome | isolation source: marine sediment core GS10_PC15, 103 cmbsf | place: Arctic Ocean: Southern Knipovich Ridge | collected 2010 | reverse complement strand
GCCTTCTTGATTGCAGCGATTTCGCAATACCTGCCATTTTTGCGAAGGTGCCGATGCCAGAAACTGTTCCTTGCTGGCCGTGAAGAAACTTCCACCTTCGGTGAAAAACGGCAGGGCCGAATCAATATCACCACATAAAACATTGCCGCAAATACCGTTAAAAGCAGACCTGTCTTTTATCCGGTGGGTGATTTGTCCTCTTTCGTTGCGCATACAAAGGTAATCATCGGTACGCACAAAACTTTTGTAAAAAACCTTATTAGTAAAATATGCCAAATCGCCGGTTCTCTGTAAAACAAGACCGATTACCTCGAAACCCGTGAACTCTTTTATAAGTATCAGAACCTGCCTGATAAAATCTGTGAGTTCATTTTTCTGGTTTACACATTTGAGTATTTTTTCGGTCAGTAATTGCCGCGCCTCCCATTGCCTGCGCCGCGTACTATCGCAGTTGTACTCAATTACCTGAGAGACATTTCCGCTGTTATCAAAAATGCAAAAAGCTTGGACTTCTGTGTTTGCCGGGTTATTGTCCTTGTGATAATAAATCTGTTCGGCCTTGACCGGTTCTCCGTTGTTTTTGATTTTTTTAACGGGACAGTCCTTTTTCGGGATGTCACATAAGTTTCGGCCTTTCCGGCGAAATGCATGACAGGGAAGCGATTGACCATTGCGGTTAATGCAAGGGGGGTAATTTACAATTCTGATTTTATAGTCTTCGGTGTTTATGACGTGATACAGCGGCGGCAGATATTCGGTACCGACGGCCGCTGCGCTGGTGGGCGGTATAATCATGCGTTTGGAAAGACTGCTGTTGTGGAAAGCTTCAGTCAAATTGTTGCTGTCTGCTTGCTCCACAGCTATTTCCCCCGGTTAATTGTTTATTGCACGTTTTGCCGGCTTTTGGCAATAGGTATTCAATTTGCAATAATCAGATTCTAAAAGAATTCGGCCGGCAAGGATATAGATAAAATTTTTTTATTGTATTTTTATTTACAGTTTCGCGTGAAGTTGCAGTGCTATAATTGATATTCTTTATTCATATTAGCGAGGGCGGTTGAATCGCAGGCTTTTTTGTGTCAGCTACTCCGTCGGCGGCCAAATAGTTTGTTGAGGTCGGATGGCAATTTCGGTCCAACCGGCAGCATAAGGGCGGCGCCGGCAGATTTGCCGACGGCAGTGTTTGATGCAATCGAGGGGGTCCGAGAGGGGGTCACTGTTTTACAAACCGGCGTGAGAGTCCGAACTTTTTTATCTTGCGATATAAGGTTGCTTCGCTGAGGCCAAGATGATTGGCTGCTGTGGGTACCGAGCCGGATGTCAATTCAAGGGCCTGAACAATCAGTCGATGCTCCATTTGCTCAATTGAGGGCAGGCTCTTAAGGTCATTGCTGCTTATGGGTTTGACATCACAGACGCTGGCGGCCGTAGTAGAGGTTATTTCCTCAGGCAGCATATCGGCTATCAGCACAGCGGCGTTGTTTGTAATAACGACCTGGTCAATGACGTGCTCAAGCTGGCGAACGTTGCCCGGCCAGCGGCAGCTGTTCAGCAGCTTCATAGCTTCCGGGCAAACCGCGGACATATGCTTGCCGTATTTTGCGGCTGCAAGGTCGAGGAAATAGCGCGCAAGCAGCGCGATGTCACCCGGCCTTTCCCGCAGCGGTACCATATTGATAGTTACCACGCTAAGCCGGTAGTAGAAATCCTCTCGCAGCCTGTCGTTTTGTATCTGGACATTGGGGTCACAATTTGTAGCTGCTATTACGCGCACATCAACCGCTCTTGCAGATTTTGCGCCGACCCTTTGAACAACATGGTCCTGCAGAAACCGCAGCAGCTTGGCCTGGACATTGTAATCCATTTCGCAGATTTCATCGAGAAAAAGTGTTCCCCCGTTGGCTTGTTCACAGAATCCGATGTGCTGCTGGTGTGCCCCGGTAAACGAACCTTTTTCATGCCCGAACAGGGCGCTTTCAATCAATTCGTGCGGGATGGCCGGTGCATTGACCGCTATAAAAGGTCCGTCGCTTCTTGTGCTGCATTCGTGAATGGCTCTTGCGGCAAGTTCTTTACCCGTGCCGGTATGGCCGAGAAGAAGAACCGCTGCGTCGGTGGGTGCAACCGTTTCGATAAGCCGGTACACTTTTTGCATTGGTTCGCTGCGGCCAATTATGCCGTGGAAGTCGGCCTTTCGTCTGGCGGATTGAAAGGCTTTTACCTGCAGGGACAAACGGTTGTGACTGACGGCTTTATCGAGCTCGATTCGGAGGCGGTCAAAGTCCAGCGGTTTGCAGATATAGTCATAAGCGCCGTTTTTTAAAGTTGTGACCGCTGTTTCTATGGTAGCGTGGGCGGTGATGATAATTAGAGGCACAGATGGAAACCGCTTTTTCAGCGGGCCCAGAAGCAGGGTTCCATCCTCATCACCCAGTGCCATATCCAGCAGGATCACGCTGGGAATTGCCTGCTGGAGCTGCTGCCACATTTGCTTTGCGCTGTGTACGCCACAAAAGGCATAACCCCAGTTTGTGATTTGATGTTTGACCAGAGCCAGGAAGTGCTGGTCATCATCGACGGTCAAAATAAGCGGCATTGCATCAGCCATCTTTGTTCCTTTCGGAACTGTTGCCCGAGTGGACGGTTGACAAGGACCGTTTTTTTGATTCCAGTTCAACGAGTCTGGCAATTTCCTTTATGGCAAATGTGACGGCCTGTTTGTTTTTACCGTCGGCAAAATGCTCCAGTTCAGCAGCATTTTGACAGATGGACTTAAGGTCAAATGTCCCTGCCGTACCTTTAATACGATGAGCATGTCTTTTGATTTTGGCGTAGTCATTCAGTCCGAGTACGGTGCGGATTTGTTCGAGCTGCCCGGGCAGGTCGTTGAGGTATTCACGTGTGAGCTGCAACCATGCCTGCTGGTATTTACACTTATCCTGCGAGGCTCGATTTGATAACGAACCGGAAATTTTGGCGTTATTTTCCATTCTCCTTGGCAGTTACGTACTGTACTGAATCGAACGGTTTTTGTCAAGTTAATAGTCAAAGTAACGTGGTTTTAATCAATATTTTATTTGTTTACGTATTTTGCCGGACAAATGAGCCGCTGTAAGAGTACCGGCGCCGCGGAGGTGCGCGCGTTTAAGTAAACGGATTCAAAATGTACGAACTTTCTCAATTTGCAAATTCAAAATGATTCCGCGCAGTTTACGACGGCTTGGACGGGCCATAAAAGCGGGTCATTGGCGCGGCACAGACTTTGCTAAAGGTATTAATAGCCTATTAACACAAGAAGCTTTCTCCTTCGCTTTGCTGGGCTTACAATTTCCACGCAAAATTAATCACAAGCCCAGCATTGATAACAGCACGGCTGGACCGTGATAGCAATAAAAGTTATCGAGTTGCGGTACGGTAAACAGGCAAAGCGAAAAACCGGTAAATATGTTAATGGAGATTTGTTATGAGCGGTGGAAGAGTCCAAAAATTAACAGGCGTATTGACGACAGGACAGGTGTCAAGAATCTGTCACGTTGCGCCCAGAACGGTATGTAAATGGTTCGACAGCGGCCAGCTGAGAGGTTACCGGATTCCGGGCGGCAGGGACAGACGAATACCGCTGAGGGAGTTGATGCGGTTTCTGAAAACACACGGTATCCCATCAGAGCTGGTAAAACAGTTTCAGCGGTAGGGCTTCGGCGGTAAGGGAGATGAAATGTGACAAAGCCAACTGCGGTTTTTGGCCGGCTTTTAAGGAGGATACTGAGATGACGAATTCGTATCACAACAGACAAGCGGAAAAACTTGCGCGTCTTTTCAAGCGAATCGAACAGGGCTTTGATACCACAGTGCTTCGCAAACAGGCAAACAGACTTTTGGGCACGCTGCAGGCCCGTGATATCACTGCCGCCGAGCAAGATATGCTTCGCGACGGCTACTCGGCGCAGACTGTTCGAGCACTTGCTGCCAAGTTTATGCTTATGATAATCCCCCAGCAACACAACGGCAACCTCAGAGCCTGGCTGCCGCCCGGCCATTTGCTGCATATGGTTATGCTTGAACACGATTTCTTTCGTTATTTTCTGACCGACCTGGATGACGCCGTACACGCGGTTGGCAGACTGACCTGTCTGAGTGAACTCAGCAGCGAATTTCGCAGAATTGCACATATTACCCAGCACCTGAATGCCTTTAAGGAGCATATCGACCGCGAGGACGATGTTATCTTTCCGACTTTAAGAACGTACGGGCGGGTTAGCCTGTGCCAGGCAATTCAAAGTGACCATATTAAAATCCGAACCGAAATCGACAAACTTTTTGACTTGATAACAAGTCTGGAACAGCTGGACCTTGAGCAGTTTAAAACCGCACTGACGGCCGTGAGCCGAACGCTGTGCCAAACAACATTTGCGCACCTTTTCGAAGAAGATACGGTCCTTTTTACCACAGCGCTTGTGATAATCAACGACAGCGAAGTGTGGGAATATATGAAGTCTGTTTGTGACCATGTGGGTTATTGCGGCGTCCATCTGTGAACAGATTCGAGTTTGTGCAGAATGTATTGTTAATTAACATTACCGTCTGCGATTTGCAGCGGACATCGGGTGCTGCCATGAAAGCCGCCAATGGCAAGTTAAATATGGTTGTTGTTGCAGGTTGTCGCAGACTGGCCGTGCGAACTTTCGAGCTTTTCGTCAAGGACGCCAAAAGAGCAATTAAATCAAGACAATGCTTCTGCGTTGCCCTGTCAAGAGACCTGCCGGTGGATTTTTTCAAACTGCTTGCCGCCGGGTTGAAGCCGCATGCCGTATTGTGGGACAGGATACATTTTTTCCTGGTTGACCAGTGTTGTGGCCCTGCGGATTTATCCCAAAATAATTATTGCGCGCCGGGTTATATGTTTACAGGCAAAGTCGGCATTCCTGCGGAAAATGCGCATGTTATCGGTTCGGTCAATAATAACTGTGCGCTGGCTGCGTCGATATATGAACAGACCATATACGATGTTGTCAAACCGAGGAAAAACGGCATACCGCGTTTTGATTTGATTGTACTTAAGATGTACGAAGACGGTCACATAGCTTCGCTGTTTTCAGACAGTTACGCTTTTTTTGATACCAAAGGCCTTGTGCAGGTGATTTATTTTATGGATAAAAGGCACACAAGAATCACAATGACTAATCCTGTTTTGTGTGCGGCCTTTCACGTAATTGTTGCGGTCTGGGGCAAGCAAAACAAATTTGTTTTAAAGCACATTCTGGCGGACAAAGGCGACCAGATGCGATACGGCATTGACGCCATCCGGCCGATTCGCAACAGAGTAACGTGGTTGATTGACATAAGTGCCGCCGATTTTGTTTTGTCGGCACAATTACCCAAAAGACAATCAGGTGTTTGACAACTAAAAAGGTATCAGGCCCATGATTCAGCCGAGAGGAAAACAGATTGTTGTTGATGTTGATACGCAAAAACACTTCTTTGACACCAGCGGCATCGCCGTTATACGCAATTGCAATCGTGTTCTTGCCAACATACAAAAAGTGGTCGGCTGGGCGCAAGCGAAAAGAATTCGTGTTATATCCACTGTTCAGGTTTTTCCGACTCATTACCCGTATTACGGCTCAATCAGTGACATCAACGGACAAGAGAAGGTCAGCCGCACACTTCTGCAAAGACACACAAGTTTTCCTGCCGACGACCAAACCGACTTAATGCCGAGGATACTGGATGAGTATGACCAGGTAATATTGCGCAAACGGTGCTTCGACCCGTTCCGGGAACCACGGGCCGACAGGATGTTCAGCGAACTGCGGGCTGAGCAGTTTCTTATCATCGGAGCCGTTGCAGAAGGTGCGGTCAAAGCCACGGTACTGGGGCTTCTGGCAAGGCACAAAAACGTAACCGTATTGACCGATGCGGTCGGTTATTACAATGAGAGCAGGGGCAATATTGTCCTGCGGCTGATGTGGGTAAGGGGGGCGAAACTTATCGACACAAGGGCACTTGTGAGCTTTTCGGGTCAGCGGCTGGCAGCGGCGCACAGAATTGATTATTAACTATTTAACTTCATGAACTTTAGCTCACTTTTCTTGTTTTAACGGTGCTGTAACTGTAGTCCTGGTTCCATGGCCGGGTGTAGATTTAATCTCAAGATGGCCGCCCAACTCTTCCAATTGTTCCCGAATACTAAAAAGCCCGAATCTGCCTGTTCTGACCGCCATTGACAGCGCTTTGGCAGGATTGAACCCTACCCCATTATCTTCGACACTGACACATATCTGCTCATCTACTCTGCAAACAGAGACTTTAATTTTTGTTGCATGTGCGTGCTTGACAGCGTTCACCAGCAATTCTCGCACATCGCGGAATAAAACGGCGAGAATATCATCGTCCAGCGGCTTGGGCTGCCCATCATCTTCAAACTCAGTTGCAATATCGTGCTTTTTGTCGATTTGTTCGGTAAGCCATTCGGCCACAGCATCCTCAAAACCCAGTTCGTTCAGGATAGGAGATCTCAGTTCAAACGTCAACAACCTCACATCTTGAATTATCTGTTCGATGCTCTTGGCGGTTTCGTTCAGGACTTTGGCAAGGTCCGCCAAAGAGTCCGAATCACGCACCGTTTCCAGCCTGAGCTTGGAAACTACCAGTGATTGGGCGATACGGTCGTGCAGCTCTGTAGCGATGCGGTATCTTTCGCGCTCCTCGGCCAATGTCAATTGCGAAGCCAGGGCCTTAAGCTGCCTCTGGTAGTCAAGAAGTTTTTCCTCAACTTTCTTGCGCTCGGTGGTGTCTCTGAATACACCTATCAGATAGGTTTTTCCAGCTAACGTTATCGGAGCCGAGTTAATATCGGCATAGAAAACGCTGCCGTCTTTTTTTTTCACCGGAATATCGATGGCTAAGGTAATCTCCTTCTGCGATTGCTTCTCAAACTGCTCTATAACGTAGGGCAGGTCTTCCTCGGGGTGGATGTCCATGACCCCTATGTTTTTGATTTCCTCTAAACTATAACCCAGCATCTGACAGAACATTTTATTGCCGTCAAGGAATTTCTTGTTTTCCATATCCGCCAGAAGTATGCCATCAGTGGTATTATCAAAAATCGTCCTGAACTTTTCCTCGCTCTCTCGCAGCGCCTCCTCTGTCCGCTTGCGCTCGGTGATGTCTCTGATTGAGCCTGCTATGAACCTTTTTCCGGTTGCAGAGTTTGTGAATACCGATTTCTTGGTTGAAATCGTGTGTAATTTACCGTGCCACGTAATTTCTTCTTCATTTACATCTGTTTGACCGGTTTCGAGAACAATGTTGTCTCTTTCCCAGAATATATCGGCCTGTTCCTTAGGAAAAAGGGCGTAGTCGGTCTTGCCGATAAGTTTTTCTCTGGACTGTCCCATGACTTCACGGGCTGCATCGTTTAATGTTACCCATCGATGTTGCTCATCTTTTACAAAAACAGGGTCATCAAGGGCATTGAGTACATTGGCGATAAATTCCTTAGAGTGTTTTAATTCCTCCTCTGCCCGCTTGCGCTTGGTGATGTCCCTGTTTATACCTCTGTATCCTTTCAGCCGGCCTCTTTCATCAAAGAGGGGAATCCCGTTGGTTTCCAGGACGACCAAATGTCCATCCTTGTGGCGATTTACATTTTCCAACCCGTAGAACGGCTCCTCCTTAGTGGCCTTCTCCCTGAAAAACTTACCTGTTTTTTCTGCTTCCTCTTCGGGCATAAAATCAAACGGTGTTCTGCCGATGATTTCGTCCGTCTCATATCCTAACAGGTCCCTGACTTTTGGGCTGGCGTAGGTATATACCCCGTCCTTATCAATCTCCCATATCCAGTCAGTTGTAGTTTCAGCCAAATCTTTAAACTTTTTTTCAGACGCTTCCAGCTTCTCCGTCGCTCGCTTGCACTCGGTAATGTCATGGCTGACGCGCTCTAATTTCGCCTTACGTGACCGCCAGGTCCGGACCTCTGCAGCGCGGCCTTTCTCGGTTTTCTTGGAATCGTCCACTTGACTGACCTCCTCGACTTACCCTTTAATTAAGACTTTTTTCCGTCTCAAAGTGCTATTGCCACCCAGAGCCGGCAATTTAGGGTCTTCCACTACCAGCTTTTGTAGCCTACAAGTAATTGTACGAATAATCAAGAAGTAATTTTTGTGGGCCTGTTGCTGTGCATTTGTTGAGGTTCGGCACTTAAAGTCATTTTAGGCCGGAAAAACCTGTACACCGCGTTAACCGCTATACGTATCTTTTACCTGTAAAAAAACACCTCCATCCCTATCCCTTAATACATTATTATTTCTTTGACATCTGTCGCCGTGGAGGGTATCATATTGTATTATCGGTCTTTGGTGTTCAGCGTGGCTTTTTTAGACAGGATGACAGGATTAACAAGTATTTTTTTGTTTATCTTTTTTATCCTGTAATCCTGTCCGGTTACGGCTCGGCCCTTCGCCGAGACGAGTCAAAAAACACAAGTTCGATGAAAGAGACACGAGAAGAAATCCAAAAGACACAGCGGCGGACGGCTGAAGTGCTGCGGTCAGTAAAGGCGGGGCAACAAGGCTCTACCGCCCTGCAGCTAAGAGTTGTCAATCAGCAGCTCGATGCCGCTAATCGTCAACTGCGTGCGCACGAGCAGCAACTGGAAGCCGCTAACCAACAACTCCAGGCACATGACCAGCAATTGGAAGCGGCCAATCAGCAGCTTAAGGCTGCCAATCAACAACTGGATTCAGCCAACCAGCAGTTACAGGCGCGTGAGCAGCAGCTCGAGGCGGCCAACCAGCAACTTCGGGCACATGAGCAACAGCTTGAGGCAAACAATCAACAGCTTGACGCAGCCAACCAGCAGCTGCAGGCGCGTGAGCAGCAGCTTGAGGCGGCCAACCAACAGCTTCTGGCACATGAGCAGCAGCTTAAGGCAGCCAATCAACAGCTGGTCGCCGCCAACCGGCAACTTCAGGCAAAACAGCAGCAGCTGCACAAATCCAATCATGATTTGCAGGAGCGCATCAAAGACCTTAACTGCCTTTATGCGGTGGCCGAATCCATTCGACACCGAGAGAACCTTGACGAGGTTTTCCGCGATGTTGTATCAATCATTCCCGCCAGTTGGCACTATCCTGAAATTACGTGTGCCAGAGTATGCTTTGATGGCAGGCAGTACGTTACAGAGCCTTTCGAAGAAACTGCGTGGCAGCAGACAAGCGACATTATCCTCAACGGCCGTCGCCGCGGTTATGTCCAGGTTTGCTACATCCAGCAGCGTCCTTTGCTTGATGAAGGTCCGTTCCTTAAAGAAGAGCGTGACCTCATTGACGGCATTGCCCGGGCACTGAGTGAGGCAGCCCACAGAAAGCAGGCTGAGGAACATCTCAGAGAAGCCAAGGAAGCGGCGGAGCTGGCTAATAAGGCCAAGAGTCAGTTTCTGGCGAATATGAGTCACGAAATCAGAACGCCCATGAACGCAATTATCGGCATATCGAAAATGCTGCGCCGGCGTGATACCCAAAACCTCACCGCCAGGCAGATGGATGGTCTGGAAATGATACATCGCAGCGGCCAGAGGCTGTTGTCGTTGATAAACCAGCTTCTGGATTTATCCAAGATTGAATCGGGCAAAATGGAAGTAAAATCCGAGGCTTTTTCGCTCGAGACGGTGCTTGAGCCCATCAGTAACATCGGAATGACCCTTACCAAAGACAAAGGCATAAAATTTCTGGTGCAAAAAAGTCCTTCAGTGCCTGCAGCCATAGTATCGGATATGCAAAAGCTGCATCAGATTTTGCTTAACATCGTTGGTAACGCGGTAAAGTTTACCGAGCACGGTCAGGTGGTTCTGAACATATATACAGAGGAGCAAAAGTTATATTTTGAGGTCTCGGATACGGGCATCGGGATAAGCGAGCATGATGTTGGTCATATCTTTGAAGAGTTTACTCAGTTGGACGGCTCGACAACACGAAAATATCAGGGTACAGGTCTTGGTTTGGCGATTTGTAAAAAAATGGTTGAGCTTCTGGGTGGGCAAATAAATGCCCAAAGCCGGTCGGGTGAAGGCACAACGGTTACTTTTTACCTGCCCCTGAAAAACCAGCAGACTTGCCGCCGTGACAGTATCGGCCAGGCGGCGCACAAACAGCCTGAGCAAACAGATAACGGCCCTGAGTTTGCACAATCAACTGAAGCGAAAAGCTGCGAACACCTGCCTAAAGTACTCATAGCCGAGGACGATGAATTCAGCAGGGCTGCAATTGCCATGATGCTCGAATCCCGGTACCGGTTAATCTTTGCAAAAGACGGCGATGACGCGGTTCGCAGGTATTTTGACACGTCACCGGATATTGTTTTGATGGACATTATGATGCCGGTTATGGACGGCTACGAGGCTTTTGGCCGGATAGTCAAAAAAAGTTCGGGTAAGCCGGTTCCCGTCATAGCGCTTACGGCCAAGGCTATGGTAAGCGACCGTGACGAATTACTAACTTACGGTTTCACAGACTATATCTCCAAACCCATAGATGACCATATCCTCATCAGCAAGATAGAAAAATACCGGCACCGACAGCAGGAATGAGCCCTTGCGAATCCTGTGATAACACGTGCGTTATAAATTTGGTGGGTGCTGAAAAAACGCGAAAATATCTTTGCGTTGCCCCGGCAGCGACCCTGGCATGTCTGCTGACCGCTTGCGTTGCGGGAACTTTTTTCTCCAAAACCTCAATCCTGCTTGGCCTTTAGCGCTTCGTCCGAAGCTCAGCGCAAAACGCCCGGCCAATTTTACAGGCGTAACATCAAACCATCTCTGTCATTGCATTGCCAATGTTTTTACTTTGCTTTTTATCGGAAGCAGCCGGGCCAGAGTTTCTTAGCGATTTTCAGCATTTTTTTTTGCAGGTTGGTTACCGCTGTAAAGCTGACCCTAATACTTGCGGATGGACGCATTTTACTCATAAAGTCCTCAGTCAAAATTGACGACTAAAACGTGGTTATTGTACGGTTCCGAAACAACTTAAGGCCTGTTGTTTTTTTTTCCTGGGCTGAGATATAAGAAGAGACTGCGCGTCTGAATGAAACCGGAAAAGCAATTTGAAAAAGCTTTTGATATTGCTGCCGCAGCGGTGGCGATACTGTTTTTATGTTTGACCAGCACTTTACAGGCGGCGCAAAAACATCGCCTTGCAGTCGTCTATATAAAGCAGATAAAGCCCTATGCCGACATCAATAACGCTATTGTCCGACGCACGCAGGGCAACCTGCACGTGAAAAGTTTCGCTCTCGACCTCGAAGCTGATGACAGGCAGGTCGGTGAGCAGCTGACTGCTTTCGGTCCCGATGTTGTCTGCTCAATTGGACACAGGGCCAGGGAATTCTGCCAGTCTCTCAGCGTCGCCAACATTATCGCAGTTTACGATACAGACCTGCTGACCGAGGCCGGTCCTTTTCACGCATTGCTGTACCTGCAGCCCAATGCCGCAAAAGTGGTTGCCGTACTTGATGACAACCCAAATGCCGACCAGGCCAACTTCCTTATCCGGCAGTCAAAGCAATTTGGCTTAAGACTTACAACCAAAAGCAGGCAGCAGTTTTTCGCAAAAGACCTTCTCCAAAATGATGCCGTTATCCTTGACCGGGACATATTGATTGTAAATACCAGCCCAAAAAAATCTGTCGCTGGCGATACACCTGTAGCTGTTGTTGTTGACGGCAGCGTTGAGGCATATAAGCTGCTGCAGCAACAATGTCTTGAAGGATTACCGGCAATAGACCAGGTCATTATTGATACAAACCAGTTTACACGGCCGGATGACTTAACCCGAAAACTGTTGAGCCTGCAATCCGGGATAATTCTTTCCGTCGGTGCAAGTTCTTATCGGCATTGCAGATTACTTGAGGACCGTTGTAAAGTTTTCGTAGCCCTTAAAGCCCCCTGGGCGGCCGGCAGTGCAGGCACTGCGCACAGCCTGGAGGGTGTGAATGTTTTTGCCGAACCTTCGGAGCAAACAAGGGTCTTGAGTTTGCTGGTTACCGGGCCGCTGTCTCTTGCAGTTCCCTACAATCCCGCAAATACCGAGATTCTGCTTATTAAGGCACTTCTGCTGCCGCAAAATAACATTGAGTTTGTTCCCATGCCAGCCTGCGATATCAGCCGTGCAAGCAAAGTAATTATCGAGGCATTCAGCCGTTATCATGGTATATGGGTTATTCCTGACACGAGCCTGTCGGTGGCGCCGATACAAAAGCTTCTTTTGAAAGAGTCGCTGCGACGAAAAAAGATGCTGGTAGCTATGATGCACCCATACACAAAACGCGGTGCAATGATGGCCGTAAGCGGAATAGGCGAAGACAATACCGGTCTGTGCGAAAAAGTAGTGGACTTAATAAACAGGCGACTTAAACGTCCCGGCTCGGCGCCTGTTATTATTTCACCGCCTGTTTCGGTATCACTGAATTTACGAACCATCAGAAGGTTAAACTACAAATTACCAAAATCGCTCTTACAAACAGCGGAAAGGATATTTGGTGAGGATGAAACTTATTAATAATATCCAAAAGCGTCTGGCAAATATCAGCTTCGGCTGGAGAATCCGTTACGGAATTATACTGGTCATATTTGTGGTCACCGTGCTTAGCGTATCGGTGTTCACATACAGAGAGGGACAACACGTGCTGCAGACTATAGATGAAATGGGACGATATATGGCCTTAAACCTCAGCAAGAACTGTGTGCTGGGAATTCTGTCCCAGGAGCCGACAAATCTTGACCAGCCGCTGCAGGCCACGCTCAGTGACAAACAAGTGCTGGGCGCCGCCGTTTATCTGGCCAGCGGCAAACTCATTAAATCCATGCAGCAGGAACAATATTTGCTGCGGGACCTGAATCAGGAAAAGCAGCTGGCTTTGGTCACTTCGGCCCTCGAAGATGTGATTATTCGAAAAACATCGACCTATAGCGGCAAGCGAATCAGAAGTTATTTGTCGAAAGTTTTCATTGAAAAGCTTGATGATGTTATTGCCGCGGAGTCGCCGGCGCATCAATTTTCCGGCTTTGTGCGAGTCGATATATCATTGGACGATTTTTTTGCAGAGAAGACCGCCGTGTTGTGGCAAAACCTGCTGTTAATGCCTTTTTATATTGGCGTGGGTCTGTTGGTTTCATTAAAAGCTGAAAAGCATATTTCAAAACCGCTGCGGGACCTCAAAGCCGCAGCTGTGGCAATGGCCAACGGTGATTTCAGCAGAAAAATTCAACTCGGCGCGCAGGATGAAATTGGAGCGCTGGCCCAAACGTTCAATCAAATGAGTATGAAACTTTCCCAGACCATAAGAGAGCTTAACTTAAGCAATCAGCAATTGGAAAAGGCCAACAAGGAACTCGAAGACTTCACATACGTTGTCTCACATGACCTGCAGGAGCCTCTCAGAAAGGTCCATTCGTTCGGCGAGTTTCTATTGGAAGATTACGGCTCACAGATACCCGGCGACGGAAAAGATTATATTATTCGGATGCAGCGGGCAAGCATCAAAATGAAAAAGCTTATCGAAGACCTGTTGAAACTTTCAAGGGTCGGTACCATTGAAACGCTGTTTAGGCGGGTCAACACAAATGAGGTTGTTAACAGCGCGCTCGAAGACCTGTCTGAAGCCATAAGAGAAACGAACGCTGAAATTATTGTCGGCAAATTGCCTGATGTCCTCGGACAGGATACCCTGTTAGTACAGCTGTTTGGAAACCTCATCGCCAATGCCATAAAATATCGCAGGGACAACGTAAGGCCGAGAGTCGAGATTAAAGCCACGGAAAACAACGACCGTGTTACTTTCTCGATAGAGGACAACGGTGTTGGAATCCGGGAGCAGTTCCTCGAGAGGATTTTTGGCGTGTTTCAGCGGCTGCACAACGATAAAAAGTACAAAGGTACGGGCATCGGTTTGGCATTGTGCAAGAAAATCGCTCAGCGCCACCGCGGTGAAATTGCCGTACAGTCGACCCCGGGAAAGGGTTCGATTTTCAATATCACGCTTGAAAAGTATAAAGGTTAATTCAGGGGGTAAAAAAATGGATGTCCAGAGCAAAAAAGAAAGAGAAGTCCCGATTCTTCTGGTGGACGACGACGAAGACGACGTAAGCCTGACTCGCAGAGCCTTTGAAAAAGGCAAAATGCTCAACAGGCTCTATGTCGCGCGGGATGGCCAAGAGGCGTTGGAGTTTCTTGAGCATCGCGGCCGATACGAGGACACACAGGTTGCGCCTCGGCCGGGTATTATCCTGCTGGATTTGAATATGCCCGGCATAGACGGGCATCAGGTCCTCAAAAAAATTAAAGCCAATGAGGATTTGAGACGCATTCCCGTGATAGTTTTGACTACTTCGGACCGGGAAGTCGACGTGCGAGGCTGTTATGCCGAGGGCGCCAACACCTTCATTACAAAGCCTGTTGAGTTCAGCCAGTTTCTTGATGCCGTATGCACGCTCGGAAAATACTGGCTGCGAATTGCTGCATTGCAGTAATCCGCCCCAGTTGACCGGTGAAGGTAGCGTTTGCGATGACTGTTTATCGCGAAACTGTATGTACAGTTGCCATCGCAAAAATATGTGTACGAATTAACAACGTGAAGGGATTGACAGATGAGCGAAAGAAATATTCTCCAGATATTGATTATTGACGACGACCGCGAGGATGCAGCGATTTTACAGCGGCACCTCAGCAGGTTTAAAGAATACACTGCTAAGGCCAAATTGGCTGAGAATCTCGACCAGGCCGTAAAACTGCTGGCCGAGCAGCACTTTGACATAGTGTTTATGGACAACAGACTTGGTTCGGGTATGACGGCAAAGCAGGTGCTTGAGGAATTCAACAAACGAAATACGCAGGTCCCTGTTGTGATTGTTACCGGCCAGGGTGACGAGCGAACGGCAGTGGAGTTGATGAAAATGGGTGTATATGACTATATCACCAAGGACAGCTTCACCGCAGAAAACCTTGAAAAGACCGCTATGAATGTCATACAAAGGCATACGCTGGCGGCAAGGCAAAAGCATCTGGAAAACCTGTTAAAAACCGTAACCATGCAGCAGCGGATAATCCTGGATTCGGCCCAGGCAATGATATGGTATCATGACGGAGAAGGCAGAATCCAGCGGGCCAACAAGGCAACCGCCGGGGCGGTGGGACTGCCTGTAGAACAGGTAATCGGCAAGACCGTTGCCGAACTTTTTAATTACAACGCAGATGAGATGGCCGAGGACCGCCAGATAATAAGTTCCGGGGTACCGGAACTTAACCTTATAAAACAGATACAAACCGTCAAAGGACAAAGATGGTTCCACATAGATAAGGTCCCGTATCCGCAGGATGAAGGCCAGACGGGAGTTATTGTTTTCGCGCTGGATTTCACGGAACTGAAGTTTGCACAGGAAAAACTAAAAATGGCAAAGGAGCAGGCCGAAAATGCAAAAAGAGACCTGGAAAAAAGCAAAATGCAGCTGGAAATTTCCGCCGAGCAGACAACTCTTATGGCCCAGGAAGCTCTCTCGGCAAGCCAGGCCAAAAGTAACTTCCTTGCAAATATGAGTCACGAAATACGCACACCTATGAATGCTATTATAGGATTCAGCCAGGTCCTTATCGAGCAGGATATGACCGATGAGCAAAGGGACTATGTCGGTATGATTCTCGAAAGCGCAAGACATCTGCTGCAGCTTATAAATGACATCCTCGACTTTTCCAAGATTGAGGCCGGCAAACTTGATATTGAAATCGCCGACTGTTCGCTTGACCAGCTGCTTAGCGCTACAGAATCATTGATGCGGCCCGCAGCCGAAGAAAAGAAATTAGACTTGAAGGTCATTAAGCAGGAAAACCTGCCCCCGCAGGTTCGTACGGATGTGGTCCGTTTGCGACAGTGCCTGATAAATCTCATAAATAATGCCATTAAATTCACTGAAACCGGGCACGTCCACGTGAACGTTTACCCGCGACGGGTCGGAACGCGTTTATACATTTATTTTGATGTTGAAGATACGGGGATTGGTATTTCTTCTGAAAAGCAGGACCAGGTTTTTGAGGCGTTTAACCAGGTCGATGCCGGCACCAGCCGGAAGTTCGGCGGTACAGGCCTGGGCCTGGCTATAACAAAGCAGCTTGCCCATCTGCTCGACGGAGAGCTTACAATCACCAGCCAGGCAGGTAAGGGCTCGGTCTTCTCGCTGGCTATTCCTGCTGGTATCGACGCACCGTCGGAAAAAGTCTCATACCAACAGGCAAAACCGGGGCCTTACTCCAATACGGAATTTACTGACAGCGAAAAATTTGTCGGCCGAGTCCTGGTTGTCGAGGATACTCTAACAAATCAGATATTGGCAAAAGTGCTT
>SDBT01008852.1_pt1 | contig 16386 bp, 19 predicted proteins | sample 2277101 | NCBI WGS metagenome assembly SDBT01 (sample SAMN10404973, study PRJNA504765) | marine sediment metagenome | isolation source: marine sediment core GS10_PC15, 103 cmbsf | place: Arctic Ocean: Southern Knipovich Ridge | collected 2010 | reverse complement strand
TATGATAGGGCTTTTATGGGATAGGATTGAGGGTAGAGCACCGTTGATGTCTACTGATGATGGTAGAAAATTGTCTGCTGCGGAAAGAGTCACTGAACAAGGTAAAAAGAGGATTGGTAAGGCTGGGGATTTGAAGTGATTGCTATTGAAGAACTAAAGCCAACGCTTAAAACTCCATTTCCTGATGTCCCGCGTCATTGGAAAGATCCTAAAACTGGATTGATTATTCCGAAATTTGAAGCTGAAAATCTTGAATGGCGGGGAAATTTGTTGCGTTCAGCAGAAGAAGATCCAATTCTTCAAACCGATTTGTTTTCTGCCTGTAGTGAGTCATTTTTATTCTGGATTAACTTTGCTGTATTTACTTATCACCAATTTGATGTAGATCCCGAAACAGGGGAAAGAATAGAGGCTAAAAATCCTCATGCTCCATTTATAACCTGGACAATACAAGATGAACTATGTGGTGAATTTGAACTGTGCTTAAAAAACGGTTTGGACATATTAATTGATAAAGCACGTGACATGGGAGCAAGTTGGATCTGTGTGGCTTTTATGCACTGGTTGTGGCTATTTAGGTCAGATAGTCAACTTTTGGAAATGTCACGAACACAAGATTATGTAGACCAGACTGGAAACATGAAAGCGTTGTTCCAGAAACATGACTATATTAATGGTTGGCTTCCGAAATGGATGCTACCACCCGAAGTTTTATTTGGGCAAAAGCAAAGAACTAAGATGCACATGAAGAATATTTTAAATGGAAGTTGTATTGATGGAGAATCAACTACAGAACATGCTGCATCTGGTGATAGGCGATTAATTGCTCTGCTTGATGAGTTTGCAAAAGTGGAGCATGGACAACTTATGAGATCAGCAACGCGGGATGCAGCACTTATCCGTATTATAAATTCTACTCCAGCAGGAGCCGGAACTGAATACAGTCGTTGGAAACTATCAGGCCAGATTAAAGTTTTTATTCTTCCGTTTTATGAGCATCCTGAAAAAGGAAAAGGTAGATATATTCACCAAAAAGAAGATAAAAGTTTTGAAATTAGGTCACCCTGGTTTGACTATGAAGAAACTGTTAGATCACCGCAGGAAATCGCAAGAGAAATATTAAGGCAGGATCTTGAGTCAGGATCAGTATTTTTTAATCTGCCCAATATTGATAAGCATATTACTTTATTTGCGAGGGAGCCTAAAAGTAGATACCACATACATATTAAGCCAAGCATTTCAAATGATGCAGTTAAAGGAATAATTAAAAGACGAAATATAGATCCAATTTCTTTTAAAATGGGTAAGAAGGGGCCACTGAAAATCTGGACAACTTTGATATTGGGACGACCAGACCAATCTAAAACATATATTTTTGGTATTGATCTTAGTAAAGGTCAAGGAGCTTCGGACTCTGTAGTTTCGATTAAATGTAAAGAAACAGGTGAAAAGATCGCAGAGTGGTGTGATGCTAATACTCCACCCTATGATATGGCCAGAATTGTTGTTGCATTAGCTGTTTGGTGTGGTGGACGTAAACCACGCAAACTCCCATTTTTAAAATGGGAAATGAATGGCCCTGGATGGGATTTTGGTAAAATAATTGTTCGAGAATTTTATTACCCATATTTTTATAAAAAGATAAAATCAGGCCGAGTTGTAGATAAGAAAACTATGAATTATGGTTGGCACTCAAACACAGATTCTAAATTCGAGTTATTGTCATTATATGACAGGATGCTTGCTCATGGCGGCTATATAAATCACTCAAAAAAAGGTCTTGAGCAAATGAAATTATATATTCATTATGCAGGGGGTGGAATAGGGCCAGCTTATTTGGTTGAAGAAAGTGCTTCAGCAAGGAAACTTCATGGAGATATTGTGATTGCTGATGCTCTAACATTGGATGATAAAGAATTACCAAAGGTTAGACATGGTGACGTTAAATCACCTTTTAATTCATGTGGTTATCGCAAAGACATAATACTTAAAAAGAAAAAAGCATTGAAGGATCTTAAACATTGGCGTAAGTCATTTAATTTTACACGTTCTATATGAAAACAGTTAAAGTTAGACTTAAATGTCACATGTGTGGTAAGTTTGAGGTTGAGCATCTTGTCGATACTAATGAGCATGGATATTTTACTTTTTCAGAAGCACACTGTCCAGAATGTTTAGCTTTACTAAATGCAGTTATGGATTGGGAGTAAATTTAATATGCCAGAGGGAGTAACTCCAGCAAAGGTACAGATCATAGTAAAGCGTGGATTCGAGAGGATGCAGCGTTATCGTAGAGCACGGGCTATGTTTATTAGGGAATTTGTTGGACAATATTATCAGAATACCTGTGGATTAACTGGTGATGAGCCAATAAATTTAATCTTCCACACTATCAGAACATTTGTGCCTAATCTGGTTATGCAGGATCCTATTAATAAACTTGAAACAAAAATTACACAGCAGAAATTTTATGGAGAACTGTTAGGTTTAGCCATAGATCAAACGGAACGTGAAATTGGATTAAAGGAAACCTTACGTGCGTGGATTGTTTCAGCATTTTTTGGCCTGGGGATTATTAGGGTCGGCCTGTCTTCCAGTGGGGAAATGTTGCATTTTGGTGATGTTAGAGTAGATCCAGGACAGGTTTATGCTACACTTGTAGATCTTGATGATTATGTGATTGACCCGGCCTGTACTAATGAGAGGCAGGCAATTTTTAAAGGCAACCGTACACGCGTGCCAAGACAAATATTGTTAGACACAGATGGGTATGACCACGACCTTGTTAAAAAATTACCAAGATCTCGATACAATATGGGCAGTAGAAAAGTTGAAGATATTAGTAAGAGACATGGTTCCAACATGGAATTATACACACTACAAGATTATGTAGATGTTGTAGAGTTGTGGGTTCCAGAAGCTAATGCGTTAGTTACAATACCGGATCCATACCAGATAACATTTAATAAGTATTTAAGGATAACTGATTATTACGGCCCAAGAGAGGGGCCATATATAGAACTGTCTTTTACTCCGCCAGTGCCCAACAATCCGTTTCCGGTTGTTCCTGTAAGTCTGTGGTATGACATACACCGAATGGCCAATAGGGTATTTAAAAAAACTATGGATCAGTCTGAGAGACAGAAGGACATCTTAATATACAATCCTGCACAAGCAGATGAAGCCCAGGACATATTAGAAAGTAAAGATGGTGACAGTGTTGCTTCTCAGGATCCTAAAGGCGTACATGTTGTGTCTTTTGGTGGTCAGAACAGGCAGAATGAAGTAATGCTACAGGAATTACAGGTTTGGTATAATTATATTAGTGGCAATCCTGATCAGATGGCGGGTAACGTCCCAAAGGGGACAAGGGGTAAAGAAACAGCTACACGGAGTAGTATTTTACAGTCCAATGCAAGTATCAGCATGGAAGATATGCGTAATATTTTATATGATAAAACTGGTGATATTAGTAGGAATATAGGTTGGTTTTTGCACACTGATCCGCTTATTAATATTCCATTAACAAAGCGAAAAACTGGTGGGGAACAGATACAATTGTGGCTGACCCCTGAACAACGAACTGGTGATTTTTTAAGATTTGTTTTTAAAATTGTAGCAAGATCAATGTCCCGCTTAGATCCCAATATAAAATCTAAACGTCTTATTGAATATGGAACTAATTTAATTCCAGCCATAATGAACGCTGGTATGATTGGTATGCAAATGGGTCAGCAACTTAACATTACAAGAATACTTACTGATATTGCTAATGAACTGAACATAACAGAAAACGTGCAAGATTGGTTTGATGATCCTGAATTTCAACAAAAGATGGCTATAGTGGCGGCAATGGGGCCACAAAATGCTGGCAAAGCAAGCAGTCAGAGTTCTCCAGAGGGAACTGCTCAAAATAAGGGCTTCCCAATGGCTCGTAATATTATGACACCTGGACAGGAATTTAATCAGAATACCCAGATGGGTGCGGCAGAAAGTCAATCTTCTAATCAAGGAGCTTATTAAAATGACAATTGAACAAATTGCAGAAGTAGCGTACGAAACAAACAAGGCTTATTGTTTATCAATTGGTGATAATAGTTTTGTACTGTGGTGTAATGCCCCTGAGTGGCAAAAAGAAACACTTAGGAATGGTGTTAAGTTTCATATCGACAACCCTGACGTTGGTCGCTCTGCCTCACACGAAAACTGGCTTAAAGAAAAATATGCTAATGGTTGGAAATACGGCAAAGTGAAAGACCCTGAGAAAAAAGAGCATCCATGTTGTGTGTCGTATGAGGAATTACCGCCTGAGCAAAGAGTGAAGGATGCGTTGTTTATAGGTGTTGTGCGCGCTTTAAATATATTACTTTAAGGAAAAATAATGGCACTACATAAATTTACATGTGACAATTGTAATACTTCTATACACGACACTAATACTAAAATAGTACATAGGTGTGGTGTGTGTGGTGGTGACATGCGGTGGGATGTTAATGTTGCTATTCATGGTAATTATATAACCCCCATTCATTCTGATGCGTTAGCTATACATCCTGATCAACGTGTCGAGCATGAGAAGTTATTTCCGAATATACGATTAGATGGGCAGAACAGGCCCATATTTGATAATTTTACTAATCATCAGGCATACTTAGATAAAATAGGTATGCAGAAAGTTACGCAGAAAATAAAGTAATCCTGTAAATTAACCCACCCCCGTTTGTTGCGGGCGGCTTGATATAAAGGAAATTATTATGAGTAAAGAAAAATTAGAACAAACTGTTGATGATGTTGAGAATGATTCTGCCGTTGTTGTAGAAGAAAAAGATGAAGTTAAAGTAGAAGAACAACTTGAAAAAACAACGGCTGAAAGGTTGGAAAAAACTTTTGTAACTGGTGAAAAGCTTGAACAGCCAGCAGAGCCTTCAGAAAAATCAGACGATTCTACCCCGGATAAGGAAAAACCGGCAGAGGAAGCTGATGATAAAGATGGCCCTACCCCGGCTGAGAAGTTAGAAGAAGCAAAGCTTGAAGCCGAAGAAAAAGGAAGTGTGGACAAGGATGATGATTCAAAAGCTCAGGACGAGGATGCCGATAAAAGTAAGGCTGAACAGAAAGATATTCCACCGCTTTCTGATGCCTATTATCGTGCTGCTATCCATAGAGGTTGGTCAGAACAGGATATTAATGAACAATATAAAGCTAATCCAGAATTGACCATAAAAACATTAGGCAATATTTATGAAGGCTTAAACAAATCTTCAAAAGAGTTTGCAGCATTTGGTCGTGCACACAAAGAGTCACTTAACAAACCTGCTGATATACATGTACCAGCAAAAGAAGCACCCGCAAAAGCTATAGATGTTGAGAAACTTAGAAAAGAATATGAGAATGACCCGATTGTAGACCTTGTTGTATCTTTTCAAGAGCAGAATGAATTGTTGTCTACTGAAATAGAAGCGTTGAAAAGTACCAGAACTCCCAATGAGTTAGATGGTTTTTCTCAAGAGGAACAAAGATCTATTAAAGCAAGTGCTGACGTTGTTACACAACAGATAGACACGTTTTTTAACAGCGATGAATTAAAAGGCTACGGAGATTTTTATGGTGCTCCAGAGAGTAACAGCTATGATGATCTTACTCCTGGTCAGAAGATGAATCGCTGGGGTGTAATTGAAATGATGGATCAGATGATTACTGGTGCTGACGCTCTTGGTCAAGATATGAAAGTGGAAAGAGCTTTACGCTTGGCTCATTTAAGTGTTACTGAACCAATAAGAGAAAAAGTTATTAGAGAAGAAATTAAAAGTAAAGTTACTCAACGTAGCAAGGCAATCAATTTACAACCTGTAAGTGCTCCACAACCGGAATCAGGAAAACCTAAAACTACAGCAGATTTAGAAGTCGCCACTACTGAGAGACTTAATAAAGTTTTTGGAAATTAATTAAAGGAAGGGTAAAACAATGAGTGTTAAAAATGCTGCGCTTGCTGATTTAATCGCCATTACTCTTAATGATCTTCCCAGCCAGGAGTTTGAAGTTGCATGGGATAATCAGGATTATGAGTTTTGTCGCATTTATCAGAATGAGCGTATGGAAATAGATGGTGGCCCTCAGATCGAGCGTAAAGTTATGCTTGATCCAACTGGCAATGCACGTTATCGCAGGTTGTTTGATACTGATGAACCTACTGTTGGTGACGTGATGCACACCATCAAAGTGCCTTGGACTCAGATAGGCACTAATTATTCTTGGGATCGTTTAGAGATCATGAGAAATAAAAATTCAGCTAAGGGTTTTGTTAATCTTATGAAGGTTCGTAGGGTTGACGGTTTGTGGTCGTTAGCTGATTTGATTGAAGAAAGAGCTTGGAAAACTCCCGAAAGCACTGATGATGATTTGTATCCTTATGGTGTTCCGTACTATTTGACATTCTTCACAGATGCAAGCGGGACAGTTAATTCAAGTAATGGTTTTAACGGCTTGGCTACTAAATTCCAGGACGGCACTTTTACTGCTTCTATTGCTAATATTAATGCAACCAACGAAGCTAAATGGAGAAATTATTGTGCAGTTTATACTGCTATTAATAATGCTCTGTTAAAGTCTTTCCGTCTGGCGTTTATGTTTACTCGCTTTAAAGTGCCGCTAATTATTGACGACCCGTCAAGGATGCGAGCCGCTGCAAAGCGTGTTTATACTGATTTTAATTCAGTGGCCGATCTTATGGACTTTGCTGATCAGAAAGATGATCGCCATACTGGTAAAGACGTTATGAGCAATTTAAAAGTTGACGATACTGGTTTGGTATATATTAATAGACTTCCTGTGGTTCCGATTCCGCAACTAAATGATGCTGACTACTCGCCCATTTATTGTGTGGACTTTGCAAAGTTTGTTCCGTATGTCCAAGATGGCTATTGGATGGAAGAAGGCGAACCCATGACTGACCGAGGTCAGCATACTACTTTCACTGTATTCCTTGATGGTGCTCATAATAACCTTTGTCTTAATCGTAGAACTTGTGGTTTCGTTTTACACAAGGCTTCTGCTTAATTTTAATGTAAGAAAGGAAAATTAAAAAATGAGTTACAATGATACAATTGGGGTTGTCACTCTTAATGATCAGTCAAACTTCCCTGATATTAATTTAGTTGGCACAACTAAAAATCCGACGTATCCGGTTGGTAAAAGGATCGTTCTTCCCGATGATAGGGAGTTTCGTTATTGTTTAGCAGCCGGGAGTTCTTTAGCCCATCGTGGTGCTATTAATTCCGTCGTTATTCCCGGTGATACAGGCACAGATGGTTACGAGGGTGCTGCCGGTTACGCAACGGCAAAAGGTCAGAATGTACTACAAATTTCTGATACTGCTGCGGGCCATACTGCCGACTACTATGTAGGTGGTTGGGCTGTAATTTTTAATGCTTCCGGTGAATTTCAGGTAAGCCGCATTTTAAAGAGCACAGCGTCTGACGGTACGTCCCTGGTTATTACTCTTAGTGATAATTTAAAGGTTGCTCTTACAGCAACTGGAGTTGGAGTTACCCTTTACCGCAATCCCTATATTGCTATTAAAGCTGGTATGTCAACATTGCAAGATTTTGAAAGTTTTGTTGTCGTGCCTATGGCTAATATAGTATCAGGTGAATATTTCTGGGGTCAGGTAACAGGCCCAACCTGGGTAACTGCTCATGGTGGAACTTGGCCTGGTTCGAGTGCAGGTTTGAGGGATGTGTATTTTCACATAGATGGAACAATCGATCCTGCTTCCATTAGGGATGTTGGAACATTGTCTCCGCAACGTGCTGGTTATTTACTTTCTGCTGGTTCGTCTGGAAGTTATGGAGATGCGTTGATTCAACTGCAACTTAATTAATTTAACCAATTCCTGGGGGGCATATATACCCCCCAGGATAACTTTTATGGAGAAATGAAATGCAATTTAAAGACAGCGAACAATTTAAAGAACAGACTGAGGCTGAGGCTGAAGTCGAAGTAGAAAAAACCGTTGAGGAATCTGGCGGAATTGAGGCTGAATAATGTTTACCAATATAGAATTTGCTTTAGGCCCGGATCAAATAGCGTTTGATACGCGAACTAATGGTGATACAATCAGAATAGTTAGACTCAACCTAAACGCTGAACAGGCCGCTGCACTAGCTTATCTGATAAATCAGCCTGAACCTTTGAAAGTAAAAGTAAAAATAGAAACTCCATAAGCCTGACTCTGGCTCTCCTATTTGGAACATGGGGAGCCGGATAGGGCTTTAACCCATGTTCTAAAAGGAGGACTAAAATGCTTATAGATTTTGAACAAACAATGAAAACCCTTAATGGCGAGGAAATCAAAGAAAGTGAGAAAAAAGATAGTGTGCCTTTGACTTTAAAATCGGTGTGTATAAATGCTCTGTTGTCAGAAATTGATCGAGAGAAAACATCTGGTGAAGATAAAGTAGAACGCTATGAGCTTGCTAAAAAAATACATGAAGGTGGCACTATAGAATTGAAAACAGAACAGGTTGTATTAATTAAAGAGCGAATAGGTAAATTCTACCTACCATTATTAGTTGGTGGGGCGTTTGAAATGTTAGAGGGACAGAAGGATGAGTGAACCAAGTTCAGCTTATAGTTATGAGGATTTAATTTTACGAATCGCGAGAGAAGCCGGAATAGCTTATCATGGTGCTTCTGGCAGTGAACCAACAATGATTCCTGTTGATGAAGATGATCTTAATATATGTAAACGCATTGTAAATGATGGAATCAAAATGTTCATTGCTGATGCCCCGGCTAAGGGGTGGCGGTGGATGCGTAGAATTATGAGTGTTGTGCTCACTGCAATCCGTATAACTGGAACTGTAGATTCAGTAAGTGGAACCGCACCAGGATCATATACTATAGTAGATGCTACATTATCAGCTACTTATGATACTAATGATGATCTAAAAGATTACTACATCTATATTCTAACTGGAACAGGCATAGGAAGGTATGCCAAAATAACAGCTTATACTGCTGCATCAGGGACTTGTACTGTTGCTGATTGGTTAGATGAAAATGGTAATGCAATTGGTATTTCTGGTGGGGCGGTTCCAGCAGCAACTGATACATTTGCAATAACACCTGTTGAAACAATAGGTGGCGACATAGCCAGATATCCACTTCCTGAAAATTTCGATGGCGAAGTAACTGGTGAAATACACTATTCAAAAGAAACCAACCATTCTACTCTTATTCAGTGGGTTGATGAAGCATTAATTCGTAACAGGCGAGCGATAACGGTAAATACTGGTTATCCTTTTTATGCTGCAATAAGACCATTTGAACCGGTATTGAGTGCCCCAAGTGCCAAGCGCAGATTTGAACTAATACTTGATCCCCAACCAGTAGCTACTGATACTTTACAATTTCCTTATGTGCTTTCCTTTGATAAGTTGAGATTAGTAGGTGGCTTGGCATCCAGTGGTGGTGCTACGACTTTAGTAGATTCAAGTTTTGCTAATTTATACCCGGATGATTATTTTAATGGGTGGAAAGTATATATTATAAATGGAACTGGAAAAAACGCAAGGGCAGTTATAACTGATTTTGCTGGCTCTACATTTACAATAACTGTTGCTGACTGGTTAGCTATAGATGATAGTACAGCTTCTGCTGCTGACCCAACGAGTGATAGTGCATATTACCTGGTTCCAGTAAACAATCTTCACCCAGCAGGTTTAAGATTTGATAAAGCAATTCTATCAGCCTGTTACGCTAAAGCTGAAATGGAACTTGAAGATGCAGCTGCTGGGTTTGTAAAACAATATATAGAAAAGGATCTTATACAAGCATATAAGATTGATGTACGTAGTGCTCCAAGAAAACTTGGAAGCATGAATCGTGGAGAAAGATATGTTCGCGAGCGTACATGGTTAGATGTTAGTTATGATTAAAAATTTAACATAGGAGAAATAAAATGCCTGGAAAAATTTGGTATAGTGAACTATGGAAACAGACTGTTCCGATTCGGTATCTTGGTGTACAGTTAACAAGTGCACAGATTTTACTTTTGAATACTACACCTGTAGAGCTTGTCCCTGCTCCTGGCCCTGGGAAAGTGATTGAATTTGTGTCTGCTGTATTTTTCCTTGATCATGGTGGTACAGATTATGCCGGTGGTGGTAACTTAGTTATTCAAACAGTAACCAGTGACACTGCTGTAAGTGATGTGATAGCTAATAGTGAACTTATTAATGAGAATGAAGATACTTATGAGGTTCTACAAGCATTATCTGATAATACATCATTGGATGTTAATGAAGGATTAGAATTAACTAATGCAAGCGGGGTTCATACAACTGGAAATGGTATATTAACAGTCCACATAGCTTATAGGATTCACGACTTTAATTAACCCCCCACTTGTGGTTTTTATACAGCCGGAGCCAGGGGCATTACCTGTCCCTGGTATGCCGGTACAGGAGTTATTATGGCAAGATTACCTGAGAGTGTGAAAAGAACTCTAACGAGTGCTGCTAAAGGTCTGTCGGTAGAGAAAAAAAAGAAGAAAGAAGAAGCTCTACTTAAAAAAGTTAGTGAACGATTGAAAATGATTTATTACGGGCCGAAATATCATGCAGCTATGACTAAACCCAAAAAGAAAAAATCTAAACAAACTGCTGCGAGTTTATTAACTGGTTATGCACGTAAATCGGGGTATAGAAAATAATGGCAAACTTAAACTTACCATTCCCTTCAAAGGGTGTAGACAAGGGCCGGGCTGCCCATCAGCAACCACCTGAAACTACTTCTGATATGAACAACATGAGAATGTATGACGTTCTTGATGAGCGTGCTCGCGGTGGACAACGGCCCGGATTAGATAAATGGGGAGCCGGTGTTCAGATCGGTGGAGCAGAACAGCCAGTAGTTGCGATAGTTGTTGTAAGTTCGGTGGAATAAGTGGGACGACTACGAGATTATTATGTTACGGGTGATGTTGGTCAATATCCAGTAGGAGATTTTGCTGGTTCTAATTTCAAACCCGGTCAAACTTTTCTTACATCAGCGAGTTATGATATAAAAAGTGTTAAATTAAGACTAACTAATCCCGCTATAGGTACTGGTACATTAACTATAGGGGTATATGCAGTTGATGGTTCTGGTTTTCCAACTGGTTCTGCATTAGTACAAACAACATTTGATTTAAGCACAATGTCGTTAGGTGAAACATGGTATGAATTTATTTTTCCAAGTTCAGCATTATTAGCAAATGCAACTACATATTGTATTGTTTTAGAAACATCAGATAATACAGAAAATGTTGCTTGGGATAAAGGAACAGGTGGTATTTATACTGATGGAAAAACAGTAAGAATTATAGATGGTGGTGCTTGGGGCAATGCAGGCACAGATTATGATTTGATTTTTGAAACCTATGATAATTTTTCTCCACCAGTAGATTATAATACAATACGTAGATTAGTAGCCGCTGCTGCTAATAAAATATATTATGAGGACATTTAAATGGCAGTTAGTCTTTCTGATGTAACAACCATTAGAACACTCGTAGCTGCCGGAAATGATGAGGTGTGGTACGAAGTGAGTGCTGGAACAATGACAGAACTGGACACAAGTAGCGGGGCAATAGACACCACTGATCAGCTAAACATGTTTGAACTGCTACAAAAGGTGTTTATTGTTAATGGTTCAAACCTTAAAGTAGCAGACTTTGTAAACACAAAAATAATTGATAATAATGGTTTTACTAATAAACCAGCCAAAGGTGACATTGTTTATCAAAATGGGTCAGATGCTGCTCAGATGGTAGTTGATTATATTCATGGCACTGATAAAGTTATGTATGGTTATGTAATTTCAGGAACATTTGAAGTTACTACTGCGATTACAACTGTTGCCGGTGGTGGTGGAAATGTAATTTTTCCATCCCCTTCTGCCCCGGTATCAAAGCCGCATTGGTATGATTGGACACCTTATGATAATGATACTTCTACTTATGGCACTATGCCAAATAAGGCGTATCTTGGATGCAATTACAGAGGGCGTGCAGTTATTAGTGGAAATCCTGAGTTCCCTCACCAATGGTATATGGCCAGGCAATTAAATCCCTGGGACTTTGCTTATTTTGCTAATGATGCACAATCTCCCGTTGCTGGTGGGAGTGCAGATGCTGGTGAAATAGGCGATATTGTTCGAGCACTAATTCCATATAAAGACGATTATCTTGTATTTGGTTGTGCAACTTCTATGTGGTTTTTAACAGGGGATCCAGCAGAAGGCGGCACTATAAATGAACTTGATCTAACTGTGGGCATATTTGGGGCAAACAGTTGGTGTTTTGACGGTGAAGGAAACATGTATTTCTGGGGTACAAATGGTTTTTATAGAACCACAATACCTGGAAAACCAGTATGTATTTCTGAGATACAATTACCAGATCTGATTAATGACGAGGCCGCTGATCCATCTACTCATCGTGTTACTTTAGCTTATGATCGTACCAGAGTTGGTATTTTAATATGTATAACTAAATTATCTGATGGAACTAATTCAAATTGGTGGTATGATCTAAGAAGTCGGGGATTTTTCCCAGAATCATATCCTGGTGAGTGCGGCCCTTATTCGTTATTATTTTATGCTTCAAATAATACTATTTATAAAGAATTATTAATTGGAAGTAGAGACGGTTATATTCTAAAATTTGACGCATCCGAAAAGAATGATGATAAAGGTGTGTCAAATCAGGCCATAAATAGTTACCTAACTCTTGGGCCTGTTCCACTTTCAGATGATCCTGATAAAACAGGAAAGCTATCTTTACCTAATTTAGTAACTGCTGGTCGAATAGTAAACCAGGTAGAAGTTTATTCAAATAATGTGGCATATAAAATATTTACTGCTAACTCAGCAGAAAAACTTATAGAAAAATTAGCTGCAAATACAAACCCACAATTAGGTGGGACATTCTTTGCTCCTGGTAGACACACAAGAAACAGGCGACCGCAGAAAATTAAAGGAGCATATTTAGGAATACGATTAGAAAACACAACTTTAGGTGAAAGTTGGGGCTTTGAAAAATTATTCGGGACAGTAGTCCCGTCAGGGAGAATCAAATAATGGCATTTAAACGAGTTGGAATGGGAACTGTTGGGGCCGGTGGGCAGAGATTTATGTCGTCTGTTTTAGCTAAAGCATCAATGCCCGGTGGGTACGCAATTTCTCAAACACCGTCTCGAAGAATAAGTGGATTTGGGGGTGGTGGATATAGTGGTATACCATCAACACCAGCTAAACCAAGTCTAAGTAAAGAAGCACGGGCAGCTTATGAAAGAGCAATAGCACGATATAAACCCGGTGGCGGGTTCGGAAAAGGTGTTGAAGCCGGGCTTAAACGTGGCGAAACAAAAGCTGTTGCCAGTGGTATGCAATCTCTCGTAAGTGCTGGTCTTGCCGGAACAACTATGGGTGCTGGTCTGAGTAAGAAATATCAAGAGGAAGTCGCTGCACCTGCCAGATCAAGAGTGGAAGAAGCCAGGGCAACAGCAATTTCTGGTCTTGAAACGTCATTAGCAAGTGCTATACAAAGAGGTTCTGAATCAGCACAAGAACGATCCTTACGTGAACGTCTTGCAATAGGACAGTTATCTACTCAAAGAGACTTAGCGAGTATGCAGACTACGCGTATGCCGCAACAAGTACAGCAACCAGCAGCCCAACCTACAGCAAGACAGCATCTTGGACAAGTTCCTACACCTAATTTCAGTGGCGGCAGTACAGCTACTACTGCTGCTCCTGCTGCTGAAGAAGATTTAAGTTCATATAGGGTTCCAGGTGGATATGGGCCTATGTACCAGACTCAAGAAGAAATGGCCGGTGATGTAAGCAGACTTACGCAACCGATGCCAGGCCAAAGTGCTTCTTTCAGAATAATAGAAAATCGCTACAATCCCGGTGGGTATAGTTCTGAGGGAAGATATGCCTAATGAGTCTCTCACCAACAAAAGTTTGTTCCCGCTGTAAAAAAGAAAAGTCACTCTCTGAGTTTTATAAAAATAAAACAAAATCAGATGGTTTTAATTATCATTGTAAAGAATGTTTTAAAAGGTACTCAACTGGAAAAGCACATAAAAAATATATGAAGTGGTGGAGAAAAACCAAAAAAGGAAAAGACTCTAATAGAAATTCACTTTTAAAAAAGGAATATGGAATAACATTACAAGAATATGTTCGACTTTTTGAACTCCAAAATGGGGTATGTAAGATGTGTAAAAATCCAGAAATTAAAAAATGTCTTGCTGTAGACCACAATCATAAAACGGGAAAAGTGAGAGGATTGTTGTGCCAGCAATGTAATTGTATGATTGGATTTATTGAAAATAAGAATTTGTTCATAAAAGACATACAAAAATATCTGGAGAAATAAAAATTTCACTTTCGCCTACAATCAAACCTGATGATTGGCCTGCTTTAAACCGGGTAATTCAAAAACTTACCAGTTTAAGATTAGGCCCAAAAGCCACTCCTACATTTGCCAGCTTAACATTAACAGATCTCACAGCTTCACGCCTAATGGCCACTGATTCCAGTAAAGTAATTGAGTCTGTTGCTGATCTTACATCTTGGGTAGCTGGCACAACTGATCGAATTACGTCTACTGATGATAGTGCCGGGGGTGTAGTAATTGATTTGGGGGCCAATACACAAATTCTTTTAGATTCTTTTAATGGAATATTCCTTGAAACAATTGATTTTACTATTTCTGAAGCCGGTGGTACAGTTACTGGATCCTTAGAACAAGATAATGGTGGTGATTTAACCCAGAGATTTTCTGATGGGTATACTACTCTTGATTGTACTCCTGCTCTTACTATTGATCTAACAGCGTATGTTGGCACAGATTCTGTTCCAAAAGAAGTCTTTATTTATATTCTTCAATCGGCTAAAACTGTAATGGCTGCATCTAATTCTGATTGGCCTGTTACTGAACATATTAGAATAGCTAATATTGTTTTAAAAAGTGCCGCTACTACAGGAACAGATGGTGGTGCTTTAGCAAATAGAAATTGGAATGATCACACCCAGGATGCAAATTCCCAGGGTCAGATACCACACATTGAAGAAAGAATAAGGCAGGAACCTACCCAATGGAACTCAGGTGTGGCTTTGACTTTAAAAAATTCTGCTGGTGCTGCATTAAACACAGGCAGTTCTTCCACTGCTGTTGAGATAGTGACATCTGCGGGTACTTCTTACCAATTACACAAGCACACATTTCCTGCATTTGATATGTATGTTGTAGCTACAGATGATGCCCATGTTGTTAATCAGCCAACAGACGAAGGTGGGGCGTATGTGACTACAGACGATTTAGTAACTGATATTACTCATTATGTTGATGACACTGCTGCTGGTGTAGCAATTGGTGTAAATAAATATTTTAATCTGGTGATATGGGGGGTGCAGAATCGTTCTGGTGAACCTTCTCATTTGATGATAAACCTTCCTACAGGCCAATATACCAAAGAAAGTGATGCTACATTAGATACAAATGGAACGTCTGTATTTGATATTCCTGCGGCATTTAAGGGGATGGGATTTTTAATAGCTCGACTAACATTCAGATTGATCGGTGGATCACAATGGACATATATTGCACAGGAAGATTTAAGGGGACAAGTGCCACCAACAACCGCTGGTGTATCTGTATCAACCACTTCCCACGATTTACTTTCTAATCTTGATTTCGCAAGTGCTGGTCATACTGGGTTTCAGGCACAAGGAGATGTTCTTGATGATTTAAATACTCTTGCGACTGCTGCTTCAGACGGGCAATTTATAGTAGCTACAGGTGCTGGAACATTTGCCTATGAAAAAGACAATGTTGCACGCACATCATTAGGACTGGGAGCTGGTGATAGTCCTACTTTCATAACTGTAAATACTACCAGACTTAATGTAGATTTTATTGCTGGAGTTGGAACAGATGAGGTAGACCCTTACGCTGCAAGCACAGTAAAATTAGGATTTAATAATTCATTTTTGCAGATTAGGTCAGATGAATTTGTTGGCCCGTTGATCTCGCACGTCAGTAATATCTTCATAGACCCGGATGGTGGTGGTGGGTTTATTAAGTTTTTCCTGACTGGGGGAGAACCGGCTATAGGGACGGCGGATGCCTCAAATATTAACTTGCATATATTCGCAGATGGTAATGGGAAAGTTTCTGTTGAGGGAGTGGAGTTTTTAAGTAATAATGTAACTACAAGTGGAAGTATTATATCAACTGGTGGAGGCCAAACAGGGAAATTCCTTACAGGCGATGCTGGTAATACAGTTTTTGCTTTTAGCGGGGGCAATTTTGATATAAGAGCAGGTAGTGGC
>SDBT01008851.1_pt1 | contig 16387 bp, 25 predicted proteins | sample 2277101 | NCBI WGS metagenome assembly SDBT01 (sample SAMN10404973, study PRJNA504765) | marine sediment metagenome | isolation source: marine sediment core GS10_PC15, 103 cmbsf | place: Arctic Ocean: Southern Knipovich Ridge | collected 2010 | reverse complement strand
CGGGATTAGTGAGCATACGGCCCGTTGAAATTTCAATAGCCATCCTAGCGGCATAGAACCGGATCATCTTAGGCTGGACCCCCAACTCATCAGCCAAAAGACCCTCAAGCTCCTTTATGGAGATCATTATCGGTGGCCTCCTGGGAAGCCACCGCCGCCTGGATAGTTGCTGGCCCTGTTGGTCTCTCCTATGACGGCCTCGAATCCAGTAAAGTCGTCTAGGCCCTCTTTGAACCAGTCGGGGATATTCTTTTGGTACTCGACTCTGAACGATTTCCTGAGTACCCGCTTGATGTCGATATAGTGGCTCTGGGCCGTGTCCAGGCTTTTCCAGCCTACGTTAAGCATGGTGGCAACCTCAAGGGGAACGCCCATAACGTACAGCCAGGTGATTGATATTTTCCGGGTATCGTGCAGGATCAGCCGCCGTCCTAGTATTTCCTCGGTGACATCGCCCCAGGTGTCCCTCCACTTCTTGACCGGGACCGACGCCAACTGTTCTCCCGCTTTCCTCTCGTTGTACCGTTTGAACAGCCCGGTGCGTACCTCCTTGGGCATCCAGATAATATCCCATTCCTCAGACTTTTTGGCGAATATGTGAAACTGGTATTCCTCGGCGTTGACCATCGTTAGATAGCTTTTGGTCTCGGTGCCCTTGCACATGCCGTAAAACTCGCGCTCTGATTTCTTGGTGCCTGTCCTCATCTGTGTGACGATCTTTAGGCGTAGGTCTAGCATCGCATCATTACCGAGGAGGGTCCTGATCCTGTCCTCTATCTTGTTATAGATTAACGGGAAATTGGTGTTAGATATTTCCTGAACTCGTCGGACGGCTCGGGGGTGCTTGCTGTTACTCATCTTGAGGTGCTTATCATTGATGTCACCCCGGCCTAGAAACCTGAACAGGAATCTAACCTTTTTGAGCCTGGACCGCATTCGTGGCTTGTCGCCCTGGAATTTGGTTACAAACTTTATTGCCATCTGATCTGCCAGGTGGTTTGTCTGGTCAGCAAGTATGGTCAGGTCACATTTATCAAAAACCTTCTCCCAGATGATCGCGTTGAAGTTGAAGTAAAGGTTAGCCGCGCTTTGATCGCTAAACCGGGTTTCAAGCCACGCCAGGAACGAAAGCCCCTTTGCTCTCAGACATTCGCTGTCAAAATCGGCCTCGATGATACCGATAGCTTTCTTCTCAAAATCCGAGGGTTTCAGGGCCCCGGATTCAATGGCCTCGTTATAGATTCGGTTGATAGTTTTAGAGGTGCAGTTCATCAGTCGGGCTATCTGGGCCTTGGTGTACCGTGGGCCACCGCTGGCGTCCTTGGCCTTGAGGTTTCTGATAACCAGGTCTCGGTTAACCTTGGGCCGTCCGGCTTTCTTTTTCTCTGGGGCTCGGTACTTTGAACCGCGCCCGAGGATGTCTCTGTTCGTTCCAGTGTCCATTTTAGATTTCAACCTCATTGCCTATTATTGTTACAAAAACTGAGAATGCCCATGCAATAACTATTACAATGAACTCGATTGTTCCAGTGTCCATTTTAATGATCTCCGTCCGGGTCTTTACCAAATATTATTTCCCCAACCACCACAAGTAAAATTATTATTACAATCCATCCCACGGTGGCCCCGATCCATTCCGGTAACATTTTAGAGGGTCTCCACGTTTGATAGGCCCTTGATTCCAAAGAAGCCGTGGGTCCCGGTGATTTTAGCCGAGGCCACGATCATTTCTGGGGTCCTTTCAAGAAGATATTCCACGTTTTGAACCAGGTTCAAACATCGCCTCGCCCTTGCGCTGGTCGTGTCCTGGCTTTCGTCCAGGTACTTTTTGGATGCTTTAAAATCGGTCAAGATTTCGGTTATTATTTTATCAGCTAGAGTACACATATTGTCTCACACATTCCCGGCTTTACATTGGGACAATATTATATAACCTTTTGCTGGTCACAATTATATATCAGGGCTCTATATTTCTAGGTGGCCCCATGAACCAACACATTCCCTGTTGAGGCTCGGCTATCTTTCGCCAGATGTTTTCTGGGGCCAATTCTCCCTTTGACCAATGACAGTATACCATGCGTTAACAGGTGTTCTCAAATAGGCGCCAGCTGCTTGAGCGTTTGACTAAAAAAACGTGTTGGCCAGATCCATTTATTGCGCAAATGACAACCTGGCATCATGTTTACAATTTGATATGTTTTTCAGCTGGATATCCTTTCAAAATGTAAAAAATTGGGGTGGGAGTTATTCGTCTTTGTATGGCTCGATCTTTTCAAGCCTAGCCGATAACTCCTCGATGGCCTTGTCGTGTTCCACATCTTTGGCGTGGGTTGATGATATGAGGCTTAACTGTCTCACGAAGATCATTCCACAAAGCGCATGGGCCGAGGCTACCGATGCCGCCCTATCGTATGCAATGATGGCGACAAAGGCCGCCAGGAATAGATAGAACCATAACGCAAAGGCGGTGGGCTTGTCCCTTTTGACTGTCTCTGTTTTGTTACTCATTATCTTCACCGGTTTTTAGTTTAAAACCATCCAAACAGCGGTTGAACCTGGCGATAAACTCGGCTTTCATTTTTGAGTCAAGTTCATCATAGGTCGCATCTGATTTGACGGCTCTAAGTAGGCTCATGGTATACATGGAGCCTGCTAGATAACCCATAGCGAGGACAAAGAGTGTTTCAATGATTGACGCAGTTATTGTTTGTGACATTCTTGGTCACGGAGACTAAGCCGGGGAGGGATTTATTGTTTTCCCTGTTTGATGGTGGCCCGGTAATAGATGAACCCGGCAATCCTCATGATCGCCTCAACCGGATTCTTTCGCAAGAAGAACTTTAAATCGATCTTTCGGTGCTTGACTCGCACATAGGCCGACTCAAAATAGTTAGCAAGGCGACCCTTTTCATCATGGGCCGCATGGTCAATGAATTTGCTGGGTATAATGTGTACCTTGATTCCTTTTTCCAAGCAAGTCCAGTAAAAATCAAGGTCCTCGGCATTGTGCTTGATTCTTTCATCAAAACCGCCCACCTGTTTGAAAACATCCCTTGATACAGCCATTAACCGGCTTATTGGGTGGTTTCGGCCCTCAAGCATCGCCACCGCATCAAGCGGTAATGCCTCGATGAACTCCCAGGCCGCACGATGAATCAGGATATCATCATCAGCGAAAACAAACTTGTCCAGGGTGGCCTTTCCGCTCAATTCATTTCTGGCCTTACTGATCCCCATTGTCGCGTTAAAAAACACCTCCCCGGCATACCATTGGATAAGAGGGCTATTGGTGGGCCGGACATTCTTGGTGTTCGATGGAATTAGAAGGCTACATGACATATTTCTCTAAAACCTCCTTCCAATCAGGCCGTTTAGCGTTACAAGCGATACAGGCCGGGTTTTCAATCCGGGCCCGGTTCCTTGTGTGCCAAGCCTCAAGCATGTCAACCTCATAAACGTGTCCATAGTTGTACTCTGGCGGGGCGTCGGTGCAATGAAGTATTTTCCCGTCCCACTGGACCGCATAGGCCATCCCTTGACAGGTCTTGCTTTTCATCATGACCTTTCTTTCTTGGCGACCATTCGGGTAGATGAAAAGGGGCCGGGTGGCTTTCCAGCTTTTGAGGCTGTCCGTGACGTTTCTCCATTTCTCGTTTTTCGGAAGCACGGCGGTGCTGTTCAGTTGAATATCTGGCATCTCATGGAGTGGGAATATCTTGATCTTGTAGCCTTTGAAGTAATCAATATACTCATCGATCTCATGTTCATTCAACGAATTAACCATAAAATGTAACTCTAATTGCTGGCTCGGGTGCTTGTTGTTGGCTACATAGTGAAAGGTGTCCATTGCTTCTTTGAACTTGGGGCACCCCTGGACCTTCTCGTATGTTTCCGGGGTGATCGCGGATATGCTGAAACGTAATAGTGTTAGGTTTGGGTGAACCAGATAATCCCGGTTCCGGTAGACGTTGCCGCTTGTATCAACGACGACCTTTAACCCTTTTTCCATGCAATACTGGTTGATCCACGGTAAGCGGTCCTCGATGATAGGGTCCCCGTTAAGGTATGGGGCGATGTACTCTGCCCCGAGGTTCCTTTTGGTGGCCCAATAGTCGATGATGAATTTCAGCATTTTATCATCCATTCGTCCTCTCGGGATTTTGAAGGAACCGCCCTCTTTGACGTTGCAGAACGCACACCCTGGATGCTTGTGTATTAATTCGCCTTTCTCGTTGGGCTCATGGGTTGAGCTACAATAATTATGGGTGTCGATCTGGATGTCCTGGGGGCATTTTATCCATGCCGGTGCTTGATTGTAGAACAGGGCCCGTATCGGGTCCACAACTTTATGCTTGATATCCCAAAGGTACGGGTTTCTGTTTATTTCGGCTCTGATCCTTTCTTTCAAATAACTCATTTCGGTAACTCCCCTTTGTATGGTATCTGCTTGATGTAACCATTCTCGTCCAGGCACAGGCCATAGTCATACATCCGGTCCACCTTTATCCAAACGAAGCGGTCCCCGGTGCTGTATTGGTACGTTTGGATTCCCTCGATCACATACTTGGTGGCCTTGTCAACTGAATATGGCTCATCCGAGGCCAAAGAATAGTTTACATTCCCGTACAGGTTGAACCTACGACCATCCCCAACGGGAAATATTCTTAAAACCTGATCTCCCTCAACGGTGTGATTCTTTCCTCCATCTCCTCGGGTGAGATTATAGGCAAAGAATGGCTGGATCACCCACACCCCTTTCTGTGGGGTCCTGAGTGTTGAATTGAGCAAGGCGTTTACGAAAACGGCCCCACACAATCCGGTACTGATTACGACAAACAAGAGATACTTTGATTTTGGATTCATTCTTGGTCAAAGACCTATTATGAATCCGTTAATTTATTGTTTTCTCTGATTCTTGACACCAAATACAGGGTATAGGCCATTAATGGGAGGCGGGCGATCCAAGCTGATTCTAAAACGTATAACTTTGAAGCCATAATGTAGGTGACAAAATAGGCATAAACAAAGTAACTAAACCTCTCTTTCTCTATTTTAACACCTTTTCGTGAAAGGAGCCAGATCACTATCGGAATCGCTAATATTTGGTAGCTGATAAAAAATATGTTATGTGAGGCACTATGAAGAAAATGAGCCTGTTCTTTGACACTGAACAACCAAAAAGGAGTCTCATAAATGTATCCGGTAGCACTCGCAATATGATACCCTAAAGTTGTGCTGTAAACTATATCCTTGGTTGCCCGATAAGCCAGGTACGTGATAATAATTATTTGTGCCGAGTATTGAATTGGGGCGGCGTACCTCCAAACAAAACCCGTTAACATCGTGGACTCTGAGACTATGGCCTTCAAATAAACCGAATACAGTCCTAGCATACCCGTGACTGAAACAAAGTACATTGATAGATACTGCCAAACGAGCTTTTTTCTGGTCGCAAATGATGATAGATAAAATAACAACGTAAAGAACGGCAGCCGGTCCCGCAATACGTAATAATTGAGATACCCCGGAATAGCGCCTAAAAATATGCTCAGTTCTTTTTGAATCCACTCTATGAGTATTGATATCAGTTCCGGCATTCTTGGTCAACTTCATTGTGATAAAAAACTATTTAATGCTTGTGAGGTATAGGGTGGTTGTCCCTTCTCCTCATGATTCTTGGTCAGCGTTTCTAGGGGAGAAACGGACACTTTGTTTAAGAAAACCCGCCAAGGGAGTTTAATAACATCGACCCCAGAAAAACGGTGTTAATTATTACCCATTCCTCCTCCACATAATCTTGCGTCATAAAATACAGGCAATTAACCTGGATCATCGTGAAACCAATACAGAATACCCGGCTGATAAAATTAGCCTGGATAGAAAAAGGGTCATGGTTGACCAGGACTAGGGATATTTTTTGGGCCATGAGGGATAGGATCAGGCTGGCCCCGAACCCATTAGCCTCCCGGTATGAAGATAGAGCCATCGTTTCCCTTCTCTATTTCAACCCGTTTGGGTAGATTCTGGCGCAAGGTCTCGACGGCCTCTGATCTGCCCATGCCCTGCTTTCCTGAAATTAACAGCCTTTCCATCAGGTCTTTGATCGTCTTGGCGGTCTCGCTGTGGAGGCTGTACCCGAGGATTCCATAATAAAGGATGGCCTTCATGGTCTCGCCGCTGTTGATCCTGGTCCTCATGTCAAGGGCCTCTGATTCATCTGAGGGTAGCTTGAATAGGAATTGACCTGCTAGGTTGCTGGTTTCTTGGCTCAGGGATCGCCCTGTTTTGTCGCTCATATTCCCCACTCCCCCGGTATTGGGATAAATCCCTTCCATATCAAAAACGCGACGATACCCACCATGGCGACCACCCCAATGAGCATGGCTATTCTTCCCATCGGCAGATCGGAACCAAAGCTGTCACTGATTGCTTTATCCAGGCCCTTCCAATCTCGGGCCACTCGTAATACTTTACCGGAAATTTTGGGTGACACCTCTTTGATAGGTACTCCGTCCTTGTTGACAACCATCAAGTAGTGTTTTATTTGACCTGTTTGTAACCGGAATAATATGCTGGGCACCAATCCATGTGGGACCTCGTACAAGTCCTTTGGTTCAATCTTTACCTCGTTTTTACTCTCGCTATCGTCCAGGGGAATCTCTGCCGTCAAAAACAGATCATCCGTCCTTTTTTCTAGGTGGACATGTTTTTTTTCGGTTACTTGGATGATTTCAATTAAATATTTGTGTCGTGGCATTAGATCGCTCCCGTGGTGAAATAATTAGATACTAGGGTCCATACAACTAGCCCTATCATTAGGGCGAATGGTATCCGTGACGGTGTTTCAATGAACCAGGACAGGAAACCGAAACTTGGCATGTTCCATTGTCCAAATGTATCCGTGGTTTGCTGAATAAAATTGATGATAACTACATTGTCCAGGTACTTTGAACTCAGGTCTTTCGGTTCGTCCTCATGGTTTAGAGGGTTCGGGTTTTCCTCAAAGAAAATTAGTTCCTGGCCTGTGATCTCACCCGCCGGGTCTCTAAAGTTTTGAACTCGATTCGGGTCCAGAATGTAAACTGATTTTCTGAACTCCCAATCGCCCCTTTTTGAGTCAACGTTTTTGATGATGGCTTTTTTATCCCTTGTTAATACAATCGCTCTCATGTTTCATCTCATCCAATCGAACCTGAAACCGTCCCCATATCCGTGATCCCTTTTTGCGTCGTTTGTACGCATTGCGGGAAGATGCTGATTTAGTGGCTAGGTGTCGCCGCCTAGTGTTCTTGGTCATTTGGTTCCTTCATAGAGGAGGTACAGATTTATGCATAAAAGGGCTACGGCGACCATCATGTTTTCAGTTAACATTAATATCGACAATATGACGCCAAAGAACCCGGCGAACATAATTATGATCTTGTTTTGGTCAAAAATGCCTATTGCTACGAGGGCGATCCAGATTATAGAAAGTAACCAGTTTATACTCCATGCGTCCAGGTTTGGGTCAACTCCACCAGTAGGGACAAACGCCCTCAGTCTTAAATAATCTACGTTAATGAAATGCCCATTTGATCCGCTTTCATGGTGTACGAACCTGATCCACACATTTCCCGTATCATTCTGAATAAAACCGCCGATTGAAAGACTCGCATTGTGCCATTCAAAAGCCCCCTCGCCGTACTCGACCATATCAATGAACTCCCCGATCTCAAAATTGTATGCCTCGATGTGAGGATCATGAGCCGGGTTCCCCTCATAGTCTGCAAACCCCATAAACGCAAGCGAGGTTGAGTTTTCAGGAACCCCCGTGAAATTGTACCTGATATCCCAGCCCGGTACGCCGGTAACTTCATCTACGAGATATGTTTTCCCGTCAACAAACTGTGTACTGGTGAGGTTGCCATGAACATAGTCCCCCACCAGGGTTTCTATTGATGAAACATTGTACGTGGCAAATGCCCCGGCAAGGATCGTCACGTTGCCGCTGGGCTCGGGGGTCTCTCGATAAAATAATCTCCACTGTCTTATCTCACAGTCCCCGGACCCGCTTGGCTTTGAGAGGTTGAACCGGAAATATACGATACTCCAATCCATTTTTTCAAGGTTAAATGCCTTCCATCCGGTGACGATGTTAACTGAACCTCCTATAACATTCTGTTCATTGACCCATGTCATATTATCATTTGAAAACTGGACAAAAATCTGGTTTCCGGGGTCCAACTCAACTTGAGTTGAAAGGATCATAGGCTTGGTGGATGTGTTCGGAATGCCCACAGAATAAATGATCCCGCTTGTTAAACCACCATCAGAGAATATCCTGAGATCATCAACCTGTATCTCCATTACACGGCCCGCTGTGTTGACATCATCCGAGCTTACCCAATACCGGTATCGATATGTTTTATTGCTTGCTAGGGTGTGACTTGTGCTAAAAAGTAGGGAAGTATGGGGTGCATCATCGTAAATCCAAAGCGTAACGTTTGCTCCCACTTTAGTTACCCGTGCATATCGTATTGGATCACCGGATGGCTCAAGATAGACTGATAGTGTATTTACGCCTGATTCTCGCGTCACTAGGGCATGTTGATATTTTGCGTCACCCGTTGAAAAGCGAACCCGATAACCAATAAGCTCACTGTTCACGATTCCGGCCCCGAGGGTCTTTGATATCATGAACGCATAGGCCCGTCCGTTTGAAATGTGAGATATTGGATCGACTGAAAAAGTTACATCAAAATCACCGATGTTATCCGCTCCAATGTCTCGATACAAAAAAGCGGGTTCGTTCATATCAGCGGATATTGTTACGGACGATGCGCTGTTGATTGTGATCCAATTAAAGGGATCACCCTCGGTATAATCTCCCGTGTCCTCAAGGATCGAACTACCTTGCATCGAGTTATTGAATCCCCAGAAAGTTCCGTTTGCTATCATTCCATCGCTGAACCCAGCAACGTTTGTGAAATTCTCACACTCGTCAAAAACATCCTGATACCAATCTTGTGCCAATACGGGGATGGTCATGGCCCCGGTTATCAGGATCATGAGAAGAATCAGCTTGCCATTCTTGATGGTCATGTGTAGAACTCCCGCTATTAGATTAAAAAAGGGATGGGATTAGTTCACGAATGGGATAAACTCTTTCACCAAGAGGACCCCGGCGAGGAGGGTCATGAAGCTGAATATCCTTACGATCCACACCATAAAGTCGGGTAGGCCCCAATCACTATTTCCTGTGACCACTTGCAGATACCAGTTACCAAAGTCTCTAAAATTGGGGTCCTCAAGTCCAAAGACCTGAGACGCCACGGTTACAGTAACGGTTCCGGTCTCATAGATAGCTTTCGAGATGTTGTTATCATCTGATTTCAGGGTCGTAATGAAAACCGTTAGGCTGTTCTCTACCAGGCTGTATCGGGTCCAATTATATTGTGGGTCAAAGTTATTCACCACGGTATCATTGGTAAGCTGATTACCTAGAATGAAAGCCGGGGCCCCTTGTAAGGTGATAGCCATTTCGATAGGCCAGAACCAGGTATCCAATATCTTTTCTATCACTGATTGCTGTTGATTGGCGAAATAAGGAGTTCCGAGTAACCGATCTTTCCATTGGACCCGCATGGTTGCGTTTTTGACTGTAAACTCTTGGGCCGCGCCTCCAAAGGTTACGTTGTGTGTTTCGGCCTCACTCAATTTGATTCCCGAGTTTTCTAGTTGAATTACGCTCAAGGTAAAATCGAATTGTGATGGGTTGGCCCCAAAGGTGGTGAACGTGTACGCGAACATCGGGAATAGGATTGAGAGGACAAACGAAAAGATCACTAGCCGCTGGGTTGCACCGTCCATTGTTCTATCCTCCCGCGAATTTGCTGAAAATGTATCCAACAAATATTACTAGCACCAGGGCGATCACTGAGCCCGTCCACACCGGGAACCACCCAATGAATGTGAACGTTATTATTGAGAAAAACGCGGTGATTGGGACCGTGGTTATGGCCCCTTTTCCTCTGGTGGATATTAAAACGATCAAAAGAAGTGAGATGGTCAGCATCAACGATAGGATAACCCCCGCCTCGCTACTGGATGTGTTCATAAAATCTGCCACGTTTTGCAGATATTGACTCCATACTACCATTGTTAATCTAAAAAAAGAAAGGGATGGATTTCTATTAAATACTACCTATTGACCACTGCAATGCAAATCCAAGCGCGATGCAGATCACAAAGATCAGGTATACTTTCATAGGCCAGGACCGGACCGCCATGATAATTAACGGTGTAATTATCAGGAACCATCCCACCAGGAATAATACAAACCTCATGTTGAACCTGGTTAATGCCCCAAATCCCTCATCGTCCCACTCTGTACCCGGTGGGTTTGGATCATCCGGGGTTTGGCCCTCAATATCATCAATAGCCGCTTCCGCCTCCTCTATGGTGTCAAAAGTACCGATCAGGGTTCCGTTTAAAGTTACCGTGTAGCCGCTCGGTGTTGATCCTAAAATGGGGTCTCTCCCGGTCATGGCTAAACCGTGTGAGGTCTCTTTGATAAAAAACTCGCTCCAAGCAAACTGATCCAGATCGCCTAGCCAATCAGGAAGTACCTCATAAACCCCAAGTGTGGCGCGATCAATGAGGAGCACTACAATTCCGGAGGAGTTGGTGTATGGGATGCTGAATGATGATTGGGTGGGGCCGGTAACGGTGCCTTGATACTCGGCTACACCGCTTGACGTTAAGTCAAAAATATGAGCTTGAGGAAAAGTGATCCCGCCGACCAAATCCGTACTTCCTACAACGATATATTCCAAGGGCGATAAGGACGATAAAGCTCCGATGGTGGACCCCTTGTATGTTTCGACAGTTGTAGCCGACGATCTTAAAAACCAAGGATCATCTGTCCAGGCTCCCGTATTTTTATATAATCTAATCACATCAGCGCCTTGGTCCCAGATTATCCAAAAAACCGTTCCGTCCTCTGATACTCTCACCTCTGATCTGGACCCTGTAACGGCGGTGTTTGTTGCCACATCCCAGAAACCGTTTCCAGCCATTACGGGTAGCTGTGTTTTTATGACGTTGGCGGTGATTGACCCTCGGCTGTATGCGACATAAATGGTATTATTGGTCGGACTTACCACCACTTGAGGGGCAAACACCGAGTTATGGGATGCGATCTCTAATCCTAGACCCGGATAGTACGCGCCCCATGATCCGTTTAGGAGACGGGTCACGTTGTTATAATAAACCTCACCTCCTGGGACTGTATAAGCAATGTGAAAGGTCCCGTCTTGATAGGTTTGTGAATAATATTCTTGAGTACCCGCTCCGTCAAAAATGGTGATATTTGCTGTGAACGTGTCGCCGTTGTCCGGGGTCTCAAGCCATAAAATTCTAGTGAAATCAAGCTCGGGGTTTGCTAAAATATAGACATTTTCCCCAACAACTTTGATGGTATCATAATTTGAGTTGGCCCCATGAACTAAAGGCACGATTGTTTGATTAAAATTCTCATCTTTGGTTTTGCTGTCCCATTGCCATAATGTTTTATTTCCGTTAGTTAGATCGCTTACGGTTGCTGTTTGGTTTAAATTTCCACTTCCCTTTGCAATTTTATATCCTTTATAATAAAAAGTTGTGTTCGTTGCCTCGGTGTACTCGATGTAAAGTTTCATCGAATCAAGCGGGGAATTATCATAGGATTCCTGATACCGAGTGGCCAGATGATCGTCAACAAAAACAGATACGACTCTAAAACCCATGTCGTTCCCGTTTGTCCAGGCGTTCATGCCATAAATTTCATTTACCTGGTCCGTGACTGTCACGTTTATGCTGATCCCGGCACTCATGTTGGTGGTATCAAAATTGGTAAACGTGGTGGTGAATGGTTCACTTTCAAGATCAGGCGTCGGGTCCCATGATGTCAAATCACCAGTTTTCAGGCCATAAATAGTTACATCAAGGCTTTCGGCGGCTGGGAACGTGACGGGCGACGGGGCGGTGAATTGTAGATAGGCGTTTAATATGATAGCCTCCTCTGGGATGTTTACGTCTCTAAATGCATAATATGAGGTGAGGCTGATCGCCCTGTTTTTTAGTTCAATCCAGGTGGTATCAAACCATTTTACACCCGTTTCTGTGATAAACCCATCGTCGGCCCCTGATTCTATTTGTTCCACTTCCCATGTGGCATGGGCCATTGATACTGTGAGGGACATCATGAGGATAGCTATGAACACTATTTTTGACTTAACTATGGTCATGTGTATCCCTTGTGTGTTGAGATAAAAAAAAGATTGGGTTTACTTGCGGGTGTACTAGACACCTGCGAAGTAGAGACCGATAGCCGCTACTGGAATAGCGAGCATCAGTACAGCCCAGAACAGCGGGATCAGGTCCATGATACTCGCGGCACTGGTGAAGTTCTCCAATGAAGCCGAGCTTGCTGTCGTCAGGGTGGCGATTGTGGGGGTGAGGGCAAGGCCGATGACCATCACGACGAATGCCGCGATGATTACGTTACCGGTGACTTGTCCGCTTCCTTTTTCTTTTACCAAGTTAATGACCAAGGGAGGTATTGATAGACGAGAATATAAAATTAACCTATTTATTTGGGATAATCACAGCATGGCGGCTATTGTTTTGTATATCAGCCAGATTATCAGGATTGGGTAGGCGTACACAATTATGACTTCAAAGGAATCACCCAGGACGCCAGCGGGGGCCGATGTTGCCGCCTCGAAAAGCGGGGTGGCTAGGATCACGGAGAGGAATGTAAGCATTCCGTATCCGATTACTCGGGAGGTTCTATCTGTCATGGTGTGGTCAATGTCTCCTTGTAGTCGTCCCCAAATATCTCTTTCCTTAATGCCTTGAGCCTTTTCTGTTCTCGTAGGTCCAGCAATTCCTGATGGGTTTTCTGCTTTTGTAGATTCTTGAGAATCTGCAATTTGGCTTTTCTGGCATAATCAACCCGGATCGGGTGGTACTCCGCGTAAAGCTCCGCGTTCATCTCACACGAATATTGATCTACCCATTTGGTGTTAACGCCGCCTCGCTTCATGTCCGGTGATTCCCAGCGTTTGTATGCTTTGGCGGTACGTGCGAACTTTCTGAATCGTTCATCTTGTCTGCCGCCGCTTCTTTTGGTGCATCGGACCCGTATCATGTCCGGCATATTGGATATCTTGGATAGCACCCATTTTGGTGAGGGCGTTGTCAAGATCATTGTGTTATAGTCGGTGGCTACCACGTTGAAATATCTCTGAATGGCAATCATCAAAGGGTCATTCCAGTTCATTGAGTGTAGCCAGAACCCGGCATCGTCCCATGTAAAACAAGGTTGTCTCTTCTCGGTGACTTGCCACAGTTCAACGACCTCCTCGGGTTCCCAGCCCATGATCCACTTCAAATCGTTCATCCGTTCAATGGGCTTTCCAAATATGTAATCGTGGGCCTGGCTCATGGCCTTGACCGCATAGGTTGATTTGCCGACCCTCAAGTTTCCGTCGATAATGACCAGGCTAAAGTCGTCGTTGTAATAGTTTCGTACAATCAGGCGGGCCAGGGATAGGCCAGGTAGCGGGGCCACGGTTAGAAGTTCACCCTCACTTGCATTAAAAAACTCACAGTGATTCAAATGATTAGAGTCGAGCCAGAATAAGAAGGTAATGAGGGTAGCCGCACATGCTGGTCTATCAGCCGTACTCCCCGCAAGTACGGGGAGCCTAATTACCTACATGACCTGTGCCTTGAACCCTGCAAGTAAGTACGCACACACACGACGCTTTGAATGTTGGCATCAACGGGGTCTCTAGGTGCCCAGATGGTCAACAGGACACATAACCACTTCCTAGAGTTACATGAGTAATACACATGATAAGAACCTCTGTACTGCCCCCTTTCAAGCAACGGGTCAATTAATCTGTTTTAGAAGGTTTCTATTGTCCCTAAACTTGTCCCCAGGGTACTAAAACACGGGGTTAAAGGACAATAACCGAGACATAAATGGGACATTTAGGGGGGGTGAAAAAATGCGTATACAATATGTGGAAAGGGGGCGAAATAGGGGGGCTCTGGCGATAAAACCCGGTGGATCAAACCGGAATTTGTATACAGGAATCCCCCACCTCAATCCACCCTAGGTATAGGGACATTATCCTGCCGGGTGCGGCGTGTTCTTTAATCTCCTCTTGGCGCGCCGGGATAATCGTTTAGGAAATACAGTTGGTCTAGGCAATGGGCGCGGCTTCGTTCTGGTACCCGGTTCGTTGAACGTCATACAGATGTCATAAGCTGGTTCAGGTGGGTCGGAGCATTTGGAGCAGGTCATTTCAGAAACGTACCGCCCATCTTTCGGGCACCTGACAGTTGTATTTCCCATTAGTTCAACTCCTTTGGTTTCATTCTGTCTAATAGTTCTTGAATGGTCTCGCCTTTCTTGGCTGTGAAAACATCGCCAGGTTTTTCCTCTCCCGGTTTTGGTTTTAATCCTCGGCGTACCAAACAAACTCTTTCATGATGGGTCAGATATTTTTTGGGAATCCAAGAATCACAATGCTTGCATTTAGAAAAGGAGGGTTTCTTTTTTCCCGCTACCTCACCTCGATTGATTGTTCCAATAGTCCTGATCGATGAGGCTACGACATGCTGGGCAGAACCCAGCGGCTATCCACATGACCTCTACCTGGTCTCGAATCACTTTGATGTGGGCGTACCTCTTTGATTTATGAGCCAGCCAGAATGTGCTTGTCTCGGCGTCAAACATTACGACATTCTCATCAGGTTCAGCCACATCGAGAGCGGCTTTCAGATTGGTAAATGAAAACGTCAAGTGATTAACAATCATTTTGTTTGCTCCTTTTTCTTGGTCTTGTCTCGAAAAACTTTCACCGAAAAACTTGTTGTGGCTCTCCTCGTTAACGCTAGGTCTATCTTGTGTTTCAACGTCGATATCTCATAACCATCCTCCTCCTCAATGACCTCGTTTTTATTCAAGCTAGGGTCCCCAGATTGAACGTTTCCTGTACGCCGATGGTCTTGTATCCTTTGCCCCATGTACGCGCCTTTTTTATTACGCCCATCGGGTTAGGAATGATCTGGTTTCCTTGGTGGCCTCCCTGATAATTCCAGATCAGGATACCGATCTCGTATTTGCCACCCTTGTCCTTGGTGCCCTGAGTTATCGGGAAAAAGTATTCTTGCGGATATCCATTAGAGCCCCACAGCATGAAAGCAACCATGATCTCGTCCACCCGAACCCCTAATGTTTTGGCGACCTCATCCACCAGTTTCATAGATTTGATTTCACGGCGATGATTGTTGATGTTGAACACCATAAACTGGTAAAAGTTGATGCTGTACCTTGGCGTCCATCCCTTGAGGCTCATCGTGTTGTCCTCTTTCTGACCTTCTCGGTGGCCTCCGTGATTATCTGGTTACACTTCTTGCAGACATCGAGTTTTTCAATCGTCACTCCATTGCCATCCCAGAGCGTCCATGTGAACCGTCCCTTTTTTGTATCTGGAATCTCGACCCCGCAACCGTCACAGTGATAATGTCTCATGATACTAGTTCCTTGCCTTTGGCTGTCACAAAACTGATGCCCATAACGATTACCGTCAAGCCCACCAAGTACACCCAGCCGATGCGTCCTGGCTCTCCTTTGGGCCCTTCCGGGCCTACTGGCCCCACCTTACCCATTGGGCCGGGTCCACTGATGGGGCCGTCCTTTCCTTGGATTCCCGGCATACCTTCCACACCCCTTAGGCCCGTTTCTCCTTGCTCCCCCACGGGGCCCTGTATGGATTCCAGAAATTCCGGGTGTTCCTCGATGAACCTAGTCCACGCATCTATTGGTGGTAATCCATCGGTGATCGTGAATGAATATCTGAGGGTCGTTACCTCTCCATTCGGTTCCTCTATCCATATTTTGATCATGTGCGCGCCCTCAGTCGCCAAGTTCTCAGGAAAATTAAGGTTCAAATCCCAACTATGCCGGTAGTTTCCGTTTTTCAGGGCGATATCTGGGACCCTCTTATGAATGGGCACGTTATCGATGAAAACATACAGTACCATGCTGTCAGTTGTCACCAGTGGATCAGTTCTCACCCAAATCAATACGGGCTGATCGTAGGGGCCCTCATGAGGCATTATATCGTAGCTCGTTTCTAACGCCGCCGCGCTTGTTACTAATGCCGCCAAGATCATCATGGCGGCTAATCCGACTATTGCTTGTTTCTTCAACGTTTTTCTCCTCTGATTGTTCGTAGCCACCACTTTGTTATTGGGGCCATTATTAAAAAAAAGGTGATAATTGGGTTCATTTCATCCGACGCCTATTCTTCCGGGGTTCCCCGGTCAAGCCAAACCGCCAGGATCATCC
>SDBT01008850.1_pt1 | contig 16388 bp, 8 predicted proteins | sample 2277101 | NCBI WGS metagenome assembly SDBT01 (sample SAMN10404973, study PRJNA504765) | marine sediment metagenome | isolation source: marine sediment core GS10_PC15, 103 cmbsf | place: Arctic Ocean: Southern Knipovich Ridge | collected 2010 | reverse complement strand
CTAGTGTCCCGTCCCAGAAGTTCGCTGGCATTCGCCTGCGCTTCGCTCGGCGGTCTCGCGGTAGCACTGCTCTGTCCGCTCTGCGGAGTCCGCCCGTATGTCGCTCGGCTCGTGCGGTGCATCGGCACCCTCGGTGCTCACCGAACTTCTGGGACGGGACACTACGACGCGTCCTTCTTCCGCTTCCTCTTCGTCGTCTGCGGCCTCTTCTTTGCGGTCGTCTTTCCCCGGCGACTCGCTCGCATTACGCGGTCGCGTCCACGCCGCTTGGCTTGGTAGAGCGCCGTGTCCGCCGCGGCGATCAAGGACTGGGGTGACTCCCCATCGGTGGGAAATTCGGCGACGCCGGTGCTCAGTGTCAGCATGACCGACTGATCCTGGACGACCACACGGGTCTCGGCCAGCTTCTCGCGGATTCGTTCGGCTGCCCTGACCGCGCCGTCGAGGTCCGTGTCCGGCAGCGCGACAAGGAATTCTTCCCCTCCGTAGCGCGCGACGTGATCGACCTCGCGTGTCACCTCCTGCAGGACTTCCGCGACGGCCTTGAGGGCTTCGTCTCCCGCGACATGGCCGTGCATGTCGTTGAACTTCTTGAAACGGTCGACATCCACCATGAGGATCGAGAACGCCGTCTCCGAGCGGTTCGCACGGCTGATTTCGATCTCCAGCGTCTCCATCAAGTGCCGGCGGTTTGATACCCCGGTGAGCGGGTCGGTCACCAACAACAGCTCGAGTTGCTGCCGTCCTTCGCGTAGGCGGGCGACCATGCCGTTGAACACTTCGGTGAGGTACCCCGCTTCGCCCTTGCCCACGGGGAGGTCCACCGCGAAGTCACCCGCCGCGACCTCGGCGGCTCCCGTGGTCAGCCGATCCAGCGGGGCCACGATCAGGAGGCCCAGACGGTACGCGATGAATCCGACCACGACGAGGATCCCCACGACGAGAAGCGCCGTCAGGTCGCGCAGCCGGACGACCTCCGCATACGCCTCCTCCCCCGTGATCTCGGCCACGACTGCCCAATCCAACCGCTGAACCCGCTTCAACGTGCCGATCACCTCGGTTCCGTCGCGACCCGCGTAAGTGACGGGAGTGCCCTCGCTCTCGAAGAGGAGCTCCGCGGTGACGGGCGAGAGCCTGCGCTCGGCGAGCGGCCGATCGTCGGCCCGTAAGCCGACGATCATGGCGCCATCCGGAGCGATTACGTACAAGTTGCCCGATTCTCCAGGGGCGAAGACCAACAGGATGGTCAGCACGGGCCGGTAGGTGACGTTCGTGACCAGCGCGCCCAGGAAGGTGCGGTCCGCAGCGGTGATGGGCACGGCAACAGTCATGAGCGAATGGCCGAGTTGCTCGTCCCAGTATGCATCCGCAATCACCACCTGGCCTTCTGCCACGCGGTCGACCCAGCCGGGCGGGAGTTGAACCTCCGCGGCGTGCTCAGCGCTCGATGCAAGCAGCTCGCCTTCCCGGTCAACGACGATCAGCTCGTCGTAGTCCGGAAACCGCTCCCCGACCGAAGTGAGATAGTCGTTGAGTCGAGCGACCGCTTGACCGTCCCCGTCCGTCCGGCGAACAAGCTCGACGTTCTCAGTCACCTGGAAGGAGCTCGCGAAGACCCGGACGTCGAAGAGGCGCTCCCCGAACCAGAGGTCGAGCTCGCGAGCGGTCTGCGTACTCACGCTCTGCAGCTCTTCGGTGATCTTGCCGGTCAGCGACGCGCGGTTCTGCGCGTACGAAATCCAGGCCATCCCCAGGGAGGGAATCAGCGTGGCCAATAGGGCGAGGCCGACGATCCGACTCTTGATGCTCTCCAGCCGGAACGCCTTGGGGACGTGGCTGACGACGATCCTGCCGAGGGGCGGTGTGCGGTCGGGCATCCTCAAGTATATGCCTCTCGGGAGTCCTTTGAACAGGAGGATCCACGTTGTCGGAAGCGGGTTTCGTCCGTGAGATCTCTGAGGGCCGCTGTTCGCCTCATGGGTGCTTCACCCCTCCTTCAGCGCTACGGCCTTGCCGTCAAGCTGCCAGCCCGGGTCGATCGTCACACCCAGATGGGTCAGGGCCGTGACGGCCACGTCCACGATGTTCGGCGTTCCTGAGATGTGGCCCGGCTCCACCGTGGGACCGCAGGCCAGAATGAACACGGTGCGCTCCACTGCCGAATCCCCTCCATGCCCTCCTTCATCGAGGTGGCCGTGGTCGGTAGCCACCAGCACGAGCCACTCCTCATCCTCGAAGGTCGCCCGGTGGCGAATGGCGTCCAGAAGCCTGCCCACCTGCTCGTCCGCCGTCTCGATCGATTCCCGGTACCCTGGTGCCAGAGAGCCAAAGCTGTGACCGGCGATATCGATGTATCCCAGATAGACGAAGGCGGCGTCGGGGTCACCTTCGCTGAGCTCATTCAGGGCCGCCTCCAGGCTCAAGGCGTCTGCCACGTCGTAGCCCATCTCCTCACCGTCGATCAGCACCAGCCTGTCCACCATGTCGGAGATCAAGGGTCCTCCCGAGTCCTCCGAGCCCAGAGGTGGCCAGTCCACCACCGCGAAGGTCTGGAAGTCGGGATTCACCCTCTCCAGCCGGGTGAGGAAATCTGGAAACTGGGCGTAGTTGTTGCCCTGGAAGTTGTTGCTCCTCACTCCGTGCTTCTCCGGCCACACGCCGGTGAGCATGCTGGACCAGGTGGGGCCGCTGACGGATGGCATGGCGGTCTGTGTGCGGTCGCTGAAGGCGCCGGTGGCGATCATGGCGTCCAGGTTGGGGGTGGTGGCCTGGTCCAGGATATCTACCCGGACCCCGTCCAGGCCGATCAGAAGCACCTTCCTCTCCTGGGCGCTGGCCGCGCAGCACGGAAGGATGGCGAAAAAGGCGACGGCGAAGACTGTCTTTCGCATAGCGGAGCGCATTGCTGCTCCCTCTTCTCATGGTTGTGTTGTGGGATCCGAGGGATCCCCGGGTCCCCCGACAAAGTACGCGCCTCGGTTGACCCTATCCAGAAAGAGGAGCAGCTTCGCTCGGGAGAGTTTCTCCTGGACGCTGGGACCACGATTCACCTCTCGGATCCGTCTCACGCGGAGCTTGAGGCTCTCGGTGAGCTCAACGAGAATGGAAGAGGGGGAGGTGCCGGAGGCGTGGCTTCGGCGTAGAGCGGGTACCTGACCTTCTCTACGCGCACCCGATCCCGGGGCCGGACAACACAGGACACATGAAATGAGGCGTGTTCCCGTGCGTGAACAAGTGTCTGTCATCGTTACGCTCCTCGCTGTCATGGGGTGCGGCTCCGGGGAGCCTCCCCGTCACGACTGGGAGGACCCCGGAGTCTACGCGATCAACAAGGAGGCGCCTCGGTCCTCCTTTACCTCCTTCGCCACGCGTGACCAGGCTCTGGCTCTCCGCCCGGAGGAGTCTCCCTTCGTCCATTCCCTGGACGGCGCCTGGAAGTTCAGCTGGGTGAGGAGTCCGGCCGATCGATCCAGGAGCTTCTTCCAGGTCGACTTCGACGCGAACGGGTGGGACGACATTCAGGTGCCGGGCAGTTGGGAGTTCCAGGGGCACGGTCACCCGATCTACTGGGACGAATCGTATCCCTTCCCGGCCAACCCTCCCTTCATCCCCAACGACTACAACCCTGTGGGATCGTATCGGCGGGTCTTCCAGTTGCCGGCGAGCTGGGAGGGGAGGGAGGTCTTCCTCCACTTCGACGGCGTGAAGTCGGCCATGTACCTCTGGGTGAATGGGCGGAAGGTGGGGTACAGCGAGGGGAGCCGGACTCCGGCCGAGTTTCGTGTCACGGACTTCCTGCACACGGGACAGAACGTCGTGGCGGTGGAGGTCTACCGATGGAGCGATGGCAGCTACCTGGAGGGGCAGGACTACTGGCGCGTAAGCGGGATACAGCGGAGCGTCTACCTCCACTCCCGACCCCGCACCCACATCAGGGACTTCTGGGCGAAGGCGGGTCTGGACGACGCCTACCGGGACGGGCACCTGGAGCTGGAGGTGGAGGTGCGGAGCCTTCGGCCGGTGGAGCCCACGCCCTACCTGCTGGAATACGAGCTCCTGGATCCCACCGGGCGACCCGTCATGTCGGAGCCGCGCCGCTTGGAGGTGGACGTCCAAGCGGGCGGCGTGGTGACGATGTCGGATCGAGTGGAGATTCCGACGCCCCTGCAATGGACCGCCGAGACCCCTGACCTTTACCGGGTCGTCATTACCCTGAAGAGCTCTGTCGGCGGCGTGGAGGAGGTCGTTTCCTCCCGTATTGGATTCCGCCGCGTGGAGATCGCCGCCGGTCAGCTGCGGGTGAACGGGGTGCCCATCACCATCAAGGGCGTGAATCGACACGAGCACGACCCGGTGCTCGGACAGACCGTAACCGAGGAGCGGATGATCGAGGACATCCGCCTGATGAAGCACTTCAACATCAACGCCGTCCGCACCTCCCACTACCCGAACCACCCCCGCTGGTATGAGCTCACCGACGAATACGGTCTCTACGTTGTGGACGAGGCCAACATCGAGTCCCACGGGATGGGCTTCGACCCGGACGTGACTCTGGGGAACGACTCCGCCTGGACGGAGGCCCACCTGGAGCGAACCCGCAGGATGGTGGAGCGGGACAAGAACCATCCCTCGGTCATCGTCTGGTCACTGGGGAACGAGGCCGGGGATGGGGTCAACTTCCACGCCACCTCGGAGTGGATCCACAGCCGCGATCCCTCCCGGCCGGTGATGTACGAGCCTGCGGAGGAAGGGGCCCACGTGGACATCGTCGCCCCCATGTACGCCCGGATTTATATGTTGGAGGCGTATGCCCGGGAGCACGCCGAACGACCTCTCATCATGTGCGAGTATGCCCATGCCATGGGAAACTCGGTGGGCAACCTCCGGGACTACTGGGACATCATCGAAGCCCACGACGTCCTCCAGGGGGGATTCATCTGGGACTGGGTGGATCAGGGGATGTGGAAGGAGGACGCAGAAGGTGAGCGCTTCATCGCCTACGGTGGCGACTACGGTCCGGAGGGAGCGCCCAACGACGCCAACTTCCTCCTGAACGGGTTGGTGGCGGCGGACCGGAGCCTCCATCCCCATATCTGGGAGGTGAAGAAGGTCTATCAGAACGTTGCGATCGGTCCCCTGGATCCGGCCACCGGCACGATCGAGGTTGAGAACCACTTCTCCTTCACACCCCTGGACGATTTCGAGGGCCGGTGGAGCCTCTCGGCGGATGGTGTGGAGCTGGCCGATGGGGATCTGGCCCTTCCTGCCATCGCCCCCGGCGACAGGGCCAGCCTCAGGGTACTTCTTCCCCTGTTCTCACCGGAGCCGGGGGTGGAATACCTCCTCAGGGTGAGCGTGCACACCGCCCGAGAAGCAGCCATGGTGCCGGCGGGCCACGAGGTCGCCTGGGAGCAATTCTCCCTCCCGGTCCGGCTGCCGGCCCGGGTGGCGGAGACCGCCGCTCTCCCCGCTCTGAGTGTGGAGGTCGGCGACGACGCCGTGGAGGTGGTGGGAGCTCGCTTCCGCCTGGTGGTTCGCAGAGCGACGGGGGAGATCGCTTCTCTGGAGTACGATGGATCGGAGAGACTCCGCACCGGTCCCGTCCCAGACTTCTGGCGCCCTCCCACCGACAACGATTTCGGGGTGGACCAGCAGATTCTGAGCGGCATATGGCGGGATGCAGGGGCGGGAAGGGTGCTGGAGTCCCTGGAGGTGGGGCGGCCCGACAACGGTACGGTTCGGCTGAGCGCCCGCTGGAGCTTGCCGGAGACCGGGTCGAGCTTCGCCACCGACTACACCGTCTACGCCACGGGCGTGATCGAGGTCGAGAATCGCTTCCTGCCGGGGAGCGAGGACCTCCCGGAGATCCCCCGACTCGGCGTGTCGATGACCCTGCCCGGCAATTACGACAGGCTCGAGTGGTTCGGCCGGGGCCCCCACGAGAGCTATTGGGACCGGCGGACCGGCGCCGCCGTGGGCCGGTACTCCGGCTCGGTGGGAGAGCAGTACCACCCCTATGGTCGGCCCCAGGAGACCGGCAATAAGACGGATGTGCGCTGGTTGGCGGTGGAGAGTGAAGAGGGGGATGGTCTCCTGGTGGTTGGGCTACCCACCGTGGACGTCTCCGCCCTCCCCTTCACCGGCGCCGCCCTCGATCCTGGCGACGCCAAGGCCCAGCGTCACACCACGGACGTGGCGCCGCAGGATCTCACCGCCTTGAACGTGGACTATCGTCAGATGGGAGTGGGAGGGGACAACTCCTGGGGTGCGGTTCCCCACAGGGAGTACACGCTCCTTCCCGCCGAGATGAGCTACCGCTTCCTTGTGCGTCCGTACTCGGAGGCCGACGGCGCGCCGGCGGAGCTGGCGCTCGCCAGCCTCCATACCACCGAGATGGCTCAGGCCGTAGACCGACGCAGCCTGGAGCTGGAGGATCACGGGGGGATCAATTCCGTCCGGCACCTGGCGTGGCAGAGGCCGGTCCAGGTGACACACGCCACTACCTCCCCCTACTCCGCCGGGGGCGATGCCGCACTGACCGACGGGATCCGGGGATCAATCGACCGTCGAGGCGGTCACTGGCAGGGCTACCAGGGAGTGGATTTCCAGGGCGTAGTTGAGTTGGACACGAACAGGGCGCTTCAGGAGGTGAAGGTGGGATTCCTCCAGAATGCCGGGAGCCAGATCCTTCTGCCGAGGACCGTCGAGGTCGCCCTCTCGGCGGACGGAGTGGAATTCGAGGCGCTCCCCATCGCGAGCCACGATGTGCCTCGGGAGACCGAGCTCCCCGTGCGCCGCTACTTCACTTTCAGATTGGAGGGCAGGACCGCTCGATACGTGCGAGTCCGAGCGGTGAACGCCGGGAGACCCTCCGGATCCGGGGAGGCCGGCATGACCGAGTCGGGGCAGGGCGGGGCTACCGCTCCCCCGGTTTGGATCTACGTGGACGAGATCATCGTCAGGTAGCGGCCGGTCGCGGGCCGCGCCGCCGACTTACTCCCTCCGGATGACGATCTTCGGCTGCCCCTCCAGCGCCAGGTTGATCTCTCCGACCCGGGTGTCCACGAAGCGGCGGTAGAACGCCTCGGCGTCGGCCACCTCCACCTCCAGCTCACCCATCCGGAATACCTCTGCGTCGGTGGGCTTGGACTGGACCCCGCTCACGGCGCCGTAGAGGGACCGGACTTCGTCGCTGAGCCGCGGATACTGGCGGTATCCCATGCGGGGTGGTGGCGCCCGCATCGTCGTGCTGTCCCACTGCGCCAGCTCCTCGATGGCTCCCCTCGTCGACTCCATGACGCTCTCGGCGTTCGCCGCGTCGGAGTCCGCCAGGACCCCCACCAGTGTCCGAAGCTGCTCCAGGACGCTGGTGGTGTTGCCCATCACCTGGTTCACGCGAGTCTGGAGCGCACGTAGCGCCATCGCCGTCTCGAATTGGGTCTGGTAGTCCACGAAAATCGGATCGATGTTCGGATCGCCTCGCACCTCCAGGGTCCTGATCCGCTCCGTGCCGCCCGCCGTCATAATCACAGTGTACCTACCCGGAACCGCCGCAGGGCCGCCCCCTCCACGACGGAAGCCTCCTCCTCCTCCTCCTGCCGCCTGGCCCCTCACCGGGGGGGCTGCGTCGTGGCGCAGATCCCACACCATCAGGTTCAGGCCCACTTCGGCGTCCCGCTCCGTCAGCGTCCGCACCGTGTCACCGCTGGCATCCATGACGGTAAAGGTCACCGGCCCAGCCGGGCTCTCACCAAGGTAGTAGAGGAGGAAGGCGCCGTAGGGTGGATTCGGGGCCCGGAAGGTCCGTTGCCCCATGGAGGCCTTTCTCCCCCACATCGCCCACAGCGTAGCTCGCCGGGGTTGGAAGAAGTGGGTGCCGTTGCCGATGGCCGTCTGGAGGTTCTGCATCGGCGTGATGTCGTCGACGATGAATGCGCCCCGGCCGTGGGTCCCGATGATCAGGTCGTTCTCCCGGGGATGGATCTTGATGTCCCGGACCGAGACCGGACCAAGGTTTGCGCCCCGGATCGAGGTCCAGTTGTCGCCGCTGTTCCAGGAAGCGAAGATGCCCCGGTCCATGCCCACGTAGAGGAGGTTGGGGTTCTTCGGGTCCTCCCGGATGACCTTCACGTAGTCGTCCTGGGGAAGCCCACCGCTCACGTCCTCCCAGCGCTCCCCGTAGTTGCGGGTCACGTAGGCGTGGGGAGTGAAGTCGTCCAGACGGTGGTTGTCCACCGCCACGTACGCCGTGCCCGCGTCGTGCCAGGAGGCGTCGATCTTCGCGATCCACGTCTCCGCCGGGAGTCCAGACACGTTGTCCGTCACATTCGTCCATGTGCTCCCGCCGTCACGGGTGATCTGGATGTTGCCGTCGTCGGTGCCCACCCAGATCACGCCGGGCTCCACCGGGGACTCGGCGATGGTGAGAATCGTGGAATGGAACTCGGCCGCCGTGTTGTCGATGTAGATGGGGCCGCCCGAGTCTCCCTGCTTGTGCTTTTCATTTTGGGTCAGGTCGGGGCTGATCTCCTCCCAGGTGTACCCGTAGTTCGTGCTCTTGAAGAGGACGTTGCCCCCGTAGTAGACGGTACCCGGGTCGTGGGGCGAGATGTGGATGGGGGCGTCCCAGTTGAAGCGGTACTCGTGGTCCTTCATGTCGTCACCGGCGGACCCGGTGCGGTTCGGAGATGGGTGGATCCGCTTCGACATCCCCGAGTTGATGTCGGTGAGGGTGATGGTGCCGCCCTGTGAGTTGGAGTAGACCAGGTTCGGCTGCCCGGGGATCGGCACCGTGTAGAAGCCGTCGCCCCCGCTCACCGTGTACCAGTCGTCCTTCAGGATGCCGACGTTGTCGTTGGTCCGGCTGGGCCCGCACCAGTTGCCGTTGTCCTGGAGCCCGCCACACACGTAGTACGGATCACGATCGTCGAAGAAGATCTGGTAGAACTGCGACAGCACTACGTTGTTGATGATGTCCCATGTGGCTCCCTCGTCGAAGGAGACCTGGTAGCCGCCGTCGCTTCCGCTCAGGATGTGGTCGGAATCCTCCGGGTTGATCCACATGGCCTGGTGGTCGCCGTGCACGCCTCCGGCGATGCGCTGGAAGGTGCGGCCTCCATCGGTGGACTTGGAGAGACCGCCGGAGAGGGAGTAGAGGATATCAGGATTGTTGGGGTCCACCCGGACCGTGCTGTAGTAGAAGGGACGGAAGTTGACGTTCTTGTCGTCGTTCACCATCCGCCACGTCTCGCCGTAGTCGTCGGAGCGGAAGACCGAGCCCTCACTGACCGACTCGGTGATCAGATAGACGATGTTGGGGCTGCTCTGGGCCACCCCCACGCCGATGCGGGCCATGTCTCCCTCGGGAAGACCCTCGGTCTTCTTCTCCCACGTGACTCCACCGTCCGTGGACTTGTAGAGGGCGGTCTCCCCGCCTCCGTCGGTGAAGTGCCACGGCTTGCGGCGGAAGGTCCACATTCCCGCGTAGACGATCCGGGGGTTGCTCAAATCCATTGAGATGTCGGAGCACCCGGTGTCTTCGTCCAGGTAGAGGACCTTCGTCCACGTCCGTCCGGCGTCATTTGTCCTGAAGACGCCCCGCTCCTCGTTGGGGCCCCATTCGTGTCCCATGGCGCACACCAGCGCCCGGTACGGGAATCTCGCATCCACCACGATGCGGTGGATGCGCTCGGTATCGTCCAGGCCCAGGTGGGTCCACGTCTTGCCGGCGTCGGTGGAGCGGTAGACGCCGTTCCCGTAGGAGACGGAGTTCCGGGGATCGCCCTCTCCCGTGCCCACCCAGATCACGCTGGGGTCCGAGGGCGATATGGCGACGGCTCCGATGGAGTAGACGCTCTCGTTCTCGAAGATCCCTTCGAAGGTGGTTCCGCCGTTGGTGGTCTTCCAGATGCCGGCGTCTGCGGTGCCGACGTAGAAGGTCTTCGTATCACCGGGAATGCCGACGATGTCCGAGACCCGTCCACCCATGTTCGCCGGGCCGATGGATCGCCATGGGATATTCTTCACGGCGATCGCCTCCGGTGTCGTCTGCGCGGCTGAAGGCAGAGCTCCGCCGGCCAGCAGGCCGATCGTCAGTAGGACTCGCATGGAGCGCATCACGCTGTCTCCTTCCAGGAGGATTTCTGGTCCCGATGGGGATGCCGGACCCCAATTGTGTGGCCCGGAGGAGCGCCGGGCCAGGGGTCTGTCCCGGGAACGCGGCAGGCGACCCTCAAACGGTCGGGTAGAGCAGGTACGACTCCGCCCGCTCTGCCCAACCCGGCGCTCGGGTCCAACGAAGGATCTGGTCCTGGTTCACTTCCGCGAGGTTGTCATCCAGCATCTCCCTGATCTCCCGCCGGCCCACCACCCGGTCGAAGTGGCCGCTTCCGTCAGGATTCACGGAGGTAGGGTAGGGAGCCCACTCGAAGCGCGTCTTCCACAATCGGCGGATCGCGGCCAGAAGGCTGAGGCCCAGGGCAACGGGTCGGACATCGCCAGGGTGATCCACGTCGATCCGGATCCCGTCGCACGACTCCCCGAGGTACGGCTCCTCCTCCGGCTCGAAGCACCCGGGGGTCAGCCGGATCCCCCGGTGGAGGTACGGATCGATGGCCTTGGCGAGCTTGTCACCGCCCAGCCAGGGCGCGCCGATCTGCTGGAAGGGCCGATCGCTTCCTCTCCCCACGCTCACGTTCGTCCCCTCGAAGGGACAGATGGCTGGGTAGAGGAGAGCCGAGAGGTAGTCGGGGATGGCGGGGGAGGGGGGGATGAAATCCAGTCCGGTGTCGGGCCAGTGCATGTCCCGCTGCCACCCGGACATCTCCACGATTTGAAGCTTCAGCCCCCGCTCTGGGGCCCACACGCGGGCCAGCTCACCCACGGTAAGGGAGTGCCGGATCGGGATCGGGTGCCGGCCCAGGAAGCTCCCGCACTCCGAAACGTCCAGGATCGGGCCCTCCGCCGCATTCAGGTCTCCACCAATGGGGTTCGGTCGGTCCAGCACGATCAGGGGTAGCTCGGCGTCCGAACACGCCTCCATCACGTGGGAGAGGGTCCAGATGAAGGTGTAGAAGCGGGTGCCGATGTCCTGGAGGTCGAAGAGGAGGAAGTCCAGGTCCCCCAGCAGCTCGGGGGCGGGCCGCACCTGTTCACCGTACAGACTGAAGACCGGGAGACCCGTGATCGGATCGATGGAGTCGGAGACCCTCTGACCGTCGGCAGAGGTGGCGTGCAACCCGTGCTCCGGGGCGAAGAGGCGCTTCAATGGGCAGCCGGCTTGACCCAGGGCGACTCGCGTCGGCAGGTGGGAGTCGAGAGCCGTCCGGGATGCGTCGCTGGAGACGAGCCCGCCCCGGAGCGTTGGGTCGAAGACGTCGGGGACGACCCTCCCGCCCTCCAGCAGGCGATCGATGCCGAAGAGGATCACGGGGACTTCCTCGTCTCCGACGACCGAAGGTTCTCCATCACGTGTCGGGATCTTCTTAGGAACTCCCAGGCCTCATCCGGTCCGGGCTCGAATTCGGGATCGTGACCGGCACGGTTCCGGATCTCCCGGAGATCGAGGATCGCCGCCTCGATTTCGGCGTCGATGGTTCCGTGGAAGCGGAGGGAGGTGACCAGCTCCGCGGGGAGGGTTGGCTTCTTGCCCCAGCACATCTGGACTGCGTCCCGGATGGCACGCTCCATCTCCTTCCATCCCTCCAGGATGGCCTCGATAGGGGCGGTGCCGGCGAGCTTCTCCAGGTCGCTCATCCTCTGCATCCTCGCGGCGGAGCGGAGCTGCGGCTCAGCGGAGGATGAATCCCTGTCCCATTGGATCATCGGGATCGATCCACCATTCGTTTCTCCCAGTGGCGTAGGCGGCACCCGTGACACGGGGGACCACGGCGTCGTAGGGTCCGAATCGGACTTCCTCCACCAACCTTCCGGCACAGACCGGGCGCTGCTCAAGAAGGACCGTCCTTCGTGGAGGATCGCGTGCCGGGAATGCCCATCACAATCTGTGCGCGAGGAATGACTGGGAACAGAGAGGAGCCCTTCTCGCCCGCTCTCCCTCCCAGGCCCAGGGGATCGAGGAGACAGCCAGCCACCGATGGCGCGATCACGGACACCAGGCCGATCCGGAGAAAGCCCCGCCGGCGGCGGAATCTCGGTGCCGAGCTGCCGGTATGCGTCCGGTGATTCCTTGCGTCCACCTACCCTGGCGACCACACTCCCTCCCCTCTGCGACGTCACTGACGTCGCCACCCCGGCCACTACTACCAGAGTCGCGAGGAATACCGATGAAGCTCGACCTCCGCCCACCGAGGGTCCGTTCACGTAAGACGCAAGAATCTGCTGCAGGCGGGACCCTTTCGCTCACCCTGATCCTCCTGCCCCTGATCCTGGCCTCACCCCTGACGGCACAGATCACGACCGATCGCTCCCTGGTGCCGGCGAGCATCCGTCACCCGATCCTCCTGGAGTACTCGGGGGAGCTGGCGTACACCCATGTCCAGCTTCTGGCCCTCAACCGGCAGCGCCCGGTGAGCGAGTACGCCGAGACCTACATGGAGACCACGTACATGCAGGAGATGGCCACCCGCTACGGGCTTTCCGAGGTGCGGGTGGACTACTTCCCCAGCAGGGACGCGTGGGTGCCCGAAGTGGGTGACCTCTGGATGGTGTCGCCTGAGAGCAAGCGGATCGCCAGTCTTACCATGGTGCCCGCCGCCCTGGCCTCCGGGAGCTCGAATGCCGATGTGGAGGCGGAGGTGGTGTACGTGGGTGCCGGTCGTCCCGCCGACTACGAGGGGAAGGACGTTGCCGGGAAGATCGTCCTGGGGAATGCCTCGACGGGTCAGGTCTTCTCCGCCGCGGTGGGCCGTTATGGGGCTGCTGGGGCGCTGGGCCACGGAAGTCCGGGCGTGAATCGGGACGATGCCGGCTATACCCTGGACCAGATCGGGTGGGCATCGGTGCGTCCCGCGGATGATGGTGGAGGATTCGGCTTCGCCCTATCGCTCCGGCAATTCACCGAGCTCCGCAACCTACTGGAAAGGGGGCAGCGCGTCGTGCTCCGTGCCCGGGTACGCACCAGCACCGTCCCGGGTCGCATGAACGTGGTCTCCGCCGCCATCCCCGGCACCGACCCGGACGCCGGTGAGCTGATGCTCGTCTCTCACCTCTTCGAGCGCCCGCCGAACCCGGGGGCCAGCGACAACACCACCGGTGTGGCCGTGACGCTCGAGATCGCTCGCACTCTGGCGGAGCTGATACGGAGGGGGGAGATCCCCCAGCCCAAGCGTACCATCCGCTTCCTCTGGGTCCCCGAGATCTCCGGATCCCGGGCCTTCATGATGGCGAATCCGGATTTGGAGGATCGGCTCATCGCGGTCATGAATTACGACATGCCCGGGGAGGACCTGGAGGAGACCGACAGCTACTTGCGGATGAAGATGACGCCGGACTCTAGGCCCAGTTACCTGAACGATCTGATCGCGAACCTCCTCCTCTTCGTCGATCAGACCGAAATCCGCACCCAGACCGGGAACAACTCCCCATTCAACTACCGGCTGGTACCCTACATCAGCGGCAGCGACCACACGGTCTTCCTTCCGGCTGGCATTGCGGCAATGCAGTTCAACCACTGGCCCGACAACTTCTACCACTCGAGCGCCGACGTGGCGGAAAGAACCGACCCCACCGAGATGAAGCGGATCGGCTTCATCGGAGCCGCTTCCTTCTACTACCTGGCCATCGCCGAAGCCGATGAGGCGATGGACCTGGCGTGGGAGTCGTCGGCCAACGGTGAGAAGTGGATGGCCGAGGTCACCCGTCAGAGTGTCCGCCTGCTGAACGCCGGGCCGAACGAGATCCACGGCCGCTACAAGGCGGCTCACAACAAGGTCTACGGTGCCTTCCAGCGGGGGCGGGGCAGCGTGGCGTCGGTGACGGACCTGTCGAGTGCTTCTCAGGTGACCGGTCTGGTGGGGACTCTGTCTGAGCACCTGGAGACGATCCGGAACAGTCAGTTCTCGAAGCTGGAGGATATCTACAACGCTCGCTGCCGGGAGCTGGGGGTGAGACCTCAGCCCCTCGGGGAATCCGATGAGGAGCGGCAGTACGATCGCGCGGTGCCCCGGAAGCTCCACGGCCACTTCACCGAGGAGCACCGGGCCGCGTCGGGTCGGTTGGGCCAATTCGTGCCTGCCGGGCTCCGGCTCCCCAGGTTGGCCACCTCGGAGATCGCCAACTTCGTGGACGGCGAGCGCAGCGTCACCGAAATCTGGAGACTGGTCCGGGCCGAGTACGGCAACGTCACCACCTCCAACCACGAGTGGAAGTACGCCTACGTCGTCACACCCGAGACTGTGGACGTCCGGCTGGCCGATGTGGCGGCGTACGTCGAGGCGATGGGGCAGGCGGGGATGGTGGAGATCACACGTCAGTAAGGAGGAGCGCACATGGGTAAGATCAACATCGGACGAGTCGTGATGGGCGGCCTCGTCGCCGGGCTCATCATCAACATCGCCGAAATGGCGAGCCGGGTCATCTTCGCCGACTGGTACGAGGAGTTCTTCGAGGCTCTGAATCTGCCCGAGATGGGTAGAGGGGACATGGCGGCCCTGGTCATCGGCGGGTTCGTGATCGGGATCATCATCATCTGGACTTACGCGGCGATGCGGCCTCGCTTCGGCCCCGGACCGAAGACGGCCCTCCTTGCCGGGCTCGTGATCTGGCTCGTGGGGTGGGCGTGGCAGATGGTGGTGGACACGGCCACCGGCCTCTACACCCCCACGATGTGGATGTGGGTCATGGGACTCGTGTGGACCTTCGTGGAGTTGGAGCTGGCCGCTGTCGCCGGCGCGTCGCTGTACCAGGAGGGGATGGTGGCGGAGAAGGTCCGGGCACCATCCTATCCGCAACCCATTGCTGCGGAGCCGGCCCCCGCCGAGCCCCCCGGTGAGCCGCCCCCGGAGGAGTAGGTCAGCGGGAGCTTAGTCGGGCATAGCCTTCTCAACGAGTTGGGCCACTTCACCGGCCAGCTTCCCACACGTCTTCATCAGCACGGTGAGCTGTCCGCTCAACTCGGTGTGAAAGTCCGGATCGTCGATGCTCGGTAGGTTGATCCGCACGTTGTAGGCGGCGGCCTGGGCGCCGGCGTGGGCCATGAGCGCTCCGCTCCCCACGTCGGAGATCATGGCGGGGACCGCCATGCGGGCCATCTGGAGGCAGAGCTCCAGCGCCTCCTGGCACTGCTCCACCGTGCGGAAGGGCACTCGGGTGGCCTCCTTGTACCCCGCCTGCATGGCCACGTCCTGAACCGCCCGCTCCTCCTCCGTGTCCTTCGGCATCCGCATCGCTTCCAGCACCAGATCGAAGGCGCTGGTGTCCTCGTCCACCCCCCGCACCAGGGCGTCCTTCACCCCCTGGGCGCGCTCGGCGATGGAGCACAGCTCGTCGTAGCGGTCGTCGAACTCGCCCTTGCCCACCGAGAGATTGGCGACCATGGACGCCAGCGCTGCCCCGAGAGCACCGGCCAGAGCCGCCACCGAGCCCCCGCCGGGAGCCGGTGTGTCCCGGGACACCTCGTCCACGAAGTCGTAGGTGTCTCGCAGCACCAATGGACCCTCCACCTTCGGCATCCCCAGGACCTTCTCCTCCGCGTCGAAGGGAGCCACGTCCCTGAGCCCCATGGACTGGATGGCGGTCTCCATCAGGTCGGGGACCGGGATCCCCGTGGACTTCATCATCATCTTCCGATAGAAGACCCCGGATCGCCGCAGGGCCTCGAAGGGGATCACACCCACGATCTCCGACCCGGTGATGCCGATTCCCCGCTTGGCCCCCTCGGCCCGGGCCGCCTCCAGAACCTCATGGGCTGGGCTGACGTTGTAGTCCGTGAGGTTCATGGAGATCTGGGCCCGATTGAACTCGTCGATGACCCATCCGATGGCCTTCACGTTCCGGAACTGTCCATCCCTGAACACCGGTCCCGTGGGTTTGTCCGGATCGATCTCCAGGTCGGCGTAGCGCTGTGTCAGGTTGCGGCCGTGGGCCTCCCTGTGGTGCTCCTTCAGCTCCTCGAAGGAGCTGCCGACGAAATCACACGGACCGCACGGATACGTGCCGTCCTCCGGGAAGCGGACGACCTCTCCCTTGTAGTAGAACGGGTCGGTGTTCCCCACCCGCTTCCATCGTCCCCGCTCCCTCAGCATGTAGGCGATCTCGTTGGCGTACCGCCGGTCGGTGGAGTTCAGGTTGATGTTGTAGGCGATGAGGAACTCCCGGGCTCCCACCGCCGTTGCTCCGGCAGCGGCGTTGAACTCCGCGGGCCCGAAGTCCGGAGCCCAATCCGGGTCCTTCATCTTCTCGGCCAGAGCTTCGTACTCCCCGCTCCTGAC
>SDBT01008849.1_pt1 | contig 16389 bp, 13 predicted proteins | sample 2277101 | NCBI WGS metagenome assembly SDBT01 (sample SAMN10404973, study PRJNA504765) | marine sediment metagenome | isolation source: marine sediment core GS10_PC15, 103 cmbsf | place: Arctic Ocean: Southern Knipovich Ridge | collected 2010 | reverse complement strand
CGAGGTGTCCGGACAGCAAGGCACGAGGAGGAGGGATAGCGGTGTCTATCGCGACGACGAGCAACGCTGCTGTACGGAATGCATCGTCGCTCGAATGCCAGTGTAATTACGAAGCTGTGCACTAAGGGAGGCGCGGATCACCGCACCCCCCGTCAGCTGATCCGGGCTGGTTTTATCGCTTCGTCAGCTCGTATACCAGGATGATGTTCTGCAGCCTGTTGCTGCCGGCTCCCCCGCGGCTGCGACCACCCATCGAACGGCCACCCGGCGGAGCGCCGCCCGGCTGTCCGCCCTGAGCACCAGGCATTGCTCTCTGCGTGGGCTGGATGTTGATGGCCATCCCCACCTTGCCGTCCTGCTCGACATACTGCCACATTTCGGTCTGCGTCATCTGCGTCTCGCGACCGCCCTGTGACATGGTGATGGTTCTGGTGAGGACCACCGTGTTGTTCTTCCACTCGGCGGTGATGGTCATCTCGCCCGACACGGTTTCCTGGGGCCATGGTTCACCGTCGATCGCGAAGATCTCGACACTCTCGTTCCGGACTCCGCCGCGGAGTTCATTCCTCCGCTCAATGGTGAGCTTGTTGCCCTCCTGGGTGATGTCCATCCGTACCGCCACCCCGGCGACTCCACCGGTCATCTGCCCTGTCTGCTGAATAGGCATGCATCGAGCCTTGTTCAGCTTCCAGCGGCCCGCGAAGTTGGGCAAGTCATCCTGAGCCGAAGCGGTGACCGGCAATACAAGGAGGCAGAGAAAAGCTGCCGCGACTCCGGTGATTCTCCGGTTCATGCCTGACATGTGCGAATCACTCCTTTTTATCGTAGACCAGCGTCGATGACGTGGAGCCCTGCGGCGTCTCCCGCTCCTGCACCATCGTCAGTTTTCTGCCGTCATCGTTGATCGAATATGTGGTCTTCGTGGTCATGCTGAATGCCTGACCACCCCGGTCGAAACTCATCTCCGAGACGACCACGAGCTTGCCTTCCTTCCATTCAGCGGTATTGGTCGTAGGCATCCGGGCACTGGAGTCCTCGTGCGATTCACCGTCGGTGATAAACTCCCTGACCACTTCCCTGGTGCTGCCGTCACGGCCGGCCTGTTGTGTCGTGATGGTGATCTTGTCACCCTCGTGGGTGATTACCATGCTGGCCGCAGCCCCGCCGCCCATACCGCCGCGGCCGCCACCCATCTGAGGCATTTCACTCTCTGACTGATTCAGAGTCCAGGTTCCAGCAAAATTCGGGTTCTGCGCGGCAGCGGTATCGGCCACGATGAGCATCGCCGCGAAGGCGACGGCAAGACCGATGAAAGATCTGTTCAAACGGGACATTGAAAGGTCCCTCCTGTTCGAGGTGGTCGGCGATACGGAATCGGAGAATCGCTGCCTGCCGGCAGCCTGCGGTCCCCCCTCCGACCACGGGTGGTCCTGATATCGGATATAGTCCGACAGTCTCCTGAATCTTCGAAACCATCCGGAGAAATTTATTGTACGACACCACCGCCCTCCACTTCCATCCCGATTTATCCGCAACTTCAATAAAGTTTTTCCAGGTTCTATGAGATTTCCCGGTCCGGAAAGGAGGCTGCGGCACCGGAGCAGGACCCGATGGAGCGGGGACGAAAAAAAGGCGAACATCAAGTTAATCGCGACCCATCATGGCATTCCGGGCCGTCTGCCCTTCGCAGGAGGACCGTGTGTCGGAGGCCCGCCATTCTTTGCATGCCACATGAGAATAATTGACGGCGACAGAGAGGGGTTCGGCGGGTATCTGAGGACGCTGTTCGAGCGGGAATGGGCCGCCGAATCGATCACCTCCGTGCGCGAGATCGCTCCCCGTCCGGCCAGGTACGGGGAGTGGCACGGGAACCTGCAACCGGAGCTCATCGAGGCGTACCGGGCGCGAGGCATCGAAGCACCCTATATCCACCAGAGCGGGGTCTGGGAGCATGTCTTCGCCGGGCGTGATGTGGTGGTCGTCACACCGACCGCCTCCGGAAAAACCCTCTGCTACAATGTGCCGATCCTCCAGACGGTCCTCGATGATCCGGCAGCCCGGGCGCTCTATCTCTTCCCCACCAAGGCGCTCAGCCAGGACCAGGTGAACGAACTGCAGGAGGTGATCGACGCTCTCGGGACCGACATCAAGACATTTACCTATGACGGAGACACGCCGTCGGACGCGCGACAGGCGATCAGGGCGCAGGGGCACCTGGTCGTCACCAATCCCGACATGCTCCACCTGGGGATCCTCCCCCACCACACCCGCTGGCAGAAATTGTTCGAGAACCTCCGGTACGTGGTGGTGGATGAACTGCACACCTACCGGGGAGTGTTCGGCAGTCACCTGGCAAACCTCCTCCGCCGTCTGCAGCGGATCTGCCGCTTCTACGGTTCCGACCCGGTCTTCATCTGCTCCTCAGCCACCATCGCCAATCCGAAGGAACTGGCCGAAGCGCTCCTTGAACGGGAAGTCGAACTGGTTGAGGAGAACGGAGCTCCGCAGGCACGGAAGTACTTCGTCCTCTACAACCCGCCGGTGATCAACGAGCAACTGGGGATCCGGGCGGGGGCGCTGAGCCATGCCCGGAAATGGGCGCGGCTCTTTCTGAGAGAGAACGTGCAGACGATCGTCTTTGCCGGTTCCCGTCTCCACGTGGAGATCCTGACGAAGTACCTGAAGGACACCTTCGATCGCAAGCAGGTGGGTGAGGGGCTCATCAGGGGGTACCGGGGGGGATACCTTCCCCGCATGAGACGGGAGATCGAGGCCGGCCTGCGGGATGGCTCGATCAGGGGGGTCGTCTCGACCAACGCCCTCGAGCTGGGGATCGATATCGGCGACCTCCAGGCGTGCGTGATGGCGGGGTATCCGGGATCGATCGCGAGCGCCTGGCAGCAGGCGGGGCGGGCTGGTCGCCGCGCCGGAACCTCGGTCGCGATCCTCGTCGCCTCCTCCCGTCCGCTCGATCAGTTCATGGTCACCCACCCCGACTACTTCTTTGGTTCGAGCCCCGAACACGGGAGGATCAATCCCGACAACCTCCTGATCCTGGTGAGCCATATCAAGTGCGCGGCCTTCGAACTCCCCTTCGAGGAGGATGAGTCGTTCGGAGGAGAACCGCTCGAAGAAATTCTCGATTACCTGGTGGAACAGAAAGTCCTGAACAAGGCCGGCACCCGCTGGCACTGGATGGTGGATGCCTACCCCGCAGACGGGGTCAGCCTGCGGAGCGCCGATCCGGAAAACTTCGTCGTCATCGACAGGAGCGATAAAACGCGCGTCCTGGCCGAAGTCGATTTCGATTCGGCCCCGGAGACCCTCTACGAAGGGGCCATCTACATGGTCCAATCGGAGCAGTACCAGGTCGAACAGCTCGACTACGACAACCGGAAGGCGTTCGTCAGGAAGGTCGATACCGACTACTTCACCGACGCGATCAGTTACACCAGGGTCAGGATCCTCGACGTTTTCGATTCAACCGCCGACGGAGCCCGGACGACCGGCACACCACTCGTGGAGAGCGAGGACCGTGAGGTAATCGATGAGGAACAGCCGCTCGACGGGATCGGTGTACGGGCCGATGAGACGCTGATCGCAGTCGGGGCAACTGATATCGGGGATATGGAGGAAAGAGCCGGGGCGGCAGGAACAATCGGAGAGGGGGACTCGTATATCGCCGAATTCGGAGAGGTGCACGTCCTCACCCATGTCTCGGGTTTCAAGAAGATCAAGTTCTACACCTCGGAGAACGTGGGGTACGGTGATGTGAACCTGCCCGACCACGAGATGCACACCACCTCATTCTGGCTGACGGTCCCCGAGGTCGTACTGGAGCCGCTTGAGCGCACACGGGCCGAGATCGTCGACGGGATGTTCGGTATCGCCTACGCCCTCCAGGAGGTCGCGGCTCTCTTCATGATGTGCGACGTCCGTGATATGGGAAGGAGTGTCGGAGACAAATCAGCGACATGGTGCGCCAGCCTGGGCAGGGGGAGCCGGGGGGTGCGTTACAGCACGGGCACAGGCAGCGAAGAACGCGATATCAACCTGGAAGGTCTTGAGACTTTTCAACCGACGATCTTCCTCTATGACAACTATCCCGGCGGCATCGGATTCAGTTCCTCCCTCTTCGATCTCGCCGCCGAGCTTCTCCAGGGCACCCTCGACCTGATACGGAATTGCGGGTGTGAGGAGGGCTGCCCTTCATGTGTCGGTCCGGTGGGTGAGGTGAGCAGTCAGGGGCGGGCGGTGGCGACCGAGATCCTCGAACTGGTGCTCGGCGTCGGAGACGGTCTCCCCGGCCGTCAGGAGCCATCCACGATTGAGGCTGCCCGGTGACAAGAGATATGCGGAACCGCCTTGTCAGGGCACTCGAACGGGGGGAGGTACGCTCGGCCGGTTCGAGTCTCGGCCCCGAGATGCGGGCCCGGCTTGAACGGGCACTAACCGGCAGTGGACGTGGGGGGGGTTCCCCCCTGCCACGGGTCTACTCCGCACGACAGATGTCTGAGCCGGTCGTTGGTAAGGAACGTGCGGCGTTCTCGGCAAAACTTTCGGAGCAGGAACTCGACACCCCGATGGGGCCGGTGATGCAGTACCGCTGGAGTGTCCCGCTGAAGGAACTACAGAGCGTGCAGGATATAGACGGCGCCTCGGAGGGCGCAGGTGTTCTCTCGGAACTGCTGGAGAATCCCTCTATCGAGGGGCTCGATCTCTCACGGATACTCTACATCGATACCGAGACCACCGGACTGGCGGGTGGGACCGGCACCTATGTCTTCCTCATGGGTATGGGCTGGCTCGAGGGGAAGGAATTCATCGTCGAGCAGCTGTTCATGCGTGACTTCGTCGAGGAGCAGGCCCTCCTCTGGCGGACCGCACAGCTCGCCGAGGAGTACGACATACTGGTCAGTTTCAACGGCCGACGGTACGACGTTCCCCTGCTCGATACCCGTCTCATCCTGAACCGGATCGATGGACGTCTGGGTGAGAAGCCGCACCTCGACCTGCTCCAACCCGCCCGCCTGCTCTACGGAGGGATCTTCGACGACTGCAAGCTCCAGACACTCGAGAAGGAGCTGATGGGACAGTACCGGTTCGGAGACGTTCCCGGCGCTGAGATCCCGCGGCTCTTCTTCGAGTACCTCACCACCGGTGACGCCGGAAGTCTCCTGCCGGTATTCGAGCATAACGTCCTCGATGTCGTCACCCTACTCACCCTCACGGCGCATTTCCTCCATCTCTGCCAGAAGCCGGAGCTCGATCCGAGAGCCCTCGGAGGACTGGGACGACTTTACAGCCGCAGGGGGAATCAGGAACTGGCGCGTGAACTGCTCGAAGAGGCCCGTTCACGCAGGAAGGCGACCTACCGGGACCTCCGCGACCTGGGACATCTCTACAAGCGGAGCGCCGATCACTCGAAGGCGCTCGAGGTCTGGAAGGCACTCATCACCAGACAGGAACGGGTAAGCCACGAACTGGGATTCGATGCCGGTCCGTATGTGGAGGCCGCCAAACACTATGAACACCGGAAGGGGGATTTCGAAAAGGCGCTGGAATTCACGAACGCCGCCCTGCAGCAGGCGACAGCGGCCAACGGTCGCGCTCCCTCCCGGCGGCTGGTGGAAGAACTCGATCACCGCATGACTCGCCTCAGACGCAAACTCGATCAGTCGGCCTGAACCACCTCCCGACTCTTCACCAATAAGAAAAGAGGGACGCATTCCAGATTCGAACGCGTCCCCCGTGTTGCCCTCCGTTTCTTCTCTGTCCGTCAACCGTCAACCGTCTGCCGTCAACCGTCTGCCGTCAGGGAAGTATCTCGCCCTCTCTGCCGCGGAACCTGCGCAGGAGCCGGTTGAACTTGTCGTCCCACGGGACCATCTCACCCCTGATGAACATGGTGTGAACCTGGCTGGTGTACTCCACCGGGTTCCCGGTGGTGATGAGCAGATTGGCGATCTTCCCCTCGTCGATGCTGCCGAGTCGATCGTCGACTCCCAGGATCCGTGCCGCGTCGAGCGTGAGACAGCGCAACGCCTTCTCCATGGGGAGTCCGAAGGCCACGGCCATGCCGGCTTCATAGGTGAGGCTGAAGACATTGGCGACTCCGCCGGAATAGATGGCAAAATCGACACCCGCCTCGTGGAGCAGGGCCGGCGTGGCGTAGTGGATGTCGTACGGTTCCTCCCGTCCCGGGGTGGCGTGGATCCCGCGGAAGAGGAGCTTCACGTCGTGTTCGACCAGGAAGTCGGTGATCTTCCAGGCGTCCCGGCCTCCCCGGATCATGTATCGCAGGTCCAGTTCTTCCGCGAACTCCACGGCCTCCTTGATGTCATCCTCGCCATTGGCCTCGAAGATGACAGGGAGCTCACCAGTGACCACCGGGATGAGACCATCCATGCGGATATCCCATTCGAAATCGGTCAGTTCACCCCGGTCAGCCATCTGCGCCCGGGCCGCGTATGCCTTCCCCTCCAGAAAGTAGGCCTTCAGTTCCTCAGAGCGGTTTCCGGACCAGTTGACCCTCAGGCCGATCCGCTTCTCGACCGCCATCGCCTGTGGCGTCCATCCCCACAGGTTGATCAGGCTGTCATAACCGGGGATCGGTTCACCCCGACCGTTCAGACCGGTCACCACCGTGGTGAAGCCGCCCACACGCTGGCATCCGAGGATCTCACTGTTCTGGTCCACTCCGATGTAGGCTTCGATGTGCGGGTTGTAGGGTCCGAGTTCGAAGTTGTCGACCGGACCCGCCATGCCTCCCGCTTCCTGCAGGCCCAGACCGGTACCCGCGTCGATGAGGCCGGGATAGACATACATCCCCGAGGCATCGATCCGTTCAATTCCCGCGGGGATCGTCACATCGGTACCGACGGCAGTGATGAGCCCGTCCTGGATGAGGACTGTGCCGTTGGGGATCGTCCTGCCCGAAACTGTCACTACCGTACCGCCGGTGATCGCGTAGTCGTTCTGTTGCGCTCCCGCGACGGCGGGGAGCGCGAGCATCAGCGCCAGAGCCATTGCCCCGGCGGTGCGTCGTGTCATGAATGCTTTCATGGTCACGTCTCCTTTCGTGCCGGGGTTCATGGTCTGTCCCTGTCGCCGCCGTCCGGGTCGATCACCCAGGTGGCGGCGACGTCGGTCTCACTGCGATCAAAGTAGATCTCGCCCTCGATGATCGTCATCTCACAGCGCGCCGCGGTATGGAGGGGGTAGTGGCTGAAGATGGCGATGTCGCCGTCCTTGCCGATCTCGATACTTCCCACCCGGCTGTCGATACCGAGGTTCATGGCCGCGTTGATGGTGATCATCTTCAGGCATTCGTTCTCCGGTATCCCACCGTACTTCACGCCGCGGGCAGCCTCCTGGTAGAGCCGCCGGACACGTTCCGCTGAATCGGAGTTGATCGATGTCCGGACACCATGCTCGTAGTGGATGAGCATCTTGTACGGAATCGCCTCGTACGCCTCGATCTTGTAGCCCCAGCTGTCGGCGAAGACGCTCGTCGCCCAGCCGTTCCGGGCCAGTTCGGGCGCGATCTTGTAACCGTCGAGGGCGTGCTCAAAGACGCCTGGCGGGATATCGAATTCCTTGCACACCTCCATGATCATCGCCATCTCGTCTGCGCGGTAGGCATGGCACCGGATGATGCTTGTGCCCCTGAGGACCCCTGCCAGTGCTTCCAGCTGGAGATCCCGCTTCGGGGGCAGGGGAGCAAATCCGCGATTGCGGCGGTTGGCGCGATCCCATGCTTCTTTCTGGACCTGGTACTCCCCCCAGGCGTCGATGTAGTTCTGCGCGCGCCGGAACGACTCCCGCATCACCTCTGCCACACCCGACCTGCTGCGGGGATAGCGGGTTGGGTCGTCCGATGAAGAACGGCGCACGTTCTCACCGAGGGCCAGCTTGAGGGTGACCGGAGCGTCAGGAAAGACCAGTTCCTCCCAGGGGCGTCCCCATTTCAGCTTGATGACCTCGTTCTGGCCGCCGATCGAGTTGGCCGAACCGTGCATGGTGTGGATGGTCGTTATCCCGCCGGCAAGTGCGGTGAAGAAGGCGGGATCATCATGCTTGATCACGTCGGCGATCCTCACCTCGGGAACCACCGATCGTGATCCCTCGTTGATCCCGCGGTCCACTCCCATGTGGGAATGGTCGTCGAGTATCCCCGGCATCACGAAGCGTCCCCGGGCCTCGATCACCCGGACCCCTTCGGGGGCCTCCAGGTTCTGACCGATCCCCGCGATCCTGCCATCCTTGATGTAGACATCGGTGTCGGGCAGGTCACCTTCGGTGATGGTGATGACGGTGCCGCCCCTGATGAAGAGATTCTGGGCGGTTGCCGGCTGTGACAGGCCCGCGATCAGGTAGAGAACCGCGACCAGAATACCGGGGAGGGGGCGAACCTTCACTCTCTTCGCAGTCATCGTCCGACCCTCCTTTCACCCGATTCATCCTCCGGGTTCCGTTTTCCAGTGAAGTCAGCGCTTCCCATGGGACCGAGCCCGAGCGAGCCGCTCATCTCATCACCCTCAATGGTTGCGGTGAGCGTGACCGCGCCCAGTTCGGGGATCGAACCCTTCAGATCCAGTTTTCCATCTTTGAAGGTCCCCTCGAGGTCGATTGTCTGCCCTTCGACCGTGAGTTCACCGGTCACGGTCTCTCCCTCCTGGGTGAGGATCATCTCGGCCTCCGCCGATTCTCCTCCGAATGAAAGGGTGACAGTCCACACCCCGCCGGCCTCCCCACCACCGCCGCCTCCTGAGGAAGGCGGCTTCGGCGCTTCGAAACTCTCCTTGCGGCCGTCCACGAACACATGGGCTATCCAGGCTTCATCATCGGTGAAGATATCGCCTTCTGTTACCGTGAGATTGGCGATCTTCCCCGGTTCAAGCGTTCCGAGCACACCGGCTACACCGAAGATCGCGGCCGGGTTGATGGTGAGCGCCTTCAACGCCTCTTCGGCGGGGAGTCCTGCCTCCACCGCGAGGCGCAGGTTCTTCAGGAAATCCCCCACACTCCGCATGCCTCCGGTTGCGAGCGCGAAGGGCACTCCCGTCCTGAAGACCGCTGCCGGATTGGAGTGGACCGCCGCCTCGTCGCGTGCATCGAGTTCTTCCTTCTCCTCCTCACTCAGATTCCGGTAAGCCCGGTCGAACCAGTAACCGGTAACCTGATTGATGGAAGGGAAGTTGAGAGAGACAAGCACGGGTACACCGGCTGCCTCGATGAGGTCGGGAACACGGAAGGCCTCTTCAGCTCCGGCGATCCAGTAGTTGAGACTGTATTCGGCGGCCAGGTTCCGCAGACGCTTGAAGTCATTTTCCTTGAGGACGATGCCCAGGATCGGCGACTCACCCTTTGATACCCCAATGAGGGCCTCCAGGTCGGGATCGGCCGGCGGCCGGACCATCGTGCGGGGTTCCCGGCGGTATCTGGTCTGAAGAAGGTCGTGATATGACGCGTCGATGAGTGTCTGACGCTGGTAGGCGACGACCGCCATCAGCGTACCGGGGTAATCGTTCTGACCCTGATAACCCATAACCTGGACCACGGGAGCTCTGACGGTCATCGATGGTACGTCATCGCCCATCAGGTTCATGAGGACCGCCTGTCCACCGAAGACGCCGTCGCTCCTGGCAATGAGGGCCGCTGTCAGACCCTGTTGAAGGTACTCAGCGAGGTCGGTCGAAGCTGGATCGAAATATTCGGTCGCCAATCGATCGGCGATGTTACCGGCGTGTTCCCTCTCCTGGCGGCCTGGCAGGGCCAGTCCCGCCTGGGAGTATGCGTCGATGAATCCCGGATAGACCGTCAGTCCTTCCCCATCGATGAGCACCGCGTCGGCGGGGGGGCTCACGTCGGCTCCGAGCGCCTCGATGAGACCTCCTCGAAGAACGATGGTTCCACTCTCGATGACCTGACCGGTGAGCGTCACGAGACGCGCGTCGGTTATGGCATAGACCCGGCCCTCGTACTGGGCCGAGACATCAGAAGCGGGTAACAGGATCACGACTGCGAGAGCCGGCAGCAGCAGGCGTACCGCTCTCGGGAACATCGACCGATCCCGGCTGATCACGGGTCTCGGCATGGGGAATTCCTCCTTCATGGTTGATCACGGACTTCTGAATCAGGACGCTCATGAAACGAGTGGAATTTTACACTAGACAGAGGATGTACCGGTGTCAACAACGGGGCGGTGCCAGGAAGCCTGTCGGAGAATCCGACGATAGCGGGAATTACATTGGCGCCGGACGCTCATGTTGCTTTCTCCTGTATTCGGTGGGCACAAGGTCCCTGTTTGGGATCAGCAGAAGGATGTGTTACCGTGTGTCGGGGAGGCCTGTTGAAGATGAGTGACGTGGAGAACAGGGATTACCATCGTCGGGGATTCGGTCTTCGCGCTGAGGTGGAGCCCGAACTCGAGGCGCACTATCGCAATACCCTGGTGGATCATATCTGCGCGCATGGCCACACCCTCACGATCGGTGATCTCACCATCCATCTGGCCAGGGAATTCGGGTTCTGCTATGGCGTGGACAGGGCGGTGGAATTCGCGTACGAGACCCGCCTCCGGTTCCCCGACAGGCAGATCTGGCTGATCGGGGAGCTCATCCACAATCCCCATGTGAACGAAAAGATGCTCGAGAAGGGGATCGGTTTTCTCTTCGGCCGGTACTCCAACGACACCGGCTATGAAGTTGTTGAGAAAAATGACGTAGTGATCCTTCCCGCCTTCGGTATCCCCCTGGAGGACATGGAACGTCTGAGACGGATCGGTTGTACGCTGGTCGACACGACCTGCGGATCGGTGATCCTCGTCTGGAAGAACGTGGAACGGTATGCCCGGGATGGATTCACGTCGATCATCCACGGGAAATTCTATCACGAGGAGACCATGGCTACCGCCAGTCGCGCGATCGCGGAGGGCGGGCATTACCTGATCGTGCGGAACCTGACCGAGACAAAGCTGATCTGTGATTACATCCGGAATGGCGAAGTGGGAAGGGAACGGTTCCTGGAACAGTTCGACCAGGCCATATCATCCGGCTTCGATCCTGATGTCCACCTCGAACGGATCGGGCTCGCGAACCAGACCACGATGCTCAAAAGTGAGTCGCTGAAGGTCGCCGACGCGCTCCTCGAAGCCATGCGGGATAGATATGGTGAGGGCCGGATGGCCGAACATGTCAGGAATTTCGAGACCATCTGTACTGCCACCCAGGAACGGCAGGATGCCATCCTCGAACTGCTCGAAATGCCTCTCGATCTGATGGTGGTTATCGGGGGGTACAATTCCAGCAACACGAACAACCTGACGAACATCTCCGGCCCGCGCGTCACGACCTACCATATTGAGAGCGCCACGGGGATCCTTTCCGGAAACGAGATCAGGCACAAACCGGTCGGAGAGAAGGATCCGGTTACCGAACGCGGTTGGCTGAAAAAGGGGGCCCTGCAGATCGGGATAACGGCAGGCGCGTCGACACCCGACAGCGAAATCGGGGACGCGATTCTCAGGATGCTTGATACTCTCGACCGCGAGCTGCCGGCCGATATTATCGGATTGGTCGAATCGCTACACCGGAAGACTACCTGATCTCTGAGGGTATCTCTTCACCCAGGTAATCGGACCAGCGTTCGAACGCGGACGTAAATATCCGTTCGATCCGGGCGGTGTCCACCGTTCCATCCCGACCCTCTTCAAAGAGAGTAACCGCTCCCCACAGCTCATCGAGATCCTTCTGGTACACGGTTCTCTCACGAGCCGGGATCTGTAGTGTCTTGCCGGCAAGCCATGACGCCCTGTCGTACCACTTCACTCCCTCACCCGACAGCTGGTTGCGTCGAGTCGGTACATCCATCCGGTACGGATTGCTTTCTGGTATCGTCTTTTTCATGCCACCTCAGGAGCTTGTCGGAGAAACCGACGATAGCGAGGGTTACGCTGGCGCTAGCCGGAGTGTTTCTCCGACAGGCCTGTAAGGTAGGTACAGAACAACTGCTACTCAAGAGCATCAATATTCCGGCCCCACTCGTATATGAGTATATGAGAAGAAGAGAGATGAAATCGATTATCGCAGATCAGAAGGGAGTAACACGATGAGTGTGCACTTCCGGCGTTGGATGGTTGAACTGGGAGCTGAGTGCGGTCATGAGGATGTAACGGATACCGTGCGGGAAGTGGTGGCTGAATCGGGTATCACGACCGGCCTGGTCACGGTGGGGATGGCCGGGTCGACAGGAGCGGTCACGACGATCGAATACGAGTCGGGAGCACTCAAAGACCTGTGGAGGGCGCTCGAACAACTCGCTCCGGCCGACGATGAATACGCCCACAACCTCAAGTGGGGTGACGGCAATGGTTTCTCGCACGTGCGGAGCGCCCTGTTGAAAACCAGCCTCTCGGTGCCTGTCATCGATGGTGAACCCTGTCTGGGAACCTGGCAGCAGATCGCCGTGTTCAATTTCGATAATCGTTCACGTCGTCGGGAGGTTTCCGCTGTCGTCGTGGGCGAATGAGCGTGCCCTGTCGTTGAAAACCGAAGGAACAGGACTCACACCACTAACCTTTCTCCTTATCGCACCGTTACACGGACGGAGGGGGATGAGCCTGCACAAACACGACACGAGTGATGAGAGCCTGCTCGGGCAATACCGGGCCGGTCGGGAGGAAGCGTTCACGCTCCTCTTCCGGCGATACAGCCGGCGGCTTTTCGGATTCGTCCTGGGGATCGTTCACGACCAGGACCTGGCCGACGACGTCATCCAGAAGGTGTTTGTGAAGCTCGCCCGACGTCCGGAGATCTTCAAACCCCGGGCATCTTTCTCAAGCTGGATCCATCAGGTTGCGAGGAACGCCGCCCTCGACGCGCTCAAGAGCAGTCGCGGGCGGTTGATGCGCGAACGCCGGGATCGGACCCTCGGGGATGAGATCCCCGAACCGGTCGAGCTGACGGATTACCAGCACCCTGGAGAGGAAGCCAGGAACGATGCGATCCGCTCTCTGGTATCCCGGGCGATTGAGCGACTGGAAGGTCCAAAGCGGGAGGCCCTGGTGTTGAGAGAATACAGCGAACTGAGTTACTCAGAGATCGCCGAAATCACCGGGAGGTCGCTCGCCACGATCAAGCAGGACATCTACCAGGCGAGGCAGGCTCTTCGAGCTGAACTGGCCCCTCACCTGGAAAGGATCAACAGCATATGAGTCATGATCCATGGGAGGAACTGAGCAGCCGCTACCGGGACGGAGAACTCGAAGCGTCTGAGGCCGAACGGTTCGAGGAGCACCTGAGCGGTTGTGCCGGGTGCCGGGAACTGGTTGAGATGGACGCTCTGATCGCCGGGAACCTGACTACGGCCATGGACGCTGCTTTCCCGGTGGAACTCGAGTCGAGGGTGCTCGCGCTCGCGGCTAAGGAGCCATGGTACGCGAAAGCGGCCGTCTGGCTGCGTCATGGAGAGTTCCGCATACCGGCCCCGGCCGCGATCGCGGCCGCTCTGGTCCTGATCGTTCTGGGAGCTCTTGCTCTCCAGTCGGGGGATACATCGATATCAGCGGGAGGTGACCGGGAGATGCTCTCCCCGTCGTCTGACACAGGATCAGAGTGGATAGACGCTGAAACGGCGGGACAGGAAGTCAGGTCCATGCTCCGCCGGACACGGACACTTCTGTTGGCCCTCGCGACTGCGGTACCCGATGAGGAGGGCAGGTACCACCTCGAGGCCGAAGAGGCACTCAGTCGTGACCTCATCCACGAGGTCCGCATGCTGGAAGCCGGCGCGGCCGCTGATGACGACACCGACATCCTCGCTCTTGTCCGGGATCTTGAGTTCATACTCCTCGACGTATCCACCTGGGAGGGGGAGGCGGACGCGGACCGTCTGGCCCTTCTACAGAACGGGATCAGCGAGCGATCGCTGATCTATCGAGTTTCGACATTCGAATCCCGATCCGGCGACAACTGAACATGGTTGCAGCCGATCGGTTCATCTCTTCGGCCCCGGATGGGCCGGATGGAGAAGGAGAAGGAAGATGAAGTCAGTTCTGTGGTTCGTGGGAGGATTCTTCGTCACGATCATCAGTGGTTCGGGAGCGAACGTCCCGATGCCCGAACAAGCAGGTGCGCCCGGGATCATGTCACACCCGGTAGAGGTTGCTGCCATACAGGATCCGGGCAGGGTCCGGCCACCTGATGTCCGCACCCAGCGCGAGATCGAAAAAGCCATGCGCCTGGCCGAGCTGGCCATCCAGCAGATAGACCTCGAACAGTTGCAGCTTCAGGCGCAGCTGATGCTTGATGAACTCGATATCGGGATGCTGCAGGATGAACTTCTGAACGATTTCAACCTGCAGATTCCCCCACCTCCTGCATGGCCCGATTTCCCCGACTACTTTGATGAGATCTATTTCGACATGCCGTTCCCGCCGATGCCTGATCTGTATGACTTCGAGATGGCGGAACTGTATGACTTCCAGTTCGAGATGCCCGACTTCGACTTCGAATTCCCTGAGATCGACTTCCCGTCCATGGCTCCCTTCGCCGGTCGACGGGGTCGCGGCGGAATGCTCGAACTGCTGGAGATGACCTACCAGCAGCAGGGAGACCCGGGACTGGCGCTCTATAACGAGGCCAAGACACTCCTCTTCGATGAGAAGTATCAGGAAGCTCGGCAGAAGTTCATGGATCTGGCAGACCGGTTCGCCCAGTCGGTCTATGTGGATGACGCCCTCTTCTGGGCCGCCTGGTCTCAGGAACACATGCGGGGTCAGACCGAACAGGCCTTTCAGTCCTACCAGGAGTTCCTCAACCGGTTCGCCGAGAGCCCTTTCGTGACCCACGCCCGGGTCAGCATGGTCAAGCTGGCCGGTGAGCTCTACCGGCAGGGGATGGAACAGTACCGGGAGTACATCGAGGCGGCGCAGGAGAACCGTGACGAGGATATCCGCCTCTACGCCCTCAACGCGCTGGTCCAGCAGGAAGACGCCGACGTCGTGACGATCGTGCAGGGAGTCCTGGCTGATGGATCAGCTTCTTCCCGCCTGAAGAGAGAAGCGGTCGATCTCCTGCGCCGGGATGACGATCCGCGCGCTACACAGACCCTTGAGACCTTCGCCCGTCAACATGCCGATCCCGAGGTTCGCAGGAGGGCGATCAACGCCCTCGGCCACCGGGAAGAGAGTGCCGGTTTCGAGGCACTGATGCACCTCTATGGGAACGAGCAGAGCGTCAATGCCCGCAGGTACATCGTGGAGGCGACCGGACGGTTCCGGGAAACCGACTGGGCAGCCGACGCAGTGGAATTCCTCTCCCGGGTGGCCCGTGAGGACGACAACGAGGATGTTCGCGGTCGCGCCCTCTCGGTGCTGACGAATTTCGACAGTACGCTCTCGATGCCGCACCTGACGGGTCTGCTCGAGAGCACTTCAGATGTCGTTACGCGCCGGACGGTTCTCTCGGTGATCTCACGCAGCGAGGATCCCCGCAGGATCCCGATCCTGGTGGAGGAGATCCGCAGCGGTTCGGATGAGCGCACCAGACGCGCCGCGGTCAGCTATCTGGGACGGATCGAGGGACCGGAAGCGCTCGACGCTCTCATCGGGATCGCCAATTCCAATGTCACCGAGGCCGTGCGTGTGACGGCAGTGGATGAGATCGGTGACTATGAGGGGAGCAAGGCGGCTGAGGCGCTCATGGAGATCGCGAGAAGCAGTGCCCCGACTGCGGTCCGGCGTGAAGCGCTCGATGAGCTGGGAAATCGCCGGACCTCCGATTCCTTTGCCGTTCTGAGCGGCATCGCCCTCGGGCAGGATGAGACAGCATTGCGGAAAAGAGCACTGTCGGAACTTCGCGGCTGGGGAGCTGAGTCCGCAACAGTCCTTGCGCAGATCGCCCTGAACGACTCCGAACTGGAGATGCGCAGGGATGCCGTGTCTGCGCTCTATCGTATGGAAGAGGGAGCCGGGTGGGACTCGCTCGTGAGGATCTACCAGAACAGTGAGGATACACGCATCAGATCGGCCGTAGTCGACTACCTGTGGCGGATCAACGAGGAGAACAGCCTCGATACGATCATCCAGGCCGCCAAATCTGATGCCGACGCCGATGTGCGCCGTCGCGCCGTGCAGATCCTGGGTCGCAGCGAGAGTCCCAGGGCGAAACAGGCACTGCGCGAGATCCTCAATATTCCCCCCGCGGAGGGGCGTTGATATGCGGGCCGGCGCGATCATCAGGTGTCTGGTGTCATGTCAGGTGGCAAACGTCGGCACCGAGAGTGATGCCGGGCCCGGCCTGCAAGGCGCGGCGACGAGGCATAGCGGTGGCTATGGCGAGGAGGCGGAACGCAGCCGGTCGGGATTCGGCGCCGCTCGAATGCGAC
>SDBT01008848.1_pt1 | contig 16392 bp, 10 predicted proteins | sample 2277101 | NCBI WGS metagenome assembly SDBT01 (sample SAMN10404973, study PRJNA504765) | marine sediment metagenome | isolation source: marine sediment core GS10_PC15, 103 cmbsf | place: Arctic Ocean: Southern Knipovich Ridge | collected 2010 | reverse complement strand
TATTCTCAGTCTTTAGTCTTTCTTCTCTTAAGATTGATATCTCCTGACGCAAATCGCTAATATTCATAAACACCTACCTTTCTCATCTTATTAACAGTAATATCTATATTTAACTGCTAATAATATAGCAAAAAAGAAAGAGGGAGTCAATTTTATTTTGACTCCCTCTGGAATACTTACTAAATCTTAATTACAGGAACTTTCAATTTGTCTGCCTTTCCCCTTTCCCTTCCTCCTTTTTCATGCTTTTCCTGTGCCTCGCTCTTCTTCAATGCTTGAGATTATCTCCCTACCATTCTCATTTCATTAAGAGCGATAATACCTTCAGGCTATCACTCTCCTTACTTCCTTAATTAAATCCTCCTCGTCTGGCACATAGTATTTCTCCATTATCGGGGCAAAGGGAACCGGGGTGGCAGGAGGACCTATTCTTTTGGGAGGTGCATCAAGATAATCAAAAGCCTTTTCGGTAACAAGAGAGACTATTTCTGCACCCCAACCGGAAAAGAGATTATCTTCCTGAATGATAATGAGCTTACCTGTTTTTTTCACTGATTTGAGGATAGTTTCTTCATCAAGAGGAACAAGAGTGCGAGGGTCTATCACCTCAAGTTCTATTCCTTCTTTTTTGAGTATTTTAGCTGCGCTGAGTGCTGTATGAACTGTCTTTAAGAGACCCACTATTGTTATATCTTTCCCCTCTCTTTTTATGTCTGCTTCTCCCAAGGAAATGAAATATTCTTCTTTGGGAACATCCATGCTGACATCAAGTGCCTCTTTTCTTCCTTTGGCTCCATAGAGGAGTTTATGCTCAAAAAACATTACCGGATTATCATCTCTAATGGCTGACTTTAAGAGTCCTTTAGCATCATAAGGAGTAGAGGGACAGACTACCTTAAGACCAGGGATATGGGAAAGAAGGGACTCAAGTGATTGGGCGTGCTGGGTTCCTCTAGCTGATACTCCTACCGGAATACGCATCACTAAGGGAATCTTTATCTTGCCTTTGGAAAGATATCTCAGTTTAGCGGCATTATTAATCAGTTGGTCCATAGCAATGAAGATAAAGTCTCCATATTGAACATCTGCTATGGGACGCATTCCCATAATGGCAGCTCCTATGGCTACTCCTGCTAATCCAGCTTCCGCTATAGGGGTATTCAGGATTCTTTGATGGCCAAATTCTTCAGATAAACCCTGGGTGACTCCAAAGGCTCCTCCAAAGCCTCCCTCTATTCCGATATCCTCCCCGATGCAAAAGACTTTTTCATCCCGCCTCATCTCCTCGGCTATGGCCTCTCTTATGGCCTCAGATACGCTTAATTTTCTCATGACTTACTCCCGGCAAATACATTCTCCAATGTATCCTCTGCCTTAGGAGAAGGGCTATTTCTGGCATACTCGATAGCATCTTCAATCTCTTTTTTAACTTTTTCTTCTATTTCCTTAACCTTTGCTTCAGTTAAAATTCCCATCTGGATTAGTTTCTTTTTGGCCTGAGGAATAGGATCTTTTGCCAGCCAGACTTTTTCTTCTTCCTTGTCTCTATATTTACAAGCATCGGAGCGGGAGTGTCCTCCCCGCCGATAGGTTTTACACTCAAGCAGAGTGGGGCCTTTTCCCTCCCTTGCTCGTGAAATAGCCTCCTTTGCTGCCTGATATACTGAGAGGATATCATTACCGTCAGCTATTTTGCCGGGAATTCCGTAAGAGGATGCCCTTTCTGCCACATTCTTTATTTTCATCACTTTATTTTGATGGGTGGAAGCTCCATAAAGGTTGTTCTCGCATACATAAACTACAGGAAGGTTCCAGATAGCTCCCATGTTCACTGCCTCATGAAAAGCACCTTCACTAGTAGCTCCATCTCCAAAAAAAGAAACAGCTACTCTATTAAGAGACATCATCTTGGAAGCAAGGGCAAGTCCGGTAGCAATGGGGATGCCTCCCGCTACAATAGCTATTGCCGGGAGCATACCTACATCCATATCTCCCATATGCATAGAGCCACCTTTTGCCTCACAACAGCCGGTCTTTTTGGCAAAAAGCTCAGCCATTAAAGACTTAAGAGAAACTCCCTTGGCTATAGCATGGCCGTGTGGACGATGAGTGCTGGTGATCAAATCTTTTTTTGTTAAGTTAGCACAAACACCTGCTGCTACTGCCTCCTGTCCCTGGTAAAGGTGAATGGTTCCCGGCATTTCTCCTTCTAAAAAAAGAAGATATACCCTATCTTCAAACTGCCTTATTCTCACCATGCTGGTGTACATCTCAATGAGTTTATCTGGAGGAATTTTTATCTTGTCTATCATAATTTTGAGTTATTCCTTTCCTTCTCTTTTAGGTTCTATTCATCTTTCTACTTTCTCGTCATTATGTCATAGAAGAAGAGTAGAGTTTTAATTTCTCCTTGACTAGTTCCTTGATAGCGAAATAGCCTTTGTCAAAAATATCCGCCTGGCTATTTGAACCTAATAACTCCTGGAAATCAATTTTATCTAAATCCTCTTTTTCCAGGCTCTTTTTTATTTCTCTCAAGAAAACTTCTTTCAAAACAGTACCCACATTAAACTTATACACTCCTCTATTGATTACCTCCTTAACTAGAGCATCGGGGAACCCAGTCCCTCCATGCATAACTAAAGGTACGTTTGTCGCTCTGTTAACTTCCTCCAGAAGACCGAGGTCTATAGAAAATTCTTCATCCGTTGCCATGTGGATATTCCCCACAGAGATAGCCAGAGCGCTTACTCCTGTTTTCTCTACAAAATAAGCCGCTTCCTGAGGAGAGGTCAGAAAATTCTTGTCTATCCCTTCTCCTTTTTCGGGAATCCTTCCCACCTGCCCTTCCACATCGATTCCTATCCTGGCTGCCTCCTTTACCACTCTTCTGGTCAGTTCGATATTTTCCTGCAAAGGGAAGGAGCTGCCATCAAACATAACCGAGTTAAAACCAAACTTGATTCCGTTCTTGATTATTCCTAAATCCCCCACTTCATTTAAGATAAAGGCAGTGGGAACAGAGGAATTCTGAGCCATTACCTTACCCATACTGGCAAAAGAGGTTAGTTTTATCTCATCCCAACCGACAGAGGTTTCGAATGATCTACCGCCAAATCCAATAATTATAGCTGACTTCATTTCTTCAGCAGCCTTGAGAGTTGCATTCAATGAGCCATAATCCCAGGCTTCAAAATAACCAACGGCGCATTTTTTCTCCTGAGCATCCTTCAAAATTTCTTTCATTGAAACAAATGACATTTCGGTTTCCTTAAATTTTCTTATCTCTCAGGTTTTCCTGATAGAGACGAATCAATCTCTTCTCCAGCAATCTCTATATAATATTCATAGTTTCTCATCGAAGGAGTATGTCTGTCCTTCATTTTCAACTATCTTTCCCAGTTTCCGGTGTTATTCACTCGAATCTCTTACAACTCTACTGTAACTGGCATCTTTTTCTTCGCCGATTCCACAATGGCAAGAATTATTCTGGTTACTGCGATGCTTTCCTCCAATGGAATACGAACCTTTTCTCTGTAAAATATTCTCTCAATAAAATCCCGGATGCTCTCATAGGCAAAACCGGTTGGTTTACCATGGATTGTGGGTTTACATATAACATCGGGATGAGAGGCTTCATTTTCCAAGAATCTTTCCAGGAGTGTATTATGGGAAAAGTCCATATTAAACATACCCTTTTCACCCGTTATATTTAGTTTGTAATCATTAACATATGGATTGGTATTGGGCAGAATCCAGCTATTTTCCATGGTGGCAACAGCCCCATTTGAATATTCAAGTATTGTCTGATATAAATCCGGGACATCTATTCCCTTACTTTTCAGGATACCTTCGCAGGAGACAGAATATACTCTTTTGACCTTTGCTCCGATAATCCAGTTCAATACATCCACAGAATGACTACCCAGAAACCACAAGATGGAAGATTTCTCTGCCCAGGAAAGCATTTCTGTTGGAACATAGATAATATCATTGAGGCGAATGTATGCTGATACTACCTTTCCTATTCTACCGGCGTCTATATTATCTTTTATCTTACAAATAGGAGGATTCCATCGATTATGGAAATCAACCATTAGCTGAATGTTTTTACCTTTTAAAGCATTTGATATTAATTCAAGGTCCTGGTAAGAGGTTGCCAGGGGCTTCTCACATAGAATATGCTTGTTCCTTCTTGCAGCGGCAACGACAGGTTCAGCATGAGCAAAATCAGGGGTAACAATAGCCACAGCATCACACTCTACCTCGTCTAACATCTTTTCGTAATCAGTGAAATACCTTACGTAATATTTCTGAGCAAGTGCTCTGGCTTTTTCTTCTGATACATCACATACTGCAATAAATTCTGAAAGATGGTGACTTGAATATATTTCCGCATGAGCCTCACCCCAGGTTCCTGCACCAATTAATACTATCTTTACTTTATCCATATTGTTTATCTCCGGTAATTCTTGCTGTGTCTGCCTAAAATCTTCTTCTTTTCTGTTATTGCGAGTTTGGTAATTATGTGTCAGTATGGCCTGCTCCTTCGGGATGAAGCAATACTTTTACCGAGTTTCTTTCTTTAGCCCTCCTGAATCCCTCCTCCCACTGGGTCAAAGGGAGTTTGTCAGTTACTAACAAGCCTGGATCAATTTTTTCCTCTCTCATCAATTCCAGTGCCTTAATCCAGGCAGAAGGCTTCTGAGTATGAGAGCCAACTAATGTTATTTCTTTATCAAAAAGAATTTGGTCAAAGTCGAGATTAATAGCCTGATGTATGATTCCTGCTTGAACATACCTGCCCTTTTTTCTCGCTAATTCTAGCCCTAAATGAACTGCTCTGTTAGCTCCAGAACACTCAAAAACCACATCCGCACCATAACCATCGGTCAGTTTCTTAATAAATTCACCTACATCTTTATTTTCTAGATTTATAGTTTTATCTGCGCCAAGTTTCTTGGCCAATGCTAAGCGATAATCATCACCTCTAACTCCACAGACTATTACTGTAGCTCCTTGTGCCCTGGCAACTTGAGCAACCAATAAACCCAGAGGTCCAGGCCCTAACACAAGCACTACTTCATCTTTAAGAACTTTGGCCTGCTCCATAACAGCATGAGTAGCACAGGCTAAAGGCTCACTAAGAGCCCCAGAGGAAAAATCAACATTCAAAGGAAGTTTGTGGATACTCATTTGGCGAATAACAAAATATTCAGCAAAGGCACCATTGGCTTTTGAGCCTAAGCCTTGACGATAAGAACACAAGTTATAATCCTTACTCTGGCAGAACCTGCATTTTCCACAAATATAGGCAGTTGTCTCTGAAGTTACCCTATCTCCCACTTTAAGCTCTTTGACTCCCTCTCCAATCTCCACTATCTCTCCTGAAACCTCGTGTCCCAAGACCACCGGAGGCTTAAGTGCAGAATAACCATAAATGTCAGTTCCACAGACCCCGGCTGCTTCAACTCTAACCTTTACCTGGTCTAATCCTGGCACTGGCTCTGGAATATCCATTAATCTAATATTATCTTCTGCTAATTTCACTACTGCTTTCATTTGCGTATTTAGTCCATTATTTATGGTTCGTTGATAAAAAGAATATGACTATCGCTGAAAGTTTCTGGTCAATGAACATCGAGGTATGTGACGCGTATTGGGAATTACGATATCCTCTTCTGTTCTTATTTTTTTACTATACACTATCCGCTATATGCTGATCAAGGTATTACAGCGATTTTTATCCTCTCTTGATTTACCAGCATATCTAGTGCTTTAGGAAGACTACCTAAGGGAAACTCATCTGTTCTTGTGTTTACCCTATATCACTTTTAGGCCTTGTCAATTCTGTCGCATTTAGCCTATGATATCGTTTCCTCGATTTCTGTACCTCATTGTCTGAAGATTTCAGTCGATGAACTATGAAGCATGAACAATAAACTATATAGAAGTTCAAGATAAACTTGTCTTTAACGTATATTTATTAACGCTATTCGTAATAGAGCTGAGGTTTGAGTAGGATCTCCTTCCCTGATAGTCTTTCGTATATCCCCTTAATCCATTTCATACTCTCTTCCACTGCCTTGATGCCGTCCTCTCGATAGGGAAATATATCCAGGGTATGCCATTATTGATAGCCGATTCTTTTAACTCTGAATTTAATTCTACCCAATTTTATTACTTCCATATTACTTCCTTTGGGTTATCCTGAGAGAATTTAGAAAACTCAGTTTTCTCTATCTTTGCAGACGGATGCAAAATTACTCTAAGGTTCTTTTCCTGTATTTACGAGTAAAAGAACTGATTCTTGTCAAGGCACAGATATAATTGTCCGAACCTTCATATTTATCTTTTGCCAAATATTTGTTTAATCAGCTTCACAAAATAACAAATATTACTGAAACTTACATCAGGAGGAATACCGTGATCAGTCATGGGAATATATCCTCCCTTTTCAATCAAAGGAGGAATCTTACTCATTACCTCTTCCTTGATAGCTTCTTTATCTTTGGCCAGGACTTTTTTATCTAACCCACCCATCATAAAAATATCTTTTCCATATTTTTTCCTTAATTTTAAAACATCCATTCCTGATTGAACTTCTAGGGGATAGAACCCGTTTACTCCTCCTTCTAACCATAAAGGGATGAGTTCATCAATATTGCCATCCGAATCTACCATAATAGTATCTACTCCCTTTGATCTTAAGAAATCAGTAATTTTACGATAACGGGGAACCATAAATTTCTTAAACAGAGAAGGAGAAAGAAGAGGACCCTTATTGTAAGCCATATCCTCCCAAAATATGAAAGCGTCGATTGTAGTATCAGATAAGACCTTCCTGATAACTCCCATCATCAATTCTAATTTGGCGTCCATCATTTCCTCAATAAAAGCAGGATCATCATAGAAAGTTAAAAGAAGTTTCTCCAGGCCCATCATTCCTCTCAGGGGACCAAAAAAACCGCCCACTCTATCCGGAAGTAGAAAAAGCGGAACATTTCTTTTTTTCCATCTTTGACATTCCTCGTCCCACTTTTTTGGAAATCTGTCGGGAGAATCAGGGTCCATTTTATGTCTAATCTTCTGCTCAAAATCTTTCCTGGTTTTCACTGGAAATTCCAAAAATTGGGGCATAGAAAGTTCCGGATTATCTTTGCGTTGTTTTACTAATACTCCTTCATCATCAATATAAACAACGGTGTTCTTCTCTTCTTCAATAAGTTCTATTGGAAAGGGGGGGCAAAAGCGAAAATTCACCGGAGCATATTCTGCCTTTTGATCCAGACCAAAGTACTCCTCCAGACCAATAGCTGATTTAACTGTATCCTCTTCACTCTTCAAAAGTCTAAAAAAGGGATTAAAAGCCTTTTCCATCTCTACAATAGGACCATGGGCAATTTCCGGGGGGAGACCTTCTTTTGCCCAACGCCTCAATGTTTCTCCCCAGACATACATGATTGGCCAACAAGGAGGGCGATCTACTGATCTAAAATGCATAGTCTTAACAAATCTTTGCCTTACATTCATTCATTTCCTCCTGGTTCTAAGAACATCAATACTCAGGACTACAAGCACTACTTTCTAATCCTTTTCGAGAACAAGAATTCGATCCTGAAAAATAGGGAAGAGAGGTGCAATCCATTCTCCCTTTGTATCTGGCTTCACAATGCCCAATGGATATTCTCTTCCATTTCTCGGATCATAATAAAATGCGCGGTAGGTTACCTCCGGTTCTAACTCCCTAATAATTGGGGATGTTCCAACTTGCACGGGAATAAAGACAATGCGTACTTCCCCTGGTATACCAGCTGCATAGCAGGCACGATAGTTTTTGGAATCCCAGTGAGGTTTCACCCATTCCGGATGTGGTTCTAACTGCCACCAGTGATAGCGCTCCAGCAGCCTTTTAGCAATCCCCATCTGCTCAGAACCAGGTAAGTGGCAGGCATCTTCTGAGGCCATATCACCCCAAGAACGGCCGTGAGGTGAAGGACCAAATGGCTTCTGGCGGGTATTTACCTGCCAGATTCCATTAGCACCATAGGTATGACCACAGGCTCCGGACAAAATACTTGACCAGAACATGAAACGCTGGATATCCTCCCAACAAGTACCTCCGATACCCTCATAAGAAGCCTCGGCCACTAGCACTGGTAATTGCGGTCTACGCTTAACTGAGCGAACCACTGTGCTTACATGATTGGGGATGCTATCTTGACCGCCGTGGCCCGTCTGAAGCATATCAAAGTCAATTAGGGATACATCCTCCACCTGGTTATGGCCACAATCCGTAGGATGGATAGTCACTGGATGATGGTAAGGGTCTATTTCTCGTACATAGCGAGCAAGCTCTGTCCAACCTTTCTTCTGAATATCAATATCTTTTTCTTTATTAGTGGAAAGATAGTAAGGCATTGTAGCCTCGCCAGCCAAACACCAGACAACTGGATAAGCAGCGTAGCGAGCAATAAGGTATCGCCAGTGCTTTTTCATCTTTTCTACTCCCATCCAGGCCAAAAAGTAACCCCAGCAGGCCACAATACAGGGAAGAAGGCCAGAGTGAACAAGATGGCCAATTCTTAAATCCGCCATGTCAAAGTAAGCAGGATTTATTCGAGCATAATCTTCTTCCCAGGGAAAACCAGCTTCATTGGCGCCTCGCTCATCAAAAGCTGGCATATCTGGATAGAGGCCAGCAACAAGCTGAATAACCGTGAAGTTTTTATTAATTCTGTCTTGAGTTAGAACCTGAAAATCTTGTGGCCAGGTGAGCCTTTTGCACAGCCCCATCCACCAGGTATCAGCTAACCAAAAGAAAGGAGTTCCGTCAATATGCTCCAGGTAGTGATGGTTTCTATCTACTCTTAAGGGGCCGTGTGCCAAGAGTGGATTTTTACCCTGATAAGGAGAGACCTCAATCTTGCCCTTTTGATTATGGAGTGATAAATTCTCTTTATCGGAGCAGATTGTAGTATAGGAGTATCCTCCAACATCGGGCGTAGAAAATCTTACCTTCCACAAGTTCTCGCCGGCCCAAAAGGCTGCAACAACTCTTTTTGTGTCATTCGGTCCTTCAAAGACTACATCAAGTTCTACTTCGTTAAATGGATCCTCGTAAAACCTCTCCGAACACAAGGAGAATTCCAAAACGCAATTCTGAACGGCGTAGTACATAATAAAACCTCCTCTTTTTCTCTCGGGGCTCCCTTGACAATATTACAGAAAACTCTGCTATTCTTTTTCTTGGGCGTCACATTCTCTTTTTCGATAAGGTTTATTGTTCTCAATTTCGGTTAACTTAAAGAAACGATGAGCTCTCTGTAAGATGATTCAATCCTGCAAAAATTGCCAGGACATAATTTTTGTGGTTAAAGTCCTCTAAGTATGGCAGGATCACTATTTTCGGCTTTGCTCTTGTTTTTCGCCACTCAACCTACAAATTCTTACCTCCTCATAAAGACCCCATGGCCATAGAACGTATTCATCAGTCCACTCATCAGCCTCTGTTCTGAAAGAGCCTGAATCAGTCCATGGCTCATACCCTGCCTTTCTATGAAGAGGCCCAAGCATGTTTCTGGGGCTTGCACTAAGCTCTATTCCTATCATATTCTCACCATCCTTGAGCACATCTGTAATCTCAAGACCATCTGCCTCAGGCCAGGGGATGTGTCCTGCCAGCGTATCATTTACCCAGATAGATATGGTGATTGCTGAGAAGTTGCCAAGTTTTAGGAAGAAGCGGTCATCTTTTTCTTTCTTGATGTTGAACTTTTCTTTATAAATGATGCCTCCCGCATAATGAGGATAACCCTGCGATGTCCAGTCACCGAAATGAAGTTTCTTTGTCTCTTTTGTTATGCTTCTGGTGTGAATGTCTATAGCAAAATCGCCGATGAGAAAGCAGTCCTCTACCTCCATTCTGTTTTTGTACTCACAGGAGAGGATGAGTTCGTTCTTATCTTTCTTCAGGCTGGGAAGAGGGATTTTATCAAAGCTTCTGTCAAGATACCAGCCAATTGGCTCTGAAGAAACTGTCCGGTTATTCAGTTTAATCTTGAAGTCTTGTGCCTCTTCCAGAACAAGATACACCGGCTTTTCTGGGATATCATCTACATTGAAGACAATTCTGAAAGAAAGAGGCTTCCCATCATTTGAATGTGGCTTTTCGCACCAAAGATATCTTTGAGGAATTCCATTAATATGAATAGGCCTCATATTAAGTTTCTCTCTTATCTCCTTTTGCGCTTTCCAGATAGGCATCTCCTTAGAGAAATTTTCATTAGAGAAGCAGTAGCTTGCCCTATCTAAAGTTAGTAGATTGGGATCGGTTCGTTCAAACTCAGTACAAGGTCCTATAAAGGCTACCCCTGAGGGCTTTCGCCACTGCATGGCGAAGAGCTCATCCTTGTTGAAAGGTACCTCAGTAGCCGGTTGTCCTTTTGGATCTATCACATAAAGCCTTGAACCGGCAGGACCAAACGATGCCGATAGAAAAAGATATCCATTATCTTTTCTGGCAGGGATGTCTGTAATTTCACCAGTAAGCGCATCCCACTCCTCTACCCTTCCTTCTGACTTAAAGGAAATATCAACTTGGTGAGCTCTTTCCTTGTCCAGGTTTACAATGAAGAATACCTTCTTTCCATCAATCTCTCTTTCTATATAAATAAAAGAGGGGGCTTGTAAGGCATTCTTTTCCTTTATTGAGATTTCTCTTTCTAGATTCTCTTCAAGAAGATGGGCCAGTTCAGATAAGTCTTTGACTTCTATTAGCCCCTCATATTTGGATAATCTTTTGCATCCGTCACTCTTTTCTCCGTTGACCGTATCGGAAAGAGGCCCAATTACAAAAACCTTACCTTTCTGCCTCAAAAAATCTTCTAATAGTTCTACTGTGGATGATTCTATATTCTTCATCGCTGGAAGAATTATCACCTTATACTGGGCATGATTAACGAAAAACTTTATCCCCTCTACCTTTCCATAGTCTTTCAAGATGAGTTCATCACCCAAATCGTAGTCATAATGGAGAGCTAGAATGCCGTCGGCTATTTCCTGGAACTCATCACTTATTCTTTGAACCTCATCGCTATTCTTGCCATTAAAAAGCGACCAGGCGCCGCTAATTGGATGAATCAAAAGAATATCCCTTTTTGCTTTACCTTTCATCAAGAGAGAACTTAAGCGGGCAAAGTAGTCTTCCACAACTTTGTTATACTTCCACCAAGTCGTGTTATAATTAAAAGAGGGTGGATAATCCCTTTTTCTACATCCCTTGAGGGTATATAGAGTTAGATGTTGACATCTCAGGGTTATCCCTAATGCATATTGCCAATCACCAACCCACTTTTGTCCTTCAAAGCTGAACTCCCATCCCGAGCAGCCGTAGGTTTCTGAAAGAACAATATTTCTTTTGAACTGATTGGCCACTGAGGAACACTGCTTTACAGTGAGAGTCTCAAAGATAGATTCTGTGAGAATATCGATCCCCGGTGCATGCTGATAGACATAATGGGGCATGGCAGCACCAACTGTCCTTATTTGTCCGGGAAAATCATTCTCTAAAAGATAGTGTCCGGTGAACAAGAGATTATTCTCCTCGCACCACTTGCTGAGCTGCTTTGAATAAGCCTCCTGGAACCTTCGGGTTACTGTGAGCCAGTAATCATGTCGAACCTTTTTGCTTTTCTCACCATCAAAAAAGAAATAGGGAGCTACTTGAAGAAAGTTGTAGCCACATATTCTTTCAAAGTATTCAGCAAAACCATCGGTCCAGGGTATCCATTCTATCTCTTGCCTGAATGTCCCAGAAGAAAAATTGGGCTCATCAGTGAAAATGCCGGGAATAGTCTTGCCAAATTCATTCCCCACTTCTCTCTTATAAACTTCGTAAGTTGAGTTTATGAAAGCTCTGACAGCATCAGGGTTCAAATTATCACTATAGGCATCATTATTAAACCATTCAGTCGGTTTTGCCATTTCCCTTGTGAAGATGAGACCAATTTCATTCTCTTGAGGTAAGAGTTTGTCTTTTTCCTTAACTTTACGAAGCTCAGTGATCTTTCCCTTTTCCAGTTTGATGTAAAAAGATGCCAGTTCCTCTCCTGTAAGCTTTCTTTCTCCCAGGACTTTTTCCATCCCCAGAGCTTTAGCTCGGTATTTGTCTCCCTGGGAAGGAACACGACCTCCAGCAGAGCCGGAGGGCCATCTGTCCTCATCATAAAGCCAGGCATTCACCCCCACCTTTTTGGAAACCTCGACCACAACCTTTATACATTTCATCCACTCCTTGCCCAGGTATTCAGTTTCCAGTCCTTCTCTTGAATGCATGAAGAATCCCCCCATGCCGTGTTCTTTCATATCTCTTACCTGTCTTATGAGCTCATCTGAAGAAAGCTTATCATTCCATGACCAGAAAGGAGCACTTCTATAATCTTTCCCAGGGTTTGAGAAATCCCTTTTTAGATCCGCCATAACGTACCTCCATTCTCAAAAAAGATAGTTACACAACGTAATTGCCACTGGACTTTAGGGCTCAATTATTTTTCATACGCAAAAATTAGGGTTTATCTGTAACGAGAGGTTATTGCAAAGTTTTCCCAGTTTTTCAAAAGGAGAAATAGCTTACTCAACAGAAGCATCTTGTTTAGGAGGGTAAGGTGAAGCTCCTTCTCATGAGTAGGATAAGAAAACTTTGCACGTTCTGCTAGAGCAAGAGTGGGTTGAACACGAGAGAGTTAGCATCCAATCCATACCCTGTATGATGAGCTTTAGCTTCATTACGCAATTCCCGGGAGAAAAAGAGTTCATAACTCTTAAATAGATTTACAAAGAACAATTTGCTTAGTTTCGTTCTTTTAAAAGAGGAAACTCTTACTTTTGGCCAAGATAGGCCAAGTTCTCAATTTTCAGACGTACACTTGACTCTTATAATAAACTCCTAACCCTCCTTTTGACTTTTCCCTTGCTAAAGAACCAGGTAATTTGCTGTTATTCATTTTGTGCCTTATTCCTTTGGCGCATTGGTGGCAGCTGGAATTAGCTTCATCGCCTCTGGGCCAAGGATAGTAAAGCTAACTCTATTTGTTTTGTTCTCAAGCTTAAGGGTCAATTCTATGTTATTGTGGCCTTTCATGCTTCTGGCAAGAATGTTAAATCTATACCTTCCATTTATGAATACTGGCTTCGAAGTGTCCGAACCGGTAGGTCCTTTGACTTCAATGTCTGGTAGTTGAACTATCTTTTCATCTTTTCTCACTGAAACCTCAAACCTCTTCTCTATTCCGGGATATAAAACAGGCTCCCCTCCATAGTGAAATATTATCTCGAAGTCACCCACATTTTCTACTGCTGAATGGACATCGAAAGTGAGTAAATCCTGCACTTTCTCATTGCGAAACAGCAATGAAAGAAGGTCTTTGGGAAGAGATGTCTTTTCTGCAAATTCGCTCGTATCTGACCTTTTCAGTGTAAAATCTTGAGCAGCCTTTTCGCTCCGCTCGGTTAGTTCCTCAAGTGTTAGAGGTAAGCCCTGCATCATTGTAAACTTACAGGGCTTAATAGCATCACCTATCGGCTTTCTCCACTCTTCGGGAATGATGGAGGTCCCATGCATAATGCCCAGTAGAGAGCCAAGTGTTGCGCCTGTACAGTCTGTATCGTATGCACAATTTACCGCCTTACACAATTTATCTCCATAATCTTTTCCATAGAGTAAGCCGATAATTGCAAAGCCATGGTTTGGTATGGCATTGCAGGGCTGGTGATGTCCAAAGATTGTCACAATTCTTTCTCTTGCCTCACCCCACTTCATTCCAGTTTTATAGCAGCACAGAGCCTCCCTGATAACACGAGAGATATTGGATGAAATGGGAATCATTGAAAGCCCTATTTGGATTAAAGTCTTTGGGTCGTTAATCACGAATGCCGCGCTTTCTAATGCTGCCCAGAACATCTCACCCCATCTTCCCTCTCCACCGGTGTGGTCCATTGATGCATCCATCCAGGCCATCTGTGCTGCCAACTGCGGATTTGCCGGTGCAAGGCAAGCCCAGACTTCACTGCGAATAGGAGAGCCCATCTCATCAACAAAATAGTTTTGAAATGCCCCAGAAATTGGTGGCTTCAATCCCCTCTGCAAGTTGTAGGTACAAAAACTATACTCATTGTACCAATGTTCTGATAGGTGCTTCATCCAGTACTCAACAAAATCAGAAAAGGTCGGCTCTGAGCCTTTGTCTTCGATCATCTTTAGCCAGACGAGTTGAAAATCTAAATCATCATTGGGTAATGGTTCTTGGGGAACTGGGTCGTAGAAGGTTAGATTATGAACATACTTCTTGCCTTCATAGGGAGTGCCCAAGGTTCCTCCAATATTCTTGCCCAACCAGCAGGCATAAACCTTATCCCTATACTCTTTTCGACTTAGCTGAATTTTATTCACCTCTTTCTCCTCATCTGATTATTTCCTTGCTGAAAAGTACTACTTGATTTTTCGTGGTATAAGTAATGTGTTTTAGCAGCAGGGCAGGTAGGCCATCCCTTACACCAAGCATTTGAGCTTCATAATCGTCAACATTAATCGGCTCGAAACACTCTCTTCCTCTATGCGAGCTCTTAGATACTCCTTTGCCTGGTGATATAAAGGAATCCTATTTTCTTCGAGAGCTTTGTCTAGCTCCCGTGAAACCTCATGTCCAAACTTCGAATTGTCCTTCACTATACACTATCCGCTATATGCTGATCAAGGCAGTACAGCGATTTTTATCCCCTCTTGATTTACCAGCATATCTAGTGCTTTAGGAAAATTGCTCAAAGGAAACTCATCTGTTATTAAAGAGTCAGTATCTATTCTTCCCTGAGAAATCAGGTTTAAGGCCCTCTTTACATATTGAGGTGTATGATGGAAGATGCCTTTTATAGTAATCTGTGAATAATGCAAAAGATTAGTATCAATAGTTATTTTTGTTCCTGAAGGACAACCCCCAAAAAGGTTAACTATTCCTCCTTTTTTCACCATTAAGATGGTTTTCTCCCATACCTGAGGAATTCCCGTTGCTTCTATAGCTACATCTACTCCCCTGCCTTTTTCGCTGAGCTTTCTCACTGCCCCAACCGCATCTTCTGCTTGAGAGATGTCTATCACCTCATCAGCTCCCAGTTTCTTGGCCAGGCTCAATCTTTGTCTCTTTTTATCAGTGGCAATGACCCTGGCCCCTTTGAGACGTGCCAATTGAACATACATCAATCCAATGGGACCTAATCCATTAATGACAACTGTATCCCCTAAGGCTATATTAGAATTCTCTACTCCATGCACTACACAAGCTAAAGGTTCTACTAAGGCTGCCTCTCTATAAGAAAGACCGGAGGGAATTTCTAGTAAATTCTGGCTGGTAATTGGGCCCAGTATCTCTACATACTCAGCAAAGGCGCCGCTGAGTCTTAGCGTTATATTTTCACACATACTCTGTTGGCCCATTTTGCAGTAATAACAGTGATTACAAGGAGCAGAGTTTGCCGCTACTACTCTCATCCCTTCCTGAAAATCCTTCACTTTACTACCCACCTTCACTATATCTCCAGCAAATTCATGGCCAAATACAAAGGGAGGTGTAAAAAGCGGATGACCTCTGAGATACATTTTGCGGTCAGTGCCACAGGTCAAGGCAGCTCTTACTCTCACCAACACCTCATCATTCTTAATCTGAGGAATCTCTATATCTTCTAATCTCACATCTTTTATTGCATGAAATACAGCCGCTTTCAATCTATACTCCTTCACATAATCTTTGGCCTCTTCGACTCACGATTCACCGAATACGATTCACCCCTTACCCAACTAATTTTCTGGCTGCCTTTATGACATCGTCCTCCTGAGGGACTGCCCCTTTTTCTAAGCCCGGTGAATAAGGAATGGGAATATTCTTGCCGGCTAGTCTCCTTATAGGGACATCAAGATAATCAAAGGCATCGCTCTCCTCAATCTGGGAGAGAATCTCTGCTCCAAATCCCCCTCTTTTACAGGCCTCATGCACTATCAATAATCGATGGGTCTTCTTTACCGAATTGATGATAGCCTCTGAATCCAGGGGAACCAGAGTCCTTGGATCTATTATCTCCACACTTATCCCTTCTTGCGCAAGCTTATCGACAGCTTTCAATGCTCTTGGCACCATTATAGAGAAAGCTACCAGAGTCAGATCAGTCCCTTGCCGCTTTATTTCACTCTTCCCCAGGGGAACGAGATATTCTTCCTCAGGTACAATTCCTTTCTGAGAATAAAGAAGTTTATGCTCAACAAAGACAACCGGATTATTGTCACGGATAGAGGATTTTAAAAGTCCTAGAGCGTCATAGGGAGAAGAAGGCATAACAACCTTTAAG